>Ga0308175_100000159_pt1 | contig 52231 bp, 60 predicted proteins | sample PhyCR1_3_FD_203893 | JGI IMG/M metagenome (GOLD analysis project Ga0308175, IMG submission 203893) | Soil microbial communities from UC Gill Tract Community Farm, Albany, California, United States - DLSLS.C.R1 | ecosystem: Environmental > Terrestrial > Soil > Agricultural land | place: USA...
CCGAGATCGGCAAGGTTGATCTGCTGACGGCAGCGCAGGAGGTCGAGCTCGCGAAGCGGATCGAGCGCGGCGACCATTGCGCGAAGCAGAGGATGGTGGAGGCGAATCTCCGCTTGGTGGTGTCGATCGCGAAGCGCTACCGCAGCCAGGGGTTGCCGTTTCTGGACTTGATTCAGGAGGGGACGATCGGGCTCGTGCGAGCGGTGGAGAAGTTCGATCACCGGAAGGGGTTCAAGTTCTCAACCTATGCCACGTGGTGGATCCGCCAGGCGGTTGCGCGTGCGCTGGCGGATAAGGCGCGCACGATTCGGATGCCGGTGCACGTCGTGGAGAAGTTGAACAGGATCCTCCGCACGGAGCGTCAATTTCGGGCGGAGAGTGGCCGGGAGCCGACTTCGGCCGAGATCGCTCTCGAGCTGGAAATGTCGGTCGCGGAGGTGGAGCAGATCCGCCGCGACTCGCAGACGCCCGTCTCGCTTGCGAAGCCGATCGGCGAGATGGGTGAGGCCGAGTTCGGTGACCTCCTCGTAGACGAGAGCGACCAGCTCCCCGACGAGCAGGTCGAGTCGATCCTGCGAAATGAAACGCTGAGTCGGCTCCTCGAAACGCTTCCCAGCCGCGAGCGCGAGATCCTCGATCGCCGCTACGGGCTGGATGGAGGCCATCCGGCTACGCTCGACGAGCTGGGGCGCACCTTCGACGTCACACGCGAGCGAATCAGGCAGCTCGAGAAGAAGAGCTTGAGCAAGCTACAAGAGTTGGCGCGCGCAACGAACCTCGACGCGTGACGAAGGAGAATGCGTTCCTGCTTGCCCTCAGGGCGGATCACTTGCCGGACGTCCCGTCGACAACTCACTACTCCGACGGCTATAGCTCGATGCGGCCTCCTTCTACTTCTCCGTCCGGCAACTCGGAGCCACCGGCGTGGCCAGCCGGCGGTCACCTGCCCGATGACCTGGCTGTGCTTGTGAGACCGGCGCACAAGCGTCGACGGGAAAATGCGATTTGCAGGTACTTTGCGTCTCCGGCTTGGGCCACGAATTGACCACAAGACACCGCCTTGGTGTCGTGAGCGACAACAGAAGTTGCTGATTTGCAGGGGAGTTTCTAGGCGGGAGCGACGGGACTCGAACCCGCGACCTCCGGCGTGACAGGCCAGTTCGAGGGTCGCGAGGTGGACGACGGAGGGCACGGGACCACTCCGTTCCTGCGGTTTTTCGAGGCTGTTCTGGTCCGACTCGCTGGTTGAGCGGAGCCGCTCCGGGCGTTTGCTGCCCGATTGCTGTCCCATAGCACCTCTCGAAAAGGTTCGGGTGGGAGCAGGTGTCGCGCTTCTCGACGAGGACGAGGGTATTGCCGAGTGGGTCATAGACTCGGCCGACGTGGAGCCGTCCGTTCTGGAAGTCGTGCGGCTCGTGAAGCACGCAGGCTCCCGCGGCAATCGCCTGAGCATAGGCGGCGTCGGAGTCGCTGCACCAGAAGACGATCTCAACCGAGGCACCGTCTTGAGAGGCTTCGAAGCCACGATGCACACGGCGTCTGAGGGCACCCGTTCAGTGCGTGACGGCTTTCGCGGTGGAGCTGCTGCCGCGGAAGGCGCTTGCTTCAGGCGTCAGGACGCTCGCCCAGGCGACTCGCCTTCGCTCCGACTGCTTCGCGCTCCACGTCGGGTGCCGGACCATCGAAAGGTGGATACTCGCCCGATCGCACGGTTCGTGCTCGTCCACGGAGGCTGGCACGGCGGCTGGTGCTTCCGCTGGCTTGCCCAGGAACTCGAGGCTCGCGGTCACGACGTCGTGGCTCCCGACCTGCCCTGCGAGGAAGTCGGGCTAACGCCGCTCGACTATGCCCGGGAGGTCGGGCCACAGCCAGACGCGATCGTCGTCGGTCACTCGCTGGCTGGATTCACGATCCCGTATATCGAGGCCCGCGCTCGCGTCTATCTTGCCGCGCTTCCGCCGCTGGAGCGCAGGCAGGTAAACAAGGCGTTCGTCGAGAGCTTCGGTGGGGCGGTGCGCGACTCCAGCGGCCGCTCCTACTGGCCCGATGCGGATACGGCGGCGGCTCGAATGTATCCCGACTGTTCGCGCGAGCAGTCCGACTGGGCCTTCCCGCAGCTCCGCCCCCAGGCTCGGCTCGAGCCGATTCCCGCACCATTCGGGAGGGGCGACGTGGTCATCGCGACCCTGCAGGATGCCGCGGTCGAGCCTGACTGGCAGATCCGTACGGCCCGCACCCACGGCGCACGGGTGATCGAACTCGACTCGGGTCATTCGCCGTTCCTCACGCAGCCGGCCGAGCTCGCCAACATTCTCAGCTCGCTCGACTGAGCTTGAGGCCCTTCAGCGACCACCGGCTCTCACCGACGCTCGGGGGTCACTCCGGACATTGGCGCAGCCGAGCGGCTCGGGGCCTGGCGATTCGCAGTATTCGCTCAGCAGGGCCTGCCGTCATGAGCTACGCCTCGCGCGGGAAGCGCGACCTTGGTACAAGGGACGTCCATGTTCCTTGACGTCAACGGCGTCCGGCTTCACGCCCTCGTCTTCGGTGATGGTCCACGCACGTTGCTCGCAGTCGGCGGGTGGACCGGGAGCTGGGAGGTATGGGAGGAGCCGATTGCGCAACTGACCACCCGGGGTTGGCGTTGCGTCGCGTATGACCATCGCGGCTCGGGAGAGTCCCCGGTCGATCCCGCGTTGATCAGCGTCGAAGCGATGGTCGACGATGTCGCGGGCGTCCTGGACGCGCTCCAGGTCGAGCGCTGCATCCTCGCTGGCGAGTCACAGGGAGGTGCGATCGCGCAGTATGCGGCCGTCCGCAGCCCGCAACGGTTTGAGGGGCTCGTCCTTTCCGCGCCAACCCGAACCGGCCGCAGTGAGGGCAGCAGCGCGTTCGCCGATGCGTGCCGGTCCGACTACCCGGAGGCCGTCGACGAGTTCGTCAGCGCCTGCTTCCCCGAGCCTGACAGCGACCATGTCAAGCGCTGGGGCAGGAACATCCTCTTGCGCGCGAAGCCGGAGGAAGCAGCTCGCATCATCGAGATGTGGCGCGACGAGGCGGTGCCGGACGTCGATCCGAGGCGAATCGATATCCCGACGCTGATCCTCCACGGGACGGCCGACGTGATCGTCCCGATCGAGCGCAGCCGCCAACTCGCGGAACTGCTTCCGGACGCCGAGATCGTCCAGTTCGAGGGCAGCGGCCACGTGCCGACGATGACGCGACCGAACGAAGTCGTCGACGCCATCCTCCGCCGCTTCCCGTGACCGGCTGGCTACCCCAGATGATCTATCGAGGTTGTTCGAAGATGATCTCTTCAGAGGCCACTGCCGAACACTCGCGTAGGCGGACGTTGCCTCGTCAGGGGGCGAGGGTTAGGGTCGTGCGGGAGCGATGGCACACGACCCGAAGCAGATCGAGCGGCTGGCACGCACCTACACCGAGGCGTGGTGCAGCCGCGATCCTGCGCGCGTGGCCGGGCACTACGCCCCGGGCGGCATGATCGCCATCAACGGTGGCGATGCGGCCCCGATCGCCGAGGTAGCCGAGGCATTCATCGCGGCCTTTCCGGACATCGAGGTCTTCATGGATGACCTCGTCCTTCGGGAGGACGGGATCGTCGAGTACCGCTGGACATTCACCGGCACGAGCGCCGAGACCGGCAAGAGCGTGCGCGTCCCGGGCTTCGAGGAGTGGACGATCGCCCCGGGCGGCCTGATCGCCGAGTCACGCGGTCACTACGACCAGGCCGAGTACGACCGCCAGGTCCAGCACGGCATCGGCCCGGCTATCTAGCGGATCTCAGGCGTCATTTCCCGAACACTTGGCGCAGGAGAGCCGCGTGTGTCTCCTGCGCCGGAACTAGCTTGCTTCTCGGTAGGGTTGAAGCAGCTTCCAGTTGCCTTCGGCGACCTTGACCGCGGTCTCATCGTCGATCACGTAAGCAGGGCTCGAGGCCGGCGGTTGAACCGATGGACGACGCGACATCGAGTTCGAGTTGCCACGTTTCTCGGATGCGCAGCTCTTCCGGGCCACATACACGGCCATGGGCTGATCACGCCGGAGGTCATGTTGACTGAACAGACACTTGTCACACCGCGCGCGGCCCGTCAGGCCATGACGCCTTAGCGATATGGGCGTTTGCAGGGACTTTCGATCCGGGCTGCACGAGAAAGTGCTGCCCATCTGCTGCCCGCACTTTCGTGACGCGAGCCCACTTAGACAACGCAACGCGCTCGTTTGCAGGCAAAACGAAGCAACGGGAGCGACGGGACTCGAACCCGCGACCTCCGGCGTGACAGGCCGGCGTTCTAACCAACTGAACTACGCCCCCGGGAACGGCCCAGTGTAGCTGGGTCGAGTGGCCCGGACACTCCGCGCGCGGCCCTGCCCTCTACTCTGCGCCCGTGGACATCGCCGACTGGATCGCGATCGCGATCGTGCTCGTGTCGGCGGTCGCGGGGATGCGGCGAGGTCTCGTGCTCAGCGCCTTCTCGCTCGTCGGGCTCGCCGCCGGCGCTTACATCGGGTCGCGCGCCGCGCCGCACCTCTTGCACGGCGGCTCGAGCTCGACGTGGACCCCCGTCGCCGGGCTCGTCGGCGCGGTGCTCGGCGCCGTGCTGCTCCAGGTAGCGGCGCTCTTCGCCGGCTCGTTCGTCCGCGGCGGCATGCGGATCACGCCGTTGCGGCTCCTCGACACGGCCGGGGGGCTCCTCCTCGGCTGCGCGATCGGCCTCGCGGTCGTCTGGGTCGGCGCCTCGGTCGCGCTGCTCACCCCGGGCAAGACGCGGTTGCGCCAGGAGGTGGAGCGCTCGGCGATCGTCAAGCAGCTCGATTCGGCGCTGCCGCCGAGGACGCTCCTCAACCTGCTCGCCCGCATCGACCCGTTCCCGTCGATTGTCGGCCCGAAGCCGCCGTCGCTGCCGCCGAGCAACGGCGTCCTGCGCGATCGGTCGATCCGGGACGCGACGACGCGCGTCGTGAAGGTGCTGGGCACCGCCTGCGGCGTCGGGATCGAGGGCAGCGGCTGGTTCGCGAGGCGCGACCTCATCGTGACCGCGGCGCACGTCGTCGCCGGAGAGCAGGACACGATCGTGCGCATCCCCGGGCAGCCGCTTCCGCGCGCGGCCGACGTCGTCCTGCTCGACGTCCACAACGACGTCGCCGTCCTCCGCGTCCCCGGATTGGACGAGACGCCGCTCTCGCTCGCGGATCCGAAGCCCGGCACGGCGGTCGCGATCCTCGGCTATCCGCTCGACGGCGGGCTCGACGCGACCGCGGGCCGGATCGGCCTGACCGCTACGGCTCTGACGCAGGACGCGCTCGGCCACGGGCCGGTCGCGAGGACGATCACGGCCGTGGCGGGGCACGTCGAGCACGGCAACTCCGGCGGTCCGGCGGTCGACGCGGCCGGCCGCGTCCAGTCGACGATCTTCGCGGCCCGGCTCGGCACCACGAGCGGCTACGGCGTGCCGGCCTCGATCCTGCGCGACGACCTCTCCCGTGCGGGGACGCAGCCGGTCGAGACCGGGGCCTGCGCGCCCTAGCCCGGCTCAGGCAGAAGCCCGACGACGTCGAGCGGCCGGCGAAACGGCGCCATGACGTAGACGCCGCTCGCGACCTCGCGTGCTCCCTCGATCAGCTCCTGCCCCAGCGCGAGACCGACCTCGCGCGCCCCGGCGCCGGCGGCGCGGTACCGCTCCTGCACGTGCTCGGGGACGACGATCCCCGGCACCTCGTTGTGGACACGGATGAGCGTCTCGGTCGTCCGGATCGGCCACACGCCGACGAGCACCGGAACCGCCCAACCGCCGACCCGCTCCCGGAATGCTTCGAGAGCCTCGAGGTCGAACAGGATCTGCGTCATCGCGAAGCGCGCCCCGGCCGCGATCTTCTGGTGGAAGCGCTCGGCCTCGAGCTCGAGATCGTCGGCGGTCGGATTCACCGCCACGCCGGGGAAGAACGTCGTCGGCGCGTCGATCGCGCGGCCGTGCCAGTCCTCGCCCGCGTTGAGCTTCGCGATCAGCTCGACGAGGCCGATCGAGTCGACGTCGTAGACCGCGTGCGTGCCGGGATAGTCCCCCGCCTCGGGCGGATCGCCCGTGACCGCCAGGATGTTCCGCACGCCCTCCGCGTGTGCGCCGAGCAGCAGCGACTCGAGGCCGGTGATCGTCGTGTCGCGCGGCGTGAGGTGCGGGATCGTCTCGACGCCGGTGAAGCGCTCGATCGCGACCGAGGCCATGATCCCGCTCATCCGGGCCCGCGCCCGGGGGTTGTCGTTGACGTCGACGAACTGGGCGCGCCCCGAGTCGCGGACGGCGCGGGCCGTCTCGATCAGCGCCTCCGGGTTGGCGCCGAGCGGCGGGTCCACCTGGACGGAGATCGCGAACTCGCCCTCGCGCAGCAGCCCCGCGAGCTGCGTCTCTCCCGTCGCCGGCTCGAAGGGGACGACCTGTTCCCGTTCGTGGACGAGGAACGAGCCCGCGGGACGCCGGTCGGCGTCGACGGCCTCGCGGATCGCGGCAACCTGGGCCGGAGTCGTGCCGCAGCAGCCGCCGATCAGCCGCGCGCCGAGCGCGCGAGCCTGCGCCGCGAACTCGGCGAAGTACGCCGGAGTCGCGTGTGGGAACACGATGCGCTGGCCGGTCATGCTCGCGAGACCCACGTTCGGGAGCGCCGCGAGCACGGCTCCGTCGCTCCGCATCCGCGCGAGCGCGGCGAGCGCCGCGGCCGGCCCGGCGCCGTGGTTCGCCCCGTAGGCGGCGAGGCCGAGCGGGCGCAGCCGCGCCGCAGCGTCCTCCGCCTTCACGCCCGCGAGCGTCTCGCCGTCCGAGTCGAACGTGAGGAGGGCGACGAGCGGCAGCGCCGAGACCGAACGCACCGCGGAGATCGCGCCCTCGAGCTCGTCGAGGTCGAAGAACGTCTCGATCATGAAGAGGTCGACGCCGCGGCCCTCGAGCACCTGCGCCTGCTCGACGTACAGCTCCGCCGGGTCGAGGCCTGCGAGCTCGACGTCGCCGAGCGGGCCGATCGAGCCCGCGATGAAGACGTCGCGGCCGGAGACCTCGCGCGCCTCCCGCGCGATGCGAACGGACGCGGCGTTGATCTTTTCCAGCTCCTCGCCGAGGAACTGCCGCGCGAGCTTTGCCCGGTTCGCGCCGAAGCTGTTCGTCTCGATCAGCTCGGCGCCCGCGCGGATGTAGCCGAGATGCACCTCGAGCACGCTCTCGGGCGCGCGGAGGTTCGCCTCCTCGGGGCAGCGCAGGCCCGGCACCGCGCTCGAGAGCAGCGCGCCCATGCCGCCGTCCGCGACGATCGGCGTCTCGGACGCCAGCCGCTCCTCGAACCTGCTCATGCGTCGTGGAGGGTGCGCCCCTCCATCCCGCCCGCGACCGTGACGACCTCGCCGGTGACGTGCCCCGACAGCTCGTCGGAGGCGAGGACGACGACCGCGCGGGCGACGTCCTCCGCCTGCGCGACCTTGCGGAGCGCCATCGTGCGGCTGATCCGCGCCACGAGCTCCGGATCGAGCTCGCCGCGCGTCATCGGGGAGTACGTCCAGCCCGGCGCGACGGCGTTCACCCGGCCGCGTGGCGCGATCCGCACCATCTCGTTCTTGAGGCTCAGAAGCAGCCCCGTCTGGATCGCGGACTTCGCCGCTGCGTAGTCGGAGTGGCCCGCCTCGCCGAAACGGCCGGCGGTGGAGCCGACGAGGACGAGGCTTCCGTGCCCGCTGCGCTCGACGAGGCCGAGGAAGGCGCGGGCCGTGAGGAACGTCGCCGTGAGGTTCGTGCGCAGCGTCGCCTCCCACCGCTCGAGCGGCAGGCGCCAGACGGGCTCGTCCTCGCGCGGCCAGAATCCGGCCACGGCTGCACACACGTCGATGCCGCCGAGCTCGCGCTCCGCCGCCTCGAACAGCCGCGCGACCTCGTCCTCCACCGTGAGGTCGGCCTGGAGCGCAACGCCGCCGGTCTCGCACGCGAGCTCCTCGGCGTGCTCGCGGCTCGTGCGGTAGTGGATCGCGACCCGCGCTCCCTCGCCGGCGAACGCACGCACGCAGGCCGAGCCGATCCCGCCGGCGCCGCCCGTCACGAGCACGCCTTTCCTCGCCAGTCCGGTCTCCACGGCGCCTGACGTTATCGTCCCGCCGTGCGCGTCCACATCATCAGCGACATGGAAGGCGTCGCCGGCATCGTGAAGTGGCAGCAGGTCGCGGGCGGCGAGAAGCTCTACGAGGAGGGGCGCGTCCTCTACACCGAGGAGATCAACGCGGCCGTGCGCGGCGCGAAGGCCGCCGGCGCGACGGAGATCGTCGTCATGGACAACCACGGCGCCGGCGGCGAGTACAGCTTCAACTCCCTCGTCCCGGACCTGCTCGACCCGTCCTGCGAATACGTCGTGCAGCAGGAGTGGACGGAGTACACCGGCTTCCTCGAGTCCGGCTGCGACGCCGTCCTGCTCGTCGGGATGCACGCGATGGCCGGGACCCCGGACGGCGTCCTCTCGCACACCGTCTCGGGACAGGCCTGGCGGAGCCTCCGCTTCAACGGGACCTTCGTCGGCGAGACCGGCATCAACGCCGCGCTCTGCGGGCACTGGGGTGCGCCGGTTCTCCTCGTCACCGGCGATCGCGCCGTCTGCAAGGAGGGACGCGAGCTCCTGGGTGACGGACTCACGACGGTCGAGGTCAAGGAGGGGATCGGTCGCTTCAGCGCGCGCATGCAGCCGCCGCAGCGCGCACGCGAGCTGATCGAGGAAGGCGCGAAGAAGGCGCTGTCGGACCTGTCGGTCGTCGCCGCCTACGACCCGGGCCGTCCCTCCACGATCGAGATCGAGTTCACGACTCCCGACCGGCTGCAGGAGTACGCGAACCGGAAGGGCGTCGAGGTGACCGGCGCCTGCTCGCTCGTCGTCCGCGCGGACGACTGGTGGTCTGCCTGGTCAGGCTTTTTCTTCTGAGCGCGCCGGCTCGACGATCCCGAGTCCCTCGACCATCGTGAAGAAGGCGCGCGCGAACGGCGACGCCTCGCTGCGGGCGCGCACCTCGTCCCAGTCGATCTGCTCGCGCAGCGCCCGCGCGTAGCTCAGCACCTGCGCGTAGTCGGGCTCCTGCTCGTTCAGGGCCAGGAGCTTCGTCGACATCACGTCCTCGAGCGTGAAGACGTGGACGCGCAGAGCCGCGACCTCCAGCAGCGGCGCGCGCTCGATCGTCTCGCTCGTGATCGGCCCTCCGGACGGCGCGTAGATGAGGTCGATGAGCGCGCCGTTCGCGTGCCACGCCTTGTACAGCCAGCCCTCCGGCGGCCGCTCCGTGCGAAGGCCGGCCTCCTTCATCGCGTTCAGCGCCGCGTCGGCGTCCTCCTGCTTGATCATGAAGTCGACGTCGTGCTCGCTCTTCGGGCCGCCGCGCGCCCAGGCCGCGAGCCCGCCGCCCAGGACGAACGGGATCTCGTGCCGCTGGAGCGCTCCGGCACCCGCTTTCATCGCGTCGAGCAGCTCCTCGAAGGTCGGTTCCGGCATCGCCGGGTCGTTTCCGGTTTGCCCGATCGCGCAACATTGACGGCTGGTGGTGAGGGTCGCAGCAGCGGCTGACATCCACGCCTCCGAGGCGAGCCGCGAACGCGTCGAGCGGGCATTCGCGGATCTCGTGAGCGAGGCGGACGTCGTCCTGCTCGCGGGCGACCTGACCACGAGTGGCGAGCCCGAGCAGGCCGAGGTGCTCGCTGCAGCATGCAGGCTCCTCGACGTGCCGATCTTCGCCGTGCTCGGCAACCACGACCATCACGCGCGGCGGACGGCCGAGCTCGAGGACGTGCTCGCCGGCGCCGGCGTCCGGCTCCTCGACCGCGAGTGCGCGACGTGCGAGGTGGAGGAGCTCGAAATCGGCGTCGTCGGCGCGAAGGGCTTCGTCGGCGGCTTCCCCGGATCCGCTCTCCCGGACTTCGGCGAGCCGCTGCTCCGCCGGGTCTACGCCGAGACGACCGCCGAGGCGGAGGCGATCGCGCGCGGGCTTCAGGCGATCGTCCACTGCGACATCCGGATCGTGCTCCTCCACTACGCGCCGGTCGTGGACACGCTCGAAGGCGAGCCGCCCGGCATCCACACGTACCTCGGTTCCGAGCGCCTCGCGACGCCGATCGCCGAGAACGGCGCCGACCTCGTCCTGCACGGACACGCCCACGCCGGCTCCTTCGAGGGGTGCATCGGCGACATCCCGGTCTACAACGTCGCCGTGCACGTGACGGGCCGCAACTTCTGGATCTTCGAGCTCGACGGCAGCGGCGTGCGCCGCGGCGGCGAGGTCGTGGAAGTACGCGAGCCGCCGTCGTAGCTAGGTTTGGGCCGTGGAAGGCCGCGTCGTACGCATCTCGATCGCGCCGGTGAAGGCGCTCCACGTCGTCAATCCGGATGAGGTGGAGCTCGGGCGCGCCGGCGTTCCTGGCGACCGCCGCTTCTGGCTCGTCGACGACGGCGGCAGGCTCGTCAACGACAAGCGCCATCCGCAACTGCTGCGCGTGCGGGTCGAGTGGGACGAGACGACGCGGCGGCTCGGGCTCGAGTTTCCGGACGGCCGGCGCGTCGAGGGCGAGGTCGAGTCCGGCGAGCCGGTCACGCCCGAGCTCTACGGGACGCCGCATCCCTCACGCACCGTGCCGGGGCCGTGGCAGGACGCGTTGTCGGACTACGTCGGGCAGCCGCTGACGCTCCTGTGGTCGGAGTCCGGCGCCGTCGACCGCGGCAGCGACCGCGGCGGCTGGGCGTCGCTCGTCTCCCGCGGGTCGGTAGACCACCTCGGGAGGCAGGCGGGAGCCGAGGGGCCGGTCGACGCCCGCCGGTTCCGGATGCTCTTCGAGATCGACGGAGTCGAGGCGCACGAGGAGGACGGCTGGCTCGGGCACCAGGTCGCGATCGGCGACGCCGTGATCGCGCCCCTCGGCGACGTGGGCCGCTGCGCCGTCACGACGAAGAACCCGGACACGGGGGAGACGGACCTGGACACGCTGGGGACGTTGGCGGCGTACCGCCCCGACGGGGTGGTCGAGCCGCTCCCCTTCGGCGTGTACTGCGACGTCGTGGTACCGGGACGCGTGCGCGTCGGGGATCCGGTGCGCCTCGTTGTGCCCGACGCCGTTCAGGCATAGCATTCCCGCTATGGCGGCGCGCAGCACCGAGACAGGGCCGAAGGGGCCGGTCGAGCGGCTCCACGAACGGATCGTCGCGGGAGACCGCGGCTGGTTCTTCGCGCAGATCGCCAACCAGGTCGCCGAGCGGCGCGTCGAGATGAACCTCTCGCAGCGCCAGCTCGCCGAGCTCTGCGGCACGACGCAGTCCGCGATCGCCCGCCTCGAGCGCGGCGGACGCCCGCCGAGGATCGACACCCTGCTCCGCATCGCGGAAGCCCTCGACTGCGAGCTCGTTGTCGAGCTCGAGCCTCGCAAGTAACAAACTGTTACAAGGTTGGACAGGTCCCGGATCGTCGTCGGCGTCGCGGGAGACTCGATCTCGGCCGGTCGCCGTTGTGGGATCCCGACTCGGCGGTTCGTGCGCGCATCGCACTGCCCGACGAGCGGAGCCAGTGGCAGCGGTGGGCGAGGGGCGCCGACCCGCGACTCGAGTTCCGCACGTCGGCGGTCTACGGCGAGCGCACCGACCAGATCGCGCGCAGGCTCGACGAGGTCCTGCCCGGCGCCGGCGTCCTCGTCGTCCAGGGCGGAATCAACGACGTCGTGCAGCGGCGGCCAGTCGAGGAGGCCGCGGGAAACCTCGCGGCGGTGCTCGAGCGCGGAAGAGCCGCCGGCCTCGCGCTCGCTCTCGCCGACGTGCTGCCGTGGAACAACGGAGACGATCGGGCAGCGGCCGACATCGCGCGCCTCAACGGGCTGATCCACGAGCTCGCGGCGGCGGCCGGTGCGACACTCCTCCGCTTCCACCAGACCCTCGCGGACCAGGCGGATCCGCGCCGCATGCGAGACGGGCTGACCGACGACGGCGACCACCCTTCGATCGAGGGCCACCGCCTGCTCGGCGAGCGCGCCTTCCGGCTGCCGCGCTCAGACGTCTAGCTGCAGCCCGTCGTACGCGCGCTCGACGCCCTCGGGCAGCGGGAGCTCGTCCGGCCGGTGGATGACCACGAACCGCCCTGCGCCCGACGAGGCGAAGGCCTCGAGCGCCTCGTCGGCCGTGAGGTGGCCGCGGATCCCCTGCTCGGGCTGTGAGAGGGTCGCCTCGCAAAGAAACAGGTCGGCGTCGCGGGCGAGGTTGACAAGGCCGTCGCACGGCGCGGAGTCCGCGCTGTAGGCGAGCGTCCGGTCGCCGTCCGAGACACGAAGGCCGTAGCTCTCGAGCGCGTAGTGGAGCATCCGGTACGCGACGAGCTCGAAGCCCGCGGCGACGAACGGCGTCTCCTCCTCGTACTCGTGCACCGGGAAGAGCTCCAGGATCGCGTTGGCGTAGAGGACGGGATCGAGCCCGCGCACGATCTCGCGCCCGCCGCGGGGGAGCCACAGCTCGGGCGCCGGCACCTCGCGCCCCGACCCGAACAGCCCGCCGAACGCCCACGGCACGAGGTCGCCCCAGTGGTCGAGATGGAAGTGCGTGATGACGATCGCGTCGAGCTGCGGCCACGGCTCCATCCGCCGCAGGCGCGGGAGCACGCCGGGGCCGCAGTCGAGCAGGAGCCGCCGCCCGTCCTCCTCCACGAGGTAGCCCGACTGGGCGCCGCCCGGGTTGGGCCAGGCGGGCGAGCAGCCGACGACGTAGACGCGCATCTGCCTATCCTCGCTGTAACCGGGCGGCGCTCGCATGGAGAAGCGCAGCTGTGTATAACTGCGCCGTGGCCGGGGCTTCCGCGGACATGTTGAGGAGGGTCCCGCTCTTCGCGGGGCTCGACAATCGCGACCTCGAGCAGATCGCGAACAGCATGCGCGAGCGCCGCTTCAAGGCGGGCGACGTCATGACCCAGGAAGGCTCGGGCGGCGTCGGCTTCTTCGTCGTCGAAGAGGGTGAGGCGGACGTGAGCGTCGGTGGCGAGGCGAGAGGTTCCATCGGGGCAGGGGACTATTTCGGCGAGATCGCGCTGATCAATGAGTCCCCGCGTACCGCCACCCTGACGGCCCGGACGGACATGGTCTGCTACGGCATGACGCCGTGGGACTTCCGCCCGCTCGTCGAGGGCAACTCCACGATCGCGTGGAAGCTGCTCACGGCGATGGCCGACAAGATGAAGTAGTCCGTCGCGGCGCTAGCCGCTGTGCTTGAAGCGTCGCGCGCCGTAGTAGCCGTACTCGTGCATCGTCGAGATGCGGACGACGGCTCCCGTGTGCGGCGCGTCGATGAAGCGGCCGCTGCCGACGTAGATCCCGACGTGGCTCGCTCCGGCGAAGAAGACGAGGTCGCCCGGCCTGAGCCGGCGGCGCGAAACGCGACGGCCGCGCATGAGGTCGGCGAAGCTCGAGTGCGGCAGCGGGATGCCGAAGTGACCGTAGACGTAGCGCACGAGGCCGGAGCAGTCGAAGCCCGTCCGCGGCGTCGTGCCGCCCCAGCTGTAGCGAACGCCGAGGAAATGGCGGGCGAACGTGACGACGCTGTGACCGAAGATCCGCCCCGGGCTGAGAGGCGGGCGAAAGACGAGATGCCGTCTCCGCAGCGGGTCGACTGCGAACCTCGTGTAGTGGGCCTTCGCCCGCTTCGCCGGCCGGAGCGCGCGTCCCTGAATCGGGCGCACCAGCGCCAGCACGAGCGCGAGCGCGATGGCGAGCAGCAGGATGAGGAGGCGAATTGGCCGCAAGAGGTGTGGACTCCCGTCGATGCGTGCGGCCGTCGCAGAGTGCGGCCGCTCACTTTCGGCGTGGACGCAACTCCATCACACCGGGCGGCACGTTGTGTCCCCCGATCGGGTGGGCACTGCTCAACTTTCGGAAAGTTGGCCCAGATTCGGCCAAAAATCCTTACAGGTGCGGGCTCAGCGCTTCGCTCGCGCGAGCGCGGCGTGCACCTTCCCGACCAGCTGCTGCAGGCTCGGCCATCCCTTCACGGCGATGTCCTCGTAGAAGAGGAACCGTCCCGAGCCGGAGACGAGCGTCAGCCACGGTGAGTCCTGGACGCGGTACCCGTCGGCGACCCTGCCGCTTTCGTCGACGGCCACGGGATAGGAGAGCGGGTGGGGCAGACCCTGCAGGAAGTCGGGCAGCGCCCGCGCGGAGCGCTCGACTCCCGCCTCGTCGATCGCGACGAGGGGAGGGAGGCCGTTGCGTCTTGCCGCCGCGTCGTACCGGTTGAGCGCTTGCAGCTGTGCGGTCAGGTCGGTGACCTCGGTCTCCCACGTGTCGAAGAAGAGCACGAGGTGCGGGCCCGACCCCGGGCCGAGCTCGACGCCTCCGCCGCCGGCACGCGGCAGCGTCACGTGCTTCCCCGGCCCGAGCAGGCTGATCGCCGCGAGGGACTGGGTGCTCTGCAGGCGCGGGTGGCCGGGAAGGAGCGCGACCATGCTCTGTGCGAGCTCGTAGCCCAGCTGGTCGACACTCGAGTACGCCATCTGGGTCAGGTAGAGGCGGGAGAAGCGGCCGTGCCGGTCGATCACGAACGTGGCAGGCGTGTGGTCGATCGTCCCGTTGACGACGGCGGCCTCGATGCCGTACGCACGCCAGACCCGCCTCAGCTGGGGCAGCGACCCGGTCAGGAAGCGCCACTTCCGCACCATCCCGTGGGCCTGCGAGTAGGCCCGGACCCACTTCACGTCGGTCGCCTCGGGGTTGGCACCGATGCCGAGCAGCTCGACGTTCGAGGCGGCCGGCCCGAGCAGCTCCTTCGCGTGCAGGAGCGCGGTTGTCGTGAGCGGGCAGATCGTCGTGCACTCGGGGTCGTTGAAGGAGACGACGACGACCTTGCCGCGGAACGAGCGCAGCGAGACGCGCTTGCCGAACTGGTCGGTCAGCGTGAAGTTCGGAGCGACGCCGTTGAGCGCGCTGCCCGGGTCGAGCTGCGGGCTCGCCGTCGCGGGCGTCGGCGTGTCGGCCACCGGAGTCGCCGGCGCCCCCGGCGAGCGTGCGATGGAGATGGCGGCGCCGATGCCGACGCCGACGAGGAGTGCGATCCCCAGGACGATCCACTGCAGACGGCGCGACACTCGGGTCAAGTATGGCACCGCGATAGATGGCCATATACGCTCTCGGGCCGTGGCCGTCAGCTCATCCCTGAGCGCTGCCGGTGTCCGCTGGGATCTGAGGGATCTCGAGCCGGACGCCGACCAGGCGCGGCAGGACTGGGACGAGTTGCTGGCCCGTTCGCGCGACTTCGCGGAGCGGAGGCGCGGCACCGTCGGGTCGTCCGGGGCGCAAGGGCTTCGGGAGCTGCTCGACGAGCTCGACGAGCTCATGCAGGACATCGCCCGCGTCCATTTCTACGCCACGGCACGCGAGCACACGGACGCTACGGATCCCGAGACCAACGACCTGGCGACCCTCGCGCGCGACCGGGCCGCCGACCTCGAGAGCATGCTCCTCTTCGTCGAGCTCGAGTGGCTCGCGCTCGAGGACGCCGAGGCCGACGCGTTGCTCCAGGACGCGGAGCTCGAGCCGTACGTGCACCGGTTGCGCATCGCGCGGGAGGAGAAGCCGTACGTCCTGCCGGAAGGCGAGGAGCAGGCGCTCAATGCGCGCCGGCCCGCGATCTCGGCCTGGGAGTCGCTGCACGGCCGCGAGCTGGCGACGTTGACGGTGGAGTTCGACGGCGGCGACGGTCCGGAGCCCCACACGATCGACCGCCTCCTCTCGTACGTCCACCACCACGACCGCGACGTGCGGCACGCGGCGCTCGACGTCCTCTACGAGGCGCTCGAGCGCGTCGCGGACGTGCAGGCGGCCTGTTATGACGCCATCGTCGGCGACCGGCTCTCGGTCGACCGCCTGCGCGGGATCCCGGACCCGATGTGGCCGACCAACCAGCGCAACGAGCTCGACGGCGCGGTGGTCGAGGCGATGATGGTGGCGATCGAGGAGCACTACCCGCTCGCCCGTCGCTGGTTCGTCCGCAAGGCCGAGGTGCTCGGCCTCGACCGTCTCGAGCTGGCCGACCAGTACGCGCCGGTCGGGAGCGATCGCCGGGTCGAATGGACGGAGGCGATCGCGATGGTGGACGACTCGCTCCGCGACTTCGCGCCGCGCCTGGCCGAGATCTTCCGCAGCTGCCTCGACCGCGGGCACATCGACGCCGAGCCCCGTCCCGGCAAGGTCGGGGGCGCGTACTGCAACTCGGTCTCGAAGACCGTGCTCCCGTACGTCCTCCTCAACTACACCGACCAGCTCCGCGACGTCGTCACGCTCGCGCACGAGTTCGGCCATGCAGTGCACGGGACGCTCGCCCTCGAGCGGCAGACGTACCGGTCGTACCACACGGGCATCGCGCTGGCCGAGGTGCCCTCGACGTTCGCGCAGCTGCTGGCCGTCGAGCGGCTGATCGATCAGGAGGAGGACCCGGCGACGCGCGTGATGCTGCTCGCCGACCGCGCCGAGGGAGCGATGGCGTCGATCTTCCGGCAGGCGATGATGGCGCGCTTCGAGGAGCGGGCCTACGCCGCCCGCGGCGAGGGGAAGGCGCTCGCGAGCGACCGGCTCGCGGATCTGTGGTTCGAGGAGAACGAGCGGTACTACGCCGAGTCGATCGTGTTGCCGGAGGGCTACCGGCTCGGCTGGTCGTACATCCCGCACTTCATCCACGTCCGCTTCTACACGTACGCCTACTCGTTCGCGCATCTCGTCGCGTTCACGCTGCTTGCGCGCTACCGGGAGGATCCCGAGCACTTCGCGCCGGCCTATCTGGACTTCCTCGCGAGCGGTGCGTCGCGCTCGCCGCGGGACCTCCTCGCGCCGCTCGGCGTCGATCTCCGCAACCCGCAGACGTGGGCGGACGCCTTCGCGGAGTTCGACCGGTGTGTCGTCGAGGCCGAGGCCGGCGTCGACGAGCTCCCGGCCGGCTAGCGCGGCCGCGTATTCAGCCGGCGGCCAGGGAGTGGTCGTGTTGTGCCGCGAGGACGGGGACGGGTGGTGAGGATGCCCGACGCGTGTCGAATTCGATCAGCGTGAGGCTGACCAGCGTGTGGCAGGTGACCTCCGGGCACTCGCAGATGAACTCCCAGGTCTGACCGCCCGGCCCCTGGCCGGCCAGCTTGCGGATCGAGTCGTTGACATGCACGAAAAGCCCGTCCCGTTCCATGGGAGCCATACCGATTCGCCTGCTAGGATTCACACGACTGTACAACCACGATATTCCATGCGCGACAGTATATACACGATTTAGACGTCGTATGTTAAGCACAGACGAAACGAAAACCTGGACGTTCCTCACGAATCACGCCCAGGTTCTGCTGTGCCTCGCGGAGACGCCCGACATCCGGCTGCGCGACGTCGCCGCACGTGTCGGCATCACCGAACGCGCAACCCAGCGCATCCTCTCCGAGCTTGCCGACGCCGGCTACGTCAAGACCGAGCGCGTGGGACGCCGGAACAGGTACACGGTCGACCGCCAGCACGCGATGCGGCACTCGGCCCAGCTCGGCTACAAGATCAGCGACCTGCTCGAAGCGCTCACCTAGTCGCGGCGCCGAGCGTCGTCCTCCTCGTCGTCCGCCGGCCAGGCGGGAATCCCCATCGCCGCTCCGCGCAACCTCAGCTTCCGGTCGAGTATCTCGCTCTCGGCCTGCCTGGCTTCCTCGCGCCGCCGGCGCTGCTCCTCGGTGGGCGGCCTGCGCCGGAAGAGGTCGCGGAGCTTCCGCATCCGAAGCACGTTATCCCGGTGACCTGCGGATAGCATCGAGGCATGTGCCGGAACATCCGAGTTCTCTACAACTTCGATCCGCCCACGACCTCGCAAGAGGTGCACGAGGCCGCGCTGCAGTACGTCCGCAAGGTGAGCGGCATGACCAAGCCGTCGCAGGCGAACCAGGCGGTGTTCGACCGTGCCGTGCACGAGATCGCGCACCTCACGCAGCACCTCCTCGACGACCTCGTGACGACCGCGCCGCCGAAGGACCGCGAGGTCGAGGCGGAGCGTCGGCGCGCCCGCGCCGTTGCGCGCTTCGGCTAGACGGGTCGCGAGCTAGGCGGCTGCGTAGCCCTCGCGGCGGAGGAGCTCGCGCGCCTGCGCGGCGTTCTCGGCTCCCGCCACGAGGATGACGAGCACGCCGCCGTACTCCGGCGAGACGTGGCGGAGCTCGAAGTCCTCGAGGTTGATCTGCGCAGCGCCGAGGATCTGCGTGATCCGCGCGAGGACGCCGGGACGGTCGGGTACGCGGATCCGGATGCGGTTCAGCTGCGCCGGCGCGGTGCGGTAGGCGAACGACTCCAGCCGCTCGCGGGCCCTCGCGGCGGTCGCGATCGTCGTCTCGATCCGTCCGCGGTCGTTCGACCGCAGCGCCTGCTCGAGCTCGTCCAGCGAGCCGCGGAGGCCCGACAGCGCCGTTGCGATCTCGTCGGCGTTGCCGAGGAAGATGTCGCTCCAGACGGCCGCGTTCGCGCCGGCGAGCCTCGTCATCTCGCGAAGCGAGGCACCGGCGAAGGCGAGCGGCGCGTCGTTCCCGACCGCAGCCTCCGCGACCCTGAGCATGAGGAGGTTCGCGAGCGCGTGGGGGAGATGGCTCGTGAGCGCGAGGAGGCGGTCGTGCGCCGCGGCGTCCGTCCGCACCGCCCGCGCGCCGAGGGAGGCGACGAAGCGCTCCACGGTCGCGATGCTCTCTGCCGACGAGGCGTCGGTCGGGGTGAGGAACCACGTCGCGGCGTCGAACAGATCGGCCGTCGCCCGGGCGGGGCCGCCCGTGGCGCCGCCGGCGACCGGGTGGCCCGGGACGAATCGCGGATCGCTCACCTCGGCGAGCGGCCGCTTCGTCGAGGCGACGTCGGTGACGACGACGTCCGGCCCCGCGGCCGCGAGCACCTCCTGCGCCACTGAAGGCGCGACGCCGACCGGAACCGCGACGACGACGAGCTGTGCGTCCGCGACCGCTGCGGCGAGCGATGCCGCGGGCTCAACGGCGCCGCGGCCCGCGGCCCGCTCGAGCACTGAGCGGGCCGAGTCGAAGCCGCGGCACCGAGTGCCGACGCGGCCGGCGGCGAGTGCGACCGACGTCCCGAGGAGCCCGGTGCCGACGACGGCGAGGCGCTCGACCGCGCGCTGTCCCTCCGGCGCGCCCGGCGGCTCGGGCGTGCGCCGCTCGGCCGCGACCTCCTGCTTCAGCACGTCGAGGATCGCGGAGAAGATCGACTGCACGCCGCGCTCCGAGAGCGGACCCGCGTTCGCAGCCACGAGCGCCTGCAACAGCTCCGCCTCGCGCTCGGGGTCGATCCAGCGCTCTCCGGCGGCATCCTTGTACTCCCGGACGGCCGTCACGAGCTCGAGCCGCCGGTTCAGCAGCTCGAGCAGTCGCCGGTCGAGCTCCGAGATCTCGTTCCGGAGTGCCTCGAGCTCGCTCACGGCCGGTGGCGCTCCCCCGCCTCGACGGGCACGGGCAGTCGGTTCGCCGGCGGCGCGAGGGGACAGACCCAGCCCGGGTCGTACGAGCACGACGGGTTGTAGGCGAAGTTGAAGTCGAACACGAGCCGGCCGTCGTCCTCCCCGAGGTCGGCGCCCTTCACCGTGTCGAGGAGGTAGCGACCACCGCCGTAGGTCTCTCCTCCGCTCGTCGCGTCGCGGAAGCAGAGAAACGCTCCGCCTCCGTAGCCGGCGAGCCAGGAAACCTCGAGCGCAAGCCGCTCGCCGCCGAGCTCGAAGCTCGCGCGCGCGAACGGCCGGAAGAGGATCGGCTCCGTCCCGCTCGTCGCGATCGGCTGAGGCGACGCCTCGACGTCCGCGAGCTCGGCGAGCACCCGGGCTTCCGGGTCGTACGGCCAGTAGTCGAGGCCGCCGAACGAGTCGCGGCGCTCGGCCGGCAGCGGCGACTGGGGATGAGAGCGGAACAACTCGTCCCGGGTTTCGCGCCACAGCTCCCAGCCGGATTGCGGAGGCATCGAGCGCACCGCGGCGTAGAGACCGAAGACGCGCCGCTTCCAGTCGAGCAGCGCCATGGTGTCCGCGGCCGTCATTGACCCGACGCTACCCGGCGAGCTCCCGCATGCGCTCGACCGCGCGCCGGAGCGAGTGCCCGTCGAAGAGGTACGGCGTCGCGTTCGCCACGTAATGGAGCGGCCCGTTGAGGTCGTCGCTGCCGCAGGCCGCGTTGACGAGGTAGCGCACCGGGATCTCGTGGCACACGACGAGCGTGACCGGCTCGCTCCGCGCGAGCAGGCGCTCGCAGGCGGCCGCGTAGCGGAGCGCGGCCTCGTCGAGGCTCTCCCCGCCGGGAAAGCGCTCCTCGCGGTTCGAGTGCGCCGCCGCCTCGCGATACGCGTCGAGCGGCTGCCCCTCGAGCTCCCCGATCCGGACGTCACCGAGATCCTCGTCGACGAGATGCGGGACGTCGCGGCCGGCGAGCGCGATGTTCGCGGTCTGGAGCGCCCGCGGGAACGGCGAGATGGCGACGAGGTCGAGCGGCAGCCCGGCGAGCTGGCCTGCGAGCCGTTCCGCCTCTTCGATTCCCTGCTCCGAGAGCCCCCGGTCGAGCGCCGGGTCGCCGTTCACGACCTTGTCGACGTTGAAGAGCGACTGCCCGTGCCGGATGGCGAGGAAGAGCCGCATCGCGGGAGCCTAAGCCGCGGCCGGCCCCGGTGGCGCAACGTCCCGCACGCGCACCACCGGAGCCGACCGCATGCTCCGGCGCTCGTTTCCGCTCAGGCGTCTCCGAAACGCGAGGCGGCGCCGATCAAGCGCCGGAAGCCTCGCTTGCGCGGGAACAGCCAGTGGTCTGCTGCGGCGCCGACGACCCAGACGACGATGGTCGCGCCGACCAGCGTCCAGAACCCGTCGACGCGGAAGCCGCCGATGATCGCGTCGGTCAGCCAGAGGACGAACATCGCCACGAAGAACCACGCGACGCCGAGCGTGAGGATCGCGAGCGGGAGGGTGAGGAGCTTCAGCACGGGCTTGACGAACGACGCGAGCAGCCCGTAGACGAGCGCGGCGAGGATGAGCGTCCCGGCCGAGCCGCCCACCGAGACGCCGCTGAAGATCCACGCGGCGACTGCGAGGGCTGCGGCGTCCACGGCCCAGGCGACGAGAAGTCGAAGCGCGAACGGCATGCCGCGATCGTAGAGCACTGCGTGTAGGGGGACACGACGAGACGTTTTTTGTCAGGATCCGGCGTCCATTCAGGGGTCGAAGGGGGGATGCGCATGAAAGCCCTTGTCCCGCGCCGCCTGGGAATCATCGGCGTGATCGTTTTGGGGATCGCCGCAGTCGTGAGCGCGCTGGGAGGGAGCAGCGTCGCGAAGACGCAGGCTGCCGACAGCGTGCCGCTCTGTGTTCTGCACCCGCAGATGTGCACGGAGCAGAACGATCCTTGGACATGGAACGGCTACTCGTACACATCCGGCCACGACGAGCCGTCGCTGCTCTTCTACTCGACGACTCCCGGATCGGGCAATTCGCAGCAGTACAACCTGACCCTGCCCACTGATCCGCTGACACCACCGGCGCAGGACGGAAGCGGTGGTACCTGGAACGTCATGCTCCACCCGGCGTTCTGGTTCGGCATGGCCATGTGCGACGACCAGGCCGCCCCCAATCCGGGCAAGCCGTGCCCGGCCGACAGCGACCGGAACATCTACACGAGCACCGACCCGCACTCGACCAGGTACATCGGCCTGACGCCGGGCAGCGCCTTCATGGAGATGCAGTTCTATCCGCCCGGCTGGGGCCCGGTCAGCTGCACCGACGCGAACGGCGTCACGGACGGCAAGTGGTGCGCAGCGCTGACGATCGACAGCGTTCAGTCCAACTCGAACACGGGCGTCGCGAACAACGCGGCGTGCAACCAACGGGTCGGGCCGGAGCCCGTCAACTGGGCGATGATCACCAAGAGCGGCCACTCGCAGGTGCCCGCCAACCCGTTTACGCCGTTCTCGCAGCAGGCGACGACCACTGCCGACACGCTCGAGTTCAACAACGGCGACGACCTCGTCGTGAACATGCACGACAGCGCGGCCGGCTTCGTGGTCGAGATCGACGACCTCACGACCGGGGACACGGGCTCGATGACCGCGAGCATCGACAACGGCTTCGGGCATGCGCTCTTCCAGCCGGACGCCTCGTCGTGCACGCTCGAGCCCTACGCGTTCCATCCGGAGTACAGCACGTCGGGCCCGAACACTCGCGTGCTGTGGGCGGCGCATTCCTACAACGTCGCCTTCTCGGACGAGATCGGCCACTTCGAGTACTGCAACGGGGTCAACTCGCGCTTCCGCTGCGATACGACGACCGGATATCCCAACCCGACCGACGACGCGAACGACCCCGATGACAGGTCGTGCTTCCCCGCGCCGGTGATCGACCCCGGAGGGAACACGGTCGTCGAATCGTTCATCGGCTGCCTGTCGACGGACACGGACTTCGACGGGCCGGAGTACCAGAACGGAGCCTGGCCTGGAACCTCCGGCGCCGATCCGAGCCTCGTCTCGACGCCGATCCAGTTCTCGAGCCCGCTCTTCACCGGCCCGGCACGGAGCGGTCTGCACAACTACGACCAGGTGGCGTTCGAGACCGACCTCCCGCGGATCGAGGGAGCCGATTCGTCGACGAACAACACCTGTCAGCGCCACGTGAGCAATCCCGCCGACCCGAATCCCGGCCAGGACTGCATCGATCCGCCGAACGGCGCGAGCTTCTACCCGCTCTTCTCGACGACGACCGCTGCTTCGGACGGGTCGTGCATCTGGCAGGAGGGCGGAGCCGACATCCCAGGCACGATCGACAACTTCGGGGGAACCTCGAGCGCCGAGTTCGGCGGCCTTCTGTTGTCGAACTACCCGGCCGTCGGGTTCTCGATCACCCAGCGGTACAACAACTTCAACAACACCCTCGACACCAACCCGTGCCCCGCACCGACGGGCTGACCGACTGAGGGAGTCTGGACCGAGAGAGGGCCGCCGATCGGGCGGCCCTCTCCGTCAGCGGACGACGACCCGGCGCACGTTCGACCAGTGCTCGGTGCACCGGGGCGCGAAGCGCGGGCAGTCGGTCACGCCGCCGGTCTCGATCGCCAGTACCTGCACGAAGTACGTCCCCCGCCGGAGCGCCTTCGGGCTCTGCCAGCCGACGACGCCGCTCTCCGTCGGCGCCAGGCGAATCGTCTCTTGCAAACGCACGTTTTGCCGGAGCAGCGCGCCTTGTGCATCGACCGCCCGCCGGTTCGCGACCGTGAGCTCGACGGGTCGCAGATCCGCGACCGAGATCGTGATCAAGACGTGACGATGGACCGCCTTCGCGGAGCGAAGGATCGGCAGCTGGTCGGCAGCCGCGGGCCCGACAGCGCCCAGGGCGGCGGCGATCACGGCTCCGGCGAGTAGCTTCCTCGCCATGCCGGGATGCTAACGGCCGAATTCGGTCTCGGCGCAGGTCGGGCAGTAGAAGCCGAGCGCAGGAGGCTCGTGGTACTCCGGGTCGTCGACCCGGTAGGCGCGCCAGCCGGCCCAGCCGGCCTCGCTCCTGCAGCCACACTCGACGCACTCGACGGTGCGCCCCTGCTCCCGAACACGCTGCCGGCTGATCTCGCTCATCTCACCGACAGCTTCGCCGAGGCCGGGCCGGAATGCGCCGCATGGACGTACAGGACGGCTTGGCCGTCCGTAGTGCCTCGTTCGAGGGGTGCCGGTGCGGGGGCCGGCCCGGTGATCCGGCCGGCCCCCGCAGAACCGGGACGCTATGCGGCGGCAGCCGCCGGTTCGCGCCTCGCAGGCGCGGCCGATCGGCTCTGGAGGAAGAGCGCGATCGATGCGGCGGCGATCCAGAGCAGCCAGACGATCATCGTGAAGAAGAAGATCGAGAAGATCGCGGCCACCCCGGCGACGAAGCCGAACCAGCTGAGCCAGCGAGGCAGGATCTCGTAGCGCCGGACGGCGACCGACACGGCGAAGATGAGCGTGGCCAACGCCGCCCCGCCGGTAGTGACCATCATGTAGGTGGCGTCGCTCGCCGCATGGACGACTCCGCTGTACACCTGATGGTGGTACGTGTCGTCGCTCATCGTCTTGATCCCGTCGGTGAGCGCGACGGCCGCCATCGCGACGGCGACGTAGACCATCCCGCCGGCGAGCACGATCGTCGAGAGGAACGTCCCCTTCTCCGGCGCCGCCTCCTCGCTCGCGCGGACGCGCTCACGCAACGCCGCGACGAACCAGATCAGCGAGAACAGGCCGAGGCCCGTCAGGATCCAGCCGATGTTGACGTGCGCGCGGTTGCTCGAGCTGCCGTACCAGGCAGCCATCTTCGTCGGCGACGAATCGGTCGGCCCGTCGAACAGCAGGAGCGCTCCCACCACCGCCAGCACCACGAACACGAGCCCGCCCAGGTTCGCCCAGGCACGCAAGCCACGACTTGCCATGCAACCCCTCCTTGATTGATAGATGCTCGACCCCGCTCCCACGCACCGCAAAGGAGCGGCTGCATTGTGGTACGAAGTGACGCGCTTGTCTAGAGGCCGGACGGGGAGATGGGCCGGGCAGGGATCGAACCTGCGACCTTGGGATTAAAAGTCCCCTGCTCTACCAACTGAGCTACCGGCCCGCTGCGTCGCGAGCGTAGCGCCGTAGGATCTTCGCGTGGCGCCCCTTCCCTACGAGACGTCGTTCCCGTCGCTCGACCTCGACCGGCCGGAGCAGGGGATCCTGCGGCTGACGCTGCGCGCGCCCGGCCGGCTCAACGCGGTGAGCGAGGAGCAGCACGGCGAGCTCGCCCGCGTCTGGCAGGCGATCGGCCGCGACGAGGAGACGCGCGCCGTGCTCGTCCGCGGGGCGGACGGCGCGTTCAGCTCGGGCGGCGACCTCGACCTCGTCCTCGCGATCGCGGACGACGCCGACACGCGGCTCCGCGTCTTCCACGAGGCGCGCGACCTCGTCTACAACATGGTCGCGTGCCCGACGCCGATCGTCTCGGCGATCACGGGCCCGGCCGTCGGCGCCGGCCTCGTCGTCGGCCTCCTGGCGGACGTCTCGCTCGCCAGTCCGAACGCGCGCATCGTCGACGGCCACACGAAGCTCGGCGTCGCCGCCGGCGACCACGCGGCGATCGTCTGGCCGCTGCTGTGCGGGATGGCGAAGGCGAAGTACCACCTGCTGCTGTGTGAAGAGATCGACGGGGCCGAGGCGGAGCGCATCGGGCTCGTCTCCCTCTGCGTGCCCGAGGACGAGCTCGAGGAACGGGCGCTCGACATCGCGCGGCGGCTCGCCGCCGGTTCCCGCGCGGCTATCTCGCACACCAAGCTCGCGCTCAACGAGTGGCTCGTGAGGGCGGGGCCGATCTTCGACGCGTCGCTCGAGCTCGAGTTCCTCGACATGACCGGGCCGGACGTGCGAGAGGGTGTCGCCGCCGTACGGGAGAAGCGAGCGCCTAGATTTTCGGCATGAACGAGGCGCAGCTACGAGACGTGCTCGGTGAGCCGACGGAGCTCGTCAAGAAGAAGATCGCCGACCGGCTCAACCCGCTCACCAGCCAGTTCGTCGAGCGGTCGCCGTTCGTCGTCGTCGCGACCGGCCGCCCGGACGGCGGGCTCGACGTCTCGCCGCGCGGTGACCCCGCCGGCTTCGTCCGGATCCTCGACGAGCGGACGCTCTTCCTCCCGGACCGGCCCGGGAACAAGCTCGCCGACTCGCTCACGAACCTCCTCGCCGACGACCGGATCGCGCTGCTCTTCCTCGTTCCCGGCGTGAACGACACCTTCCGCGTCAACGGGCGGGCCCGGATCGTCGACGACCCGGAGCTGCTCGCCGCGAGCGAGGTCGAGGGGAAGGCGCCCCTGCTCGGGATCCTCGTCGAGGTCGAGGAGGCGTACACGCAATGCCCGAAGGCGCTGCTGCGCTCGGAGCTGTGGAACCCCGAGCGGCACATCGAGCGCTCGGAGCTGCCGAGCTCGGGTGCGATCCTGCGCGCGGTCGCCGATCCCGCCCTCGACGTCGAGGAGTACGAGGACGCGCGCGCCGAGCGGTACCAACGACGCGAGGGGTTCTACTAGCGCCCTTCGTGGTAGGCGCTCGCTATGCGCCGGATGCTCACAGTCTGGTTCGCGTGGCTCGTCCTCATGGCGGGCGCGAACCTCGCGACCCCGCTCTACGCCGTCTACGCGGAGCGGTTCCACTTCTCGCCGCTCGTGCTGACCGCGATCTTCGCGACGTACGCGATCGTCCTGGTGCCGGCGCTCGTCCTCTTCGGGCGGCTGTCCGATCGGTTCGGGCGGCGACCCGTCGTCACCTGCGGCCTGGCGACCGCGTGCATCGGGCTCGCACTGTTCGCCGCGGCGCAGGGAGAGGCTTGGCTGTTTGCGGCGAGGGCCGTGCAAGGGCTCGCCGTGGGGATGATCAGCGGCGCGGCGACCGCGGCGCTCGTCGAGCTCGACCCGCACGGGAGCCGCAGGCGAGCCGCGCTCGGCGCGGGGCTCGCGCAGGCGGGCGGCAGCGCGCTCGGGCCGCTGGCCGCCGGCGCGCTCACCGAGTGGGCACCCGATCCGCTGCGTCTCTGCTACCTCGTCACCCTCGGGCTGACGCTCGTGGCCGCGGCGTTCGTCCTGCGGCTTCCCGAGCGTCATGAATCGCGGGAGCCGTGGCGACCGCAGTGGCCGCGCGTTCCCCCGGACATCCACAGTGCCTTCTTCCGTGTGGGGCTCACGGCCGGTGCCGTCTGGGCGACGATGGCGCTCTTCCTCTCGATCGTCCCCTCGTACACGGAGCGGATCCTCGGGACGCGGGATCTCGCGCTCGTCGCCGCGATCGCGGCGCTCGCGCTCATCGCGTCGTTCGCCGCGCAGGCGGTGATCGAGCGGAGGCAGGGCTCACACCGGCGCGACCAGGCGCTCGGGTGCGTTCTGCTCGCGCTCGGCCTCGGCGGCGTCGTGGGCGCGGCGCCGACCGGCTCGATCGGGCTGCTCGCCGCCGGTTCGGTCGTCGCGGGTGTCGGGCACGGCGTCGCGTTCCTCACGGCGCAACAGGAGCTGAACGAGCTCGCGCCGGACGAACGGCGCGGGGAGGTGACGGCGGCGTTCATCGCGTGCATCTACTTCCTCGTTGCGACCTTCACCGTCGCGACCGGCCTGCTCGGCTCGATCTTCTCGCTCGATGCCGCGGTCGAGGCGGTGGGGTCGGTGCTGATCGCGGTGGCGCTCGGCGCCGCCGCCTGGCACGCCGCTACCCGGCGCGCTGACGCTCCCAGGCGTCCAGCAGCTGCTCCACGTTCCGCCGCTGCTCGACGCTGAACTCGAACCCCGTGAGCAGTCGGCGAGCCTCGGCGACGTCGTCGTTCTCGACGGCCGCCTCGAGGTGCTCCCGCATCGGGATCGGCTGGCGGAGCTGCCGCCGGAGCCAGCGGAGGAGGCTGACCTGCGCGGCTTCCACCGGCGAAGTCTCTCAGTCAGCCGGGTGCGACGGCGCGCTGCTCGACACGAAGGGTGACGAGATTCCCCGCACGGGCGACGTGCTTCAGCATCAGCTCGTACGCGGCCGTCGCGTCGTGGCGGGAGAGCGCCTCGAGGATCGCCTCGTGCTCGCGGACGTTCGCCTCGAGCATCGCGGTGCTCTCGCTGACGACGAGCCGGCTCAGGTCGCGCGGGAAGCTGCGGTGGAGCTGGGCGAGCGTGGCCGTGAGCACCTCGTTCCCGCTCGCCTCGTGGATCGTCTGGTGGAAGTCGTCGTTTGCGCTTCCCCACCGGCGTACCTGGGGCTCGCCGATTTCGCGGCCGCCGCGCCGCCGCGCGGCCGTCCGCTCCAGCACGGCCCGGAACTCGCCCTGCGCCTGGGTCAATCGCTTGAGCTGCTCACGGTTGACCCGCTCGGCGGCGAGCTTCGCCGCGAGAGCCTCGAGCGCCGCGCGCACCTCGTACGCGTCGCGGATCTCGCGTGGGGAGAGCCCGCGCACGACGGCGCCGCGGTTCGGCTGCAGCTCGACGAGGCCCCCGGCCTGGAGTTTGCGGAGGGCTTCCCGCACCGGCGTCCGGCTGACCCCGAACTCCTCGGCCAGCGCCTCCTGGCGCAGCCGGGTCCCGGACGGCAGTTCGCCGCTGAGAACCCGCGCGTGAAGCTGATTCGCGAGCTTGTCGACGAGTGCGCGCCGTTCGTCCGCGGCCTGGCTCATGCCCCTACCTGCTTGTCGGGACGAAGACCGTCGCGGGCGAGCCTGAGCCCGACGGCGCCGACGAAGACCGCGAACACGATCTTGAGCGTAGAGGCCGGGAGCGCCAGGGCGAGCAGAGCGCCGAGCACGCTGCCCGCCGCGCCGACGACGCCGAAGCGCAGCGCGAGCCCGAGGTCGCCGACGCCCCGCTGCCGGAGGGCGAGGCTGCCCGCGATCGCCGTCGGCAGGATCACGAGCAGCGAGGTCGCCTCCGCGGAGTGCTGTGAGAAGCCGACGGCCAGGGTGAGAAAGGGCACGACGAGCGTGCCGCCGCCCACGCCGAGGAGTCCGGAGGCGACGCCGACCACGACTCCGAACGCCACGAGCGCGACGTAGAGCGTCGGCCCGCTCATCCGCGCGCGCCCAGCAATGCAGCGACACCGACGAGGAACGTCCCGAACACGACCTTGAGCACCCGCTCGTCGATCCGGGCGAGGAGGCCTGCGCCGATCCGCGCGCCGACGATCGACCCTGCGGCGAGCCCGACGGCCTGCCACCAGCGAACCTCGCCCGCGACGCCGTAGGTGGCGATGCCGGCCACGCTGATCGGGATGATCGCGCCGAGCGAGAGCGCGTGCGCCTTGCGTTGCGCGTACCCGGCCCAGAGCACCAGGAGCGGCACCATCACGATGCCGCCGCCCACTCCGAGCAGCCCGGACAGGACTCCACCGCCGACTCCGATCGCGAGCAACTTCGAATCGAGCCCGAGCGCCTGCAGGCGCGCGCGACGGCTCGTGGCGGGGTTGCCGAGTGTCACTCGCATCGCGCACCAAACTAACACTTGGATCCAGTTGACGTCAGAATGGATCCATATGTAGGGTTGCGCCTTACGCGTCGCCCACTACGGAGGGACGGAGGGACGATTCAATGAACCGCAACCGCATCGCAGCGGCCGTCGGCGCGGCGGTCGGAGCCGGCCTGCTCGCGCTCCTCATCAGCGCCACCGCCGGCGCGTCGGGCAAGCAGGCAGTGAAGTTCAAGGCGGGCGGCACGCTCACCGTCGCCATGACGAACGGCGAGCCGGACGCGCTCGATCCCACGCTGGCCCGGACGTTCTCTGGCCGCGAGGTCTTCCTCACCATCTGCGAGAAGCTCTACGACCTCGACGCGCACACGAACATCGTCCCGCAGCTCGCGGCGGCGCTGCCGAAGGTGTCGAGCAACAAGCTCTCGGTGACGATCCCGCTGCGTCACGGGATCAAGTTCAACGACGGGACACCGTTCAACTCGGCCGCGGTCGTGAAGACGATGACCCGCTACCTGACGTTCAAGGGCTCTGTGCGGGCGAGCGAACTCTCGGCCGTCACGAAGGTGACGGCGAAGGGCAAGTACGCGGTCGTCTTCCACCTCAAGGCGGCGTATTCGCCCCTCACCGCGCAGCTGGCCGACCGCTCGGGGATGATCCTGTCGCCGAAGCAGATGTCGAAGCTGGGCGCGAACTTCGCCCGCGATCCGATCTGCGTCGGGCCGTACATGTACAAGAACCGGGTCGCCGGCGACAGCATCACCGTCGTCAAGTCGCCCTTCTACTACGCGAAGAGCAAGGCGCACTTCGCCAAGATCGTGTTCAAGATCTACAACGACACGACCGCCGCGGCGCAGGCGCTGAAGGCGGGGACGGTGCAGGCGCTCGACGCGATCGCCTCGACCGACATTCCGAGCATCAAGGCCGACAAGGCGCTGAGCATCACGAAGGCGGCGGGGCTCGGCTACGGCGGGATCACCATCAACATCGGGAACAAGAACGGCCTGCTTAAGCTGCCGTACCAGAACGTCGGCACGGATCTCGCATCCAGCCCCAAGCTTCGGCAGGCATTCGAGATGGCGATCAACCGCAACACGCTCAACAAGGTCGTGTTCGGCGGGACGGTGCTGCCCGGCTGCACTCCCGTATCGCCCTCGAGCGTGTGGTTCGACAAGAGCATCAAGTGCACGGGATACAACCCGAACCAGGCCAAGTCGCTCGTGCAGCAGTCCGGGATCTCGAACCCGACGGTGAACCTCATGGTGCCGACCGGAACGGTGGCGCTCCGCGAGGCCCAGTTCATCCAGGCCGAGGAGGCCGCGGTCGGGATCAAGGTGAACGTCCAGTCGACCGACTTCGTGACCTCGCTGTCGAAGGCGGATGCCGGCACCTACGACGCCTTCCTGATCGGCTGGTCGGGCCGCGTCGATCCCGATGGCAACATCTTCGGCTTCGTCGCAACGACGGGGACGCTGAACGACTCCGGCTACTCGAAGAACATCGTCGACCGCTTCCTGAGCCATGCCCGAAGCGCGTCGACGACCAAGGCGCGGCGGCACTACTACCACGCGGCCGTCCAGCAGATCCTCAACGATCGGCCGCTGATCTATCTCGATCATCCAATCGCCTCCGCCGGCATCTCGAAGAAGGTCGCCGGCGTGACGATGTATCCGGACACGCTTCTCCGCGTCGCGTTCGCGGGCTACACGCAGTAGGAGCAACGACACGGGCGGCTTCCTGATCCGCAAGGCGGGAGCCGCCCTCGTCGTGCTCGTCGTCGCGAGCATCGTCGTGTTCGGAGGCGTGCGCGCGATTCCCGGCAACCCGGCGATCGCCCTCGGGGCGGAGAACCGGGATCCGGCGGTGATCGCCGCCGTCAAGGCGAAGTACCTGCTCGACAAGCCGTTGCCGGTGCAGTACGGGCACTGGATCTGGCTCGCAGTCCAGGGCGACCTCGGCGTCGACCAGCGCCAGCTCTCCGTCGGTCGCACGATCGCCTCGAGGCTGCCGATCAGCCTCGAGCTCGCCGCGCTGAGCATGATCGTCTCGGTCATCGTCGGGATCCCCACCGGCGTGATCACCGCCGTCCGCCGAGGCAAGCCGAGCGACTACGCGGCCACGGGGGTGGCGCTGATCGGCCTCTCGGTGCCGCACTTCTGGCTCGGGTTGATGGCGATCATCTGGTTCGCGGTCGACCTCCACTGGCTCCCGGCCGGCGGCTACGTGACAGCGCACCACCCGATCGCGAACCTCAAGCATCTCCTGCTCCCGGCGGTCGTCCTCGGCATCGGCTTCGCAGCGGTGCTGATGCGCCAGATGCGCTCCTCGATGCTCGACTCGCTCGGAACCGACTACGTGCGGACGGCGCGGGCGAAAGGCCTGTCCGAGTGGTCGGTCGTCTGCAAGCACGCGTTCCGCAACAGCCTCATCACCGTCACCACCGTGCTGGGACTCCAGCTCGGGGCGCTCATCTCCGGCATCGTCACGATCGAGGTGATCTTCGGCATCCCGGGGTTCGGCTCGCTCACGATCGACGCCATCAACCAGCGCGACTACACGCTCATCCAGGGCGTCGTGCTCGTCGTCGCGTGCGGCTACGTGATCGTGAACCTGCTCGTCGACGTCGTCTACTCGCTGCTCAACCCGAGGATCCGGACGATATGAGCATCGTCGTGCAGGAGATCGAGGCGCCGCGCGTCGCCGGGCGCCGGCGGCTCCGCCTGCTCACGAAGCGGTTCCTGCGCCGGCCGATGGCCGTCGGCGGGCTGCTCGTCGCGCTCGCGTTCGTGATCGTGGCGATCTTCGCGCCGCTGCTCGCCCCGTACTCGCCCGGACACACGGACTTCGACGCCGTGCTCGCGCATTCGTCCTCGAAGCACCTGCTCGGTACCGACGATCTCGGACGCGACGTGCTCTCGCGCCTCATCTGGGGAACGCGTGCCTCGATGCAGGTGGGCGTCTTCGCGACGCTGCTCGCGATGGTGGTCGCCGTCCCGATCGGGATGATCGCCGGCTACTACCGCGGCTGGGTCGACCAGGTGATCGCACGCCTCACCGACGTCCTGCTCGCGTTCCCGTTCCTGATCCTCGCAGTGGGCCTCGCGGCGATCCTCGGCCCTTCGCTCCTGAACGCGACGCTCGCGCTCGGGATCGGGAGCATCCCCGGCTTCATCCGGATCGCGCGCGGCGAGACGCTCGCGCTGCGCGAGGAGGACTACGTTCCGGCAGCTGTTCTGAACGGTGCGAACGACGCGACGATCATCTTCCGTCACATTCTTCCCAACATGACGAACACCCTCATCGTCCAGGCGACGTTGACGATCCCGGGTGCGATCCTCGGCGAGGCGATCCTCTCGTTCCTCGGTGTGGGCGTGCAGCCGCCGACGTCCTCCTGGGGCACGATGCTGCAGGAGGCGGAGCCGTACCTGACGCAGGCGCAGCGGCTCTCGGTCTACCCCGGCGTGGCGATCATCCTCGCCGTGCTCGCCTTCAACGTGTTCGGCGACGGGCTGCGCGACGTCCTCGACCCGCGGACGACCCGGTGAGCGCGGAGCCGCTCCTCGAGGTGAGCGACCTCTCGGTGCGCTTCGACACGGACGAGGGCCCCCTGCAGGCGGTGGACCGCGTCTCGTTCACGCTCGCGCCGCGCGAAGTGCTCGGCATCGTCGGCGAGTCCGGCTGCGGAAAGAGCGTGACCTGCATGTCGCTCGTGCGGCTACTGCCCGAGACGGCCGCGGTGAGCGGGAGCGCCGTCTTCGACGGCGTCGATCTGCTCGCACTCGGCCCGCGGCGCCTGCGACGCGTCCGTGGGCGCGAGATCTCGTACATCTTCCAGGAGCCGATGACCTCGCTCAATCCCGTCTTCACCGTCGGAGACCAGATCGGCGAGGTGGTGCGCCGCCACCTCGGGCTCTCCCGCCGCGCCGCGCGCCAGCGCGCGGTCGAGCTGCTCCAGCTCGTGCGGATCCCCGCGCCGGAGCGACGAGTCGACGAGTATCCGCACCAGCTGTCGGGCGGCATGCGCCAGCGCGTGATGATCGCGATGGCGCTCGCGTGCGACCCGAAGGTGCTGATCGCGGACGAGCCGACCACGGCGCTCGACGTGACGATCCAGGCAGGCATCCTCGACCTGATGCGCGAGATCCGCGAGCGGCTCGGGACGGCGATCGTGCTCGTCACGCACAACCTCGGAGTCGTGGCGGACATCGCCGACCGCGTGATCGTGATGTACGCCGGCCGGAAAGTGGAGGAGGCGCCTGCGGAGGAGCTGTTCGCCGCCCCGCAGCATCCGTACACGGTCGGGCTGCTGGGCGCGATCCCGCGTCCCGGCGAGCGGCAGGAGCGACTGGAGGAGATCCCGGGACGCGTTCCGGCGGCGGCCGCCCCGCTGGAGCACTGCGTGTTCGCCGACCGGTGCCGCTACGCCGACGAGACGACGCGCACGCAGGTTCCCGCCCTGCGGGCGGTGCGGCGGGACCACCTCGTAGCCTGCTTCCATCCCGAGGCCGATCGCGCCGCATGAACGACGCCGCGCCGGCGCTCGAGGTCGAGAGCCTCGTCAAGCACTTCACGTCCGGGCGCCGGATCGGCGCCGGGGGCGGGACGGTGCACGCGGTCGACGATGTCTCGTTCTCGCTCCGGCAGGGAGAGATGCTCGGCCTCGTCGGCGAGTCGGGCAGCGGCAAAACGACGCTCGCGAACTGCGTCGTACGGCTCCACGAGCCGACCTCGGGCTCGATCCGGCTGCACGGCCGCGACATCACGCACCTGTCGCGCCGCGACCTGCGGCCGTTGCGCCGGGACCTGCATATGGTGTTCCAGGATCCGTACTCCTCGCTCAACCCGCGGATGACGGCCGGCGAGATCGTCGGCGAGCCGTTGCGCCTGCACCGCCTTGCCGGCCGGAAGGTGCGAACGGGCCGCGTGGCAGAGATCTTCGAGCGCGTCGGCCTCGGGCCGGAGCATCGCTTCCGCTACCCGCACGAGCTGTCCGGAGGCCAGCGGCAGCGCGTGGGACTCGCGCGGTCGCTGATCCTGAACCCCAGCGTTCTCGTAGCGGACGAGCCCGTCTCTGCCCTCGACGTCTCGGTGCAGGCCTCGATCCTCAACCTCCTCCGCGACCTGCAACGGGACATGGGCTTCTCGTGCCTCTTCATAACGCACGATCTCGCCACTGTGGAGTTTCTCTGCGACCGGATCGCCGTGATGTATCTCGGCAAGCTCGTCGAGGTCGCGAGCCGCGACGAGATCTTCCGCGACCCGGAGCACCCGTACACGCAGGCGCTGCTCTCGGCCGCGCTGGTCCCGGATCCTGCAGAGCAGCGGCAACGGCGCCGGGTCGTGCTCGAGGGCGACCCGCCGAGCCCGCTCGACCCGCCGAGCGGCTGCCGCTTCAGGACGCGCTGTCCGCTCCACGACCTGTCTGCCCCCGACTCGGACGAGATCGAGCCGCCGCTCCGCGAGGTCTCGCCGGATCACCTGGTCGCGTGCCACCTCTCGGCGCCCGGCTCGAAGACGCCGCGCATCGCGGATCCGCCGGTCACGACTCCGGTGACAGGCTGATGACCTTCACGACGCGCCCCGAGCTGCGGGGGACGTTCGGGATGGTGGCGTCCACCCACTGGCTCGCGACGGCCGCCGGGATGGCCGTCCTCGAGCAGGGAGGGAACGCGTTCGACGCGGCCGTCGCGACCGGCTTCACGCTGCAGGTCGTCGAGCCGCACCTCAACGGCCCGGGCGGCGATCTGCCGGCGCTCCTCTGGCCGGCCGGGCGTGAGCGGCCGCTCGTGCTCTGCGCGCAAGGCCCGGCGCCGCGGGCGGCGACGATCGCGCGCTACCGCGACGAGCTGGGGCTCGAGCTCGTTCCGGGCACCGGGCCGCTCGCCGCGGTCGTGCCCGGCGCGTTCGGCGGCTGGCTCGCGATGCTGCGCGAGCACGGGACGATGCCGCTTGCGGACGTCCTCCACTACGCGATCGAGTACGCCGAGCACGGCTACCCGGTCGTCCCGCAGATCGCGGGCGCGATCCGGAACGTCGAGTCGCTCTTCCGCGACGATTGGACGACGTCGGCGGAGGTCTATCTGCCGGTTCCCGAGCCGGGTGGGCTCCACCGCAACCCGCAGCTCGCCGAGACCTACCGCCGCGTGCTGGCCGCCGAGGATCCGCTCGAGGCGTGGTACCGCGGCTTCGTGGCCGAGGAGATCGTCCGCTTCCAGGAGCGCGAGTGGCGCGACAGCTCGGGAGAGCGCCACAGCGGGCTGCTCGCCGAGGCGGACCTCCGAGACTGGGCGGCGACGTCCGAGGAGCCGGTCTCGGTCGACTACCACGGCTACGAGGTCTTCAAGGCCGGCCCGTGGAGCCAGGCGCCGGTGTTTCTCCAGCAGTTGCGGCTGCTCGAGGGCTTCGACCTCGGCGCCATGGGTCAGGCGAGTGGCGACTGGGTGCACACGATCACCGAGTGCGCGAAGCTCGCCTTCGCCGACCGCGAGGCGTGGTACGGCGATCCGGACTTCACGGACGCGCCGCTCGACGAGCTTCTCTCCCGCGGCTACGCGGAGGAGCGGCGGCGGCTCGTAGGCGAGGAGTCGTCGGCCGACCTTCGCCCGGGCTCGCCCGGCGGCCGTGAGCCCAGGCTTCCCGGCCCCGTCACGGGCGCGCCCGTCGCGCCCGGGGTGGGGGAGCCCACTCGCGGCGACACCGTCCACCTCGACGTCGTCGACCGCTTCGGGAACATGGTCTCGGCGACGCCGAGCGGCGGGTGGCTCTGGGGCGCGCCGGTCATCCCCTCCCTCGGCTTCTGCCTCGGCACGCGCGCGCAGATGTTCTGGCTCGAGGAGGGACTGCCGAACTCGCTCGAGCCGGGGAAGCGGCCGCGGACGACGCTCTCCCCGACGCTCGCTGCACGCGACGGTGAGCCGTACCTCGCTCTCGGCACGCCGGGCGGCGACCAGCAGGACCAGTGGACGCTGCACGTCTTCCTCGCCCACGTCCACCACGGCCTCGACCTCCAGGCCGCGCTCGACGCGCCGAACCACCACACGGAGGCGTTCCCGGAGAGCTTCTACCCGCGCGTCACGCGTCCGCGGCACGTCGCCGTCGAGGAGCGCGCAGGCGAGGAGACGTTCGAGGACTTGCGGCGGCGCGGGCACGACGTCGAGGTGTCCGGCCCGTGGACGCTCGGCCGCGTCACCGCAGTCGGGCGCGAGCCCGGCGGGATCCTGAAGGCGGGCGCGAACCCGCGCGGGAACCAGGCGTACGCCGCCGGCCGCTGAGCCCTCAGGGGCCTCCGGCCGTCTTCCGCTTCGTTCCTGCGCAGGCCTTCGGCGTCTTGGCCAGCTGCGCAGCGGTGGGCGCATTTACGGGTGCGAGGGGCAGCTCGGCGTCCCCGAACGTCTCGGTCGTGTCGAGCGGAGGCTGCTTCGTGAACAGGCTCTCGATCTCGTCGTCGCCCGGCGCGTTTCCCGACCACGTGGGGCTGGGAGAGCGCGCGACGACACGCAGGTCGGGAGAGGCCGCGATCCCGTTGCCCTGGGGGTTCACGAGCTCGTAGCGGGTCACGATCCAGCCCCGGCTGCCGGAGAGGAGGTTCTGGAACCAGCCGTTGCCGCGCAGCTTCCACAGGTCGTAGAGGTCGTTGTCGCCGTCGATCTCCCTGCGGACCGGGGGCACGCTGGCGAGGGGGACGGAGGCCGACACGGCGAACACCTGGGCGCGGAGGCGCAGCAGCTGGTACCGGTCGTGGGGCACGTAGAAGACCAGCTGCCGCGTCGCGGGGACGTTCGGCCCGAGCCGCTTCCCGTCGGCGACGAACCGACCCGCCGCGAGCACCCTCGCCGGCTGGATCTCCCACACGTCGGACATGAACCGGGCGCGCTGCGGGTCGGGGAGCTGGCCGCCGAAGTACCCGGACTCCTCCTCCGGAGTCGCAAGCCGGGGACACGTGACGACCGTCGAGCCGGTGAGCGTGTAGTCGGAGCCGAGCACGATGATGCTGCGTCCTCCGATGTCCTCGTAGCCGAAGGTTGCGCTGAGCAGGTCGTAGCGGCCCTGCGTCCGGATCTTCTTCAGGCTGACCTGCACGGACACCGCCCGATCCAGGTGTGACGGGACGTACTGGTTCTGGTACCAGAACTCCCAGCCGCCGACGAGGAGCCCGGCGATGGTGAGCGCGATGCTCGCTCCGACCCGGACGAGCGAGACCTCGATCTCGTTCCAGAAGAGCCCGAAGCCGAGACATCCGACGGCGATGAGGAGGACCGACACGGCCAGGACTATCGCGCGCTGTCCCCCTGTCCCGGCCAGTGCGCCGAAGAAGACGTAGAAGCCGAGGAGGATCGAGACGAGGAATGCGACCGGCACGGGCTCCTTGCACGGGGGCTGCTGCGCTTTCTCCCAGCGCGCGGGCAGTCCGAGCGGGATCAGTTGCCAGACCGCGCCGACGAAGATCGCGCCGGCGAGCAGCAGCAGGACGCCGGGGAAGACGACTCCGAGGCGGTCGTCGGGGAGCAGGACGTCGTGCACGCCCACCACCAGCGCCGCGAACCCGGTGACGAGGAAGAACGCGGCGAAGAAGCGGACCGTCGCCACGACCGGAAGGCGATGACCCTTCATGTTCCCTCCACGGACCGCCGCTCCGATGAGGCGGAGGTGCGTCCGAGCGGCGAAGGCGCACCCCGGCGCCGCAGGGACGAAGTGAACCACTCCATCCGGTTGATTACAACCGCCGCCCCGAACGGCCGACGAATCCGCCGCCGGATCACTTCGCGTTGACTGACTGGTCAATCTGTTTGGCCCGGTGGCTGGCGTGGGGAAGAAGGATTCGTCCTCGACGAGAAGGGATTCCCAGATGAGAGCACTGTTGTTGCTTGCCGCGAGCGGCGTCGCAGCCGCGCTTCTCTTCAGTCTGTCTGCGGCGGCCGCGCCGCCGAGCAAGAGCGGGAGCTTCACGAACTATTCGCTGGGGGAGACGACCGGTACGACCTGTCCGGGCTCCTCGGCCTGCTCGAACATCGCTGCCGAGCCGGCGATCCGCGCCGACGGGGCGGGGCGCTTCTTCGGCAGCTCCGAGAACGGTCTGGGTGGCGGCACCGTTGCCTTCCGCTCGACGGACGGCGGCCTTCACTACACCACCCTCGTCTCGCCCAACGGCGTCTCACAGACGAACGACACCGGGTTCGCGCCGGGAGGCGGGGACACCGACCTCGCCGTCGCGCCCGACAAGAATGCGGCCGGCTTCTACAACGTCTACGTGGCCAGCCTCTCGCTCGTCAACGTCGACGTCTCCACCTCGACCGACGGCGGCGCGACGTGGTCGCTCAACCCGGTGACGACACCGGAGACGGTCGACGACCGCGAATGGATCGCCGCCGACACGAACAACAAGGTGTGCATCAGCTACCACGACGCCCCGCAGGGGATCACGGTCGGCTGCAGCACCGACGCCGGCCTCCTCTTCACGCAGTTCGCCTCCGCCCTCGACACGAACCACGCGTTCCAGATCTCGGAGAACGGGATCGGGAACCTGGCGATCGATCCGGCGTCGCACGTCATCTACCAGACCTACTCGGCGATCACCACGGCCGCGGAGACTCTTTGCGCGCCTCAGCTCGGCGTGTCGGCGGGTACGTGCGGCTACCACGGCGTCTACATGGCCGTCTCGACGGACGGCGGCGCGACGTTCACCGACTACCCCGTCTACATCAACCCGGATCCGACCGTCGGCTACGGCCATCAGTTCGTGAACGTCTCCGTCGACAGCGCCGGCAACGTCTACTCCGTCTACACCGACGACCACCACGTCTACTACTCCTTCTCGAGAGATCACGGGCAGACGTGGAGCGGCCCGTACCTGATCACGACCACGAGCGGGACGCAGATCTTCCCCTGGTCGACGGCCGGGGATCCCGGGAAGCTGGACGTCGTCTACTACCAGACTCCGTATTACGACGGCGTCAACACGCCGGACAACTATCCGAGCTCGGCCGCCTGGACGGTCGGGTTCGCTCAGAACCTGAACGCCCTCTCGCCCGGCTCGGCCTGGTCACGGCAGACCGCCTCGCCCACGAACCACTTCGGTGGCGTCTGCGAAGCAGGCGTGACCTGCAACGGCAATCGCGACCTGTTCGACGACTTCGGCGTCGCTGCCAGCCCGACGACCGGGCTCGCCTCGATCATCTACAGCGACGACCAGTTCGACCCGAACGGGCCGAACACGAGCGGCTGCGACGCAACGACGAACGACACCTCCAGCTGCAACCACACGGCGATCGCGACCCAGACCAGCGGGACGGGCATCTTCGCGGTCAAGAAGAAGAAGTAACCGACAGGCCAGGTGGGAGCGGTGACCGCCGCTCCCACCTCCTGACACGCCGCCTAGTAGACCTGCTCCACGACGAGAATGTTGTACGGCGAGCGCGGCTGATTCGGCGCACTCTCGAGGTAGATGACGCGCCAGGGGCCGGAGCCGTTGGACAGATACAGCTCCTGGCCTTCCACCGGCTCCTTGTCGGGAACGTCGTAGACGTACTCCCGCATGACGACCGGACCGACGATCGATCCTTCACGGACGGTCCAGGAGAAGGGCGCCACAGCGCAGGGATTCTCACAGGTCGCCCGGCGGGCAGCGCCGGTGATCCTGATGGGCGGTGACGGGATCGAACCGCCGACCTCCTGCTTGTAAGGCAGGCGCTCTCCCAGCTGAGCTAACCGCCCGCTCTGGCGGAGGGTACCCCCGGGCCGTCGCTACCGGCCGGCGGCGCGAAGGACGATCTGCGCGGCCTGCTCGGCGGAGAGGTGGTCGGTGTTCACGACGAGGTCGTAGTCGGTCGGGGACTCGCGTTCGACCGAGTAGAAGCGCTGGAGGTAGTCGTTCCGGCCCGCGTCGGAGTCCTTGATCCTGCGCGCGGCCTCCCGCTCGTCGAGCTCTTCCGCGGCGGCGACGCGCTGCTCGCGCGTCTTCGTGGACGCCGTGACGAACACGCGCAGCAGGTTCGTCCCGGGCTCGAGCGCGAACGACGCGGCGTGCGCGACGATGACGACGTTCCCGCGCGCCGCCGTCTGCTCGACGGTCTCGCGGATCAGCGTCCGGATCTCGGCCGGCCGGAGCACCTCCATCTCCACGGCGGCGGTGATCGGAGCGCCCAGCATCCAGGCGTCTCCCCCGCCCTCGGCGAGCGTCTCGAGGAACCGCCGGGCGAACGTCTTCCGGCTCTCCTCGTCCGCCACGTCCGTGGCGTCGATTCCTCCCTGGGCGGCCGCCTTGACGACGATCTCCTCGTCCACGTAGAGGAAGCCGAGCTCCTTCGCGACCTGCCTCCCGACGTCGTGGCCGCCGGACCCGGTCGTGTGCGACACGCAGACAACGGTGCAGGCCACGGGCCGACGCTAGAGCGGGCGAGGGTCGAAGTCAAGGCTGCCGGGCGACGACCCGAGCGCCGCCGCAGCGACCCGCAGCACCTCGTGACCGCGGCGCATGCGCGCCCTAGCGCTCGTCGAGCTTCAGCGACGCGGAGTTGATGCAGTACCGGAGCCCCGTCGGATGCGGCCCGTCGGGGAAGACGTGCCCGAGGTGCCCGCCACAGCTCGCGCACAGGACCTCGGTGCGCACCATCCCGTAGCTCGCGTCCGTCTCCTCCTCGACGACCTCGTCGCCGGCGGGGGCGGAGAAAGCCGGCCAGCCGCAGCCGGAGTCGTACTTCGCGTCGGAGTCGAAGAGCTCCGCGCCGCACCCGGCGCAACGGTAGGTACCTGGTTCGAAGACGTGGTCGTACTCGCCGCTGAACGGCGCCTCCGTCCCCTTCTCGCGCAGGACGCGGTACTGCTCGGGCGTCAGCTCCTGGCGCCACTCCTGCTCGGACTTGTCAATCTTCGGCATTGAGCGAGCGTAGCCGTTCCGGAGAGGTGCCCCCAACGGGATTCGAACCCGTGCTACGGCCTTGAAAGGGCCGGGACCTGGACCGCTAGTCGATGGGGGCCCAGCGAGGACTCAGGCTACCCGCCGCGCCCGCCCGCGATGAGTCTTGCCGGGGGCTCCAGTCTCCATCCACGACCGACCAGCCCACCCGAGGAGAGAGCATGACCGCTACCTACACCTTCGACGTCTTTTCCAGCCTCGATGGCTTCGGCTCCGTCAGCGGCGGCGATTGGGGCGGCTACTGGGGCAAGCAAGGCCCGGAGCTGCTCGAGCACCGTCTCGTCCTGTACAGCGAGGAGCAGCGGATGGTTTTCGGGGCCACCACCTATCGGCTGTTCGCCGAGATGCTGGCCACGAGTACCGAGGAGTCCGAGGTGAGGGACCCCTGGGTCACCCGGATGGTGAACCTGCCGGCGACCATCGTGTCGACCACGCTGGAGGGACCCCTCGACTGGGTGGACGGGACCGTCGTGAGCGGCGACGCGGTCGATGTCGTCGCCCGGCTAAAGGAGGAGTCCGACGTGCCGTTGCGCTCGCACGGGAGCCTGTCGATGAATCGGGCGCTGATGGCCGCCGGTCTGGTCGACCGCGTCCAGGTGACCCTCTTCCCCGTGATCACCGGCGAGAACGGATCGGCTGCGATCTTCGAGGGTGCGGCCGACTTCGACCTCGAGCTGCTCGAGACTCGAACGCTCGACGGCAACATCCAGGAGCTCATCTACAGGCCCACCCTGCATATCTCGGTCGCCTGAGACCTCCGGGGACATTCGGTCCCTGAAGCCATTACCCGCTACCCGCCGCCTCACCGAGCCCGCCTTGGAATGATCACGCCTTCACATCGCCTAGTGGAGGGGAGAGTTCATGCTCCGACTCAAGCCACGATTCCTTGCGCGTTCGCTGGCCGTGGTGGTGGTAGCCGTCGGCGTCGCAGGTCTCGGGGCCGCTTCAGCCGGCTCCCAGAGGATCGCGTCGCACCGGTTTCCGACCGTGAAACCCGCGCTCACAGACGTCCAGCTCGTGTCCAGCGCGCTCACGCTGCCCACCGAGGCCCAGTGCTTCGCGATCGGACGGCGGTGCTTCACCGCGTCCTCGATGGAGAACTCCTACAACCTCCGGCCGCTGTACGCCTCGGGCAACGAGGGGCAGGGAGTGACGATCGCGATCATCGACTCGTTCGGCAATCCGACCATGGCGGACGACCTCGCCAATTTCGACACGCAGATGGGCCTCCCGCACATGTGCGGCGAGCCTGGCCAGGCGTGCGGGGACGGGATTCCGACGTTCACGCACGTGTACTGGAACGGCAAGACCCAGGTGAAGTCTCCGCCGCCCAGCAGCCAGGGCACCGGCTTGCAGGAGCGTGACGGCTGGATCGTGGAGACGGCGCTCGACGTCGAGTGGGCGCACGCGATGGCTCCCCTGGCGAACATCATCAACGTGACCACCAACCCTGCCGAGACGCAAGGCGTGCAGGGCCTGCCGCAGATGATGGACGCCGAGCAGTTCATCGTCGACCACCACCAGGCGACCGTCATCACGCAGAGCTTCGGGACGACGGAGGAGAACTTCGACGGCACGCAGTCGCTCCTGAACCTGCGTCATGCGTTCGTGTCCGCCGCGCAGAACGGCGTCACCGTGCTCGCCAGCACCGGCGATTTCGGGACGGCGAACCCCGGCAAGACGCCGGTGTCCGATCCGGCCACGATCCCGTTCCCGACCGTCAACTGGCCGGCGTCGGATCCGCTCGTGACGGGCGTCGGCGGCACGTACCTGTGCAGCGATCCGATCACCGGCGCCGGCGTCGACTCCGTCGACCCGCCGGTCAACTGCCAGTCAAACCCGGGAATCCGGGAGATCGGCTGGATCGACGCGGGCGGCGGCTTCAGCCACGTCTTCGCGCGGCCAAGCTACCAGGACGCCCTTCCCGCCGGCTCGACTCCGATCGGCGACATGCGCGGTGTCCCGGACGTCGCCTTCCAGGCGAGCTCCCGCACCGCTCCGCTCGTGTTCGCCGGTGGTTCGGGCGGGGGCTGGTTCCTCGTCGGGGGAACGTCGTGCTCGTCGCCGATGTTCGCCGGGATCGTCGCGATCGCCGACCAGGTTGCGGGCCACGGGCTCGGGCTCATCAACCCGACGCTCTACGCGCTCGCGTCCGGGCCGGGTTACGCCTCCGACTTCTACGACGAGACGACCGGCAACAACCAGGCCGATCCCGACGTCCCGGGCTACCCGGCGACGCCCGGCTGGGATCCGGTGACCGGCGTCGGCACGCCGAACGCCGCGAACCTCGTGCCCGCGCTCGCGGCGGGCTAGCGGTCTTCCTTCCGGGGAGCCGCTCCGGCGGCTCCCCGGCCTCAGCTCGGTCCGGCGTGCACGGCGTGGGTGTCCGTCCAGGCGGTCATGCCGCCCGTGGTCGCCCCGAGGCGACGCACGAAGCCGGGGGTCTTGCGCGGAGGGGCGATTCTCTTGCCGCTGACGGTGCACGGGAAGAGCCCTTCCTGTCCGGTGTACATGCCGCCGCGCCCGCCGTAGTAGCTGGTGTGCGCGAGCCGGTACGTGACGATGTGCTGGCACCAGGCGTGGGCGGCCGGCGCGAGGCGACGCGTCCTACCGCTGCGCAGGTCGAGAGCGACCAGGCGGGGGCCGGCCTTGAGCACCATCACGGTCGACGTGATCTGGGGCGGCACGGCCTCGTTGCTCATGAGCGGGATGTTCCGGCCGGCCCTGAACGACCACTTCGTCCTCCCGGTCTTCGGATCGAAGCCCTGGATGGTCACCGACGCGTTCGCCGACACCTTCGGCTTCCCGCCGCTCAGCGGGTACGTCACCGTCCCCGTATCGACCATGCGCAGGCCGACCGACGCCGCCGTGCCGGTGGACGGGGAGGTGTAGCCCGCCTGGCTCCGGCCGGGGCAGAGCAGCGGCTGGCCGCACGAGTAGAGGCCCCTCGCGCGCCAAAGGACCCGCCCGCCGTTCGCCGTGAAGCCCGCGGTCATGAGACCGCCCAGGTCGAGAGACGCCTCGCCGTTCTTGATCGCGGGCCGGGTCGCGACACTCCCCACGTACATGCCGAGGTTGGCGAAGCGGTCGAAGTCCCAGCCGCCGTCGCTCGACGCACGCGGCAGCGGGAAGATGCGCGAGAGCGGGCGGCTCCACGCTTCCCGACCGTTTGCGACAACGAGGAGCTGCTCGGGGCTCCGGCTGCCCGGGTCGAAGAGATCCGGACCGAGCTCCCGGCCCGGATCGTTGGCGGTGCCCATCTTCACGTCCGCCAGCACCTTGCCGTCGGCGGCGGCGAAGCGGATCTGTCCCCAGCCGGCGCCGACGACGGTGCCGCTGACGCAGACCGCGCTCGGCTGGTCGGGGCAGATCTCCGGCCACGAGAAGAAGCGGCCGCCGTTCGAGCGCCAGAGGACGTTGCCCGAGGCGGCGTCCTTCGCCACCACGCGCGCGGCGCCGTTCCCGGGCGCACCTACGCCTTCGAGATAGAAGACCGTCGTCCCGCGAACGGCCAGCTCCGCCGGCACGCCGGCCGTCACCGCCGACGGCGACGCCGGCGCCGCCCAGGCCGTTGAGCCCGTCCCGGCGTCGAGCGCCACGACCTCGAGCGCGCCACGGTGCTGCGCGTAGAACACGAACTTTCCGCCCACGGGCGCCGGCTGACTGACCGCGCCGACGTCGGTTCTCGTCCAGCCACGCCCGGTCACCGCGGACGAAGCCGAGCCGGCGAGCGAGGCAGCCGCCAGCGCTCCCCCCACGACCAGCAACAGACCCCAACGCCTCATGACCCGACCCTCCTGCGGTCTATTGGATACCTATATGTCTCTCGGCAGAGCCCGGCCCCGCCTTGAGTCACGATACGCCGCTGCGTGGCCGGAAGCTACGCGTGCGCGCTGAAGAGCGGCGTGGTCGTGGGCGCCGAGGCGCCGCCGGTGCGCTCGACGGTCACCGCGACAACCGCGTTCCGCGGCACGGTGCCGTGGAGCCGGACGGTCGTGCCTCCGCCGCCGGAGAAGAGCCCTGCGGGCCTGGCCCGCCTGCCCGCCGGGATCACCCAGGCCTCGTACGTCTTCCCGCTCGGCGCGCTCGAGAGGCCGGTGATGTGAAGCGTCGCGGTCCGGTCGGGGCCGAGGACGACGGTGACCACGCGCGTACGGCTCGACTGGCTGAGGGCGACCGCGAAGCCGACGATGACGCACGCCGCCGCGGCCGCCGCGACCCCCAGCCCACGTGCGACCCAGGGGCGCCGAAGGAGCGGGACGACGTTCGAGCGCTCCGCCGCCGCCGTGTCGAGGATCGATGCGCGCAGCCGCGGCGGGGGAGCCGGAGCGACCGTGCCGAAGGCGAGTGCGGTCGCGCTCTCGTTGAGCTCGGCGAGCTGCTCGCGGCACTCCTCGCACTGGCTCAGATGGCGCTCGTAGGCCTCGGCCTCGTCCGGGTCGAGCGCGTCGAGCGCGTATGCCGCGGTCAGGTCGTGGAGGTCCATGACTTCTCCGTCCCCGGTTCCCCGAGCTGCTCGCGCAGCCGCGCGAGCCCCGTGAACATCCTGCTCTTGATCGTACCGAGCGGCTGGCCGAGCCTCTCGGCGAGCTCCGTCTGGCTGAACCCTCCGTAGTACGCGAGCTCGAGGGCCTCTCGCTGCGTGTCGGGAAGCCGGCGCAGCGCGGCCTGGACTCGCTCGCGCTGCAGGCGGAGCCAGGCGTCCTCCTCCACGCCTTCGACGGCCGGCTCCGCTGCGCTCTCGAGCGACTCCGCGCGGCGTCGCTGCTCGCGGCGCACCGTGTCGACCGCGCGGCGGTGGACGAGCGTGAGGATCCACGTGCTCGCCTTGCCGCGCTCCGGCACGAACCGGGCCGCCGTCCGCCAGACGGTGAGGAAGGCGTCCTGCACCGCGTCCTCGGCGAGGGCCTTGTCGCGGACGACCCGGAGCGCGAGCCCGTACGCAGTGCGACCGTAGCGGTCGTAGAGCTCGGCGAGCGCCGACTGCTCCGAGCGCGCTGCCAGCGCCACGAGCGCCTCGTCCGAGAGGTGAGCGAGCTGGCGATCCACGACATCCGATATTCGCCCGCGGGACGTGGTCGGTTCAACCCGTCGAACCGGTCCGGCCGCTCGGGCGAATGAGCGCCGACCGCATTCCGAGACGGCGGTGGGGGCCGCCGGGAAGGAGAACCAATGGAACGCCTGAGTAGGCGCTCGTTCGTGAAGATCGCCGGCGCGGCCACCGGCGCAGCAGCGCTCGCCGCTGCGCCGCCGATCGCGCGGGCCGCGGTCGGGGAGGACGGCGCCCAGCCGATCGACCCGACGGCCGGCGTGCCGACGGAGCCGCTCGTGGCGTACGTGCGCGACGCCCGCCGCGGCGAAGTGACCGTCACCGCCGGCACCTCCGAGCACACGTACCGCGACCGCGTCCTCGTGCAGCGCCTGCTGCGCGCGGCTCGCAGAGGGGGATGAGCTAGATGTCCTCCCATCGCGAAGCCCCGGCCATCAGCCAGGACCCGGTCGCCGACAACGCCGACACGTACGCGTTCGTCAGCCCGGACGACCCGACGACGGTCACGATCATCACCAACTACGTCCCCCTCCAGGGGCCGCCCGGCGGGCCGAACTTCTTCGAGTTCGGCGACGACGTCCTCTACTCGATCTACGTCGACAACGACGGCGACGCGCTGCCGGAGATCGAGTACCAGTTCCGGTTCCGCACGACGCTCCAGAACGAGGACACGTTCCTCTACAACACCGGCCCGATCGGGTCGCTCACCGACCCGAACTGGAACAAGCGGCAGCTCTACTCCGTCTCCGTCGTCCGCGGGAAGGGAAGGGCCGCTGTGCTCGGGACCGACCTCGCGTGCCCGCCGTGCAACATCGGCCCGCGCTCGACGCCGGACTACGACGACCTCGCTGCCGCGGCCGTGCATCACCTGCCGTCGGGCGAGACGGTCTTCGCCGGCCAGCGGAACGACGGCTTCTTCGTCGACCTCGGGGCGATCTTCGACCTCGGCGACATCAGGGAGATCCAGAACCTCCACCTGATCCCGTCCCCGGCCGGGACGAGCGTCGACCCGCTGAAGACGATGAACATCCACGCGATCGCGATCAAGGTGCCGATCCGGCTCCTGACGCGGGACGGCTCCGTGCCGAGCGATCCCGCCGGCGCCAAGGCCGTGCTCGGGATCTGGGGCGGCGCGAGCCGCCGCAAGGTGCAGATCCGCGACGGCTACTCGACGCAGTCGAGCGGGCCGTGGGTGCAGGTCTCGCGCCTCGGCAATCCGCTGTTCAACGAGGTGATCGTGCCCGTCGGCGACAAGGATCGCTGGAACGCGGTCGACCCGATCGACGACGTGGGCTTCGAGAAGTACGTGAACCAGCCGGAGCTCGCGAAGCTCCTGCCGGTCCTCTATCCCGGTGCATTCCCGAACCTGGCGGCGTACACCGCCAACCGGGCCGATCTCCACGCGATCCTGCTCACGGGGATCCCGGGCGGGATCGTCCCCGGGTTCCAGAACTTCACCGGCCCGAAGCCGGCGGACATGCTGCGGCTCAACGTCGCGATCCCGCCGACCGCCGCGAGCCCGAACGCCCTCGGCGTCGTCGGCGGCGATCTCGCCGGCTACCCGAACGGGCGCCGCGTGTTCGACGACGTCGTCTCGATCGAGCTGAAGGCGGTGGCAGGCGCGACGATCCCGCTCGTCGACCCGAGCTACACGGTCGACGGCGCGGTCGGTGCGGTCTCGTCGTACCTCACGCCGGGATCCGACCGCTACCAGGCGGCGTTCCCGTACCTCGGCACGCCGCACGACGGCTTCGACACGCCCTCGTCGTGAGCCCGAACCACGACCACTCCACCGACGCTCGGCCAGAGCACGTGATGCTCGACCTCGGGCCGGGCGTCGGGGCCCTCGTCCTCCGCACCGGTGCGGATATGCACGGGACGGAGATCGAGATCAGCCCCGCCGGCCGCGACGGCGATCGCTCGCACAAGCAGGTCCACGCGCGGCCGGTCGTCGGCCGGCCGCTCTACGGCGCCGTCTTCGACCAGGTACCTGCCGGCGCCTACACCCTCTGGCTCGACGGCCGGCCGCTGCGGCGCAACGTCGCCGTGGCGGACGCGGCCGTCACAGACATCTCACTCGAGGAGGAACCCCGATGATCGGCTGGACAAGTCCCACGCACCTCGCGCTCCTGCTCCTGATCGCGCTCTGCCTCTTCGGCGCCAAGCGGCTCCCGGAGATCGGACGCTCTCTCGGGAGCGGCATGCGCGAGTTCAAGGAGTCCGTCACGCACCAGGCGCTGGCCGAGCCCGCCGACCGCGAGACCGCCGACTGATGCGACCGCGCCGGCTCGCCCACGAAGAGGAGGCGACGCTCGTCGAGCACCTCGAGGAGCTGCGGGGACGGATCATGGTCTCGCTCGCCGCGGTCGCGGTGGCGACGGCCGTCGCGTTCGTCTTCCACGGCACGCTCCTCGAGTGGCTCGCACGGCCGTTGCCGCCCGCGCACCGGCACGTCGCCGCGTTCGGCGTGGCGGAGCCGTTCTCCGTCTCGGTCGCGGTGAGCCTGTACGCCGGGCTCCTCTTCGCGGTGCCGCTGATCCTGTGGCAGGCGTGGTCGTTCCTGGCTCCGGCGCTCGACCCTGCGGCCGAGCGCCGGATTCTCGCCCTGGCCGCGTTCGGGCTCGTCCTCGGAGCGGCCGGGCTCGCCTTCGGCTACGGGGTCCTGCTCCCGCGGGCCGTGCACTGGCTGACCGGCTACGACCCGAGCCACTTCCGGCTCCTCATTCGCGCGAACAGCTACTACTCGTTCGTCGTCTCGGTGCTGCTCGGGGTGGTGTGCGTGTTCGAGCTGCCGCTCATCGTGCTGGCGCTGGTCGGTCTCGGCGTGCTCACCTCCGCCGGGCTGCGCCGGAACCGGCGGCGCGGCTACTTCATCGTCGCGGCGGCGGCGCTCGCCCTGCCCGGGCCCGACCCGGTGACGACGATGCTCGAGCTCCTGCCGATGTGGGCGCTGTTCGAGGGCTCGATCTGGCTCGCCGTGCTCGCGGAGCGGCGCGCGGCGAAGATGGCGCTCGTGGGAGCGGGGGCATGACGCGCGCGGAGTGGACGAGACTCGGCGGCTTCTCGGGCGGAGTCGTCCTCCTGCACGTGCTCGGCTTCGGGCTCTTCCTCTACTACCTGCCGCGGAACCCGGCGCTGACGGGCCTCGCCACGCTCGCGTACACGTTCGGGCTGCGGCACGCATTCGACGCCGACCACATCGCGGCGATCGACAACACGACGCGCAAGCTCCTGCAGGACGGCAAACGGCCGGTCGGTACGGGCTTCTTCTTCTCGCTCGGCCATTCGACGATCGTGTTCTCGCTCACGGCCGCGCTGGCCGTCGCGGCCGGGACGGTGCACTCGTGGATCCCGACGCTTCAGGCGTACGGGTCGACGGTCGGCGCGTCCGTCTCGGGGACATTCCTCCTGCTGATCGGGGCGCTCAACCTCTTCGTGCTGCTCGACGTCGTCGGCGTCTTCCGGCGGATGAAGCGCGGGCACTACGACGAGCAGGATCTCGAGCGGGCGCTGCTCAACCAGGGCTTCCTCAGCCGCTTCCTGCTCAAGCGCGTCGGCAGCCGCATCGACTCGAGCTGGAAGATGTACCCGCTCGGCGTCCTGTTCGGCCTCGGCTTCGACACGGCGACTGAGATCGGCCTGCTCGCGCTCGCCGCCGGCGTCGCGACGCACCACGTCCCGTTCCTCGCCGTGATCTCGTTGCCGCTGATCTTCGCCGCCGGGATGAGCCTCATGGACACCGCCGACGGCGCCTTCATGAGCCACGCGTACGGCTGGGCGTTCTCGAGCCCGGTGCGCAAGGTCTACTACAACATCAGCGTCACGAGCCTCTCGGTCGCCGTGGCGTGGCTCGTCGGCGCGATCGAGCTCCTTCAGGTCCTCGCGGCGAAGCTCTCGCTGCACGGCGCGTTCTGGAGCCTGTTGGCGAGCCTCGACCTCGGCCGGCTCGGCTACGTGGTGGTCGGGCTCTTCGCCGCGACGTGGCTCTGTTCGATCACGCTCTGGAAGACGCGCCGCTACGAGCAGCGGTGGAGCGCCCTGCTCGAGCGGACGTAGCTAGGAAACGGCGCTCAGCGCGGGCGCGGCGGGAGCCTGCGGTGCGTGCTTCGCGCTCCAGAGGGTGAGCCAGTCGATCACGCGCTCGCCGGGGATGGGACGACTGATGTAGAAGCCCTGCGCGGTGTCGCAGCCGAGCTGCGTCAGGCGGTCCCAGAGCTCCTCGGACTCCACGCCTTCGGCGATCGCCTCCAGGCCGAGGTTGTGCGCGAGATCGATGGTCGAGCGGACGATCAGGTCGGAGTCGCGATCGGTGCTCATCTGCTGGACGAACGACTTGTCGATCTTGAGCACGTCCGCCGGGAGGCGGGACAGGTGGGAGAGCGACGAATAGCCCGTGCCGAAGTCGTCGATGGCGATGCGGATTCCGCGCTTGGCGAGCCGGGTGAGAATGCCGTGCGCCCGCGTGGGATCGGTGAGGATCGTGTTCTCGGTGACCTCGACCTCGAGCAGCTGGGGATCGAGATCGAACTCGGCGAGGAGATCCGAGACCTGGGTCGGCAGGCCGAGATCGACGAGGTCGCGCCCGAACAGGTTCACCGACACGCCGATCGCGTGGCCGGCGTCCATCCACGCCCGCGCGTCGCGGAGCGAGCCTGCGAGGATGCAGCGCGTGAGCGAGCGGGCGAGGCCGCTGCGCTCGGCGAGGGGGATGAAGTCCGCGGTCGACAGTGGGCCGCGCTCGGGATGATCCCAGCGCACGAGCGCCTCGACCTTGCGGAGCTCGCCCGTCGCCATGTCGACGCGCGGCTGGTAGTGGATGAGGAGCTGGTCTTCGGCGATCGCCCGGCGGAGCTCGCTCGTGAGGGCGAGCCTCTGCGTCGAGTAATGATCGGTCGTGGCGCAGTAGATCTCCGCGGTCCGGGTTTCCTTCGCGCGATACATCGCGATGTCGGCATGGCGCATGAGCGCCTCGACGTCGGTCCCGTGCTCGGGATGGAGAGCGATGCCGACACTCGCCTCGACCTCGAGGGTCAGCCCGGCGACCCCGAACGGCTCCTCGAGTCCGTGGCGCAGCCGCTCCGAGACGAGCAGGGCCTCCTCCCGGCCGTTCGTGAGCCGGCAGACGACCGCGAACTCGTCGCCGCCGAGCCGGGCGACCATGTCGTGGTCGCGGATGAGGTTCTTCAGGCGGTCGGCGATGGCGCAGAGGAGCTCGTCGCCGCTCTCGTGTCCGAGCGTGTCGTTGATCTCCTTGAAGCGGTCGAGGTCGAGCAGGAGGACCGCGAGCGACCCGCTCTCGTCGGAGGCGGTCGCGAGCTCGTCCTGAAGGCGCTGCCGCAGGAGCGTCCGGTTGGGCAATCCCGTCAGGGCGTCCTGTAGCGCGAGACGCTTGATCTCGTCCATCTGCCGGCCCAGACGATGGCTCGTCCGGCGGAGCAGGGGAAGGAGCAGGAGATAGAGGCCGAGCAGAACCGCCTCGAGCACTCCGGCCACGGGCAGGACGGCGTGCCAGGCGGCGCTCGCGACCGGGGCGTAGTCCTCGTAGAGAACGAGGGCCCCTCTCGGACCGCCGGCGCCAAGGCTGAGAGGAACGAATGATTGGACGACGCGGAAGTCGGACCCCGCGCCGTTCTCGATCGAGGTCACCGCCGTGCTGGACCTACCGCCGATGGCGTCCCGGACGCGGGCGGCGTCGACCGACTTTCCCGCGATGGACCCGAGATCGGAGTAGGCCAGCCGGCCGTCCGGCCTGTACACCGAAGCACCGAGCGTGCCACCGAAGGTGACGCGGTGTGCGAAAAGGCTGTTGAGCTGCCGCTGTCGCGAAGCGCCGACTCGATCGGTCAGATCGCTCGGCCGTAGCTCGCCGTCGAGTACCGACCGAGCGACGAACTCCGCCTGGAAGCGAACCGTCTGCTCCGAGCGCGCGATCTCGTCGTGCCGGACGAAGAGGAGGATCGCGGTGCCGCCGAGCGCGAGCCCGAGCGCGGTGACGATCGCGAAGCGCAGGGCGAACCGGGGCGTCCGCGCCGCCGGGACGGTGGCGTGGCCGGCTCGGCCGCTAGCCACCGGAGGGGCCGCCGTGGCCTCGACCGTGGCCCGGGTCGCCGGACCCGCCCGGCGCGGGGTTGCTCCCGCTGCCGCCGCTGTTGCCCGGGCTGCCGCTATTTCCTGGGGTGCCGCTGTTGCCCGGGGTGCCTCTGTTGCCCGGGGTGCCGCTGCTGCCCGGGGTGCCGCTGCTGCCCGGGGTGCCGCTGTCGCCGGGCGTGCCTACGCCCTGGCCGGGGCCGCC
>Ga0308175_100000160_pt1 | contig 52231 bp, 39 predicted proteins | sample PhyCR1_3_FD_203893 | JGI IMG/M metagenome (GOLD analysis project Ga0308175, IMG submission 203893) | Soil microbial communities from UC Gill Tract Community Farm, Albany, California, United States - DLSLS.C.R1 | ecosystem: Environmental > Terrestrial > Soil > Agricultural land | place: USA...
TTTGCGGCGCTGCCTTCGCGGATGATGATCTTCATGCCGTGCTGCAATTTGTCCAGGGCTTCTTCGGCGGTAAAACATTCGTGATCGGTAGAGATGCCGGCATCAATGTAACGCTTCGCGTCGCTGCCGCGCAAGCCCGGTGCGTGACCGTCAACCGGCTTCTCAAATTTTTTTGCGGCGGCTATTTTCTTCATGACCTCTTCGTCACCGTTTAAAACACCGGGAAAGTTCATCATCTCGCTTAAATACGAAACATCTTCTCTTCGCAGCAAATCTTCTACTTCTTTGCTCGTTAGCTCAGCACCGGCTGTTTCAAATACAGTCGCCGGTACACAACTCGGTGCGCCGAAGTTGAACTTGAACGGTACTGTGTTGCCGTTCTCAATCATGAACGCTACGCCTTTCATGCCGCACACATTGGCAATTTCATGCGGGTCGCTAACCGTGGCAACCGTTCCGTGTACAACGGCCAGCCGCGCAAACTCCGACGGTATCAGCATTGAGCTTTCGATGTGTATGTGGGCATCAACAAAGCCGGGAAGAACAAAGGATATCGGGATATTGGGATATTGGGATATTGGGGTTATGGAAATTATGCGTTCGCCTTCCACTTTGATTTCTGCCGGGTAAATTTTCTTTTGATGTACATCCACCAAATTGCCTGTGATTGTAAACGATGCCATGCAAGAGTTTTGGCGAAGATGCAAAAAGCTTTGCATCTCGAAACGTTTTGTATGGCGCAAAAAGGCGTTGGCAAAATTCTTTGTGCCTCCATCCCGCAATTGAAAACGGCTTCTTACATTCACCTAAACTTTAAAGTAATTAATATGAAAGCACTCCGCACGGCCTTGCTTGGCCTCGCTACCGCGGCCACTTTGTTCGCACAGGCGCAAACCGCCGACGAAATCGTCAGCAAACACGTTGACGCCATTGGTGGCGCCGATGCCTGGCACAAAGTGAACACCATGAAAACCGAAGGCACGCTAACCGTGCAAGGCAACATTCCCGTAACGGTTGTCAGCACGGTGCTGCATACCAAAGGCATGCGGCAAGACATTACAGCCATGGGCATGAGCGGCTACCAGATTTTGACGCCTACGGCTGGATGGGGCTACATGCCATTTCAGGGACAAACAAAAGCAGAACCACTAACCGAAGACCAGGTGAAGGAAGGTGCCGACGAATTGGATGCTCAAGGTAGCTTGGTTGACTACAAGCAAAAAGGCCATACCGTTACACTTCTTGGCAAGGACGATATTGAAGGCGTAGAGGCATACAAGCTGCAGATTGTGCAAAAGAGCGGCAAAACCGAAACCGTTTTTATTGATCCGAAGTCGTATTACATCATTCGCGCCGTGAGCAAGATGAAAGCCAACGGCCAGGAAGTAGAGCAAACCGTAAATCTTGCCAACTACAAAAAGTTGCCCGAAGGCATCGTTGTGCCCATGAGCATTACCCTGCCCATTGGTGAACTGGCCATCAGCAAGGTTACCGTGAACGGCCCGGTGGACGAAGCTATTTTCAAGCCGTCGAATTGATTTTGTCTGAACGGGGATGAGTGGGATGGACCGGATTTGTGTGATAAATGATCCTGTTCATCCCACTCATCTCATTAATCCCGGTTCAGACATCCTCCACCAAACTGCACATCATGAAAAAAAAATTACCTGCTTTTTCACAAGTCGCCACCGGCTTGCTCTTCATTCTTTCCTCAAACCTTTTTGCACAAAGCAATATCAGCTCCGCCACCTTCGGCATGTTGGAAGCCCGCTGGCTTGGACCCGGCACCATGAGTGGCCGCATCACCGACATTAAAGGCGTGAACGCTGACGGCAAAACACTTTACATCGGTACCGCCGGCGGCGGCGTCTGGAAGAGCACCAATGCCGGTGCATCTTTCAAACCCATTTTTGACAAGTATTGCCAAAGCATCGGGGCAATCGCCATTGATCAGAAAAATCCAAAAGTGCTTTACTGTGGCACTGGTGAAAGCAACATGCGAAACTCGGTAAGCATAGGCGTGGGTTTGTACAAATCAACCGATGCGGGCGACAACTGGACGAAGATTGGTCTCGACAGCACCGAGCACATTGCAAAGGTTTTAATTGACCCGTCTAACTCAAACAACATTTACGTCGCCGCTCCCGGTCCGCTTTGGAGCGACAGCAAGCACCGGGGCTTGTACAAAAGCACCGACGGCGGCGCTACCTGGAGCAAGAGTCTTTACATCAACGAAAAGGCAGGCTGCGCCGACGTGGAGATTGATCCGACAAACACAAACATTTTATACGCATCGACCTGGGAGTTTCGCCGCACGCCGTATTCGTTTAACTCCGGCGGCAACGGCAGTGGTTTTTACAAAAGCACGGATGGCGGCAAAACATGGAAAGAAATTACCAGAGGCCTTCCATCAAAACCGTTTGGCCGCATAGCTTTTGCGCTGGCACCAAGCGCTCCGCAAAACTTACTGGCCATTGTGGAAAGCAACAACACAGGACTGTTTATTTCAAGCGACGGTGGTGAAAGCTGGAAACAGCAAAGCGCTACGCTTAATGTAACAGCACGGCCGTTTTATTTCAGCACCATTGAAGTAGATCCGAACGATCCAAAACGTGTGTACCGTCCTTCCTATGGGTTTTCGTACAGCAGCGATGGCGGTTATTCTTTTGCCGATGCCAGCGGCGATGGTGGCTGGGTGCACAGCGATATGCACGCACTCTGGATCAATCCGAATAATACAAACCAATTATACGTTGGTACAGATGGCGGCGTGTACATGAGCCTTGACCGCGGCGCTACTTGGCGTTTTATTGACAACCTTCCTGTTGGACAGTTTTATCACGTGGCCGTTGACAAACAAAAGCCTTACCGCATTTACGGTGGCTTGCAGGACAACGGCAGTTGGATGGTGCCGTCGCAAACACCGGGAGGCTTGGGCAACGGCGATTGGAAAGCAGTTTACGGTGGCGACGGTTTTTGGACGCAGCCCGATCTCATTGATCCGAATATTGTTTATGCCGAATCGCAAGGCGGCAACGCAGGCCGCGTGGACTTGCGCACACTGCAAGGCGTTACCATCAAGCCGCAAGCAGAAGGCGATGAAAAGCTGCGCTGGAACTGGAATTCGCCGATTGTGATTGGTGCAAAAAATCCTGCGAATCTTTACATGGGTGCACAGTTTCTTTTTAAGAGCACCGACAGGGGCAGCAACTGGACACGCATCTCTCCCGACTTAACAACGAACGACAAAAAGAAACAGGCGCAGGAAGAAAGCGGCGGTCTTACGGCTGACAATACTTCGGCTGAAAATCACACAACAATTTTCACGATTGCTGAAAGCCCGCTGGATGAAAAAAACATTTGGGTTGGCACCGATGACGGCAACCTGCAAGTAACATGGGACGGCGGGAAAACCTGGACAAACCTCGCAAAGAATTATGCGGCTGCGGGCATACCATCGCAAACATGGGTAAGTTCAATTGAGCCAAGCCGTTTCGATAAGAACACGGTATTTGCAACCTTCGACAACCATATGTACGGCGACATCAAAACTTATGTGGCGAAGTCAACCAATGGGGGCAAAACGTGGAAGGCCTTTGCGAGCAACGAGTTTACTGGCTTTGCGCACAAGATCAAGCAAGACATCAAAAACAAAGACCTTCTTTTCCTCGGCACCGAAATGGGTTTGTTTGCCTCAACCGATGGCGGCGCAAACTGGTTTCGCATGAAGAACCACATTCCGGAGTATGCATTGGTGCGAGACATTCAAATTCATCCGGCAACAAACGATTTGTTGCTCGCAACGCACGGCCGCGGCATTATTGTAGTGGACGATATTGCGCCCATTCGTTTAATGACGCCTGCCGTTGCAGACAAAGACGTTTACTTGCTTCCGATGAAGGCCGTGCCGCTGGCTACGGGCCTTGGCGCCGGCGGTTTTCCAAGCACCGGGGGATGGAACGGCGGCAATCCAAATCAGTTGCCGTCCATTCAATATTATTTGAAAGAAAGGCCGAACAGCGGCGATTTAAAAGTGGAGATTTTAGACAACAAAGGACAGCTTGTGCAAACGCTTACGCCGGGCAAACGCAAAGGCATCAACAAAGTGGTTTGGAACCTGCGCGGCACGCCGCCAAAAGTTGCGGCCGGTGGAACGAAGATGGATCCCGCAGGCTTTTCATCGCCGATGGTATTGCCGGGAATGTACACGGTGCGTCTAAAAGTGGGCGAGAAAGAATACACCGAACCAATAACCGTGGTACATGATTCGACTAATAAAAACTTTACGATGGCCGACCGCATTGCACAATACAAAGCGGCGCAAGATGCGTTGAAACTTTACACAACGTTAACCGAGAACATTGAAGAAGTGAGCAAGAAACAGGCAGACTTAAAACGCTGGATGACCCTGAGCAAAAATGAAGAAAGCAAGAAGGTGTTGAAGGCTTACAATGACTCGCTGGAAGCCTTGCGCAGCACAATGCTGGCGACGAAACAGAAATCCATCTTCGCCGACGAAGAGCAATTGCGTGAACGTGTAAGTGAATTGTACAGCACCATTGTTGGGCAAGAAGCAAAGCCTTCCAACCTGCAAGTCAAACGCATTGACGTTCTGGAAAAGCAGCGTACAAAAGTGGTGCAGAAGCACGATGAATTAAAGAAGCAGTTTGATGCGCCGGTGAAAGCAATTGTGGACAAGGAAGGCTTGAACAACGCCGCGTCGTAGAAATTAAGGTATACCCCTTGGGACAAACAGCTCATTTTAAAATGAAACGAAAGTTAACTGTCAACCGAAAGAAAGTCGTTGGTGTACATCCGGTAACAAAAGAATCGGTTGATTTAAAATGGTATCAAGGTGCGAATCGATATAATAATGGAGCAACAAGATTTGGACATAAATATGAGTTCAGGTACATCATTAGTTCTTCAAAGTTTTAATGCGATTAGTTCCGAGTAGTATATCGTTACCAGAATTAAAAATTAAGAAGCGATATGCAAAAGCCGGTATCACAACCGGCTTTTGTTTCGTTTAAGGAAGACGTAGATTCGTATTCAAATTGTACGATTATGGACGAAGAAGCAAGAAAGCTGCGCATTATAGCAAAACTGGAAAAAATACATAATGATGCGATATTGCAGGAACTGGAAAACGTAATAGATAAAAACACAGTGCCGATAGGTGAAAAGAAAAGTTTTGCAGAATTTGCCGGCACGCTAACGGACGAAGAAGCTAATGAATGGCTGAAAAATATTGAAGAGGGCTGCGAACAAATCAATCCCGATGATTGGAAATGACACATGCCTGCTTGATACAAGCATTATCATTCTTGCCCTAAAGAAAAATCCGCTTGTGGGCCGGAAGCTTGACGAACTGCGAGAAATATTTGTTCCGCTTACCGCAGTTGGCGAATTGTTTTACGGAGCTTATAAATCACCCCAACTGTTGAAACACTTGCAAGAAACGAATGCCTTCCTCAAGAAATGCACGGTTCTGCATCCCGACGTTCAAACCTCCGAACTATACGGCAAAACAAAAGCTGCTCTGGAAAGAAAAGGCAATCGAATACCTGAAAACGACATCTGGATTGCCGCCATTGCCTTGCAACATCATCTTCCTCTTTATCAAAATGACAAACATTTTAAAGATGTGGACGGCCTGCAACTTTTCAATCCGCTTTCTTCCATCTGACAAAAAAGTTCAGCCCGCATTCTCATCGTTAGTAACTTTTGCGCCTAATCACACAACATGAGAAAGCATTTCCTGCTATTACTCCTTACCGCATTTACTATCCTTGCCTTCGCACAAAAAAAGAAAAACGCCAACGAATCCGGCAACACCGATTCATTCTTTCTTTCCAAAGTCAAATACCGTTTGATTGGTCCGTTTCGCGGCGGAAGAAGCGGTGCGGTAACCGGCTCGTACAAAAGCAAAAACACCTTTTACTTTGGTGCCACTGGCGGTGGCGTTTGGAAAACCACTGACGGCGGCAGCAATTGGAAAAACATCAGCGATAAATATTTTGGCGGCACCATCGGCGCAGTTGCTGTCGCGCCAGGCGACGAAGACATTATCTACGTTGGCGAAGGTGAAAACACCATCAGGGGTAACGTAAGCGAAGGCAAAGACGGCATGTGGCGCAGCGAGGACGGCGGACGAACGTGGAAGAACATCGGTTTGAAAGACGCGGCTCACATCATCCGCATCATCGTTCATCCAAAAGACCCGAATACGGTTTGGGCCGGTGTTTTAGGGCACGCATTCGGCTCTAACGAAACAAGAGGTGTTTATAAATCAACCGATGGCGGCAAAACCTGGAAGCGAACACTTTTTGTCAACAACCTTTCAGGCGTTTCCGACATGGTGATGGAGCCAGGCAACCCTTCGGTGTTGTACGCCGGAACATGGAGAATGATTCGCACACCGTATAGCATGGAAAGCGGCGGCGAAGGCAGCGGTCTTTGGAAGAGCACCGACGGCGGCGAAACATGGACAAACATTTCTGCAAAAAAAGGATTGCCGAAAGGCATTTGGGGAATTGTCGGTGTGGCCGTTGCGCCAAGCAATCCCGATAAAATTTATACACTGGTTGAAAACCCTTCTGGCGGCATGTTTATGTCTGCTGACGGCGGCGAAACATGGACCCTAACCTCAAGCGACAACAACGTTCGCCAGCGTGCCTGGTACTATTCAAAACTGTTTGTTGATCCCAAAAACGAGAACACGGTTTATGCGCCCAACGTGAATTTTATGCGCAGCCGTGATGGCGGTAAAACCTTTCAGTCTCTTCGCACACCGCACGGCGATCACCACGATTTGTGGATCGATCCTGCTGATGGCAACCGAATGATTGTAGCCGATGACGGCGGCGCACAAATTTCGTTTGACGGCGGCGACAACTGGAGCAATTACAACAATCAACCCACGGCGCAATTCTACCGCGTATCAACAGACAATTCATTTCCCTACCGTATTCTCGGTGCACAACAAGACAATACAACCGTTCGCATTAAAAGCAGGACAAGCGGTGCGGCCATTACCGAAAACGATTGGGAACCTACAGCTGGCGCGGAAAGCGGTTATGTGGTTGCCGATCCGCTCAATCCCGACGTTGTTTACGGCGGCAATTACGGCGGTTATATTTCGCGGCTCGATCACAAAACGGGAGAGAACCGTGCGGTATCGCCCTGGCCTGATAACCCAATGGGCGCAGGCGCTGACGTTCTGAAGTATCGCTTTCAATGGAACTTTCCCATTTTCTTTTCGCCGCACGATCCAAAGCGTTTGTACACGGCAGGTAACGTGTTGTTTGTAACGGAGAACGAAGGCGCTTCTTGGGAGCAAATCTCACCTGACTTAACTACCAACGATAAATCAAAGCAGGTTGCAAGCGGAGGCCCGATCACCAAAGACAATACGTCGGTTGAATATTATTCAACAATATTCACCGCAGCAGAATCGCCTTACGAAAAAGATTTGTTATGGACGGGCAGCGACGATGGTTTGGTGTACGTGAGCAAAGACGGCGGCAAGCATTGGGACAACGTAACGCCGGCTTCCGCACCCAAATGGATGATGTGGAATTCGATTGATGCCGACCCGTTCAAAAAAGGTGCGGCCTACATCGTGGGTACACGTTATAAAATGGATGACTTCACGCCCTACATCTACAGAACCGAAGACTACGGCAAGACCTGGAAATTGATTACCGCAGGCATTCCGAAAAACCATTTTGCCCGCGTAGTACGTGCCGATAAAAAACGACAAGGTTTGCTTTACGCCGGCACGGAATACGGCATGTATATTTCGTACGACGACGGCGCAAGTTGGAAACCTTTTCAACTGAACCTGCCAATGGTCCCCATCACCGATTTAACCATCAAGGAAAACGATTTGGTTGTGGCTACGCAGGGCCGTGCCTTTTGGGTAATTGATGGTTTAAGCGTGGTGCAACAAATGAGCGGTGACATTGCAAACAAACCGCTGTACGTGTTTGGCAGTGAACCTGTTTATCGGATGACGAGCGGTGAACGTTTCTCCTTTGGTACGCCGCGCAACGCAGGTGCAAATCCGCCGGCCGGCGCGGTTTTATATTACTACGCAAAAGAGGTGAACGATTCAACAAAAGCTTCCGTATCGGTTTATGACAAAGACCACAAGGAGATCAGAACGTATTCTACGGACGCAAAAGAAGCGAACCGGAAAATGGACGTGACCAAAGGCATGAACCAGTTGGTTTGGAACCTTCGTTACCCTGAGTCGGAGCCGATCGAAGGCATGATTTTGTGGAACGGAAATCCCGGTGGCATTGTGGCGCCACCCGGAAATTATTTTGCCAAAATCAAAGTGGGAAAAGATTCCGCTGAAGTTCCCTTTACGGTCAAAGCCGATCCGAACTATAAGCTGTCAGAAGCCGATTACGAAGCGCAGTTTGCTTTTTTGAAAACAGTGCAGGACAAATTCAACGAAACGCAGAAGGCAATTAAAGACATTCGTTCGCTGCGCACGCAAATCAATGATTTTGTGAGCAAGCAAGGCAAGGATGTTCCAAAGGAAATCAAGTCCGTGGCCGACAGCATCAACAAACAGTTGACGGCAATCGAAGAAACACTTTACCAAACAAAGGCAAAGAGCGGACAGGATGTATTGAACTATCCCATTCGGTTGAACGATAAGTTGAGCGGCGTGTTTGATGTGGCCAACAGCGGCAATGCTTTGCCCAGCAAACAGGTGCGGGACGTGTACAACGACCTTGCTTCGCAGATTGATGCGCAACTTGCCAAACTGAAAACAATAAAAGAGAAAGACGTTCCGGCATTTAATGAATTGATACGGCAAAAAGCGTTGCCGGTGATAAAACCGTCTGAACCGTGATTTGGGTGGATTTTGATGATTGGGAGAAATAAATTAGCTTGATAAAGTAAGAGTCGTTCAATGATGAACGACTCTTTTATTTCCAATAAATTTATTTAATCCACCCAAATCACGGTTCAAACACTCCGGTTCGAACGGCTTACGTACCTGTTTTCTTTCAAATAAAACCGGTAATGCCATTCGGCGTGTTCGCCGGCGTAATCCACGCCGATGCGCGGCGATGAAACAAGGCCTTCTTTCTTCACAACAAAGCCGTCATCGGCAACAAACAATTCCTTGCTCTGCAATGACAATCCGCATTGCAAAGTGTGAAAGCCAAAGGCTTTTCCCAAACGTCCCGGCCCGCTGGTGATGTTGTCATCCCACTTCTTTTTCCCCGTGCGTTGAAGCATAATATCCTTTCCTTCGAGCGGCTCCACAGCGCGAACCAAAACGGCGTGAGCCACCCCTTCTTTTGCGGTAACGATGTTGAACATTTGATGAACACCGTAGCATAAGTAAACATAAGCTTTGCCGCCTTCACCAAACATAATTTCGGTGCGGCCCGTCCTTCCTTTTGAAGCATGGGATGCTTTGTCAATTTCACCGGCGTACGCTTCGGTTTCTACAATACGCCCCGAGGTTCGTTGGCCGTCAAAATTTGTAACCAACACTTTTCCCAACAGGTCTTTGGCAATGGCTACTACATCGTCGCGCAGGTAAAACGAAAGCGGAAGTTTTTTCATCGTTATAAATTCAGAAACCAACAAGCAAATAGTAAACCGTACCGCTGTTGGCGATTGCCGATTGCTGATTGCCGGTTATATTTACCGGCTATAAAAGCCACCGTTTGCTCAAAGAAATTATCATCGCCATCCAGTCTTTTTTTGAAGCCCACAATTTCATTCGGAAGCACCGGTTGTGGAAGTGGATCTTGATTCCGGGCCTTGTGTACATGATCTTGTTTGTGGCGGGCATTTATTTTTTCATCAACTCGTCGGACAAAGCCGTTACGCTGCTGAGCAACAAACTCGGCATCACCGCCTGGTTGCAACGGCAAGCCAGCGACCTGCTGTATTTTCTGTTTGTTATGGCGGCCATTATGCTGCGGCTCATTTTATTCTTCTTTTACTTCTCGCTTTTTAAATACTTATTCCTGATCGTTGGCTCGCCTGTGTTTGCTTATTTAAGCGAGAAAACATCAAGCTTAATTGAAGGAAAAGATTTTCCGTTTTCAACGTCACAATTGTTGAAAGACATTGTACGCGGCATCCGGCTTTCGGTGCGCAACGCCTTGTGGCAAACGGTTTACGTAGTTGCCATTTTGTTGCTTTCGCTGTTGCCACTTGCGGGCTGGATATCGCCGCTTATTGCCTTGTTTATCGAATGTTATTACTACGGCTTTTCCATGCTTGATTACAGCCTTGAGCGAAACCGGCTGCCGGCAAGTGCAAGCATTGATTTTATCGGTCGTCACAAAGGTCTCGCCGTGGGCAACGGTCTGATGTTTTACCTCATGCACATCGTTCCCATTATCGGTTGGGTATTGGCGCCGGCATACGCGGTGATTGCCGCTACCTTAAGCTTGTATAAGATAAAAGGGCAAGCAGCAATCGGGAAACAGCAATAAACCAATAACACAATATCCCAACTCCAATTATGTCCGCAAACGTTTACCTCATACCAACCGTTTTGTCCGAAAGTGCAACGGACTGTTTACCGGCCTACATTCTGGAGGCAGTAAAGCAATGCAATGTTTTTTTTGTAGAGAACGAACGAACCGCAAGGCGTTACCTGAAATCCATTTGGAAAGAGATGGTGATTGACGATTACGAATGGTTCAACATGAAAGAAGTGGCGCGAGATGTTGAAGCAGGTTTTCTGCAAAAAATAGGCGAAGAAAAAACAATCGGCATCATCAGCGAAGCCGGTTGTCCCGGCGTAGCCGATCCGGGGCAAACACTTGTCCATCTTGCACAACAAAAGGGCGTACGTGTAAAGCCCTTGGTTGGGCCAAACTCCATCCTGCTTGCGCTGATGGCCAGCGGCATGAACGGTCAGCGGTTTCAGTTTGTTGGTTACCTGCCTATTGAACTTGCGCAAAGAGCTAAAGCAATCAAAGCATTGGAAGCCGAATCAAAGCAAAAAGACTGCACGCAAATTTTTATTGAAACGCCCTACCGCAACAACCAATTGTTGGAAACCTTGTTGAAGACTTGTCACCCGCAAACACAAATTTGCATTGCCGCAGACCTTACGGGTAAAGCCGAATTTATTCAAACGAAAACAGCGCAGCAGTGGAAGAATGCTTTGCCGCAATTGCACAAGCGGCCGGTGATTTTTTTGTTGTATGCAGGATTGTAAGAGCTGGAACTTTTATTGAGCAAACGACATTGCTGCTATTGGGCTGATGTTGCGACGCTCCGTTCGGGGTTCATTTCGCCTACGGACAAGGCTTTGTGTCTGTGGCGGTCGTCCGTGTGACCTCGCCCTTGGATAAAGATATGTGGTTGAAGCCAACGATGGGACGAGGCCATGTTGTTCGCCCCGCTATAGCACAAAACCCATGTACTACAAAAAGGGCGAACCTTCGGCCCGCGAACTTTCAACAAAGATTTATTGCTTGATTATTGATTTGTTGTCGCAGTAGAATTGGTATCGTTTTTCGCCCTTTTTGTAGTACTCAAAAATAGGCGAAAGTTTTAACCGCTCAAACCGGCGGACAATATTTCCTATCGCCTCATTTTCAAGTTCAAATCCGTTTAAACGAAAGTTTTTAAACTTTCGCAAATACAACCGGCTTTTCGTCGCAAGAGGGATGGAAGCGGAAAGCCCCGTGAAGCTTTGTGCGCAGCCGCGGAGGGACTTGCCCAAAAGAATTTCGAACAGACGAACAAGGAATGATGAATAAAGAAGGCTACGCTGCAACTCTTCGGCAATGTCATGGTGAGCTTGTCGAACCATCAGAGTGACAATGCACACTTAACCTCGAACCCCAAATTCCAAACCCCAAACCCCAAACAGTTTTCCCTTACATTTGCCGCCTGTAAAACAACCTTCTTTTATGGCAAATACTGCAGATATCAGCCGCGGCATGATCATTAAGCTTGACGGCAGCCTTTACAAAATTGTGGAGTTTGGCGAAAACAAAACGGCCCGCGCCGCCGCCAAAGTGTGGGCCAAGCTGGCCGGTGTGGACAACAACCGTTCGATTGAAAAAACCTGGAACAGCGGCGACACGATTTACCCTGTTCGTGTGGAAAGAAAAGAATACCAGTTTTTATACAAAGACGACAGCGGCTACAACTTCATGGACAACGAAACCTTTGAACAGGTAGCCATTGCCGAAAACCTGATTGACGCACCGCAGTTCCTGCGCGACGGCGACGCGGTTTCTGTTCTCTTCAACACCGAAACTGAAACGCCGATGAACGTTGAACTGCCCGATAAAGTGGTGATGAAAATTACGTACAGCGAACCGGGTTTACGCGGCGATACGGCCACTCGCACCCTGAAGCCTGCTACCGTTGAAACCGGCGCTACTGTGATGGTTCCGCTGTTTGTAAACGAAGGCGACGTTATCCGCATCAACACCAAAACGGGTGAGTATGTGGAGAGAGTGAAGGAGTAAAGAGAACCAGGATTTTTTGGATTAGAAGGATTAGTAAGAAACTAAAACAACTTGATAAAGAGAGAGTCGTTCAGTGATGAGCGACTTTTTTATTTCTCCTGAAGCCTTTTCAATCCACTCAAATCACGGTTCAGACACTTTGCGAAAGCTGCTTGAATAATCATTCGGCTCTGCGCCGGGTTCAATGCGCAGCCATTCGCCGTCCATGCGGTAATAATATTTGCAGGTCAAATTTTTCTTCAGTTCTTCCGTTGTTGCATCGCGATCAACTTTTGTCGAACCAAAACCTTTGTAGTGTGCTTTCAACGCAAGAAAGGTAAAGGAGCCGCGGCTGTTGGTTGATTCGGCATCAAAACGAATGCTGCCGCTCATTTGCGTGGCAAAGCTTGAATACCGGCTTTGCATCATAATGTAAAACTCCGCGTTCTTGCCGTCAGGCGTTATTTCAATGTACTTGCCGCTTTGCCATGTATTGCCCAGCACACGGCCGTTATAAGCATCCACCACTTGTGTAAACGAAGCGTAGCCACTGCTCCACCCGCCGATCATTTCTTTAGGCGTTGTCGTCGTTGGCAAAGTGTTGTCAATCGTTTTCTGGTCTTTCATCGTCCAACTACCTGCAAATAGTAAAATGGCCAGTATAGTCGTTAATACGAGAATATCTTTCATTTGCTTGGTTTTAAAAGGGCAAAGTAGCTTTGTGTGAAGGCAAGGGGAAGAGGCGGGAAAATGAGTTGAAGAAAAAAGAACCTGAATTGATGATTTTCTTTTATGGGTGCGACAGGCCAAATGCCGAACCGTTCGTTATGTGTATCTTACTTATCTTAGCCGCCTGTTTTTAACCAAAACCTTCATAAATTGAAACAAATGGATTTCAAGCAAATTCAGGAGCTGATCAAGATGATCAACAAATCGCAAATTGGTGAAGTAACGATTGAGCAAAAAGATTTTAAGATTACCATAAAACAAAAAGAGGAGAACATCACACAGGTGGTGTCTCACGCACCCGTGCAAGCTATGCCTGTGCAGGCCTTCGCGCCGCAAGTTCAACAAGCCCCGGCGGCAGCGGCACAACAGCCCAAGTCTGCAGCGCCTTCGTCGGATACGTCCAATTTGATTACCATTAAAAGCCCCATGATCGGCACCTTCTACCGCCGGTCTGCGCCCGACAAGCCAAACTTTGTGGAAGTGGGCGACGAAGTAACCGAAGGCAAAGTGGTTTGCATTATTGAAGCCATGAAATTGTTCAACGAAATTGAAAGCGAAGTGTCGGGCAAAGTCGTTAAAATACTCGTTGAAGATTCATCGCCGGTTGAATACGACCAGCCTTTGTTTTTGGTGGAACCCGCTTAATGCGACAATATGCAAATCTGCAAATGTGAAAATGAAGTGGCTTGCTTTGTGGAAACCTCCATTTGCACGTTTGCTAATTTTCAAATTTTCAAATCCCTTCCTCCGTGTTTAAAAAAATTCTTATTGCCAACCGCGGCGAGATTGCTCTTCGTGTGATTCGTACCTGCCGCGAAATGGGCATCAAAACGGTAGCTGTTTATTCTACGGCCGACCGTGACAGCCTTCACGTTCGTTTTGCTGACGAAGCCGTGTGCATCGGAAAGCCGCAAAGCAGCGACTCCTACCTGAACATTCCGCACATTATGGCGGCGGTTGAAATAACCAATGCCGATGCGGTGCATCCGGGTTACGGTTTTCTTGCCGAGAATGCGAAGTTTTCGCAAATCTGTGCCGACCACGGAATCAAATTCATCGGCCCCACATCGGACATGATCAATCGCATGGGCGATAAAATCAGTGCAAAAGAAACCATGATAAAAGCCGGCGTGCCGGTGATCCCGGGCAGCGAAGGGTTGCTGGACAGTTTGGAGCAAGCCAAAGACATTTCCCGCGACATGGGCTATCCGGTTATTTTAAAAGCTACTGCCGGTGGTGGCGGTAAAGGCATGCGCATCGTGTGGGAAGAAAGCGAAATGGAAAGAGCTTACAATACGGCCAAAGCAGAAGCCGCAGCCGCATTTAAGAACGATGGCATATATATGGAAAAATTCGTAGAAGAACCGAGGCACATCGAAATTCAGGTGGCAGGCGACCAATACGGAACGGTTTGTCACATGGGCGAAAGGGACTGTTCTATTCAACGCCGTCATCAAAAGTTAGTGGAAGAATCGCCTTCACCCTTTATGACGCCGGAACTTCGCGAGAAGATGGGCGAAGCCGCAAAGAAAGCCGCAAGTGCCATCAACTACGAAAGCGTCGGCACCATTGAATTTCTGGTGGACAAGCACCGCAACTTCTACTTCATGGAGATGAACACCCGGATACAAGTAGAACACTGCGTAACCGAAGAGGTTATCAACTTCGACCTGATTAAAGAACAGATAAAAATTGCAATGGGAGAGAAGATTTCCGGCAGGGATTACGAGCCCCAATTGCACGCCATCGAATGCCGCATCAATGCCGAAGACCCGTACAACGATTTCCGCCCTTCACCCGGACGAATCACTGTGTTGCACCAACCCGGCGGCCACGGCGTTCGCGTTGACAGCCATGTGTACGCCGGTTACGTCATTCCGCCGTATTACGATTCAATGATCGGCAAACTCATTACCGTTGCGCAAACCCGCTCGGAAGCCATTGATACCATGTACCGGGCGTTGAGTGAATATGTGATTGAAGGCGTGAAGACAACCATTCCTTTTCACTTACAATTGATGAAAAACGAACGCTTCCGCTCAGGCGACTTTAATACCAAGTTTTTAGAGACATTCAAAATGCAGTGAGTAGCGAATAGTCTTTGATCATAAATATTCTTTACATAAGAAAACCTCTCCATTTTAGGAGAGGTTTTCTTATGTACAAACTGTTTGTATTTAAAGCCTGCTTCTTGTTTAGTCATCATCGCGGTCATGATCGCGATGGCCCTTGTCTTTGTACCAGCCTTTGTGCTTTCCGTTATCGTGGTGATCGTAACGTCCGTTGTTGTAGTCGCGGTTGATTTGCTCAATGCGGTATTTGCGGTCTTTCTCCAATTGCTTGATGGCTCGCTTCTTGTCCTTGCGGCTCATGTAAGGGTCGTTGTTAATTGACTGAACGCGGGCATAGTAATCGCGGTTTACCTGGTCAATTTGGTATTGACGATCATTGCCATAATTTCCATTGTTCGGATAGGTTGGATAACCGTTGTTTGGATACGTTGGGTAGCGGCCGTTGTTCCCACCAAGAATAACGTCGCGTGTTTGTTCTCGTGATTGGGCGTGAAGTGTGGCAAATGCGCTGACGGCCACCAAAAGTGTAAGGATTCTTTTCATAGCGTTTTGTTTTTTTCTTACGTGGAAAAAGAGTGCCAAAAGCCGGCAAGAACAACAAGGTTGTGTTAAAGGAAAACCCCTTTTCAGCGCATTAAATTTCTTTTAAGTAAACAACGTTAACATTGTTGCCCTCATCGCTATCGAAACAAATTGCCGGCAACGGGTAATGAACATTCAGCCGCACAACTTGTTACATTTAGGCTCACCGGAAGTATATGCAGTTACCTGATTTGTCAAATCCGTTTTGGTTCATTGTGGCAACCGTTGTTGTTTTTGCCATTGTCATTGGCAGATATTTTTTCATTGCCGGTTTGTTCTACTTCATTTTTTACCAGTGGCAAACAGTAAAGTGGCAGGCACGGAAAATAAACAACAGGGATTACAGGGCAGGACAATTTCGAAAGGAAGTGGGCTGGAGCCTGATTACGGCATTCATCTTTTCATTAACCGGTGCGGCAATGGGCCTGGCCTGGCAAACAGGATGGCTGAAAATTTATACCCCTGTTCAGGCTTATCCTTTGTGGTGGCTGCCGCTAAGTTTGTTGCTTGCTTTGCTTCTTCACGAAACTTATTATTACTGGCTGCATCGCTGGATGCATCAGCCAAAAATATTCCGCATTGTCCACAAGGTGCACCACAACAGCACCATTACCTCACCGTGGACGGCTTTCTCTTTTCATCCGCTTGAAGGTTTGCTGCAGGCTGTGTTTTTGCCGGCCCTTTTACTGGTAATGCCGATGCACTTGTACGTGCTTATCGTTCACCTTACCGTTATGACCTTTAGCTCTGTCATCAATCATTTGGATATTGAAGTGTACCCAAAAGGCTTTCACAAAAACACCTTTGGCAGATGGCTGATCGGCGCCACGCATCATTCGCTCCATCACAAACAGTTTAAATACAACTACGGTTTGTACTTTACTTTCTGGGACAAATGGAAAAAGACCGAAAGCCCGGTCTTTGAACAGTTATTTGAGGAAAAAACAAAAAGATGAGACGGAAGTTTGCGCGAAGCAGACGTTTCTACGGTCTTAAGTTTGCCGTCTCAGGTTTCGCGTGACTTATTCATAAATCCTTGCCGCGCCGCCTTCCAAAACTTTTTTTGGCAGCAGCCAGGTAAGAAAACCGCCGAGTTTATTAATGGCGCCGGTAATTACTTCGGCCTTTTTGCTGAACATGGCTTTCACTGCGGCCTTGCCTACTTGTTCCGGTGTCATGTTTACTTTTTGCGCCGTTTTCAGGGCTTTCTCGCCCACTTGTGCCCGCGTAGCAAAATCAGTATCGGTAGAGCCGGGGCAAACGCAGGTAACGTTCACCGAAGTCTTTCGCAATTCATACCGAAGACCTCTTGAAAACGAAAGCACAAAAGCTTTTGATGCAGCATAAAGACTCAGGTAAGGAACGGCTTGGTAAGCTGCCGAAGAAGAAATGTTCAGGATGTATGCCTGCTGTTGCTTTTTTAGTTGAGGTAAAAAAAGATAAGTGAGTTGAACCAGCGTTGTGCAGTTCACCTGCAACATGGCAAGGTGTTGTTCCAGTGGATAGCTTTCAAACAGCCCGCTAAGTCCATAGCCTGCGTTGTTTACTAAAATTGAAACGGGCCAATTGTTTTGCACGGTCCAGTCAAAAACTTGTTGTGCAGCGCTAGGAGATGAGAGGTCGGCGGCCAGATATTTCACGTCAACCTTTGCCTTCGCCTTTATTTCCTCTGAAGCCTTTTTTAATAAATCCTCGCTTCGGGCCACCATTAAAATGTTATAGCCTTTGGCGGCAAGCTCAAAGGCTATAACATTTCCGATGCCTTTGCTGGCGCCGGTTATCAATGCATATGACATCAAAAATTAGTTTTGAACCGTGGAAGCAAAACGGTGGTAGAAAGGCGTTTTGCTGTTCTTGTCCTTGGGCATGTACTTGCCGGTAACCACCGGAACATACATCACGCGGCGGCGGCTTTTTTCACCAATGAACGGTGATTTTTGAACGCGATGCCACAAGCGGCCATCATGAACGGTAAGGTCGCCGGCGCTAATGTCAAAGCCTACTTCACGGCGGTCGGGTTTGTGGTCAATGAAATATTTTTTGCCAAACAAAAGGCGTAACATTCCTTGCTTGTGCGTGCCAGGCAAAATGCGCAGGCCGCCGTTTTCAAACGGAACGGTATCCAGGTGAATGCCAACATTCAGCATCGGCATGATCTTCTGTCCAAGGAACAAGTCACGAGGACTATCCGTATGCCAGCCCATTTGCGAGAAGGCACTGTCGTCGGTACGAACGTAATTATTTAAAACAAGGCCGTCTTTTTCGTCTTCGCCCATGCGGCCTTCGTAAGGATAGACCAGTTCGAGCAAAGCTTTTAAACGCGGATCGGCCAAAAGGTTTTTTAAAACAGTACTGTGTTGCGAAAGAAAGCAGAGGCGTTGAATGGTCTTGCTGCCATCCTCGTTCTTGCCAAATTTGAGCGGAATACCGTTCATTTTATCATAGCCGGCATCCAGCCATTTTTTCTCTATGCGTTGCGTTTCGGCAATGATTTCGGCTACCTTTTCCTTGGTAATAAAGTTTCTGAAGATGATGGCTCCCTGCTTATCGAACAACTCCTTTTGCTCATCTGTCAGTTTGGTTCCCAGTTCATAGTAAGGAACAGTTAACTTTTTCATGGTTGATAGGTTTTTGTGTTAACTGATTAAGGCTTTAAAAATAGGCCTTCTTTTAAAACGGTAAAGAAAAAGATATTTATAAAGCTGCTCACGGGTTATTAGTCAGAGACCAGCTTTTTAGCGATGAAATAGCACAAATAAGCAAACACCGGCGCGGCAATTACATCTATCGTATAATGAATATGCTGGATTAAAATAAGTACTCCGATGACGAGGCCGCAAGCAAGAGCAATGATTTTATCGCGCCGGGCCGGAAAGCAATAAACGAAAAGGAATTGCGAAGCCGTGTGACCCGAATAGAACAAGTCTTTGGTAATAAACTGCTGGCCGTAAAACGAGTTGCTCAGCGGATCGGCCAAAGGCACAAGGCCGGGCGGCGTATCCAGCGGCACCAGCGAAATGGTGATGAAACGGGTACACAAAAAAATACAGAAGGCACAAAAGAAGAGTACCGTTAGTTGCGGGCTTTTGATGGCTTTAATCAGCATCCACAAACCCGTACCCCAAAGAATACTGAAAATGCCCGGCGAAACGTCTTTGGGTGTTAGGGCCTTCAGCACAAAATCGTTGAGCACGATGCCTTGCCGTGCCTGGATGATTTGAAAGAAAAGCGGCAAAACGCTAAGGCAGATAAGACAACCACCAAAACTAACAAACAGCTTTCTGCGGAAAGCGGGCATGCGCATGGCTTGTATCCAATTCAATTCTTCCTTCGTAATGTGTTTCGTGGTTGCCTCCATAGCGCGAAGCGGCGAAGATAATAATTTGATAACTGACGCTTGGAACAGGCAGGATGCAATCAATCGTTTTGGTGAAATTTTGGCATTTGCGGTCCGTATTGTTTTGTCTTGTCAGGTCAACAAGCAGCGTCTTCGGCCAATTCCTGTAATTTTTTCCGTTTCCCCGGCCCCGGCACAATCTTCGCCTACCTTTGCGCACCTTGACAAAAGCATTGCAAGGTTCTTGTAACTCACTTTTCATTTAAACCAAAAAAATCATAACACGTATGGCTAACAAAGTAAATGTTACCCCTCTGCACGACAGAGTGATTGTGAAACCCGCTGCTGCGGAAGAAAAAACCGCGGGTGGCATCATTATCCCCGACACCGCGAAAGAAAAGCCCCAACGCGGCACCGTGATTGCGGCCGGCCCCGGTAAAAAAGACGAGCCTGTAACGGTTAAAGAAGGAGATACAGTATTGTATGGCAAATACGCCGGTACTGAAATTTCCATTGAAGGAGAAGACTTTTTGATCATGCGTGAAAGCGATATTCTGGCGATAGTATAAAAGCCGTTAGCTCAACTGCTAAGGGCTAAAAGCTAATCGCTTATTTCCTTAAACTTTAAAACACAACTATAGTTATGGCTAAACAACTGTTTTTCGAAACCGATGCCCGTAATAAAATGAAGAAAGGCGTGGACGTATTGGCCAACGCCGTGAAAGTAACCCTCGGACCTAAAGGCCGCAATGTGGTTATTGAAAAGAAATTTGGCGCTCCGTCTGTAACCAAAGACGGGGTTACCGTAGCCAAAGAAATTGAACTGGAAGACGCCATTGAGAATATGGGTGCGCAAATGGTAAAAGAAGTGGCCAGCAAAACCGCTGACATTGCCGGTGACGGTACAACCACAGCTACCGTTCTGGCCCAATCCATTATCACAGAAGGCTTGAAGAACGTAGCGGCCGGCGCCAACCCAATGGACCTGAAACGCGGTATTGACAAAGCCGTTAAAGCGGTTATTGAGAACCTTCGTTCACAGTCGCAGACTGTTGGCAACGACAACAAAAAAATTGAGCAGGTAGCTTCTATATCTGCCAACAACGACAGCGAAATCGGGGCTCTCATTGCCCAGGCAATGGAGAAGGTTTCCAAAGACGGCGTTATCACCATCGAAGAAGCCAAAGGCATCGAAACCACTGTTGACGTAGTAGAAGGCATGCAGTTCGACCGCGGTTACATCTCTCCCTACTTTGTAACCAACAGCGAGAAAATGCAGGCCGAATTGGAAAATCCTTACATCCTGATTTACGACAAAAAAATCAGCAGCATGAAGGACATCCTCCACATCCTAGAGAAAGTGGCCCAACAAGGCGCTCCGTTGTTAATTATCTCTGAAGACCTCGAAGGCGAGGCACTTGCTACGTTGGTCGTAAACAAACTCCGCGGCACGTTGAAAGTGGCTGCCGTTAAAGCTCCGGGCTTTGGCGACCGTCGCAAAGAAATGCTTCAGGACATTGCCATCCTTACAAAAGGCATTGTGATTTCTGAAGAGCAAGGCTACAAACTCGAAAACGCTGACCTGACTTACTTGGGCAAATGCGAAAGAGTGGTAATTGATAAAGACAACACCACTGTTGTTGGCGGCCGTGGCGAGAAAGAAGGCATCACAGGTCGCATCAACCAAATTAAATCACAAATTGAAAACACAACTTCGGATTACGACCGCGAAAAACTGCAAGAGCGTCTTGCCAAGTTAAGTGGCGGTGTGGCTGTACTTCATGTTGGTGCTGCTACCGAAGTGGAAATGAAAGAAAAGAAAGACCGCGTTGACGATGCTTTGCATGCAACCCGTGCGGCTGTTGAAGAAGGCATTGTGCCCGGTGGCGGTGTGGCTTATGTTCGCGCCATTGAAGCTTTGAGCAGCCTGAATACATTGAACGCTGACGAAGCAACGGGTGTACAGATCGTTCGCCGTTCGCTGGAAGAGCCGCTGCGCCAGATTGTAGAAAACTGCGGCATCGAAGGAAGCGTGGTCGTAAACAAAGTTCGTGACGGCAAAGGTGATTACGGCTTTAATGCCCGTACTGAAGAATATGAAAACCTCATTGCGGCCGGTGTTATTGACCCGACCAAAGTGAGCCGCATTGCGCTTGAAAACGCAGCCAGCATTGCCGGCATGTTGTTGACAACCGAGTGCGTTGTAGCCGATAAGCCTGAGCCAAAAGGTGCTGCTGCTCCGCACGGTATGCCAGGTGGCGGAATGGGCATGGACTACTAAAATCAATTAGCTGATTAGCAGATGTGCTGATTAGCTGATGATAAAATGCAAAAAGCCTCATCGGTAACGATGGGGCTTTTTGTTAAAATATTTTTTTCAGGAAAATATTTATGTTTTACCTTGTAAGCATCGTACAACTGTTTCCTACGTCAACATCATTTTGGCTTTGTTCTTGCCGTTGATTCTTCCCTTTCGAAAACAGTCATCCTATTTTTTTCACGTTTAAAACCATTAAGCCATGTTTACACGATTTTTTAGCTGGATCCGGCGCCGATTTAGAAAAGACAATAGCAAAGCAAAAGATGGTTTTAGCGATAATCCGTTTTTGATTTTATAAAAAAGCCTGTAATCTTTTTAATAGCCCGTGCAGTTTGTGCGGGTTTTTTTATGTAATCAGCTTCGGTAATTCTGTTCTGCTTTCGTTGCGTCGCACACTTGTGCGTTCGGTAATTCTATTCAGCGCCGTTCGGCGCTGAACCTTGGTAGAAGTAACTGGGAAAGGAACATGGCTCCTGCGGAGCCGAAGAACAGTGATGTGTATGATTTGTTGCTACCAAGGTCGGTCTCCTGGCGGAGACAAAACAAAAGGCTGCGTAGCGATAAGAACGTACAAGTGTGCGACGCAACAGAAGCTTATAGTAGCTATGCAGCTCGGCACATAGAAAAATCACTTTGCTTTAAACGACCACGTGATCCAAAATTCGGCAACGACTTCGCCGCGATCGTTCTTGCCAATTGAATGCGATTTTATTTCTTGCGGTGTGCCGGAAGAGACAGCGATGCTGATTACATTTTGAATGGCTTCACCGTCATTGCAATGAAACAATGTAAGGCCGGTTGCCTTTTTGTAAAATTTTCCTTCGATGCCGGTGACCAACATAGATACCGCAAGCTTGTGGCCGCGAACGTGCGCCATAGCCAACACGCCGGTACTCATTTCGGCGGCCATACTTAAGCAGGCAAAATAAGTAGAGCGAAAAGGATTTTTGGTAAACCACTTAAACGGAATGGAAACGGTGCAGGCATCCGCATCGGCCTGCAAAATTCTTAACCCGCTGAAATATGCGGCCGGCAAATTCCTTAAAAGAAAAAGCTTGAATTTGAACGGGGGATTAATAAGAGAAAAAAAAGCAGCCGTGTTTTGTGCGGCTGCTTTTTCGTTTATTTTTTCCATTTGCTAAAATTACTCTTTGTAATTCTTTTCGTTCAGCGCTGCCGGCGACCAGGATTCGAAAAAACTTTTTACTTTCTGTGCATTGTATCCTTTGCCTTCTTCCAATAAACTTGAATCCTGCGTGTGTAGCCGGTTGCCGTTCGCATCCAAAATAACAAATACCGGAAAGCCGAAACGTTGCGGAAAACCGAGTGTTTTCAGGTAATCGAGGTTTTTGTTTTCCTTGCTGTAATTGAGGTGGTAAACCACATAGTTCTCGTTTTCAATGCGGTTCAGGGCCGTGTCTTTTTCCACAAAGTTGTGAAAGCGGTAGCACCAACTGCACCAGTTGCCGCCAACTTGTATCAGCACGTGCTTGCCTTCTTTTTTGGCTTTGGCAAGCGCCACGGCAATGTCTTTTTTCACGTTGGCCGAAGGATTGTAAAGTTTGGTGCTGTCGCTGGCAAAAGATTGAAGAGAAACAAAGAGCGCAAGGGTGAACAGGTATCGCATTCAAAAAATTTTCGGCAAGCTACAACCGGTTTTTCTAACGTTAATTTAAATTGTCCTCACGCTGGTGCAACGAAATGCACCCTTTTTTCCATCATCTTTGTTTGAAGTTAATACACCATGAAAAAATTCTTTCTTCCGCTGCTGACGTTTGCCGCACTTGCAAGCCAGGCGCAAAAAGCTTCCAACAAACTCACGTTTCAAAAAGGGCAAACGATTGAGGTAACCACCAACATGAACATCAATACGCAATCCATGATGGGCGAAATACCGGCCAGTGTAGTGATGACCGATACGTATTCGGTAGGGGAGACCACCGCCGAAGGAACGCAGCTTATCAAAACGCCCAAGAAAGTAAAGTTCAGCGTGTCGGCCATGGGACAAGACATGAACGCCGATTCGGACAATCCCAAAGATTTGGAAGGCCGCCTGGGCGAACCCATAAAAGAAATCATGAAGCAAAAGCAGGAGTTCACTGTTGATGCAACCGGGAAAGTAACGACCGTAAAAACCGATGACAAAAAAAAGAAAGAAGACGCCGGCATGATGGGTATGATGATGCCCGGCATGAACGCAGGCGCAACGGTGGCCGTGGCCGGACAGCCAAGCCTTTTTAAAATTCTGCCCGACCGTGAAGTAAGCAAGGGCGATACATGGACCGACTCTGTAAACGTTGAAGGCAACAAGAGCAAAACGGTTTACACTGTAAAGGACATTACCGAAAAAGAAATCATCCTTGATTATACGGGCGACGGAACATCGAAAACAACACAATCGGCCATGGGCATGAGTGCAGACGTTTCGGCAACGACAAAAAATTCAGGCACCGTTACACTGGACAAAGCAACCGGTTTGCTCAAACAAAAAACCATGACGGCCAACACCGAATCGAACATGAGCATGAACGGAAATGACATGAGTTCGACCACAAAGATTACGGCTGTAACAACGGTTAAGGTTTTATAGGCTTCACATTAACCATAAAAAATCCCTCAACGCTGGTTGAGGGATTTTCGTTTATAAGGCTTCGATCTGATTTCTGAGCAAATCGTCAAACTCGTCTCGCTTGCGAATGAGTTTTGCGTCGCCGTCAAGCACTAAAACTTCGGCGGGCTTGTACCGCGAATTGTAATTGGAGGACATTTCAAAACCGTAAGCACCGGCGTTGTAAATGGCCAGCACATCCCCTTCACGTACCTCGTGCAAAAGGCGGTCGGTAGCAAACGTATCCGTTTCGCAGATGTAGCCGGTAACGGTGTAAACTTTTTCTTCGGCATGTATGTTGGAAAGGTTCACGATGTGATGATAAGCATCGTACATCATGGGCCGGATAAGATGATTCAAACCGGTATTGATGCCCGCGAAAATTTGTGCGCCGTTGTCCTTCATCACGTTCACCTGCGCGAGCAAACAACCACATTCACTTACCAAATATTTCCCCGGTTCAAACCAAAGCTGATAGGTTTTGCCTTTGTTGAAAAGATGCGATTGGAGATAAGTTTTTAGCCGCTGCGCAATATGAGCAATGTCGGTTTCTTCGTCGTCGGGTTCGTAGGGAACTTTAAACCCACCGCCCAAATCAATCACTTCCAAATCGGGAAAATGCGCAACCAGTTCCGTGAGAACTTTAATGCCGTGCACAAACACGTCAGCGTCTTTAATGTCGCTGCCCGTGTGAATGTGCAGGGTTTTGATGTGGATGTTGTGCTCCTTAATCACACCAAGCAAGTTGTCAAGTTGATCAACCGGAATACCGAATTTGCTTTTCTCGTGCCCCGTAGAAATTTTCAAATTGCCACCCGCCAAAATGTTGGGCCGCAGGCGCACGCCAACGGGATAAGAAGCGCCAAACTTTTTCCCGAATTTTTGGAGATTAGAAAGGCTGTCAATATTTACGTGCACACCGCTTTTTACGGCTTCTTCTATTTCTTCAAACGAAATGCCGTTGGACGTATAGAGGATTTTTTCGGGAGCAACACCGGCGTGCAGGGCCAGCTTTACTTCGTTGATGCTGCTGCAATCAATGCCGCAGCCAAGCGAAGAAATGTATTTTAAAACGTTGATGTTGGTGAGGGCTTTGCAGGCAAAAAAGAAAGAGGCATCCAATCCGGCCAAACCGGATTTTAATTTTTGATATTGCTCCTTCATTTTTTCCGCGTCGTAAACATAAACCGGTGTGCCGAAGCGTTCGGCTATTTGAAGAAGTTGTTCGTTTGATAGCATTGTCTGAATCTATATTTGGGGAGATTAAATGATTGAGAGGAGAGAAGAATTATTCTTCTTGCTTTTCTTCATCTGTTGCAGATTCATTTTCATCGCTTGCAGAATCGTTCTGCTCATTTTGCGTTGCCTCTTCGTTTGGAACATTGTCTGCTGACAATTCTTCTTCAACTTTTTCTTCTTCTACAATCTCGTCTTCAGCGGCAAAAATTTCATCGGTGATGTAATCTTCTTCGGCAATTTCGTCTTCAAGGCTTTCGGTTGGAACGTTATCACCCGCCGCTTCGTCAACATTTATTTCTTCGTCCACACTTCCAGACACGGCCTCAACCGTGTGTCCGTTAACGTGTGATTCTTCGCTATATTCTAATTCTTCTTCCGCAGAAACCAATTCGCCGTTATCGGCCACGGCCAATATCTCGCTTTGTTCAAAATCGGTATGATTGACCACCGTTGGTTGCACCAATTGATCGGCCAGCACTTCTTTTATTTTCGGCAAGTCATCAGCGGTGTTGATGCCGAAATAATCCATAAAGCTTTTCGACGTTGCATACACCAGCGGATGGCCGGGCAACTTTTCGTTGCGTCCTGTAATGATGATGAGTTCTTTCTCTAGCAATTTCTGCACGGCATAATCCGAACTTACACCGCGAATGGATTCTATTTCGCCCTTGGTCACGGGTTGTTTGTAGGCAATGATGGCAAGGGTTTCCAGGGCCGCCGATGAAAGCCGCTTCAAAAACTTTTCGCCGTTGAGTTGAGCAACGGTTTTGTGGAATTCTTTCTTGGTAAGAAACTGCCAGCCGCCGCCACTTTCCCGCACTTCAAACGGGTAAAATTCGGAATTGTATTTCTCCACGATGCCTCCGAGCGCCGCATCCACCTGCTCCACTTCAATCTTTTCTTCCATGAAGCCGAAGGCGTTGTTGATAAGCTCTGTGAGCTCTGTCGAAACAAGCGGTTTGTCGGAAGCAAAAATCAGCGATTCAATATGCGGTATGAGTTCGGAAATTTCCATATAAAAAAATGTTGGCCGTTGCTCGTCAATTGTTGTTCGAACAACGGCTAACTATCAACAAACAACAATGATTTTATCCTTGCAACGCCGCCGCGCCGCTCACAATCTCGGTAAGCTCGGTGGTGATGGCCGCTTGTCTTGCGCGGTTGTACGAAATCTTCAGGTTGCGCAAAAGCTCGTTGGCGTTTTCGCTGGCCTTGTCCATCGCCGTCATGCGGGCGCCGTGTTCCGAAGCGTTCGCATCCAGCACCGCTTTGTACAGTTGCGTGTTCAAAATTTTCGGCATCAGTTCGGCAATCAATTCTTCTTTGCTTGGGTCGAAAATGAAGTCCGCTTTATTGGCAGAACCCGCATTCTGAGCTTTCGGGATGGGCAAAAATGGTTCGGCCACAAAGCGTTGCGTAGCCGCGTTTTTAAACTCGCTGTAAATGATTTCAACGGCGTCAAACTCGCGGTTCTGAAACGCCTGGATGGCGGCCCGCGAAGCTTTTTGCACGTTGTCGAATGTAAGGTTCAGGAAAATGTCTTTGTGCGCATCGCTCACCTTGTAATTGTTCTTGGCAAAATGTTCGTAGCCTTTTTTGCCGATGCTCCAAATGGTGACGTTGCCCTTTGAATATTGTGCGTTGTATTTTTCGCGGATGGTTTGCTTGGCCAGCTTAATGAGGTTGGCGTTGTAAGCGCCGGCCAGGCCACGGTCAGAGGTAATGACAATCAGCAGCACTTTTTCCACAGCCCGTTCGGTAGCCAGCGCATTGCCACCTTCCACTTCTGTATTGCTCACGATGTTGCTCAGCATTTCCTGCAATTTTTTTGCGTAGGGGCGCATTTGCTGAATAGCGTCCTGCGCACGGCGCAATTTGGCGGCGCTCACCATTTTCATTGCCTTGGTAATCTGCTGCGTGCTTTGCACCGACTTAATTCGGTTGCGTACTTCTTTTAACTGACCGGCCATAGAAATTTGAGATTTACGATTTCGGATTTGAAATTTTTGTTTCCAGTTCTGTTCGTAAAATCGGCGGCAAAAGTAAGGCAGCAGGCCTGAAATTCCATAAGAAAGTCGGCTATCATTTTAGCCAAATTCCGTTGGCGACAGGCCTGTTTTCCTCAATCCACAAATTCAAACTGGCGGCGCAGGCGGTAGGTCAGCAAAAGCCTTCCGTCTTCCCGGGAAGAATTTTTTAGCGTCTTTTCGTCTTCCTTAACAATTTCCATTGTTATAGGTCCGTTGGACAAATTGGCTAAGAAAGAAGAATCAATTTTGATCTCGCCGTTCTCTACCCACAGTTCTTCGTTCACGTCTGCCGAAGAAAAAGAAGTATCCACCATGATCAGTTGCACTCTGCTAGCGGTGGAAGGAAACCCTGAGAGTTTAATGAGAAAAGGCGCTTTTTTTATTTGTTCCGGCAATTCGTTTTCTAAGGTAAAAGGTTCAAAGCTGAATTCTTCTTTATGTTGCTTCTTCCTGTTGTCGGTAAAGACGATGCCGTGGCTGCCCGCAAAGCTGCCAAGCGGTTTACTTGTTTCATAAAAGATGCCGGTAAAGCCAGCGCTGTCGGCCTTCAGCGTGTCGCCGTCCAGCATTACGAAGCCGGGTTGCGCTAACCGCAATGCTTTTCCGTTTTCGCCACCCAACCGGTATTGTAGCCGAACGGTAACAATACCTTCCTCTTCATCGCCCCAAACCTGGTAATCGTAAAAAAAGGCATTGGAACCGGCATCTTCGCTCTTGCTGGCTCCGGGCTTGTTTTTACAAGCGGTAAAACAAAAAACAACGGCAAGAACAGAAAGGGAAAACTTCATACACTTTGTTGTTGCTGAAAAAGTCTCAAGCGCAATGCGTCTCAATCGTTAAGAATGGGCGTTGTCCGTAGTTTCAAACTACCGACAGCCAAGAATGAATTATCTTTGACGCCCTGTCAAATTGGCTAATCCATGTGATTAGCACTTTTTTTGACACCCAAAATTCTTTATTAAAATAATTAGACCCGATAGATTTTATGATTGGTTTTCTTTCCAAAATTTTCGGTGGCAGCAAATCGGAAAAAGACGTAAAGCTGATATTGCCCCTCGTCACCAGGATCAACGAGCACTTTCAATCGTGTCAAAACCTGAGTAACGATGAACTTCGCCACAAGACCGTTGAATTTCGTACCCGCATCAACGACCACCTCAAAGACATTGACGCACAAATAGCCGACACCAATCGCCGCGCCGAAGAATTGCCTTTCAATGACCTTGTGGGCAAAGACGCCGTTTACCAGGAAGTTGACCAACTGAAAAAAGACCGAGACGGAAAAATTGAAGAAGCGCTGAAGGAAATTTTGCCCGAAGCCTTTGCCGTGGTAAAAGAAACGGCCCGCCGCTTTAAAGAGAACACCGAAATCAAATCGAAGGTGACGGAGCTTGACAAAGAGTTGAGTCTTACAAAATCTTACATCACGATAAATGGTGAGGAAGTTACCTATCAAAACACCTGGACGGCTGGCGGCGGACAAGTAACCTGGAACATGGTTCACTACGACGTGCAGTTGATTGGTGGTATTGTTCTTCACCAGGGCAAGATTGCCGAGATGGCAACGGGTGAAGGTAAAACGCTTGTGTCAACGCTCCCGGCTTATTTAAACGCACTGGCCGGCGAAGGGGTTCACATTGTAACGGTGAACGATTACCTGGCCCGCCGCGACAGCGAATGGAACGGTCCCATCTTTGAATGGCTTGGTTTGAAAGTAGATTGCATTGACAAGCACGAGCCCAACAGCGAGATGCGCCGCAGCGCTTATCTGGCCGATATTACTTACGGTACCAACAACGAATTTGGCTTCGATTACCTCCGTGATAACATGGTGCACAGTCCTGAAGAAATGGTGCAACGCAAACACCATTTTGCGATGGTGGATGAAGTAGACTCGGTGTTGATTGACGATGCAAGAACGCCGTTAATCATTTCCGGTCCCGTGCCCAAAGGCGACGACCAACAGTATCATATTCTTCGACCCCGTGTGCAGAGCCTCGTAGAGATGCAGGAACGTTTGGTACGTGGCTTTTTAAACGAAGCAAAAAAACGTTTTGCCGAAGGCGACGATGATCCGAAGAGCGGTGGTTTGTACTTGTTCCGTGCTTATCGCGGCTTGCCTAAATACGGTCCGCTCATTAAATTTTTGAGTGAGCCGGGCATTAAAGTAAAACTGCAAAAAGCAGAGAACTATTATTTGCAGGATCAGCAGCGCAACATGCACATTGTTGACGAAGAATTGCTCTTTCAGATTGACGAAAAAAACAAATCGGTTGACCTGACCGACAAAGGCATCACAACCATCACCCGCTCCGGCGAAGACCCCGATTTTTTTGTGCTGCCCGATATCAGCATTCGTTTGGCTGAAGTTGAAAACGCGGACATACCACAGGAAGACAAACTGCACCAGAAAGAAGCCATTCTCAATGAATACTCAACCAAAGCCGATCGCATTCACTCGGTACAACAGTTGTTGAAAGCCTATGCGCTTTTTGACAAAGACGTGGAATACGTGGTGATGGACGGTGCGGTAAAAATTGTGGACGAACAAACCGGCCGTATCCTCGATGGCCGTCGTTACAGCGATGGCTTGCACCAGGCCATTGAAGCAAAAGAGAACGTAAAGATTGAAGCCGCTACACAGACATACGCAACGGTTACGTTGCAAAACTATTTCCGCATGTATCACAAGCTGGCCGGTATGACCGGTACGGCCGAAACAGAAGCCGCGGAATTGTGGAGCATTTACAAACTTGACGTAGTTAACATTCCCACCAATATTCCCGTTACCCGTAAAGACCAGCAAGACCTTGTGTACAAAACAAGGAAAGAAAAATTCGGTTCCGTGATTGACGAAATCGAAGCCTTGCGCAACGCCGGCCGTCCGGTGCTTGTGGGCACAACATCGGTTGAAGTGAGCGAATTGCTTAGCCGCATGTTGCAGGTGAAAAAAATTCCGCACAACGTACTCAACGCAAAACAACATGCAAGAGAAGCACAGGTTGTAGCAGAAGCGGGTTTGGCCGGCGCCATAACCATTGCCACCAACATGGCCGGTCGCGGTACGGACATTAAGCTCGGACCCGGCGTAAAAGAAGCGGGTGGCCTGGCTATTATTGGCACCGAACGTCACGAATCTCGCCGCGTGGACAGGCAGTTGCGTGGTCGTGCCGGCCGCCAGGGCGATCCCGGTACGTCGCAGTTTTATGTTTCTTTGGAAGATGACCTGATGCGCATGTTTGGCAGCGAACGCATTGCCGGATTGATGGACCGTTTTGGTTACAAAGAAGGCGAAGTGATTCAGCACAGCATGATCACCAAATCCATTGAAAGAGCGCAACGCAAGGTGGAAGAGAACAACTTCGGCATTCGCAAACGCTTACTCGAATACGACGACGTAATGAACATGCAGCGCAATGCGATTTACGATCGAAGAAACCACGCTTTGTTTGGCGAACGCCTGGCGCTTGATATTGACAACGCCTTCTCTGTAACGGCAGAAGAAATCATTACAACCTACAAAGAACAGGACGATTACGAAGGTTTCAAACTTGCCTGCATCGTAACTTTCGGACTTGACTTTCAGATTTCACCGGACGATTTCAAAACAACTGATGCCGCTTCGTTGACCGATAGACTCTATGCAGAAGCAATCGAAAATTACCAGGCGCACAAAGAAGGTGTGAAAGCGCAAGCGGTTCCTGTGTTTAAAAACATCCGGCAAACGCAAGGGCAGCATATCGAGAACGTGGTGGTTCCTTTCAGCGACGGTCGCAAAGGCATTAACGTGTTGGTGAATCTCGACAAGATGATTACCAGCGAAGGAGATGAACTGACCAACGCGATGGAGCGCAACATTACCCTTGCCATTATTGACGACAGTTGGAAAGAACACCTGCGTGCAATGGACGACCTTAAGCAAAGCGTTCAAACGGCGTACCTCGAACAAAAAGATCCGCTGGTGATTTACAAGATGGAAGCCTACAATTTGTTCCGTCGCATGAGTTCTGATTTGAACCGCGAGATTGTTTCCTTCTTGTGTCACTCGCAATTGCCCATACAGGAAGAACAAGCACCACTGCGCGAAGCCCGTCCACAAAAAACCGACATGAGCAAGCTGCACGCAAACAAAGAAGAAATCGAAGCAACGGGTGAAGATTATGCAGCCAACGAAAAAGATTATTACGATCCGTCAAGTCCTGCAGGCAACGTAGCCGTAAGACAAGAACCAATCAAAGTAGGGCCGAAGATTGGCCGCAACGATCCTTGTCCTTGCGGCAGCGGCAAGAAGTTTAAGAACTGCCACGGGAAAGATGCATAAACTTTGTTGCATAATATTTTAAAGCCTCACGGAAGTGAGGCTTTTTGTTTGCACAGAACATTTTACCTTTTCAAATAAGTTTTTACCAATGCAGTTTAACGTTCGTTCCGTGTCCGTCGAAGATGCGCAGGCCGTGAATCAATTGTCGCAACAACTTGGTTATTCTATTTCTTTAACGGGCACCGTTGTCAACATTCGGCAACTTCTCTCTTCAAAAGAACATTGTTGTTTTGTTGCAGTGCATGATTTGACTGTTATTGGCTGGGTACACGGTTTCATTGCTTACCGTATCGAAAGCAATCCTTTCGCCGAAATCGGCGGCTTGGTGGTAGATGAAAATTTTAGAGGCAAAGGCATCGGTAAAACGCTTGCTGACCGCGTAAAAGAATGGAGCCTGGAACAAGGAATCGCCGCACTTCGCTTGCGATGCAACGTGAAAAGAAAAGAGGCGCATGTGTTTTACAACAAGGTTGGTTTTGAAGTCACCAAAGAACAGAAAGTTTTTGAAATGCCGCTTGGCAAAAAATAAAAAGACCGTTTGTGCAAACGGTCTTTTTTTATGAGGTAGCGGCTTTAAAATTTGAAGCCAAGGGTTAAGCTTAACACACGGTGCTTGTTGTCATTATCCGCACCACTGTTGGTTCCGCTCTGCAATTTTGCTAAACCCAGTCCATAATTTACACCAAGTACCAAACTTTTTCCTTCGATCCCTGCAGTGCCGTTCAAGCCGTAATCAAAACGCCGAACAAGACCCAGGCCCGCGCCTTCTTCTTTGTTGAATGTGGTTGGGTCATCGGCCGAAAACTGAATGTCTGCTTCGCGGTTATACGCTTGCCCTAAAATGTTGGTGCCTTCTGTTTTTACTTTGCCCGCAATGCCGACAGCGGCATAAGGGCCCGCACCAATAAAAAAACGGTTGGCGGCGCCAATGGGTGCTTTAAAAAGGAGGTTCAACGGAACTTCTAAATACATTGGGTTGAATGTTTGCTTGTAATACCCTGCTTGTCCGGCCGTTCCTTTTTGGATTTTTGAACCCTTGCCCGTGTAAAGTAAACCCGGTTGCAAACTCAAGAAAGATCTGCCCAATTTTACGTTGCCAATTACACCAATCTGGAAAGACGTTAATTGATTCGCATCGTTCACACGGCCGTTTGGCGTAACCGATACGTTGGCTAAGTTTAATCCAACCCTTAGTTGTCCGCTTTGTGCGTGGGAAAGAAAACTTCCGAAGAGAAGAGCAGCGCCTGCTGCAATGTGTTTTAGTTTCATACTGTACATTTTATTGATACAAAGATTTGCAAACGACCTGCCAAAAATTTTGTAACAGAAATAAAAAGCTCCCGAAGGAGCTTTGAAAAATTTTCTGCAATTGTTGGCTTCACCCGAATAATTCCGCTGGCGGAATTATACTCGCTGTCAAGGATACCGGGTTCTTCTACAGCAAGATTAACAGGTACGATAGGAAAATGGATTCCTAAAAGCTGTACGAAAATAAAAAAACAATTCTTTGCGTCAAGATGCGCTTTAAAAATTATTTGGGACGCAATTCGTTGCTGACAGGAAGGCAACGTTATGCCGAATAGCGAACAGAATGTAGAAGAGTGCGATGCTTCGACTGCGCTCAGCATAAACTCCACGAAAGCCCAATAGTAGCAATGCGGCCCGGTACACAATTATCGCCTACCTTAACGCTAAACTCTACAGTATGAAGGTTGCTTTTCACGGCGCGGCCCGCACGGTTACCGGCTCAAAACATTTACTAACGTTGGAGAACGGCAAAAAAATTCTGCTTGACTGCGGCATGTTTCAGGGCATGGGTAAGGACACGGATTTGCTCAACCGCGACTTTGGTTTTGAACCGGGTGAAGTGGACGTGATGGTGCTTTCGCACGCACACATTGATCACACGGGCCTTATTCCGCGGTTGGTGAAGCAAGGTTTTACCGGGAAGATATTTTGCACCGATGCGACGAAGGAGTTGTCTGTGCTGTTGTTGCTCGACTCGGCACAAATTCAAGAAAGCGATGCGAAGTACCACAATAAAGGCAGCAAAGCACAAGGCAAGCCGTTGATACAACCGCTTTACACCATTGAAGATGCCAAGGCAAGCTTTGGACAGTTTGTTTCGCAGTCCTACAACCAATGGTTTGTGGTAACTGATGGTGTGGAAGCCCTGTTTACTGATGCGGGCCACATCATCGGCAGTGCCTGCGTGCATCTGCGCATCGTTGAAAACGGAACGACCACGCATCTTACTTTTAGCGGTGATGTGGGCCGTTATCGCGACGTGATTTTAAAATCGCCGGACGTTTTTCCGCAGGCCGATTACATCATCATGGAATCCACCTACGGCAACAGCTTGCACGAGAACGTGCAGTCGTCTGTTGACAACATTCTGGGTTGGATAGAACGCACTTGCGTGCAGAAAAAGGGCAAGCTGATTATGCCGGCTTTTAGTTTGGGAAGAACGCAGGAGATTCTATACGGCCTAAACCAATTGTCGTTGGAAAACCGCTTGCCAAAACTGGATTATTTTCTGGACAGTCCGTTGAGCACTTCCATTACTGAAGTGGTAAAAAAGTATCCGCAATACTTTAACAAGACTATCCAAAAGGTTTTGCAAACCGATGATGATCCCTTTCAATTTGAGGGCTTGCATTACATTGAAAGCGTGGAAGAATCGAAACTGCTCAACTATCGCAACGAACCCTGCGTGATTATTTCGGCGAGCGGTATGGCCGAAGCCGGCCGCGTGAAGCACCACATCAGCAATAACGTGGAGAACAGCCGCAACGCCATTTTGATGACGGGTTACTGCGAACCGGCTTCGCTGGGTGCACGGTTACTCTCTGGTGCAGAAGAGGTGAGCATTTTTGGTGTGCAGCACGAAGTGCACGCTGAAATCGGACAAATTAAAAGCATGAGTGCCCACGGCGATTACGAAGATTTGAGTCAATGGTTAAGTTGCCAGGACAAGCAAAGCATCAAAAGACTTTTTTTGGTGCACGGCGAATATGATGTGCAGCAGGATTTCAAACGCTGGCTGGTAAAACGCGGATTTGTGGACGTGGAAATTCCCGAGCGGCACTTTGAAACCGGACTTGCCTGAAAGCGGCAAAGGTTTTGCGTCGCTTAACTTTCACATCTCCTTTGAAATTTCCGCACAGCTTTTGACGTATATAAAGGACAAAAAAACAAAAGGAGTTTGTACTATGGGAAACATCTTCAAAACCTTTGGTGCTGCCGCTTTTTCAGGCCTGTTGCTGGCAGGTTGCGCAAGCACGGCGCACGTCGAAAAAGACAAGTCGGTTAACTTAAATAACTACAAAACCTTTGCGTGGGTTGACACAAGGGAGAGTAAGAACGACACAGTAAAAACAAAAGTTTCTGACCTGACCGAGCGAACCATCAGAGACGCTGTAAACGAAGAACTGGAAAAAGTGGGTTGGAAACAATCCAAAAAACCGGATGTTTTGCTGACTTATGATTTGCTGGTTGAAAGAAACGTGAAAGAAGAAAACAACCCGGTTTATTCGCAACCCCTAACCCGGTATTATTACAATCCGTACAGCCGCCGCTGGATACCGGTTTATTATCCTTCAGAGTTTTTGGGTTATGACAGGGATCGCCGGCCTGTGCGTGAGGGAACGATTACCATTCGTCTCATCGACGCAAAGAACGACAAAACAATCTGGCAGGGATGGACTACCGATGAAGTCGCCAGCCGCAATCTTACCGGCAAAGAAATCCGTAACGGCGTCAAGTCCATCTTCCGCAAGTTTGACCTTGCAAAAAATTAAACCTTTCACAACTCGTTCAGAAGCCTCTTTAAAAAGAGGCTTTTTGTTTTAAAACTTTTGGCGGGAAAGAATGTTCCGCCTATTTTTGCCCTCCTGAAAACGGAAGCCGCGTTCGTCTAAGGGCTAGGACGCCTCCCTTTCACGGAGGTAATACGGGTTCGAATCCCGTACGCGGTACAACACAATTCCATTGAACCCCTGTAAGCTAATTGCTTGCGGGGGTTTTTGTTTGTATGGGTAACAATTCAGTGAGAGAATCTGTCACCGTATGTGAGTGCAAAACACGGAAAACCAGACTTTAGAAATTGCCTCAATTGTTGGTTGATCTATAACAGTTCCAACACAGATTAGAGCTTGGTTCATTAGATGCGCAAAGCGTTCTGACAAGGTTATGAAGCCGGCGCGAGCGACAAAAAGGAGTGGTATCCTTCTGCTGCCAATACTGGAACACTGAAATGCAAGAGAGCAGTTTCGTAGACGATGTGTTCTCCATTTTGTTACCGGAATGTACAGAGGCTGAAAGAAGGATTTTCGGGACTGTCACCGTAGGCAAAACGTTCGGCAAAGCAAGGCAGAGCTTAACAAGAGAATCAACAGTTAGCCCATCTGCTATAACTTTGTTTTCATTATGAAAGAGCGTGTATCAGGCATCTGGAGGAGTTACAAAGTCTTCTATTTTTCAGGCAAAGTAGATACGCACAACGACACAACTTACCTTGAAATTTTGGTTGATGCGCAAGGGGCTTTTACCTTCTTGCATTCGCAAGACAGAAGAGATGCAACGGTCTTTCCACCCGAACAATGGCGCGTCGAACTGGTGAAGAAGCGTTGGTATATTTATCTTGGAAAGAGACAGGCTTTCGAAATCATCACCTTGGAACCGGAAGACATGGTTTTGCACGACGTTGTAAAAGGCGAAAAAATCTTCTTTGCAAAGTTGCCCGAATGGCACCGGCGCATTGAACCTGCGGTAAACGCAATAAGACACATAAAGACGGACACGAAGACCAAAGATCGCTAAGGCTTTGCGTTCTTATTTTGGCTCTTCTAACAAACACATTCTACGGCGCGGAGTTTATTCATTTGGTTTATAGAACAGGCGTTTTTTCCCTCCTCTTTCGCGGCTACACAAAAGATAGAATGATAGTTGCTACGGTATAAATGCACAGCGAACCGACGAATACTTAAAACAATACAATGGCACAGCAAAATTCAACGGCGAAAGAAAACGGGAACGGCAACGGTGCGCAACAAAGAATTATTGTCATTGGGGCTTCTGCCGGTGGCTTTGAAGCGTTCAAACAAATTGTGGCCGGGCTGCCGCCCGATTTCAATACACCCATTTTCATCGTCTGGCACATGAGCCCCGATGTTCGCGGCATTTTGCCGCAGGTGCTAAACAAAGTCAACACGATCGTTGCGGCGCATGCCTACGACAATGAAGAAATAAAGCCGAACCGCATTTACGTAGCACCACCCGACCATCACTTGTTGATTGAAGAAGGTAAAGTATTGGTAACACATGGTCCGAAAGAAAACCGTTTTCGTCCGGCTGTTGATCCGCTGTTTCGTTCGGCTGCATATGCGTACGGTCCTCGTGTCATCGGCGTTGTTTTATCCGGTGCGCTGGACGATGGAACGGCAGGACTTTGGGCGGTGAAACATTATTGGGGTATCACTATTGTACAAGATCCGATGGACGCGGAAGTACCGTCCATGCCGGAGAATGCAATGCGGGAAGTGGCGATTGATCACTGCGTTGGTGTTTCGCAACTAGCCAACTTACTGGTGCGTTTGTCAAAAGAACCGATAACTGAAAATGCAGTTGTTATGAAAGATGAACAAACAAAAAAAGAAATCTTGATTGCCGCCGAAGAAAACGGCATGGAAAAGGGCATTTTGAAGTTTGGCGAGTTGTCGCCATATACCTGTCCCGAATGCCATGGCGTTTTATCCAAATTGAAAAACGATAATATTGTCCGTTATCGCTGCCACACAGGCCATGCTTATTCAGCCGATGCCTTGATGGCTTCTATCACGGAAAAAATTGAGGACAGCCTGTACAATGCCATTCGTGGTATGGATGAAAGTATCATGCTGCTCAATCATCTTGGAGACCATTCAGCCGAAGCCAATCAACCTAAGCTCGCCGCCTTGTATTTTCAAAAAGCAAAAGAAGCACAGGAACGTTCGGAACCGGTACGCAAGGCAGCCCTGTCGCACGAGCAGCTAAACAAAGATGCTTTGCGCAGAGAAGTGGAAAGTGAAAACACAGATGTTCGGGAATAATTTTTAGGTTGTGTTCTTAACTGTAGTAATGAGGAGCCATAAAGGTTCCCGGGAAAAGGCTGTTGCACTGCTACTGTTTTAGTGGGTAGGCAACGGCAGCAGAGGCTGTTAACAGCTATTGATAAAAGTAAATTTTAAAATTCGTCAACATATAAATGGCAAAAGTAAAAGCAAATAAAACGTCCGAAAGTGCCAATAGGGATACGGCTAACATCAAACCAACAAATGAAGAGTTTCTCATTGCCGGTCTGGGTGCATCCGCCGGTGGCATACAAGCTTTTAAAGAATTCTTTCAGCACGTGCCACCAAAATCTGGCATTGCTTACGTGGTCATTTTGCATCTCTCACCCGACCATGACAGCAGGCTGGCACAAGTGCTGCAAACCACCACAGAAATGCCCGTAACGCAGGTGACGGAAAAAGTAGTAGTAGTGCCCGATCATGTGTATGTGGTTCCACCCAATCAGCACCTGACCATGCAACATGGTTCCATTATTGTATCGCCCAACACGGAAATAGAAGACCGGCGTGCACCGGTTGATATTTTCTTTCGCACGCTGGCAGAAGAACACGGTACAAGAGCTGTTGCCATTATCCTATCCGGCACTGGTGCCAACGGTTCTATGGGCATCAAACGGGTAAAAGAAAAAGGCGGCGCTGCCTTTGTGCAAAACCCACGGGAAGCTGAGTTTAACGAAATGCCCCGCAATTCAATTGCTACTGGTTTGATAGATGAAGTGCTGAACGTGGCCGAACTTCCAGCCAAGATCATTGCGTATAAAAACAGCCTTGGTACCATTCAAATATCTGAAGAAGCCGAAAGCCGTTCGCAAGACCAGCAACAAGCCTTGCGTGAAATATTTACAGAGCTAAGGGTGCGTACGGGTCACGATTTTTCCAATTACAAACGGCCAACCTTGTTGCGCCGAATCGAACGCCGCATCAACATTCACACCCTGCCCGACCTGCCCTCTTATGTCGCCTTCATGCATGAGAATGGAGAAGAGGTAACTGCTTTATTAAAAGACCTACTGATCTCTGTTACCAATTTTTATCGCGATAAAAAAGCCTTTGATATTATTGAAACGGAAGTGTTGCCCATGCTGCTTAAAGGCAGAACGGCCGAGAAGGACTTGCGTATTTGGGTAGCTGGTTGTGCCACCGGCGAAGAGGCCTATTCGCTGGCTATTCTTTGTGCGGAATTAACGTCCGGCTTTATCGACGGGCCAAAGGTGCAGATCTTTGCCACCGACATTGACGAAGCTGCTATTGCCCATGCAAGAGAAGGCTTGTATACACTAAATGACGTGGCCGATGTTTCACCAGAAAGGCTTAGACGCTATTTTAATAAGGAAGGAGACACCTACCGCATCCGTCGTGAAATAAGAGAGATTCTAATGTTTGCTAACCATAATTTTTTAAAAGATCCACCTTTCTCTCATCTTGATCTGATCTCCTGCCGCAATGTATTGATTTACCTAAATCACGTGGCGCAGGAGAGGGTAACTGAAACTTTTCATTTTGCACTCAATCCCGGTGGCTATCTTTTTTTGGGTTCTTCCGAATCAGTGGACGGCGCTACTGATCTTTACGCAAACTACAACCGCGAGAACCACATTTTTCAAGCCAGGCAGGCTTCGCCACGGGCTTTTCCAATCCCCGAATCGGTTCCTAAACTCCAGGTAGCCAAGCCAAGTTCTTCTGTCACTCTGGAGCAGGAAAATAAAATACTGGAGCGCATTTCCTTTGGCGATCTGCACCAGCAATTGCTGGAACAATATGCACCACCGTCGGTGGTGGTAAACGAAGAATATGACATTGTACACATATCGGACCGCGCCGGCAAGTACCTGCAAATCGGTGGCGGCGAGCTGTCGCGGAATCTGCTCAAGTTAATCAACCCGGACCTTCGGCTGGAGGCCCGCTCTGCACTTTACCAGGCCGTGCAACAACAGTCGGCTGTAGAAGCAAGAGGGGCAAAAGTGAAGATTGGTGACCACTTCGAAACCATCAATATTCATGTGCGTCCCGTATTACGTTCGGGCGATACCGCCAGAGGTTTTCTGTTGGTATTATTTGAACCAACAACAACGGAAAATAACGAACAGGAAATACTGCTAACTTCCAATGAACCGGTTGCAAGGCATCTTGAAGAAGAGTTGATGCGATTGAAATCACAGCTTCGTTCTTCCAACGAGCAGCACGAGTATCAGGCAGAAGAACTGAAAGCATCCAACGAGGAGCTGCAGGCGATGAATGAAGAACTGCGATCCGCCGCAGAAGAACTGGAAACAAGCAAGGAGGAATTGCAATCTATCAACGAAGAATTAAAAACGGTAAACCAGGAGTTGAAAGTAAAGATTGAAGAAGTTACACTGAGTAGTAACAATCTTCAAAACCTGATTAACTCAACCGACATTGGAACCATCTTCCTTGACCGCGGTTTGCGTGTTGCCCTTTTTACGCCTGCTGCACGGGATATTTTCAATCTTATTCCAGCCGACTATGGACGGCCGCTAACCGATATTACGGGCAAATTGAATTACCACAACCTGTTGCACGATGCGGAAACGGTGCTGGATAAACTCATTACTTTAGAACAGGAGGTGGTAACGGTGGAAAACAAATTTTACCTGATGCGGATCTCGCCTTATCGAACTACCGAAGACCGCATCAACGGTGTCGTCATCACGTTCATTGACATTACCGCACTCAAAGAATCGGACCGACAATTGCATGAGAACATGAATGAACTGACACGGTTTAACCAGGCAATGGTAAGCCGTGAAACAAGGATGATAGAGTTGAAGAAGGAAGTAAACGAGGTTGCGCAACGCTTAGGCGAACAGCCACGTTATCCCCTCGATTTCGAAAAGGAGGAAAAAACTAATAATGAACCAAAACAGTAACCATAGATTTCTTTTTTCACCGGTTCATTCTGATTCAGGCAATGGTGTGCAAACACAACAGCACATGAACGGACGCACCAAAGCTGAATTGGCCAGCCACATTGAAGAATTAAAGAAAGTAGCTGAAGAACTGCGGCAGGCCCGCCGTGCAGCACTGAACTTAATGGAAGATGCCATTCAGTCCAAAGAAGCCTTGCGGCAATCAGAAGAAAAATACCGCACCAAGCTGGAAAAGGAAGTAGAGGAACGCACGGCGGAAGTAAAGGCAACAAGAGAAATCTTACAGGCAACGCTCGACAGTTCCCTTTATGTGATACAGGCATTTAAAGCAGTACGCGATAAGGATGGGAAAATAGTTGACTTTACCTGGGTGATGAATAACAAACAAGCTATTTTGCAAAATGGCGATGTGATTGGAAAAAGCCTGTTGCAGTTTAACCCGGGAGTGATAGAGGCAGGCTTGTTTGAAAAATTTGTACAAGTTACAGAAACAGGTGTTCCCATAGATTACGAACAGTTTTATAATAGTGAACAATTCAACGGCTGGTATCACCAAACCCTGGTGAAGATGGGTGACGGATTTGTAGCAAGTACGGAAGACATCACTGAAAAAAGAAAAGCACAGTTAGAAATCCTTCGCCTGAAAGATGAGATTGCTCAGAAGGCAACAGATAAATATTTGAACTTGTTCAATACCATGGAAGAAGGGTTTGCGGTGATTGAACTGATTTGGAACGAAGAAGGCAGGTGCGTAAACTATACATACCTCGAAGCCAACCCGGCCTTTGAAAAATTAGTCGGATTAAAACCGGACGATGTTATAGGCAAAACTGTTTTAGATCTGTTTCCCGCATTAGATGATTGGTCGATGCAGGCATTTGCGGAAGTGGCTCGCAGCGGCCAGTCCAATCGCTTTGAACATTATCTGAAAGAAAATGACCAATGGTACGAAGTGCTGGCCTACTCAATTACAGGGGAGCGGGTGGCAATACTTTACAATGACATCACCCGACGCAAAAAAGCTGAAGAATCCATTCGTGAAAGTGAACAGAGAAAGTCCTTTTTGCTAAAGGTTACTGATCGCTTGCGTTCGATTGATGAACCGGTGGTGATACAGGAAACCGTGACACAACTTGCCATGGAGCATTTTGGCGCAGACAGGTGTTATTACTGCGAGATCGAGAACGATCAATCAATCATTCGCAGCGATGCGTCAAGGGAAGGGCTGCCTTCCATTGCTGGTGTTTATCCCTTGTCCAGTATTCCCATCTTAAAAAAAGTTATCGAGAAAGGAAAACCTTTCGTTGTTTCTGACGTCGCTACGACTGATTTAGTAGATGAATCACTGCGGCAAGTCTGCATTCAGTTAGAGGCAATATCATTTATTGATATACCGGTTATAAAGAATGGCAAGCCTGCCGGCATTTTCTGCATTGTTCAAGGCACACCAAGGGCCTGGATAGAATTTGAAGTAGAATTGATTCAGGAAGTTGCCGAACGCACCTGGACTGCAGTAGAACGGGCAAAAGCAGAAATAGCTTTGCGGGAAAGTGAAACGCAACTTGCCAAAGAAGTGGAAGACATGAAGCAGCTTCAAAAGATCAGCAGCCGGATCATTGAAGAAGGAGATGTCAATACGCTATACGGAGCATTAATTGATTCCGCCACTGAGATCGTGCATTCCGATTTTGCAAGTATACAGATCCTGGATACTGAGACCAACCAGTTATTGCTTTATGCCTGGAAGGGTTTTCATCCTGCATCTGCGGAATACTGGAAGATGACCAACCTAAATTCTACTACTTCGTACAGGCTAGCATTTCAGGACCAATCAAGAATCGTTGTTCCCGACGTGGAAAAGTGGTCTGAAGTCAGCAAAGAAGATTTGGACGAATACCGAAGGTCAGGTATTGTTGCTATGCAATCAACACCACTTATAAGCCGGACGGGAAAAGTGGTAGGAATACTCTCTACGCATTGGACGCAGGTGCATCGGCCTTCGAAACGGGAGCTGGGTTTGCTGGATGTGCTTGCCCGGCAGGCAACCGACCTGATTGAACGCAAACAGGCTGAGGACGCGGTACGCTTTAGCGAGGAACGTTTCCGCACACTTGCCAACGCTGTACCGCAGGTTATTTGGACAAACAATGCAGAAGGCAAAGCAAACTATTTTAACCAACGTTGGTACGAGTACAGCGGGTTAACCTATGAGCAATCAGTCGGGCTGGGTTGGGAAGCGATAGTACATCCTGAAGACGCACCCGCTTCAGGCGATAAATGGAAGGCTGCACTGGCTAAGGGAGAAATCTTTGATACCGAATACAGGCTGCGTCGGCAAGATGGTACTTACTGCTGGTTTATTGGCCGCAATGTGCCCTTAAAAGATGGCGACGGAAATATTTTGGGATGGTTTGGTTCAGCAACGGATATTGATGAACTAAAGAAAGCACTGGAAGCATTAAGCCAAAGCGAGGCAAGGTTAAGAATTACTACAGAAAGTGCGACGGATTATGGCATTATTACTATGGACACTGAACGAAGAGTGGAAAAATGGAGCAGCGGCGCCACGCAAATTTTTGGTTACACGGAGGCTGAAATGATCGGGCAATCGGTTGACATTATTTTTACGCAAGAAGACAGGAACGCAGGCGTGCCGCAGGCAGAAATGGAAACAGCAAGAACCACAGGCCGGGCCGCTGACGAACGTTGGCACAAGCGGGAAGATGGCAGCCGCTTTTACGCCAGTGGTGTTTTACGGCCTATTCAAAACAACCCTCTTACCGGTTATGTAAAAGTGTTGCGTGACATGACGCAGCAGCAATTGTTTACCGAAGAATTACATAGGTTAGTAGCGGAACGAACTGTTGAACTGCAACGCTCCAACGAGGACCTGCGCCAGTTTGCACATGTGGCTTCTCACGACCTGAAAGAACCAATCCGGAAGATCCAAACCTTTAACAACCGCATATTGGACGAATATGCCGATGCGCTTCCTTCAAAAGCAAAGATCTATTCTCAAAAAATAGGAACAGCCGCCGACCGGATGATCTCGGTGATCGAAGGCGTGCTGCGCTATTCAAAGCTGGGTGCTGCCGAACAGGTTTTAGAACCCGTGAGCCTGGATGGAATCATTGAGCAGATTGCTATCGACCTGGAAGTGATGATGCAGCAGAAAGAAGCCGTCATTACAAAGACAGAACTGCCAACGATAACGGCCAATCCAACGTTGATGTATCAACTTTTTTACAACCTCATTTTGAATTCGTTGAAGTTTTCAAACGCGAATGAACCGTCTCGTATAAACATCAATTCTGAAAGGACAAAGCAAGATGGCGAAGATTTCATTCGCATTACTCTTTCCGACAACGGCATTGGCTTTGAACCCGAGTTTGCGCAGGACATTTTTAAAACCTTTACCCGGCTGCACCCGGCAGAAGATTATGAAGGAACCGGCCTGGGACTGGCCTTGTGTAAAAAGATAGTTGAGAGACATGGAGGAATGATTTCTGCCAACGGAGAACCGGACAAAGGCGCTACATTTAACATCCTGCTACCCTTGCAAAACGAATAATTTTTACCAAAAAAAGTTTCGTGGCAACAACAAAGAAATTTTTAATTGTGGACGATGATGCAGATGACCGGGAAATGTTCTGCGAAGCGCTTTTGGAAGTGATTCCCAACTGCAACTGCCGCACCGCAACAAACGGGCGGCGCGCCGTTCTTGCATTGGATGAAGGTGAGATAGAACTTCCCGATCTTATTTTTTTAGACATCAACATGCCCGTGATGGATGGCTGGCAATGCCTTTCCAAACTGAAAGAGACAAAAGCGTATAAGGCCATCCCGGTAATCATGTATTCCACTTCTTCTTATCCCGATGATTTTGAGAAAGCACACCATTTGGGAGCCCTTTGCTTTTTTACCAAACCGTCCAGCTTCAACGAACTAAAAAATAGCCTGGCCCTTGTGGCCGATCACGTCAACAAAGGTTCATTGGCTTCCATTACTCATTGCTCGCCCCTGTTTTTGTGAGGAAGGGTTAAAGGAACGGTTGTTTGAATTTCGTGAGCCCGGCCTCGGAAGTTTTGGTGTTAAATAAATTCATTGATGACTTATCCAGGTGAAAAGAAGCGTCTAATTTTAGCGTAGAATGAAGAATCAGCTGACCCTTTAAAAATCACCCTTAAAAAACGAGCAGATGGTAAACATTTTGGTTGCAGAAGACGATCGGGATCATTTCCAATTACTGGAAGAAGCCATTGACAGCACCTTGCCGCAGTACCGCATCACCCATTCCCGCGATGGCAAAGATTTTTTGCAAATGATAGAAAACCGGGAAACGCCTGACATGATTTTCCTGGATTTGAATCTGCCCAGGAAAAGCGGCATGGATTGTCTCCTTGAAATAAGGCAGCGAAAAGAACTGCAAACAACGCCGGTGATCATCTACTCCACTTCATCCGATTTTGAAGACATTGATCTTTGCTACAAGAACGGCTGCACCTTGTACCTGGTGAAGCCGCCTTCTTTCAAAGAACTGCTCACGCAGATAAAAAAACTTTTCTCGCACGAACTGGCCGAAGAAGCGCTGCTAAAATCGGAAGAACAGTTTCGCCTTTTCATCCAGGCTTCTACCAACGAAGTGTATAAAATAAGCGCCGACTGGAAAGAGATGTATCTCCTGGCCGGCAAAGAGTTTATGACAGATGCGGACAGGTTAAGCAGCACGTGGCTGCAGAAAAACGTTCCGTACGAAGACCAGTTGAACGTGTGGGAAGCAATACAACAGGCCGCAAAAAACAAGGCAGCCCTTGAGCTGGAGCACCGCGTAATTAAAGATAACGGCTCCGTTGGCTGGACGTTTTTTCGTGCGGTTCCGGCCTTTGACGAAGCGGGCGAAGTACTGGAATGGTTTGGCGCCGCACACGACATTACCGACCGGAAAAGAGCGGAAGAAGAGTTGAAAGAAGAACATTATTTTTTGGAACAGGTTACCGATAACACACCGCATCTCATTTACGTGTTTGACCTGGACGAGCAGCGTTTTATTTACGTTAACCGGCGCATTAAAGAGCTTACCGGGATAGAACAGGATTATGTGTACGGCATAGGCCCGCACCTGTTCAAGATGATCCTGCACCCGGACGATCTGTCCAGACGCGTTGATTATTTCAATAAATTGTTTACGCTTAAGCCGGAAGAAATCAGAGAGGATGAATTTCATATTAAAGTGAACGGCGGTTTCCGTTGCTTCCGCTCAAAGGACCGGATATTCAAAATGGAAAATGGCGGAGTGAAGCAAATCATTGGGCTGGCAGAAGACGTTACATTTGAAAAGAGGCTTCAGCAAAAACTGGAAGAAGAAACCGGTGGCCTTGGAATGAACTAAGTTCAACATCAAACGCAAACCAGGCTGAATTGAAAACGGACAAACAATTGCGTTTTACAGGCGCAGAAGAATTCCCGTTTCACCCTTGGCCGTAAACCGATATTCCCCTCATCACAAGACTTGTAGAAATCAAAGTAGAGAACTGAAACATCTCTACGTCCTTTTGGTGCAGGCTTCGTTGTGCCGCTCGAAACAAAGGACAAAGTCTGCTTTTACTTTTCTACGACAGCTTCCTGTCTAACGCAACTTTCGGTAGTATTTCCCAACTGCGAAAGCAGCATTTGCCCGGAAAAATTTATCTTCCATAAGTTTCTCAATTCTCCTGGACTGTCCGGCCATTCGCGCCTTTTTTGTGCAGGACAGTTCAGGACGAGGAAGAAGGGTGATGCCGATAATTTCAGTCTCGGTTTTGTGCTGAAGCTATATGAAATGATTTTCTTTTAGTACCCCTTATAGCCTTGTAATTTCCCTGTGATAAATTTCGGTTGATGTAAAATTTTGCGAAGATCCGTCTTCGTTTACGAAAACAAAGGCTTGCTGCTCCTCTTTGTCTGCTTTCGGTAACGGTTGCTGTTCGAAAGGATTTTCAGGCTTGCGAATCTTCCAACATTTCCGGCTGCTTTGTTCTCATTGGGCTACGCCCTGCCTGCTCTCTTTGTCGCCGAACCAAGCGTTCGTTCTCTAAACGAGTTCATTACCTCTCATTTATAACAACTGTCAAATGCGAAAAAATCCAACTGCTCTCTTTCGAAGCTTGGGACTGCTAAGCTTCCTCTTGCTATCCTCTGTGTTTGCGCTGGCGCAGGTTAGCGTGTCAGGCAAAGTCACCGACGAAAGCAACAAACCGATCGAAGGCGTTACCGTGCAGGTGAACGGCGCCAAAACCAGTACTTTAACACGTGCCGATGGCAGCTTTCAAATCACTGTGCCATCGGGCAGTGCCCACCTTGTTTTTTCTTCCGTAGGCTTTGAAAGGCAAGAAGTAGCCGTGAACAATCAAACCATCATCAACGTCCCGTTGCAATCAACAAACAGTGCTTTGCAGGATGTGGTGGTGATTGGTTATGCAACGGTGCGGAAGAAAGACGTAACGGGAGCGGTTTCCGGTTTAAGCCAAAATGAAATTAAGTCACGCCCCGTGCAGGATGCCGTGCAGGCGATGCAGGGAAAAGTTGCCGGTGTAGATATTACTTCTAACGAACGTCCCGGTTCACTTGGTACAATCAACATCCGTGGTGTTCGCTCTTTGCTGGCATCCAATTCACCGTTGTTTGTCGTTGACGGTATACCGTTAGTATCTGGCGGCATTGATAATTTTAATCCCGCAGATATTGAATCTATCGACATTTTGAAAGATGCATCCGCAACAGCTATTTATGGTAGCCGTGGTGCAAACGGTGTGGTAATCGTTACGACGAAGCAGGGTAAGAATGGCCGATTAAATTTAAACGTAAACAGTTCGCTCCGGTTTGATCAGCTAGTAGATAATGAAAAAATGTTCAGTGCTGCTGATTACATCACCTTTCGCAGATGGGCTTACTATTACGCAGGTTTGAACTACGCCACGGGTATCAGTACGAACCCAAGAGGAGACCAGCCCACGTTGGCCGCAGACAGAACTTTCTTTAATGCCACCGCTGATCCTGCTGCGTGGGCCAACATTGCGAAAGGCTGGGCATCGGGTAAATGGGACGGAAGCAAAGTGACGACCACTGATTGGAGAGGTTTGGTGACACAGCAATCCGTCACCAGTGACAATACCATCAGTGTTAGTGGCGGTACGGATAAAATGAGGGCTTATGCGTCGTTTGGCTATTTGAACAACACCGGTACCATAAAAGGCCAGTCGTATAAACGATATACGTCCAACGTCAATATAGAAATTACGCCGACAAAATGGTTTACGTTCGGTAGCAATGTAAGCGTTGCTTACAGTATACAGCAATTCGGCCAGTCACAAAGAAACGTTTCAACAATCGGTACTCCTTCAGGCGGTTTATATGAATCTGCAAGGTCTTTATTCCCTTATGCAGTGCCGTACGATTCTGCCGGTAACAGGGTATTGTTTCCCGGCGGCGATAATTCCTGGAAGAATATCGTGGATGAATGGAATTATAATATAGATCAACGAACAACCGTTCGTGCCTTTGGCAGTATCAATGGGCAAGTTGATATCGGTAACATCTTTCGCCCGTTAAAAGGGTTGAGATACCGTATGAATTTTGGTCCGGACATTGACATGTACACTGATGGAGTTTATATTGATGCCAACTCCGTAGCCAATGGTGGTAGCACCAGCTACGCATCACTTTTAAAAGGCAAAGCATTTTCTTACACGTTGGATAACCTGTTGTATTACGATAAAACAATTGGCGACCACAGCTTTGGCATAACCTTACTGGCAAGTCAAACAGCCTTTACCGGAGACAGCAGTACCATTAACGGTAACGGTATTCCCTTCGCTTCGCAAAAGTGGAATGCATTGACCAGCGGTACCGTAACCGGCACATTAAGCACAAGTTCCAACTTGGTTGAGCAGCAGTTATTGTCTTACATGGGCCGGGTGAATTACAGCTTCAAGGATAAATACCTGTTAACTGCCTCAATACGTCGTGACGGATCATCTGTATTTGCAAAAGGCCACCAATACGATAACTTCCCGAGTGCGGCCCTGGCATGGCGCATAAGCCGTGAAGATTTCATGCAACATTCTACCTGGGTGAATGAATTAAAATTGAGGGCGGGCGTGGGCGTTACCGGTAATTCGGCAGTGGCGCCTTATTCAACACAGGGTGCTATTGTTTCTTTGTTCTATCCATTCTCTTCAACCAATACTCCCGGTGCATATACAAATCCGTTATTAGCCAATCAGGATCTTAAATGGGAAAAAACACAGCAAGTTAATGTAGGCTTAGATTTTTCTTTATTTAATAGAAGGGTTTCCGGAAGTGTGGATGTGTACAGTTCAAACACATCTGATTTGCTGCTCAACAGAAATCTTCCATCAGTAGCAGGCTACAACACCACCTATTTCAATATTGGTAAAACGGCTAATAACGGAGTTGACATCAGTGTATCAACAGTTAATTATAGAAGCAGAAGTATGTTGTGGACGACCACAATCAATGCTGCCTGGCAAAAAGATCATATCGTGGCTTTGTCAAACGGTAACCAGGATGATATCACCAATAGTTTATTTATCGGCCAGCCTCTTGGAGTGATATACGGTTATAAAGCTGTCGGTATCTGGCAGCCCGGCGACTCAACCGCGATTAAAGCATTTAATGCGAATGGTGGTTCATTCTCCCCGGGTTTTACCCGAGTGGCAGACCTTAACGGAGACAATAAAATTGATCCCAACAATGACCGCCAGCTCATTGGATGGACAAGACCCCGCTGGGTGGTGGGTATGACCAACACTTTTGTGTATAAAGGTGTTGAACTGTCTGTTTTCATCTATGGCCGTTTGCACTACTGGTACAATACAGGTGGTGAAGGCGAAGCCGCTCGTGGTGTTACAAGGCAGATCAATTACTATACGCCGGATAATACAAATTCAGAATATCAGAAACCCGTATATAATGCGGGCAATGCTTCGCTTGATCCATACTTTGCAGCATTAGGTTATAAGAAAGCTTCATTTATTAAGGTGAGGAACATTTCTTTGGGCTATACGGTAAATAATAGATATCTGGGAAAATCAGGCATTTCAAACCTTAAAGCCTATGTACAAGTTGCCAATCCAGGCATGCTGTTCTCTCAAATTAAATACTTAGACATGGATGTTGTTTCGCCTACCTGGAACAGGGGTGTAACCTTTGGAATCAACGCAACATTCTGATACAATAAAAACCAAATTATATGCAACGATATCATTTATATATAAAATCAATTCTTCTTGCAGCCTTCGTATTTGCCGCGGGTTGCAAAAAAAATTTCCTCGATGAAACACTCACCACGGCAAGAGGTACCAGCTTTTTTACTACGGATGCAGGCATTCAGCAATTGGCCGTAGGGACTTATTACCAGGTATTTGCGAATCCCTGCAACGGGGAATGGTTTTACGCAGCCACGAATTATGGAACCGATGAATTTCACGTGGGTGGAGACCCATCCAATGCGCCCTGGAATAACTACGACGCTACGTTTAATTCGGTAAACCAGGGAAGCAATACCAACGTTGCACTGGCTAACTTTCAGTGGGATGCCATTTACATAGGTATTGGTGATGCGAACCTGTTAATTCAAAATTGTATCGCCAGTAACTCTACATCTGCCGCTATAAAAAATACAGCATTGGGTGAAGGTTATTTTATGCGTGCATACAGCTATTTACGGTTGGTGAGCCAGTACGGTGCGGTGCCCTTGCAGCTTGAACCCGTTACGACAGTAAAACTGGAATTTACCAGGGCTTCACCAAAAGAAGTGTATGCACAAATTATAGCCGACTTAACGAAAGCAATGTCGTTATTGCCCACTTCCGGCGGCCCATACCATATTACACAGGATGCTGCTGCACACTTTTTAGCAAAGGCCTATTTGTCAAGGGCAAGCGAGATAAACAGTGCATGGAATGCTGACACCAAAGCTGCCGACCTTGCGGCGATCGTTCCGTTATGCGATGGGGTGATTGCACGCCATCCTTTGGCCCCAAATTTTGCCAGCGTGTTCAACTTTACCGGTATCAATTCTGCAAACGAAAATTTACCCGAAGTCATTCTCTCGGCCCAGTTCACGAACGATGTGAATACCAACGGGGGAAATGGCAATACCCAGCACTTGTATTTTGTTTCAAGGTATGACATACAGGATCAAATGGCCCGTGATTTAACCGGCGACAGGCCGTTCAGCCGGTTGGCAACAACGTACTACATGTACCGCATCTACGACTTGGTGAACGATTCACGGTTTTGGAAATCATTCAGAACAAAAAGTGCCATCAACGGCGCCGCGCCGGAAGCGCCGAACGTCAAAGGAGACTTGGGGATCATGTTCGTTATCAATCAGCCTGGCGATACGCGATACCCGCTGTCAAAAATTTGCAAGCAAACATCTGGTAGTGCGTTGGTAAATGATATTAACGGAACTGGAAGACGCATTCCGACAACCTATGTAGCTTATCCTAACGGCCGCACAACAGACGGGGCACTCAACACCGATTTAACAACGGCCGGCCAAAGCTTTCCTTCCTGCAGTAAACACATGGACGGTTCGAGAAACGCGTTAAACGACCCTCCGGGGCACCGGGATTTTATTTTAGCCCGGTCAGCGGAAACGTATTTAATCGCTGCAGAAGCAAAGATTCGATTGGCGCAAGCCGGAACAGGAGATTACACAGACGCATTGCCTTACATTAATGCCGTTAGGACCCGGGCACAATATGCCGGCGGAGAAAGCCGCTCGGCGTATAACGATGGAGGCAACACTTTGCAGTCTGTTTCATTGCAAACACCGGGTGTGGGTCCCTCATTTTATCCCGGAAATTCTTATTACGAATCAAACAACATTCCCGTAACCACGGCCGCTTCTTCAAGCCTGACTATTGGAAGTATTGCGCCGTTGCCTGCGCAGGATGAATACATCATTAATGCCTTGGGTTTATCCAATACGTATGACCGGATGTTGTGCCTGGTACTGAATGAACGTTCCCGTGAATTAGTGGGTGAGTTTAAACGCTGGGAAGATTTATCAAGAACACAAACGTTGGTAAAAAGGGTTCAGGTATTTAATCCTGAAGGGTCGCCAAACATTAAAGCTTTCCACTCGTTGCGCCCTATACCACAAACATTCCTTGATGGTATCCAGGCTAGCGGGGTAAACTTAACGGCTGGCCAAAAGCAGGCTATGCAAAACCCTGGCTACTGATTTTAATGATTGTGAGCTTAGTGAAAGTGGCGATTAGACCACGACCGCCACTTTCGCTTCTTTTTCGGATGAAGTTTTTCAGGATAGCACAGGACAATCGTTTTGAAATCAAAAAATAATTTAGACGAACAAATCATTGCTGTTATATGATTCACGGGTACTTCACTTTTTGCAGAAGCAAACTTCGCATCATTTACAGCGGTTAGTGTTTCAAAGACAACGTTTCCGGATAACCGGCCACATATTTTTCTCATGTACAAGCAGCAATCGTTAGAACAAA
>Ga0308175_100000161_pt1 | contig 52104 bp, 43 predicted proteins | sample PhyCR1_3_FD_203893 | JGI IMG/M metagenome (GOLD analysis project Ga0308175, IMG submission 203893) | Soil microbial communities from UC Gill Tract Community Farm, Albany, California, United States - DLSLS.C.R1 | ecosystem: Environmental > Terrestrial > Soil > Agricultural land | place: USA...
TCCACCGTCCAAAATGCCAATGCCCAAACGTCCAAACGACGGATTCAAAATATTGGCTTTGTGTCCCGGCGAATTCATCAATCCTTCGTGGCAAATTTTAAGCGTTCGGCCAAGCGCCAAATTTTCGCCGGCTGTTCTAAACGTTACACCCGCCGCTTTCATCCGGTCAAATGGATCGGTTCGTTCAGGCGTGTAATGTGAAAAATAACCCCGGGCAAACATGTCGGCCGAATGTGCTCTTGCCACTTGCGTTAATTGTGGATCCAGTCGCAGCGGTGCAAAGCCGCGTTTTGTTCTTTCCTGGTTTACCAACGTCAGCATTTGCGCTTCAAGGTCCGGACGGGTCGTGGCATCGTTTACGGTGTAGTGCAGTTCTACCGTTTCTTCGGTTTCCGGTTTCACCATGATGCGGTTTACCGTTTCCTTTGCGGCTTCGCCAAAAATGGGCGAGAACTTCTCATCGAGCCACGCTACCTGTATACCCAGTTGATTGGCAATTTTGCTTTCACGGGCTTCCCGCGCAAGGCCGTTCCACATGGGGATGCTGAGCAGCAAAGCCGCGGCAATGGCCGCGTAAATGGTTCCGGTAATAAATCCTGGAACAAGGCCAAACGCACGGTTCACCGTTGCCTGGTGCGTTTCCTGCGGCGTGTGCCGTATAAAGCGATTCAGGATAAAAGAAAAAAGCAACCGGGTAAACAGAATCGTTGCAATGAAAGCAATCGGCAGGTTCCAGACGCCGAGCGAGGGAAAGACTTTTTGGAGAAGAAGACCAACATCCTGGTAAAAGAAAAATCCAGTGAGCAAACTTCCGAGCCAAACGGAAAGATTCACGATGCCAAGGATAAATCCTTTTGCCCATCCGGCCCACATGGCCAGCACAACGATGAGAATAAGCAGCACATCAATCAGGTTCATATCATGCCGTTTATAAGAAGAGCCAATCCCTTTACACTTCTTTATACTGTTTCTCTTGCAGGACCCAAGCGGTAAGAGTGTAATCACAGGTTAACATTTACATACCTAAAAACTAATGCCAAAAAAATTTGAGGAAGGGAAACAGAGATAAACTGCCGGGTTGTGATGTCTTCTGAAGTGTGTTTGCTTTATTGAAGCTTGCGCGAAGCAAAGAAGCCCTCAACTGTTGAAGGCTTCTTTGTGATTTGAATTTTATTAAACAGATTGTTTACGCTATCGTAATGTTTTGGTCAAGATAAACATCTTGAATGGCGTTTAAAAATTCGATGCCTTCCGCAAACGGACGCTGAAATGCTTTGCGGCCCAGGATCAGTCCCATGCCGCCGGCCCGCTTGTTAATCACGGCTGTGGCAATCGCTTCCTGCAAGTCGCTGGCGCCCTTGCTTTCGCCACCGCTGTTAATCAAACCCACGCGTCCGCTGAAGCAATTCAACACCTGGTAGCGGCAAAGGTCAATCGGGTGACCGGATGTTAATTTTTCATATACCAGTTTGTGTGTTTTGCCGAACTTAACGGCATTGTAACCGCCGTTGTTGGTGGGCAGTTTTTGTTTGATGATGTCAGCCTGCAAAGTCACGCCAAGATGATTGGCCTGTCCCGTTAAATCCGCCGCTGTATGATAATCCACACCGTCAACTTTAAACGCATTGTTGCGCAGGTAACACCACAAAATGGTGCACATGCCCAACTCGTGTGCGTATTGAAAAGCCTCGGCAATTTCTTTCAGTTGCCTTGTACTTTCCGCACTTCCCCAATAAATAGTGGCGCCAACGCCCACGGCGCCCATGTCCCAGGCACTCTTTACCGTTCCGAAAAGCGTTTGGTCAAATTTATTGGGGTAACTTAAAAATTCGTTGTGGTTAATCTTTGCAATAAAGGGAATCTTGTGTGCATACTTGCGGCTCATGATGCCGAGAACGCCAAAGGTTGAAGCCACACCGTTGCAGCCGCCTTCAACACCCAAACGAATGATGTTCTCCGGATCGAAATAGATTGGATTGGGCGCAAACGATGCACCAGCGCTGTGTTCAATTCCCTGGTCAACGGGAAAGATGCTGCAATAACCCGTGCCGCTTAAACGTCCATGATTTAACAGCGTTTGCAGGCTGCGCAAAACCTGGTTGCTTCGGTTGCTGTTGATCCAAATGTCGTCAATGTGTGTTGGAGAGGGAAGATGCAAATCCTTTTTTTCAACCGTAGTTGATGTGTGATTCAAAAGATAGTCGGCCTTGTCGCCAAGAATTTCAACAATGTTCTTTGAGGACATAAATCAGTTGGTTTAAATAGCAAGCAATTTTTTACACCCTTAAAGATAGAAGAAGTTGAAGGTTGGATGTTTGAGGCTGGAAGATGATTTTTTTTGCAATGGGTATTGACGTGAGATAAAAGAAAAACTCCGGCAGATAGCCGGAGTTTATAAAATAAGAATCACAATTTACGCTTGTGTTGTTTTAACCTCCAACTTAATTACGCATTGCGGTTGATGCAATTCAAATCTTCAAAAGCCACTTCCAACCGCTTCACAAAATTCTCCTCGCCTTTGCGCAGCCACACACGCGGATCGTAGTATTTTTTGTTGGGTTTGTCTTCGCCTTCGGGATTGCCAAGCTGGCCTTGCAAATAACCCTCGTTCTTTTTGTAGAAGCCGAGAATGCCTTCCCAAAAAGCCCATTGTAAATCGGTGTCAAGGTTCATCTTTATTGCGCCGTAACCAATGGCTTCGCGAATCTGGTTTTGCGGCGAACCGCTGCCGCCGTGGAAAACAAAATACACCGGTTTTTCGCCAAGGCCGTATTCTTGTTGAATGTATTGCTGGCTGTTGTTTAAAATTTCCGGACGAAGTTCTACGTTGCCGGGTTTGTACACGCCGTGCACGTTTCCAAAGGCTGCGGCTACGGTAAATAAATCACCAACCTTGCGCAATTCTTCAAAAGCGTAAGCAACTTCTTTTGGCTGTGTGTAAAGCTTGTCGTTTTCCACGCCGCTGTTGTCCACGCCGTCTTCTTCGCCGCCGGTTACGCCCAGTTCTATTTCAATGCCCATGCCTAACGGGACAAGGCGCTTGAAAAATTCAACCGAGGTTTCGATGTTTTCTTCAATCGGTTCTTCGGAAAGATCAAGCATGTGTGAGGAGAAAAGGGGCTGTCCTTTTTCTTTAAAAAATTGTTCGCCGGCGTCAATCAATCCGCTTACCCAGGGCAGCCATTTTTTTGCGGCGTGATCGGTATGCAAAACCACGGGCACGCCGTAGTATTTAGCTACGTTGTGAATGTGCAGCGCACCGGAAATGGCGCCGGAGATATTTCCCTGCAACTTATCGTTGGGCATTCCTTTGCCGGCAATGAACTGCGCACCGCCGTTGGAAAACTGAATGATAACGGGAGAGTTTACTTTGGCTGCGGTTTCCAGCGTTGCGTTAATGGTGTTAGTGCCGATGGTGTTAACGGCAGGCAGTGCAAACGCATTTTCTTTTGCATCTTGATAAAGCGCTTTCAGTTCGTCGCCGAAAAGCACACCGGGATTGTATTTTTTCATTTTATTCTTTTGGGGTGGTGAAGATAATTGGTTTACCCAAAAGCAAGCAACCGTGAGTAGCGGCTAAGATAAGGAATTCGGAATTTTTGCGTTGTGAACACTTGGTGGTTTAGAAAGGAGTACGGCGATTGATGGCTAAACTCATTTTAGCCATTTCTTTAGATTGCGCTAAGCAGATTCTATTACCCTCCTTTTTTGGTCTTTCTTTTCTTCGAGGATCTGCCTGTTTTTCATTTTATTTAAGTCGCAAGCCCCTTGCTCCTTGTTTCTATGGGAGAAGTTTTGTCTTTTTGCGGCAACGCCGAAATCCAGAAATATGAAAAACCAATGCAAATGCAATCGCGTTCTGCCTTTCTGTTCAAACTCATTCCGTACAGCGGATTTGCGATACAGTGAGTGCCCGCCGGAACTTCCCGGTTTGATCTCCCGTTGCACCGGATTGACCAATCGTTTCATCGCCGCAAACAAGTATTTTCATGCGACCCTTTTTTAACAGGCACCGCAATTTTGTGGGTTTGCTGGTAGGGTTTTATCTGTTGCTAACGTTTTTAATTTGGGAACAGCTTACGCGGCAAATAGAAAACGACCGCTCGGAAACAATTCAGGCGGCCATCCAACATCACAACAATCTTGTGATTTCACTTGAGCAGCACACCATTCGTACGATCGGTGACGCCGATGCGGCGCTTCAACTGGCGAAGATGGAATATGAACGGAGTGGCTTGAAAACCGATTTGGCAAAACTCTTTAAGAACGGTTTGATTGAAGTTCCGTTTTTTGATGGCCTTGCCATAACCGACAGCAGCGGGAACGTGGTGCTTTTCTACCCCTTGCAAATTTCGGCCATGCACATAAATGTGGCAGAAAGGAAAGAATTCCAATTGCACAAGCGGCATTCGGATACCCTGTTGATCAGCAAGCCGCTCCGATCTAAAAGCATCGGGAAAAAGGTGATCGTGCTGAGCCGGCGCATCAGCGGTCGCGACGGAAGCTTTCGGGGAACCGTCGTTATTCAATTACAGCCGTCCACCTTCATGTCGTTTTATAATCAGGCAAGCATGAACCGGTACGACCTTATGTCGCTCATTTCACCCGACGGGATCACGTATTCGCGGCGCACGGGTTCGGTGGAAAGCAACTGCGAGAATATCAGCCGCAGCCCGCTGTTTGACCATGTAAAAAAGCAACCCGTCGGAATGTATTTTGCCAAAGATGCCATCCGTGATTTCCCCACATTCTTCAGTTACCGACAATTAAAAAATTATCCCATCATTGCCACGGTAGGCAGCCGCGAAGCCGACGTGCTTGCCCACTTCCGGGTGCGCCGAAAAAGAGAATATATTTTTGGCGGCATCATTAGTTTTCTGTTGCTGTTGTTTTTACTCGTCATCTATTTCTTTTTTCTGCAACGAAAAAAAGCAATCCGAGTTCTAAAAAAGAGCGAAGCCCGTTACCGCTCCATTTTTGAAAGCAGCCATGACGGGATTTTGCTGGTGAAGCCAAACGGTTGTATCAAGGCCATGAACCCTGCGGCTTGCGTCATGTTTCAATTGAGCGTTATGGAAAATTCGGATGTTTTTTTCCCGCAACTGTTTCATGGCATCGCACCGCAGATTGATCTGGCTCGTATGAGTACGCAACCGCACGGTCAGGGCAAAAACGAATTTGAGTTTACCTGTTTGGACGGCAGCCGCTTTATAGGCGAGATTGCCTGCTCCACTTTTAACGATCAACTGGACCAGCCGCACACCATTGTTTTGATCAGGGACATTACCCGGCGCAAGCAAATAGAAAAAAGACTGGAACGGGAGCAGAAGCGTTACCAGCGAAGCCTGACAAGGCAAATCATTGCCGCACAGGAAAGAGAAAGAGCAACGCTCAGTCACGAACTGCACGATAACGTCAACCAAATTCTCACAACGGTAAAATTGTATCTCGAAACCGCTTTGATAAATGAAGCGGAAAAAGACAACTTGCTTACCAAGTCTATGGCACACGTGATGCAGTGCATTCGGGAAATCCGAAACCTTTCTCACCGCCTTTTGCCGCCTTCCATTTGCGCGGAGTCGCTTGTTGAATCTATTGAAGGATTGATTGAAAACCTTTCGCCGTGCACCACTTTCGACATCAATTTCCAAGTGGACAATTACCGTCAACCCGTAAGCAAAGAACTGGGTCTGGCCGTGTACCGAATTTTACAGGAGCAGTTGAACAACATCGTTAAACACGCAAATGCTTCCGTTGTGAACATTTGTTTGTGGCAAAGCGAAAAGGAAACGCATTTGCTGATTGAAGACGACGGTAAAGGTTTTGATCCGGGCATCCAAAGCACGGGCATTGGCCTCAACAATATTTCGAGCCGCATCAGGGCCTTTAACGGAAAGTTTTCGTTGAACGCAGCTCAGGGCGAAGGATGCCGGTTGCAAATCCGTTTCCCGTTTTAAGAAGAAAGTTCAGAAGGCTATTGCGAAAAAAAGTTGATGCCGGAAGATAAAATGGAAGTCCTCAATCGGTGATCTTTCCCAGGTTTCGCTGGATGCGAAAAAGATGCGGCTTTAGCGCCACGCGAAGCGTCGTCTTTACCAGCTCGCCCATTGTTTTGCAACGGTTGAAGGTGGTTGTTTGAAAATGTTCGGCCAGTTCGTGTTTGAGTTGTTTTTTTTTTTCGTCGGTCGAGATGCTGTCCTTCGACATGATCTTCAGCAGGTCCATGATGCGGTAACGCGAGGCCGCAATGCGGTAAGCAATTAGCGTTCGTTCTTCGGCGCGGTATTGTTCAATCGAATCCTTGTTCAGGTACTTTAATGTCAGGTCAACAAAGGAATAATTCTCTTTAAAAAATTGCGGCAGGTATAAATTCTTTCGGCCTTCGTAAGATTGCTGGTCAAAGTCAATGGCGCGAATGCGGTATTGATAGTCTTCAATGTCGGGTGTAATCTCCACCACAAAATTATAGCTGCGCATGTCGCCCAACAGGCGCAGGAAGCAACGTTCGTTAAACTTCACAAATTCTTTGGCGATGCGGATTTTGTTGGTCTCCGGCCGGTCAAAATAATCTTTCACAAACACGTCGCCGGGAATGCCCGGAATGTGTTCTTCCACCAAGGTATTGCTGTGCGTAAGAAAGGTCATGCGGTTGGGCGAAAGAATGTGTTCCAGTTCCAGGCCGTACACCCGCGAGGCGTCTTCTTTTTTAATGTAATAATGATCGTAATTGTCGTTGTAGCGGTTGACAATGCGGATGCGAAAAGGATGCGAATTGCCGAAGGTGCAGTAATCAATGCGGGCTACGTCGAGGTGTTTGGTAAAGGTGTAATCACCTTCGGTTTTTAAAATCGCGTACAGGTTTATCAGTCCTTCTTTGAGGTAGTGCCAATGATTCTTTTCGTAAAGGGCCTTCTCCCACAAGGTGTCTTTGCCGGCCTTGTCAAGCAGCGGCACGGCGTATTTAATTTCCAGTAAATCGTTGTAACAAACAGGCAACACGCTTTCGCGTCCGTGTGTTTTCAAATACTGCCGCAACTCCGTACTGATGGGAAAGAATTTTTTTTTCCGCGATGGTTTATCCACACCCTGCATGAGCCGAATTTACAGCATCGCTTCGATTTGCTCCCGCAGTTGACTAAAATACGCAGGTGCATGAAGAAGGCGGCTTCCGTACCAGCTAAACATCTCGCCGTCGGCTAAAATTATTTTTGTGTTTGGCAAATGACGTTGCAATTCTTCAATGTGTTTTTGCCTGAACGGATAAGGCTCAGAGGAGAGAATAAGCAATTGGCAACCGGCAATGGGCAATTCTTCAATTGTAATCGTAGGGTAGCGGCTTTTGTTTTGAAAAATATTTTCAAATCCCGCTCTCGTCAACAGGTCGTGAATGAACGTATCGCCGCCTACGGTAATGTACGGTTCTTTCCAAATGAGATAGGCCGTTTGAAGTTTGGTCCTGAGCTTGTCGAAGGGTGGAGTTTGGAGGCCGGCAAAGCCAGTTTGAATTTGTTGAATCAGCCTTGCTGCTTCTTCATTTCGCCCGGTAATTTCACCAACGGCGTTTATCATGTCCAGCGCATCTTCCAGCGTATTTACATCGCTCACCCAAACCGGAAAATGTTTCGCCAGTTCTTCCACCTGTTCTTGTATATTTTCTTCTTTATTGGCAAGAATTAAATCCGGTTGCAGGAGCTTAATCTTTTCAACATCGAGCGTCTTCGTTCCGCCAATTCTTGTTTTGGTTCGAAACCATTCTGCCGGATGCACGCAGAATTTGGTGATGCCGACGACCTCTTCGCGTAAGCCTAAATGGAACAGTAATTCCGTTTGGGAAGGCACAAGCGAAACGATGCGTTGCGGCTTTTGCTCCACCGTTATTCTTCGTTGCATTTGATCGGTAAAGACAAACATGGCGCAAAGATGCAAAAGCCGCCGTCATCTTCGCTCTGGCACGGTATTCGGACAGGCCAAATTGAGAAACCAAAATCGTGAGTTATGAAACAGTGGATTACTCTTCTGGCCGTTGCGGCCTTCCTTACCGCTTGCTCAAAACAAGACCTCAAGGAAAACAACACCACAAACGCGAACATTGATCAAACCGCTTCCGCTACAACGCAGGACGGCGCTTTTGTTTCAGCTTGGGAACAATCTACCAACTGGACGAAAACAAACGAAGGCAGCGTCAGCAGATTCAAACTGTCGCGCCAAACGCCGGAAGTTGGCCGCGGCGCATTAAACGGCGGCGTGGTAATGACTTACGCGAAGTATGCAAACGCCACCGGCAGCTATGCTGATTTTGTCAACCCGACTTTGATGCCATTTTATTTTCTGCCGCCTGCCGAAAGGCCCAACACCCACATGAATTATTTTTCCGATGCCACCGCCGAAGGCAACGTGTCGGTTGAGTACGCCGTGCCGTTGACCGAAGGAAGTCTGCCGTTGATGGGCAACGGCGCCACGCTAAAAGACATGCAGTTTCAGTACGTGGTAATGACAAAAAAATTTTTAGACAGTCGTGGCCTCGATGCGCAAACGGTAAAAAATAATTACAGCTACAAGCAGGTGATGGCGTTGGTAGGACAGTAGCGATTTTCGATAGAGAAAAAACAACCCACAGACATTTGCTTTTCGACGAGATGAAAAAGCTCAATCGTTTTTTTGATTGGGCTTTTTCTTTTGTGGACTGAGCTTTTGTAATTCCGCTCATCGCCGCTGGAGTTTATCCTGAGCTTGTCGAAGGGTCGCACACTTCAGCGTTCAGAACAACAACGGGCAAATCCCAATTCACTTTGCGGCTAATGGCTTTCGTTCGTGGAAGCGCAGGTCAGAACCGCTCATCAAAAATCCGCGTTAAAAACCCCCAAACACTTTTCAGGCTTTCTTTTTGTTCTAAATTTGAGAGGTATGCGTAAAGCACTAAACTACATTTTTGATATGAAGAGATTACCCATTGTCCTGGCACTGGTTTTGGCCGGCGTTTTCTTTGCCTTCCGTTCCCAGGGAAAAACCAACACTTTGCCGCCCGGCAAATACGAAAAAATCCTCCAAATTGTAGGCGCCATTCTTACACAAGGCCACTACGAACCCAAAACATTTGACGATGATTTTTCCCGGAAAATCTTCAACAAATATTTTGAAGACCTCGACCCCGAAAAGAACATTTTCCTGCAAGCTGATGTAAAGTCGCTTGACAAATATTCCACCACAATTGACGAAGAAGTGAAAGGTGCCGCGCCGGTCATCTTTTTCAAAGAAGCCGGTAAAATCTTCGACGTTCGCATTAAAGAAGCCGAAGCTTATTATAAAGAAATTTTGGCCAAGCCTTTTGATTTTACAAAAGACGAAATCTACAATGCCGATGCCGACAAAAAGCCGTTTCCGGCAACCGAAGCCGCCCGCAAAGAAGAGTGGCGCAAATACCTGAAGTACCTGACGCTTCAACGCTATGCTGATTTGGTTGACAGCCGCGAGAGCAGCAAAGGAAAAGAAGGCACCGTTAACAAGACGGATGCAGAATTGGAGAAAGAAGCCCGCGACAAAGTGGAGGCTGCTATGGCCCGCACGTTTGACCGTTACCATAACAAGTTTACCGAAGAAGACAAGTTTGACGTGTTTGTGAACACCATCACAGAGATGGAAGACCCTCATACCGAGTTCATGCCGCCGCTTGACAAACGTTATTTTGACGAAACAATGAGCGGCAAGTTTTACGGCATTGGCGCACAACTTCAATACGACGAAGGCAACATTAAAATTGCCAGCATTTTGCCCGGCGGTCCCGCACAAAAAAGCGGACAGGTTGAAGCCGGCGATATTATTGTTCGTGTGGCACAAGGAACAGAAGCGCCGGTAGAACTTTCGGGATTTACGGTGCAGGATGCGGTGAAGCTTATTCGCGGCAAAAAAGACACAGAAGTAAAACTCACCCTTCGCAAAAAGGATGGAACGCTAAAAACCATTAACCTCGTTCGCGATGAAATTGTGCAGGACGAAGCTTACGTAAGAAGCGTTGTGATTAACGAAGGTTCGCAGAAAACAGGTTACATCTACCTGCCGGAATTTTACGCTGACTTCAACGAAATGAACGGTGTGCGCAGCGGTATGGACGTAGCCAAAGAAGTAAATAAATTAAAAGCCGAAGGCGTTGACGGCATCGTGATTGACCTGCGTAATAACGGTGGCGGCGCTTTGTATGACGTAATTCAAATTGCGGGCTTGTTCATTGACCAAGGACCAGTAGTTCAGGTTCGCGACCGTCAGGGCAAACCGCAAGTAATGAAAGACCGCGATGAAGGCGTTGTGTACGACGGCCCGTTGGTGGTAATGGTAAACGAAATGAGCGCATCGGCTTCCGAAATTTTAGCGGCAGCCATTCAGGATTACGGTCGCGGTGTTATCATTGGCAGCACCAGCACTTATGGTAAAGGAACGGTGCAACGTACCATTGGCCTTGATCCCGAATCGAATTTCTCCAATCAAAATTCAGAGTTGGGTTCGTTGAAACTGACGCTGCAAAAATTCTATCGCATCAGCGGTGGTTCTACGCAACAAAGAGGTGTGCAGCCTGATATTGTTGTTCCCGATTATCTGGAACGTTTGAAGATTCGCGAAAGAGACAATCCGTATTCGTTGCCTTACGACGAGATCAGTAAAGCAACGTACAACAAATGGAAAGCCGGTTACAATCTTGATGTTGTGAAGCAGGCAGCCAGCACACGTATTGCTGCTGATACCACGTTCAAGCGCATTCAGGATGCAAGCGTTTACGTAGGCAAGCAAAACGACAAAGCGTACTCTCTGCAACTGGACAAATACCGCCAGGATCAAAAGCAAATCCGCGACGCGATAAAGCGCATTGACAATTTGACCAAGCTGCAAAAGCCTTTGGCAACGTCGTTCTTAAAAGTTGACGAAAGCAAATACGTTTCGGCCGACAAAGATAAAAACGAACGTTACAAACAATGGTTGAGTGGCGTGAGCAAAGACGTTTACGTTGACCAGGCTGTGAAGGTGATCAAAGACATCGTTTCGCAACAAAACCTGGCCAAAACATCGGAGAAAAAAGAGCCGGTGAAAGCATTTTAAAAGCATTCTTCCCAGCATAAAAAATCCCTCGTGTTTGCGAGGGATTTTTTGTTGGAGTCATTCGATTCTACAAATAGCGTTCTTTCAAAATGTTTACGTGATGTTGTACGTGGCCGGGAATGATGTAGCCAAGACCATTTACCGTAATTGGGTTGTTGTTGGAAATCCCTTTCGCAGAGAGTTGTTCTTCATCCAACGAAGCAAAGAGTTTTTCCGTTCCTTCACGCACGGTTTTAAATTCTTCTATCAGTTCTTCTTTTGTCCGGCTATCAGCCTTTGAATTTTCTGCGTAGGTGTTTTCATCAAAACCCGGCAGCGAAACGGTTTCGCCACGGGCAATGCACAAAGCCCTGTAATCAAAAATGCGTTCGGCGTCAATGAGGTGTTGCACAACTTCTTTAATACTCCACTTGTCTTCGGCGTAACGGTGCGTCCACTTTTCTTCGGGAATGGATTGCAGGAAAGAAAGAGCGGCGGCTGTGTTGGCACGAATGGCTTCGCCGGCGTCGTCTTCTTTTACCAGGTTTACGTACTTGTGAAACCATTCGGGAATGGTGGTTAAATCAGCTTTTGACATTGCTTGTTAATTGAAGATTTTAATGAAGAATTTTTGCAAAGAAGGCTTTCATGTCGTTCCACGAAGCCGTGTCGGCGGCGCCGTTATACGAAATGGGCATGTTGAATTGTTTGCCTTTTTCCGTAGCAGCCGGATTGGTAAACGCATGCGTGGCGCCGGGGTAAACTTTAAAGGTGTAAGCAACGCCTGCAGAGTCCATGCTCTTCTTAAATGCATCTACCTGTTCTTGCGGCACAAAGCTATCCGCGCCGCCGTGACAAATTAGAAATTGTGCTTTGGTGCCTTTTTGCGGGGGTACGGTTTGTAGGCCTCCGTGAAAGCTGACAACACCCACAACCGGCGCACCCATCTTGGCATAATTCAACACCATCGAACCGCCAAAGCAATAGCCAATGGCGACGGCTTGCGAGGTATCGGCCTGCGCAAAAGTTTTGGCTTTTGCCAGCGCCGCGTCCAAACGCTCTTTACCCATTTGCGGGTTGGAATAAAAAGGCGTTGCCGCGGTTTGCGCTTCTTTTGGATCGGTCGCAATTTTCCCGTCGCCGTACATGTCAACAGCCATTGCGAAGTAGCCAAGATCGGCCAGCATTTTTGCCCGCATTCTCGGGTAATCCGTCATGCCCCACCACTCGGGCACAACCAAAACAATCGGCCGCTTGCCGGCTTTCTTTTCATCGTAAGCAACGTAGCCTTTTAAGGTAGTTCCGTTCGCCGAATACGTTACGGGTTCTTCTTTGATGGAGGCGCTTGTGGTCGTCATTTGCGTACTGTCTTTTTGGGTTTCAGTAGTTGTTGATTTGCTCTCGTTTTGGTTGTTGCAGGAAAGCAAGCCGAGAGCAAAGCAACAGGAGAGGAGGAAGGCTGGTTTTGTTTGCATAGAAAAAATTTAAGGGTTTGTATTGGAGGATAAAGTTCAATAAAAAAGGTCAACAAAAAGAACCCCGCAAAGTTGCGGGGTCTGTTGAATTTTTATTGTCGGAGGCGACCTTTCGACAAGCTCAGGGTGACAATCCTTTCGGCGAGTAGAGGACGCCTCACACAGCTTAAACTAAGCTGATTTTACTTTTTCCTTTTTCTTTTCGGCGCCTTGTTGTTTCTTAACCTTCACTTCTTTGCTGTCAACTTTTATTTTGCCGCCGGGAGTTTTAAACTTGCCGGTACGTGCGAGTTCATCGGCCATAATTACCGCGGAGTATGCGTTCACCACACCGCCTGTACGGCTCAATTCGGAAAGTTTTACTTTCTCGCCGGTTTCAGGGTTTGTAACATCAGCCGTGAACGGTACAGCGCTTTGTTCAATGACAGCCTTTACTTGTTGCGGTGTAAACTGCGGATAGTATTCAAGAATCAACGCTGCAACGCCTGCCACAACCGGGGAAGCCATCGAGGTGCCCGAAAAGTTTGCGTAGGTGTTGCCGCCCGGCACGGACGAATAAATGTTCACACCCGGTGCAAACACATCTACTTCTTCTTTGCCGTAATTTGAAAAGTTGGCAACCAGATTATTTTTCTCCGCGCCGCTTGCGCCAACGGTAATCCAATTGCTTGCGTGGTGCTTGTCGGATTTGAAAACGGGATTGGGAAAGTTCCAGGTCGTGTCGTTGTCAGCAGACTCATTGCCGGCTGCGTGAACCAACAAAACGCCTTTACTTTCGGCATAACGTACTGCATCGTCTACCCAGGATTTTTCCGGCGAAACGCCTTTGCCAAAACTCATGTTGATGACCTTTGCACCGTTGTCAACGGCGTAGCGAATGGCGTTTGCAATGTCTTTGTCGTGCTCGTCGCCATCAGGAACGGCACGCACCATCATGATGCGAACGTTGTCGGCAATGCCGTCAATGCCCTTGCCGTTTTTGCGGGCTGCCGCAATGATTCCCGAAACGTGTGTGCCGTGATCGGCGCCCAGCGCCAGCACATCGTTGTTGCCGTAATAACGATCGTTTATGTCGGCTTCGTTGTCTTGTACAATATCGCCACGATAATTTGGCGGCGGCGTTTGTGCCGATTCGGCCTTGGCCATTTCAGATTCCAACTCGTCCAACAGGTTTTTATTAGTAATGTCGGTATTGTTGTTGTTTTGCGCACTGGTGCCAACCATGATGTTCTTAAACGCAGCGGCTTCTTTGGATTTGGGCGTGTAAGCCTGCAAGTCTTTCACGGAATAAACCGATTTGCCCAAGTCTTTTACAATAGCAGAATCGCCGGTTTTTACTTCGGAATAAATGCGCTTGATGAGCATGATGCTTGACGGGTCAACGCCTTTGGTTACATCTTTAGCGGCCTTGCTCCACATCGCATAAAGTTCTCCGTCTTCTTTGCTTAATGTTGACGGGTCTTTTACGTTTTGGAACTTCTCTTTGTAACGATGGTAAACGCGGGCTGCTTCGTAGCTGTCTTTGCCCACGTTGCGACCGTCTTTGTTGCCAAGAAAGTTCCAGCCATGAACGTCATCAACGTAACCGTTTTTATCGTCGTCAATGCCGTTGCCGGGAATTTCCCTTGGGTTCGTCCACAGAATCGGACGCAAGTCTTCGTGGGTTGTATCCACGCCGGAATCAATTACGGCCACAACCACCGTTTGGCTTTTCTTGGCTTTTAAAAAATTGTAAGCCTTATCGAGGCTAATGCCGTAATAGCCGCTTGTTTGCGGATCGGAGAGATGCCAGCCGTTTGGCGCTTGTTTTTGTGCGTAGGTTGCGAGGCTAAAGCCTGCTATTAATACAGCAAGCAGGGTGCGTTTTACGTTCATATACGTTTTCTTTTTTTGAATAGCGGTAAAAGTAGGCCAAAGAGTTTATAGGACTTGTGAAAACTGCCGCCGGTTTCTGGCCGCAAAGCCTGACACGGCTTACTTTGCAGGCCTTTGTTTAAAGAAAATTTCAAGCGTGTATTTATAAGCAAAAGCCCTCCGGTTTGACGGAAGGCTTTTGCTGAAATAAAAGCGTCTTTAACTTTTTTTCTTTGCCTCTGTTCTCACCAATGCGTAGCCAATGGAATTAAAATTATAAACAGCGATTTGTGCGTACAGCTTTTTGGCCATGTCCGATTGCCCGTCGGCTTCGTAGGCTTTTGCCAGCCAATATTGACTGTAGATGTCTTGCCTGTTCGTCATCATAAAATAACCGATGGCTTTTTTATACTCTTTTTGCCGGTAGGCAATTTGGCCCATGACGTATTCATAAGTTTCCAACTTGCGCGGGTTATGAATGGGTGCTAACATCGTTTTCATTTCCATAGCTCTGGCGTTTGCTTCGTCAACTTTGTTATTTGCCAGTGCGGCCAGCGCCTTCCACGAAAGCAAATAACTTTTTTCCGTTGCCTGCGCATCGGCATCTTTAAAGCTTTGTCCCAATTCATTAGAAAGCGTTTCCAGTTGCGGAAGCATCGTTTGTATCAATTGCCCCTTGTTGGTGTGATAAGCAATGGTGATGATGTCGGCGAGGTAATTGTATTTGGCTGCATCGGCTTTTTGCGCATCGCTGATACCGCTGCCCGTTTTTAATTCATTCGTCAAAAAATTGACGGCCTTGTCCGGTGCGTTTTGGTGGAGATAAGTAGCGGCAACGTTTTCCATGGCGAAGGTTGGCGTTGCATCAAGCGCCGCGGCCTTGCGGTAAAGTTCTCTTGCCTTCTCATATTCGCCGGAAAAGGAAAGCACGTGCCCTCTTTTGTAATAAGCTTCAGGTGCTTCTTTGTCGGCTTCAACGGCCATTGCATACGCAGCGTCTGCCTTTTGCAAATTGTTTTGTGCCCGGTAAGTATCGCCTAACAAAATGTAGGCGCCGCTTGTAGGCATCAGGCTTACGAGTTTATTGGCGTACAGTTCCGCTTTTTTAAAATCCCTGGGTTCTTCAAACAAAAACGAACTGGAAATAACCATGAAGCCACCGGGCCATGAAGGTTCGGTTTCCACGGCTTTCATGTACGATGATCTTGCCTTGTCGTAATCGCCGCCGTCGGCATAAGCCTGCCCCAGCATAACGTAAGAACGGCCAAGGGTAGGGAATTGCGAAACCATTTGTTTGGCTGAAGCCAGGCGTTTGTCCACGTCGTTATTCAGGTAGGTTTCACTAATTTGATAGAAAATTTTTTCCCAGTCGTTTGCGTTGGCAAGATTCTCTTTGGCTTTGTTCAGGTTGGCCGTAAACTCTTGTGGTGTTACCGAAACCAGTGCGAGGTACACGTAACCAACGGCAAGCTTTGGATCAAGGGCGACGGCTTTTTCAAAAAAGGTTCTTGCTTTTTTAGCTTCGTTCAGGTCGGCGAATTTTAATCCTTCTTTGAAATTGGTGACGGCTTCGCCGGAGGTGGACGTGAATTGCATATTGGATGATCCCGTGGGTTGCGACCAACCAATTGAAGAAAGCGACAGCAAAAGCAGGAACAGAACGGTGTGCACGAGCTGTTTCATAATGCAAGTTTTAAGACGTTAAGAAATAAAACAGGAGGTGTTTTGGTAGAGTGGTGGATGCGGGAGTGATTGTCTTTTAAAGTTAGGCTTTTATAAGGAAGAAAGAAAGTAGGCGGGTGGGCAACGTTAAAGTGTTGCCGAAGTGCAAGAAATGGAATCCCCTAAGACCGGCTAGCGGCTGCTGAGTAAAGATAAAAGATGCTGAGCTGTACATTGTTCAATAGATACGGTCAAGCTGGTTCTGTGACTGAACAGAGCACTACAGTTGAAACAAAACTTCCGTCAGCCTGCATTTTTGCAATACCCTTTTTAGCCGTATGCCTTTTACATTAACGGTACAAATACAATCTTGTCTTTTCAGCATCTTACCTTTTGGTAAGTTCAATATTTTCGTATCGGTAACCCTGTAGGTTTGTCCTATAAAGATTACCTATTATGCCAACGAGAAAAACATTTTTAAAAACAATGGGAATAATGAGCAGCCTATTTATGGTTCCTGAAGCATTTGCCAACAGGAAGAAAGAGGAAGCACAACTGACACCAATGCTTGCCAACAGGAATAAAGAAAATTCCTATTGGTACATAGGTCATTTAATGTCACTGCTCGTTACGTCTAAAGACACAAATGGGCGTTACGCTTTGCTTCGAGCCACAGAACGCCGGGGTTTGGAGCCTCCGCCTCACACCCATACAAAAGAAGACGAAGCTTTTTTGATACTAGAAGGCGAAGTTGTGTACACAGTAGGCAATCAAACATTCCACGCAAAAGAAGGTGATCTTATGTTTTTGCCTAAAAACATCCAGCACTCGTTTAAAATACAATCTGAAAAACTGGAAACGTTGATTTTGCTTACTCCCGGCGGATTGGAAAATTACTTTGTTGAAATGAGCAATCCTGCGGAAAAATTGCAGCTTCCGCCGTTGCCGCAAGGGCCGCCCGACATTAAAAAACTGGTTGCGACAGCGTCAAAATACGGAGTTAAGTTTCCAAAGCTGTAAACAATAAAACCTTTATTCTCTTTCAGCCATGCCATTTTCTATCGCTTCAATAACAGGCACGGGTGTCAGGCTCATTTCTTTGCTAACCTGTTCATCTTGTAAGTATGAATAACCCCATTCCACGATTGCATTGATGACAGGGATTAAGCTCCGGCCTATAGACGACAATGCATATTCAGTTTTGGCGGTTTGAAATTCAAAAGTGTTACGGTGAATAATTTTTTTCTGAACAAAAAAGTCCAGCTCCTGCATCAGTATTTTATCTGACAGGCCGGGCAGTTTACTTTTAATTTCACTGAAACCCATGGATTGATTGCTTAAATTCCACAGGATGCCCATTTGCCATTTACCGGCAATAAATTGCCTGGCATGCTGAACCGGGCAGCCAATATATAATCTATCTGTATCGCTCATAATATTAATTTATACTGCTCTACATTTAGGTAAGAACTGTCTAAGATTTCCGCTGACAGTTCAGGGCTTGCCGATATTTGTCGAGCCTGAACCGAAGCCGATGCGTAAGTGAAGTTGAGCACCTGCGTTCAGTCCGCCGCCATAACGCCAAGCCTAATGTTGGCTGTTCGTGGTTCGTCAATCGATTAGTTTTTTTCTAACAACTTTTTCTTTTGCGCTTCAAATTCTTCTTTTGTTAGAACACCATCGTCGTAGAGTTTTTTGAGTTTCGTTAGTTCGTCAGCGATGCTAGCTTGTTGTTTAACTTCCACTACTGTCGACGCGGTTTTTAGTTTTGGTTTAAATTCGTCGGGAACGATAATTTCTCCTGATGCAATCGCATTGTCTACGTCAATTTCATATCGTCCTGAACCAAAAGTTATAAGTGGCTCGTATGTTATTCCAATTTTCTTGTTTCCCCTTGTAACAATCTTTGCAACTTTTCCCTTATGGCCTGCCATATTTCTTGGTAATGAAAGCTGCGATTTGTTGTAAGAGTTATTGTCGGTCATTATCATCATTGTGCCAAAACCAGAAGAGTTTCTGCGGATAAATTTGAAATCTCCATCAGGTGTTGAGCCAGTGCCGAGATTAATGTCTTGTCCAACTACAATTTTATAACTGCTTGTTGTAAACAATGTGTCTTTTACAAGCCTCGGAAGAGTTGTGTCACCGACTTGTGAAAATGCTGTTGAAGTGATTGTAACTGCAGTTAGAATTAGAATGAACTTTCTCATATTATTTGGTTGTGTTTAGTTTTTATGTGGCTGGCTACCATGACAGTCAACAATTGTATTTGCGCTAATATACTTTGGTTTTTCACTTGCGGCAATATTTCTCTCTTCTTCAAAATCAACCGCTTAAAAATATTGCCGCAACCCAACTTACCTACGGCAATACAAATTTGCCGTGCCTTGCCGAATAGAGTCCCGAACACACAAGAGTGCGACGCAACGAAAGCCAAATGGATAGACGAACTTCTGATTTATGAAAATTCATCGCATACCCTTACTGAACTTTGCAAAAAGAACGTAAACCCGTGGCCTCAACTTTGTAACCGTTAAAAGAAAAATCGCATGGTTGAAAAGCATTCCGTCGGCGGCAAAGACGTGTGGATTAAAGTAGATCCGCGTCCGGTACATCGTGAAAATCCAAATGTTATTCCCACCGAATATTTTACGGCAACGATCTTTTTCAAAGAGCCAACAGAAAACGAAAGTGGTGGCGAAACAATAACCGAAGACGGCGAAACAAAGTTGTTTGAATCGCCGGTGGCAGCGTTAAGCTTTGCGCGGAAAGCCGTTGAAAAAAATCGGCCTGAACAACTGGAATGATTTTTTCTTTACTGCCGGTACAAATAAAAATTGCCTGAAGGATTTTTCATCGTACACACATTCACCAAAAGAACCTACATCATGGAACAACCGACTCTCGAAAGCACCAAAACAAAGAAGGTGCTTATCATTGAAGACGAAGGCGACATGTGCCTTCTGTTGAATATTTTGCTCAACGGAAAAGAAATGGAGCTTGAACACGTTAAAGACCTTGCGGCGGCGCAAGCTTATCTTGAACAAACGCAACCGGCCGTTGTCATCCTCGACAACAAATTGCCCGACGGTTACGGCGTTGATTTCATCGGCTTCATTAAAAAGAATTATCCGAACGTCAGGATCATCATGATCTCGGGATTTGATGCGTCGGCGGAAGACGTGGCGCTGGAAAACGGTGCGGATATTTTTCTGCAAAAGCCGTTTACAAAAGATCAGCTTTACCAGTCAATTAAAGGATTAATGAATTGATTTGAAAAAGCCCGGTTGCAGACACCGGGCTTTGTTTTTTGAACGCTGTATTAGAACTGGTTTCAAAATGGCTGCCAGGCTGACAAACTTTTTATTTATGAAACCACTTGTAGAAATGAGATGATGGCCGTTGTTAGCCTTCTACAAAATGCCAACAGACACCCGCAAGATCAATGACGTTTACTTCGCGGCCATAGGGTTGATTAGCCGGTTCGCCCAAACGAATACCGTACTTCTCCACTAAGCCTTTCTCTTTTGTTTCTTTCCAAAATTCATCGGCACTCGTCACGCGAACGCTGATCATAAAATTTTCCGCAAAGGCTTTGTCGTCATATTTCTGCAAAATGAATTTGCAGTTGCCGCTTTCAAAACCGGCATAGTCGCCGGCATCCCAGCCAAGCGTAAAACCCAGGTCCTGAAAAAATTCTTTGGCTTTGGTAATGTCATTGCCCGAGGGCACAAAAGGCTGAAGAGAAAGAAAAGGCATGGAGTATTTTTTATGAGTGATTGACAAGACTACGCTTAAACAGTTTCTTTTGGCCGACTCATTTCGGCTTCAACTTTCTTACAGGTTTGTTTTAGTAAGGCGTACAAGGCATTCATCGTTTCAAGAGTTGTATGAATGTTTACGGGGTTGATGCGAAACCAGGTCTTGCCTTTCATTTCAGTGGAAGCAAACCAAAACTTTCCGCCGCGTTCAATGCGGGCCGCCACTTCGTAATGAAAAGCCTCGGATTGCTCTTTTGTTAAGTCATTGCTTTTGTAACGCAGGCAGATGGCCGACATCGGCGGTTCGATGGCTGATTCAAATAAGCCTTCTTCAACGGCTAACTGATGCAGGTGTTTTGCCTGCTCAATATTCTTGTCAATCCATTCGCCGATTTGTTCTTTGCCGTAGTGTTGAAAACTCGCCCAGACTTTTAAGCTTCTGAAACGTTTTGATTGTTCGAAGCCGTGAACATAAAACTGATAGCGTTCCGATTTTTGATTCGTTCGGTCCGTAAGATAAGCGTGTTGAATGCCGAAGGATTTTGTGAGGCGCTGGTGATCTTTTACCAACAATGCGCCGGCGTCAAGCGGTGCATAAAACCATTTGTGGGGATCAATGGTAACCGAATCGGCAAGGCTCAATCCTTTCAACGCATTCAGATGTTTCTGCGAAAGCAACATGCCGCCGCCGTAAGCCGCATCTACATGAAACCAACAGTTCTCTCTTTTTGCAATTTTTGATAATGCCTCCAAATCATCTACTGCGCCAAGGTTTGTTGTTCCAGCAAGTCCAATGATGCAAATGGGTTTTATCCCTTTTGCTTTGTCATTGGCAATCGCTTCTTCGAGCGCATCAATCCGAACGCGGTAAGATTCATCGGTTGGCAAAGGGCACAAATAATTTCTTCCAATGCCCGCGGCATCTACCGATTTATCAATTGACACGTGGCGTTCTTCGGAAACATAAACAGCCCACTTGCCCTGCAAACCTTTGTGCTGCGCAGTGTCGCCGGTGGTCCAATCGCGACCCAATTTAATGCCGATAAAATTTGCCATCATGCCGCCGCTTGTCAGGTTGCCACCGGCGTTTTCATCGTAGCCAATCAAATCATTCAACCAGCGAATCACTCGTCGTTCCATCGCCACTGCCGAAGGCCCGATGGTGTAGGCGCCAACGTTTTGATTGATGGCCGATGCAAGAAAGTCGGCAAGGATTCCGGCAGGATTTGGCGAAGGCGTAATGAGGCCCATATAACCCGGATGATTGACGTGCGTGAGGTAAGGCATTAATTTTTCTTCGAGTTCTTTTTGCAATTGCGCCAGGGGTTTTGGCTTTTGCGGAATGGCTTCGTCAAAAAGTTCGTATAAAGAAGAAGGCTCTACATCGGGGAACAATGCTTTGCCGGAAACGTTGTTTAAATAATCCGCAATGTAATCAACAAGATAATGGCCGGCCTGCCTGAACTCTTCGTGTTGCATGCGTTGATTTTGGGTTGATTAAAGATAGATGGGAAAGCAATCGGCAATCGAGAATCGGCAATAAAACAGTTTAAAAGATACAGTCTATCCAACGATAGGCTGTACTTATTTTGTTTCGTCCATTGACGATTGCCGATGGCATTTATTTATACGCAACGGCGGCGCTTGTTGGTCCGGCCAACGGAATGCGTTCGGTACGTTTAAAGCCAGCGGCTTTTGTCCAGCGTTCAAAGTCGTCCATCGTATAATCAAAGGCATCGCCGTTTTCAATCAGCATGTTCAAACTCATGAGCAGGCCAAAAGTATTTTGCCGGCGTTCATCATCAATGATGTTTTCGATGGTCATTAAAGCGCCTCCTTCCGGCAGAAGATCATAAACTTTTTTCACCAATTGAGCTTTGGTTTCTTCGTTCATGCCGTGCAAAATGTTTCCCATCGTAACGATGCTGGCATTAGGCAATTCGTCTTTTAAAAAATCACCACTGGCAAAGCGTATGCGATTCGACAAATTGAACTGCGCAATCTTTCGTTCGGCCAACGGCGCAACCGGCGGCAAGTCGTAGGTGATGCATTCAACGTTTGGATGCCGCAAACAAACCTGAATACTCAACCATCCGTCGGCGCCGCCAACGTCCAACATCGTGTTGTATTTGTTGAAGTCAAATTTGTTCACGAGCACCATAAAATTCCCGGCTTGAATGCTGCTCATGGCATCCATAAATTCCTGGAGCTTTTTTTCGTTTTGATAGAGTTCTGTAAAAAAATCCATGTTGCCCTTTGGCTTGCCTTTGCCTTCGTTTTGGGGTTGCCCTGTGCGCAAGCCGTCTTCCAAATCATTCCAAAATTTATAGAGGCGGTTGTTAGCCATTTCCAGTATTCCGCCAGTGTAGCTGCGTTTGTTTTTGTCAAGAAAAAAATCTGTGTCTTCGGCGTTGCTGTAAAGTGCTTCATCCAGTAAGCGTTTGCGTTCCAAAAGGCCGAGCGAAACAAGGGCGTCAAGCCAATCGTAAATGTGCCGGTCGGCGCAGTTCAATCCCAGTTTTTCTTTGATGTCTTTTGCGGGTAAAGCATCACCCGCCAGAAGCGTGAATAGTTTCAGTTTTACGGCGGTAAGCAAAACTTTCGAGGCCCAAAAGCCCATGCCGAATTGCATGATGCGTGAAGGATCTAACGTAACGGGAACGTTTGTTTGTTTGGCAGTTGATTCAGCAAGCATAATGTATGAGGTTTAACGATGAGGAAATAGTGCTTTACTAAAGTTAGAATTTCTGCTTGCGGAAAACAAAAAGGCCTTTGCGTGCGAGATTCGAGATTGGCGTGATGTGCGCAGATGCTTTAGCGCTTTAAGTTTTCTCCCGAGAAAAAGAATAAATTAGAACAGGTTTGCACCACAACACAAAACATCAAACCTCAAACATCCTTCTCCATCACCATAAACTGAAGCGGCTGTTTGGGAATGCCGAAAGCCGGGTCTTTCGGAAAATCTTCGCGGAAGCCCGTATCTACAAAACCTTTGCGTTTGTAATAAGCAATGAGTTCGTCTCTTGCGGTGATAACGGTCATCTTTATTTTTTTGCAGCCAATTTGTTTTGCGTGCTCTCCCGAAGCGGCCATTAACTGTGCACCCAGGCCATTGCCTTGCAATTCGGGCTTCACGGTCAACATGCCGAGGTACAAAGCATCGTTCTGTTTTTCAAGGTAAACGCAACCGTTTAGCTCGCCATCTTCTTCGGCTAACAGAACGATGGCATCGTTGCGATTTATCATCCTTCTTAGTGAATCCTCGCTGGTGCGAATGCCGTCCAATAAATCAGCTTCGGTGGTCCAGCCTTTTTTTGAGCCGTCGCCGCGATAGGCGCTGTTTACAAGCTTGTTCAGCGTGGGAGCATCGGAGGTTGTTGCCGTGCGAAAATGCATGATGCGAAGATAGAACGGCAAAGCTTTGAAAAAGGAACCGCTTGATCTGGAGCGTCCAATGCAATTGATCTTTTTTGAAGCTGAACATTTATCGCGGCATGTTTTTTAAGGCGCATAACAAATGCAATTTGTTTTGAGGAATGATAAGACAATATCAATTTGAACAGAAGTAACAAATTTTTACGAACGAAAAAACAACGAATTATGTTAGCCATGAATTACCGCGGGCCCTTCCGTGTGCGGGCAGACCGCAACAAACCTTATCCCGAAATTCTGCATCCCGGCGACGCCATTGTGCAGGTGACACGTTCGTGCATTTGCGGTTCTGACTTGCACCTTTATCATGGCCTTGTTCCGGACACAAGAGTAGGCATGACCTTCGGCCACGAGTTCACCGGCATTGTTGTAGAAACAGGTTCGGCCGTACAGAAACTTAAAGTTGGCGATCACGTGCTGGTCCCCTTCAACATTGCTTGCGGCATGTGTCCGTTTTGCAAGCAGGAACTCTACGGCAATTGCCACGAATCGAACCCTGAAGCCACTGCCGTTGGCGGCATTTTTGGCTATTCGCACACAGCCGGTGGCTACGACGGCGGACAGGCCGAATACGTCCGCGTGCCTTATGCCGACGTTAGTCCAACCGTGATTCCACAAGGCATGGATCTCGACGATGCTGTGTTGTTGACCGATGTTGTGCCAACGGGTTATCAGGCAGCCGAAATGGGCGGCATTAAAAAGGGTGATACAGTGGTGGTGTTTGGCGCGGGTCCAATCGGCATCATGGCAGCACGTTGCTCGTGGTTGTTTGGCGCGGCGCGGGTGATCGTGATTGATCAACTGGATTACCGGCTTGAGTTTGCAAAGAACTACGCGAAGTGCGAGGTTTACAATTTCAGATCAATTGGCGATCCGGTTTTGTTCTTAAAAAAACAAACTGATTATTTCGGTGCTGATGTTTGCATAGATGCCGTTGGCTGCGAAGCCGCGGGCAGTGCCATGAACACGTTAACCGGCCGGAAAACTTTGCTGCAGGCCGGTTCCACAACAGCTTTGTTCTGGGCCATTAATTCGGTGAAGAAAGGCGGCATTGTTTCCATTGTTGGTGTTTATGGACCCACATGGAATTTCGTACCCATTGGTAACGTGGTGAACAAAGGCATTACCATTCGCGCCAACCAGGCATCGGTAAAACGATTGCTTCCGCGCTTGATTGATCATGTGATGTCGGGACGATTGAATCCCAAGGAAATCATTACGCACCGCGTTCCGCTGGAAGAAGTATCGGACGCTTACCACATCTTTTCCGCGAAGCGTGACAATTGCATCAAACCCATTTTGATTCCTTCATCTGCCAAGGCAGCGTAAATAAAATGATTATGGAAAACGTAGCAAATGTAGACGTACAAAAACGTATAGACGAAACGTACAAAGACATACCGGGTTGGGGCATTGATGCCGATCCGGAGAACGAGCCGACCTATCCAATGAAGCATTACACCGGCGACGATCACCAACGGTTGCATTACGAACGTCCGCCTTTGCAACCCGTGGACGTTGAGGTATTGCATTCCAACGAGAGGCCGAACATGACGGCAGCTTTCGGCACGGTATCGCCGCCATCGGGATTAAGCGGTATGCTTCGGCGTTATGCTTTTCAACACAGCGAAGGCAGTTCTTTGCACTGGTTGCCGCTGATCATGGCCGACCGTATCAACGCCATTGAAGGCATCGTGGATGATTTGGCGCACGGCCACATTCCCAACGTTTTTGCCGAACGCGGATGGAATGCGGAATGGAAGTACAACCGAAAAGGATTGATTACAAAAATTGCGGTGACAACACTTGTTGCAACAACGGCTATTGCCTTGCTCTCAACAAAAAAGAAAAAAAGGAAACGGTTTTCGTTTTGAATTCAACGTTGTTCTTAACGGCCTGCGATGAAATGCGCAGGCCGTTTGTAGTTATCTTGGTAAAGCACAATCGTACGGCGCAAAACCCAAAAGAAAATTGAAAGGGAAAATTGGCTCGTACAAGAGAATGCCCTATACTTGTAAAACAAAGTCCGCTGTGGAAACAGCGGACGATCTAACGATTGCTTGCTATATGAAAAAGTTATTTCTTCTTTTTAATCTACGGTTGCCCGCTACTTTCACGGTTGCTTGCTACTTGAACCATTGATGCCGCTAAAATAGTCCGGCGTTTTTGCCCGAACCGGTTAATTTTTAACCGGGGGCATGATGCCAAAACGAAACCAAATTCGCTGAAAGACGCGCCGGCCGTGTCTTTCAGCATTTTTTAGGAGGAATGTCCAAACGCTCAAACGACATATTGTTTCAATTAATCCATTCGCTGGAAAAAGCGGAAAAGAGGCATTTTAAGCTCTTTATCAAACGCAATTCGGCCAATGAAAACCTCAAGATCATTCAGTTGTTCGATGCCATGGACAAGATGGAGGAATACGACGAAGCCAAATTGCTAAAACGGCTTCCGGCGGTACAAAAGGTGCAACTCTCTAATTTAAAAGCGCATTTGTACAAACAAGTTCTGGCAAGTCTTCGCCTGCTCAAAAGTGCCGACAGTCTTGACCTGCAATTGAACGAGCAGTTCGACTATGCGCACATTCTTTACAAGAAAGGTTTGTTTCTGCAAAGCCTGAAAATTCTGGAGAAGACGAAGGAACTGGCAAAGGCCAATCAGAAGATGACCTTTCTGGCGCAAGCCATTGCGCTGGAAAAAAGAATCGAATCGCTGCACATCACCCGCAGCATGCAAGACCGTGCGGAAAGCCTTTCGGCAGAAGCATTGGAAGTGAGTACGCACATTGACATGGTGACGCGGCTTTCCAATCTGGCCATTCAACTTTACAGTTGGTACATCAAGCACGGGCACACCCGCGACGAAGAAGACGAAGCGGCCATTAAAACTTTCATGCAAACGCATTTGCCGGTCAATGCTTCGGAGCAGCAAGGCTTTTACGAAAAACTTTATCTCTACCAAAGCTTTACCTGGTATTCGTTTATCCGGCAGGACTGGGTGATGTATTATCGCTACACGCAAAAGTGGGTGAATCTTTTTGAAGAGCAACCGTTGATGAAACGGGTAGAAACAGGCCACTACATTAAAGGGTTGCACAATCTTCTAAACGCACTGTTTGATTTGCGTCACCACCAAAAATTAGATGACGCCATCAAGCGCCTGGAAACCTTTGCACAGACAGAACGTGTGCAGGAAAACGACAACTTTCGCGTACAATCTTTTCTTTACGTGGTGCAGGCAAAAATCAACACGCATTTTTTAAAAGGAACGTTTAAGGAAGGCTTGTTATTGATACCGCACATCGAAGAAAAGCTCAAGGAGAATGCGGTTTTTATTGACCCGCACCGCGTGATGGTGCTTGATTATAAAATCGCCTCGCTTTACTTTGGCAGCGGCGATTTTGATACCTGCATTGACTACCTGCAAAAGATCATTAACGATGATGTGGGCCTGCGCTACGATTTGCAATGCTATGCACGCCTGCAACACTTGCTGGCGCATTACGAATTGGGCAATTACGAGTTGGTTGAATACTTATCGCGGTCGGTTTACCGCTTTATGGCCAAGATGAAAAACCTTACGTTGCTGGAAGAAGAAATTCTGAAATTCCTCCGCCGCTCGTTCAGCCTTTCGCCCGATAAAATCAAGAAAGAACTGCAGGTGTTTTTGCAGCGCATTAAAAAGTTTGAACGCAACCGCCTTCAAACCCGCGTCTTTGTTTACTTGGATATTGTCTCATGGGTGGAGAGCAAAGTTTACCAGCGTCCTCTTGCCGAGATCATTCACAAAAAATACTTGGCCGATCTCGCAAGACGCGAGCATCGTACGATTGCAGAAAAAAAATCCGGCTCTTTATAAAAAATATTTTTCAGCACGCAACCGCCTGCCTTTTGAAGCCGTATTAAGGGTTAACTTTAAGACACAAACCCTAAACGTGTCCCTTTTTGACCCCTTTCATACAACTCGCAAAAAATACCAATCGTTGAGCCGTGCCCTTTTAATGAGCCTCGCGGCTTGTTTTTTTTGTGTGGAAGTGATGGCGCAAGGTTGCCCGCCAAACATTGATTTTGAAGCGGGCAATTTCAACAACTGGACTTGCTACACAGGCTTTACGGCTTCGGTTGGCGGTGTCAACCAAATTAATCTTACGGTTTCGGGACCTACTTTCAACAGGCATACGATGTACACAGCCAGCACAGGTGAAACGGATCCTTATGGCGGCTTTTCGGTCCATTGTCCTAACGGTAGCCGGCACTCCATTCGTTTGGGCAACGATCAGGGAGGCGGCGAAGCTGAAGGTATTTCGTACGAGTTTGTCATCCCCGCAAACCGCAACGAATATTCACTCATCTACCAATATGCGGTTGTTTTTGAAGACCCGGTGCACGAAGTATCTCAGCAACCGAGGATGGTAGTGGAAATAACTAATGTAACTGACAACGAAATTATTTCCTGCTCATCGCTCACATTTATTCCGTTTGGAAACATTCTTCCCGGTTTTTTTGAATCATCCACCAAAGGACCCGACGGAACGCCAATATGGTGTAAGGATTGGTCGGCCGTTTCGATCAACCTTGACCACCTTGCCGGCAAAACCATTAAGCTTTTTTTTAAAACTGCCGATTGCACCTTCCGCCGGCATTTCGGCTATGCTTACATTGACGTAAACTCGGAGTGCAGCAGCGAATTTGTAGGCGCAACGTTTTGTGCAGATGATACAGCCGTTACCGTTACGGCGCCTTACGGTTATCAAAACTATACGTGGTACAACAACAACTTTACACAAATATTGGGCAACGAACAAAGGCTGCGTTTTTATCCACCGCCGCCTGTGGGAACAACGGTTGCTGTTGAAGTTATTCCCTATAATGGTTACGGTTGCATTGATACCTTGTATGCGCGGTTGGTGGATACACTGAAGTTGCGTGCCCATGCCGGTTTAGACACGCTTTATTGCGGCAACGAACCGGTAATGATTGGCGAAAATCCCAAGCCTGAAGTGGTCTATACCTGGAGTCCGCCCACAGGTCTTAGCGATCCAAACATTGCTGGTCCGTTGGCAAGCCCGCAAACAACCACCACGTATACACTTACGGTCCGCAGCAGTGGCGGCGGCTGTCGCAATCAGGACTCGGTCATTGTTCGTTCTTCATCTCTCGACAGTACATTAACAGTGCTTGGCAAAACGGTTTATTGTTTGGGCAACGACGATAGTACCGTTTTACATGTGCAAGCGGCCGACAAAATACAATGGTATAAAAACGGAGTGCCCATTCCCGGCGCCAACAAGCCGCGTTACGAGGTTACACAGACAGGTTCTTACTCGGCCGTACTTTCAAGTAACCTTGGTTGCACCGTCAATACCCGGTCACAATCCGTATTGATTGACCAGGCAAGGCCCGGCATCACCTACCCTGTTGAATACGCTGCCATTAACCTGCCTTATTCGTTGCAAGCCCGAACTTTTGGGACAAGCGTTTTATGGCAACCTTCCACTTATCTCGACAATCCTTCTTCTGTGACACCAATGTTTAAAGGTGCAACGGAACAGTCTTACACTATCCGCATCGAAACCGTTACCGGCTGTGTTACGGTGGACACACAATCGGTGAAAGTCGTACCGCAAGCCGACATCTTTGTGCCTACCGCATTTACGCCAAACGGCGACGGGATGAACGATATTCTTCGCCCTGTACTAATGGGGATTAAGCAACTAACTTATTTCCGTATTTACAATCGGTGGGGACAATTGCTGCACGAAACAAGGATTGCCAGCGCAGGATGGGATGGCAAAGTAGGCGGTGTGCCGCAGCCAAGCGGCGTGGTTGTTTGGATAGCCGAAGGCGTTGGTTCCGACGGGCGCATCTACACCCGAAAAGGCACGAGTGTATTAATACGATAAATCAGGACAAGTGACAACATTTTCAAGGCAGGCACTTGATCAAAACCTAAAGAGGTTTATCTTTCATTATCACAAACAAATTTGCATTGCTCATCGCCAATCGAAAACAAACATCAGGCTCTCTTTAATAATTCCATTTCTGTTTGTTTAATGCCCAGTTGCTGATCCAACTCATCCAACATATCGGCCACTTGTTCTTGGTTGATTCCTTCAGGATACATGGATAGGGTTTTTTTCATTGCTGTCATCACAGTGATCATTCCCAACTTGAAATACTTTTCATGATTCTCCATAGTCATTGAATTTTAATTCACACACGCAAGTAGAATTCCAAACAATATGCCAATGATAACAAACAGGCATTATGATAATTGCGGTCAATAGATCATAAGTCAACTATCATTTACTTAGCAGAATTAACCTCATTTGTGAAACAGATTGCCCATCTAAAAAAGCAAAGATGAGCTTGTATAAAATTAATTTCGAATGCGATTTTAATGTTTTAGCTTAGATAGTGGTAAGCCAAAAGACTGTCCCCCACAACCATTCTCTCACTTTAAAACCAACCGTTATGGCAAAGAAAAAAGCTTCACCAAACGCAAATGCGAAAAACAACGGCGCCACCGCTACCTCAGCATCCGTTGAACAATTGCTCACAACCGCGTTGGAACGTGGCAGTGACACACTCGAAACCGGCCGTTACATTGTTACCTTCAAAGAAGGAGCCGGCGAAGCAGCACTCGATTCGTTTAGCAGCGAACATGGTTTGCGTGTTGCCGATGCCCGCGACTTCAAAGACCAAGCTGCCGTTTTAGAAGCCGCCGACGATGCCGATGTTTTTCATTTCCCGGAAATCGGCGCTGCACTCATTAGCGGGGGTGCCGCACAATCACGCAGCCTTACGGCGCAAGCCGAACTGACTACAGACAGTCCGTACGAAACAATCGAACCTGAATACTTTGCTTTTTCCGACCAGGTAACCCGCGAATTTATGCGCACTTACGGCACCAAAACCGAAAAGACATCGGGTGATTATTTGCGCGGCTTTTTACAAGCAGCGGAAATGATCGCACGTGAATTTGGTTTTGATCAGGAAGGCGCCGCCATCGAAGAAGGAGTAGAAGCCGAAGTGCTGGGTGCAACCTGGGGCTTGAATGTGTGCAAAGTGCCGCCGAGTGTTCGCAGCGGCTTGGGCATCCGCGTAGCCGTTTTGGATACCGGCTTCGCTTTAAATCATCCCGACTTTATCGGACGGCCAATTGCGAACGCAACGTTCGTAGGGCAACCGGTACAGGATTTAAACGGACACGGAACCCATACTGCCGGCACTGCGTGTGGACCAAAAGCACCCGCTGGCACGACACCGCGCTATGGGATAGGCTATCGTGCTTCGATGTTTATTGGAAAAGTTTTACAGAACAATGGTTCGGGTACAACGGCAACCGTATTAGCCGGCATGAACTGGGCCATTGCCAATCGTTGTCCTGTCATCTCCATGTCGCTCGGTGCACAAACAGGAGTACAAGCTGCTTACACCGCCGCCGGACAATCGGCCCTGAACAATGGCCTTCTGATGATTGCCGCCGCAGGCAATGCTGCCGCACCAACCGGGGCACCGGCCAATTCGCCAACCATTATGTCGGTGGCTGCACTTGACCAAAACCTGCGGCCTGCTTCCTTCTCTGATTTTGGGAAGATTGAAATTGCAGGTCCGGGCGTTGATGTCTTTTCTTCCTGGTACATGCCTGTACGTTACAAAATCATCAGCGGAACCAGCATGGCCACACCGCACGTTTCGGGTTGCGCTGCACTTTGGGCAGAAACTTCGCCCAATCTTCGTGCACTTAATTTGTGGAAAAAACTACAGGCAACAGCCAAGCATCTTCCATACCCCGCTACACGGGTTGGCGCAGGGCTTGTGCAGGCACCATAAGATGGTCGCTGCTTTAATTTTGTACCCGTTGGATTTTTTCCAACGGGTACTTTCTTTAAAACCATTTTATGCCAGAAAAAAAACAATGGATTGTTGTCACCTCGGGTGAACAGTCTTTAAACGACATCGCCAAAGAACTGGAAAAAAAAGGCTTCACAATTGATTCGAAACTTGAGGCCATTGGGCAAATTGTTGGTACAGGAACCGAGGACATGAAAACCCTAGCAATGAAAATAAAAGGCGTTTCTTCAATTGAGCCTTCGCACGAAGTCAACATCGGGCCTCCAAATTCTGACCTTACTTGGTAGAGCGGTTTCTGGTTTACTGAAAGCATGAGCAAAATAATTTGTTAGCTCGTGCTTTTCTTTTCTTGTGAAAATTGAAAGTGAAAAGTTGGTCGTGAATGCTTCGCAAATCGCTTGCAAAAAATACAATCAGCTATTTGCCTCCACGTAATTTTTAAAACTGTCAAGAATGGCTCGCCAGTCGTCGGAGGCTTGACACCATAGCGTAATGTGTTCGGGTGCAGACCAGTATTGCCATACTTTCTCCGCCGGAACGTTAATTGTGCTTTCAACTTTGACGAGGGTTTTTTTGCTGTTTCCGTGATGCGTTGGTTTAATTGATAACGCAAACATAAACGCCTCTTGCAAAACAAGCAGAGTGCAATGACGGCAATTAAAGGGGGCGATTGCGAAGGTTTATGCCAATGAGCAATGAGCAAGCCAAAGAGGCAACTGTGCCGGGCCTGTTCCAGGTTGCTCATCGCTCATTGCGAATTAATATAGATTTCTCTTTAAGGAACCAGAGGACTTTCCTCGGCCTCTTTTTCCGGCTTTACTTCAATGGTGTCGCTGATGATGAAAACGCCTTTCGGAAAAATAGTGTTCATCAATTCCTGGTAACGTTTGGCCTCGTCGCGTGTTTGGTAATTGCCGGCCTTTAGTTTAAAGAAAGGCGATTGATAAGTAAGGTATGCTTTCTGGTCGGGGAAGTGCGTGTAGATTTTTGTTTTGGCGGCGATGGCTTCATCGCGGCTATTGGTATTGATGACGAGAAGCCGATACCCGCGCATGGTATGTCCTGATGCTTTCTTTGCCGTGATGTTGATGTAAGCTTGTTTCTTCACCAGCAAATCAAGGCGCGGGTCTTTGTGTACAATTACAGCCGGTCCATCATACGCAATTGTATCCTGTGCAAAACAAGCCGCGCCAATGAACAAGCAAAGAAGAAAAAGAAGTTTTTTCATGCGGAAACAATTTACGCCGACGGCTCAAAAATACGTCCAGGTTCAGCAGCGTTTTTGTTAAGGAAAAAGAATGCAAAATCTAAAATGTTGAATCTGAAATGTAAAACTCTCTTTCCCTAATTCAGGAACAGCTTTCAAAGGACTGTTTCTTTTTGCATTTAGGTTTTACATTCGACATTTTCATTTAGTAATTCCCGCCGCTTTCTCCTTTCACAATGGCAACGCCAGCGCTGCAACCCAGGCGAGTAGCGCCGGCATCAATCAACTGCTGTGCAAATTCAGCGGTGCGAATGCCGCCGCTGGCTTTAATTTGAATGCTTGCCGGCAAATGTTTTCGCATTAGCTGAACCGCGTGTACCGATGCGCCTTCGCCGCCAAAGCCGGTGGACGTTTTTAAAAACTGCACCGGGTAATGCTGATATATTTCGCAACAACGAACAATTTCTTCATCGGATAAAACGCCGCTTTCGATAATCACCTTCAAGGTTTTGCTTTTATCGCTTGTCAGTTTTGAAAGAACGCCAATTTCGGTTTCCACGTAAGCAAGGTCGTTGCTTTTAAACGCGGCAAGATTCATCACCATGTCCAATTCATCAGCGCCTTCTTCTATGGCGATATTGGCTTCTTCCAATTTGGTTTTGTAATGATGATAGCCAAACGGGAAACCAATCACGGTGGCCACTTTCACTGCCGAATTTTCCAGCAATTTTTTTGCGTCGCTTACAAAATACGGAGGCACGCAAACGGCCGCAAAGCTGTATTGTACGGCTTCCTCGCAAATTTTGTCAACGTCAGCAATTGTGGTTGTGTTTTTCAAAATTGTATGATCAATAAATTGGGCTAGCGACATGGGAAATACTGTATTTTTAAGGCCTCCGGTGTTGAACTCAAGACTGCGCAACACCTGCCTCAAAGTAAATCTAAAAACGTAACACATGAGAAGAACCAGACAATTTCTTTTGCTCTGTGGCGCTTCGCTTCTTTCACTCCTTGGCAAAACGCAAACGACGTTTCCCGTAAACGACGTTGCCGATCCGAAGTACACGCATTATGCGTTTACCGGCGCCACCATTGTAAAAGACGCAAACACCACCATCACCAACGCAACGCTGATTATTAAGGACGGAAAAATCGTGGCCGTTGGACAGGCCCTGAAAGTGCCTGACGGCGCCATTGAAATCAGCGCTAAAGGCAAGTACATCTATCCGTCGTTTATTGACATTTACAGCGATTACGGCACACCGCCCGTTCAGGCGAGACAAGGCGGCTTTGATTTTTTTGCCCGCGGACAAATTACCACCAACACCAAAGGCGCTTACGGCTGGAACCAGGCCGTACGCCCCGAAGTAGATGCCTACAAAATTTTTGCAGCCGATGAAGCCAAGGCCAAGACCTTGCGTGACCTTGGCTTTGGCACCGTGCTCACGCACGTAAAAGACGGCATTGCCCGTGGCACCGGAACGGTTGTTACCCTTGCCGATGAAAAGGAAAACCTGGCCATGCTCAAGCAAAGGGCTTCGGCAAATTATTCTTTCAACAAGGGCTCGTCCACGCAAAGCTATCCCGGTTCGATGATGGGCATGATTGCACTGTTGCGTCAGAGCTATTTGGATGCGCAATGGTACAAATCGGGCGGCGCTTCAAAAGAAGGCGTGAACCTCAGTTTGGAAGCCTGGAACAATAATCAAAATCTGCCGCAAATTTTTGACGCAGGTGACAAGTGGAATGATTTGCGTGCTGACAGAATTGGCGATGAAGCCGGTGTGCAATACATCATCAAAGGTGGCGGCAACGAGTACCAGCGTATGGACGACATGAAGGCGACAAAAGCCACGTTCATTCTTCCGCTGAACTATCCGCAGGCGCAGGACGTGGAAGATCCCGCCGATGCCCGTTTTGTTTCGCTAACTGATTTAAAAAATTGGGAGCTAGCGCCTACAAATCCCGCAGCCTTTGAAAAAGCCGGCATTCCGTTTTGCTTAACCACGGCTGATTTGCGTGATACAAAGGGCTTTCTAACTGCGCTTCGCACCGCCATTAATTACGGCTTAAGTGAGAAGGCAGCGATGATTGCGTTGACAAAAACACCGGCCGAAGTGTTGGGCATTTCCAACACGGTGGGAAGTCTGGAAGCTGGCAAACTCGCCAACTTTTTAATCACCAGCGGGCCGATTTTTAATCAAACGACCACGATCTATCAAAACTGGATTCAAGGCATCAAGCACAACGTTAAAGACGAAGTGTATAACGAGATGCGCGGCAAATACAACCTTGTGTTGACGACGCCATCCGGGACTGCGAATTACCTTTTGGATTTTAAAACGCCGTCTTCCGCAACAACGATGTTGGGCAAAGACACCGTTACGTCTCGCTTTTATTATGATGGCCGCAACGTTCGCATTAACGTGGCGCCCGAAAGAAGAGGAGATGCAAACCTTCGCCTGACAGGAACAGTGAACGGCAACGAATGGACAGGCTATGGTGAAGACAGCGCAGGCAATCGCTTTACCTGGTCGGCACGTTATTCCGCTACACAAGATTCAATAAGAGAAAGAAGAGACAGTGCAAGAAAACGTCCGATGGTTTTAGGAAAAGTTACCTATCCTTTTCTGCCTTATGGCTGGGAAGAAGGTCAATTGCCAAAACAAGAAACCATCCTCATTAAAAACGGAACTGTGTGGACAAGCGATGATGCCGGCATCTTGCAAAACACCGATGTGCTGTTGAAGAACGGCAAGATTGCAGCCATCGGAAAAAATCTTTCTGCCGAAGGCGCAAGAGTGATTAATGCAACGGGCAAATTTGTAACGCCGGGCATCATTGACGAGCACTCGCACATCGCGGCAGCTTCCATCAACGAAGGCGGGCAAAGTGTAACATCTGAAGTACGGATCGCTGATAACCTGAATCCTGATGACATCAATATTTACCGCCAGTTAAGCGGTGGCGTAACCACTTCACACATCCTGCACGGTTCGGCTAATACCATTGGTGGCCAAACGCAATTAATAAAATTGCGCTGGGGCGCCGATGACGAAGGCTTGAAGTTTAAAGGCGCAGATGGCTTTATCAAATTTGCCTTGGGCGAAAACGTAAAACGTTCACCCACGCAAGCCGGCCAAAACAATCGTTTCCCTGATACCCGTATGGGCGTAGAGCAAGTGTTGGAAGATGCATTCACCCGTGCGAAAGATTACGCAAAGGAATGGAAGGCTTACAACGATGGTGGCAAGAAAGGCCCGGCTCCGCGTCGCGATTTGGAACTGGATGCGTTGGTGGAAATCTTAAACAACAAACGCTTCATTACTTGTCACTCGTATTTGCAAAGCGAGATCAACATGGCAATGCACATAGCCGATAAAATGGGTTATCACTACAACACCTTTACGCACATTTTGGAAGGTTACAAAGTAGCCGATAAAATGAAAGCACACGGTGCAAACGCTTCGACTTTCTCCGATTGGTGGAATTACAAAATGGAAGTGGTTGATGCCATTCCGTACAACGCTTACCTGATGCAGAAAGCCGGTTTGAATGTGGCCATCAACTCCGATGATGCAGAAATGGCTCGCCGCTTAAATCAGGAAGCTGCAAAAAGTGTGAAGTACGGCGGCATGACGGAGATTGATGCGCTGAAGATGGTTACCATCAATCCTGCAAAAATGTTGCACGTTGACAAACAAGTTGGAAGCATCAAAGTAGGCAAAGACGCAGACGTTGTTGTTTGGAGCGACCATCCGTTGAGCATTTATGCAAAATCGCTGTACACGATTGTTGACGGAACGGTTTATTTCGACCGCGAGAAAGATGCACAAATGGAAAAGCAAATTGCGGCAGAAAGAATGCGCATCGTGAAAAAGATGAACGGCGAAAAGCAAAGAGGCGCAGCCGTACAACCCGCGCAGCCGAGCTACCAATACATTCAAACCTGCGGTGAAGATCATCATGCGTTTGGTATCCTGTCGATTGAAGTTGACCAATTAAATAACCAATAAAACAGTCATTGATGAAAAAAATACTTCTAAGTTTTACGGCTCTCTGTTTCTTGATGACTGTTCGTTCACAAGAAACAATTTCACCGGCACCAAAGCAATCGCAACCTATAGTGATTACCAACGCAACCATTCACGTTGGAAACGGACAAGTGATCAACAACGGCTCCATCGTTGTGGTTAACGGAAAGATTACAGCCGTTGGTGCAACCGTAACGCCGCCGACCGGCGCTAAAACAATTAACGCACAAGGCAAGCAAGTTTATCCCGGTTTGATTTTAGCCAACAGTAACCTTGGTCTTGTTGACGTGAACTCCGTTCGTGCCACAAATGATGTTCGCGAGATTGGCGACATGAATGCGAGCATTCGTTCCATCATTGCTTACAATGCCGAGAATAAAGTCATCAATACGCTTCGTCCAAGCGGAATTTTGCTGGCGCAGGTTGCACCCGAAGGCGGCATGTTGAGCGGCTCCTCATCTGTTGTACAACTCGACGCCTGGAACTGGGAAGACGCGGCGTACAAAACCGACAACGGCCTTCATTTCAACATGCCTTCGTTTTTACCGAGGCCACGTTTTGGTTTTGGCGGCGGTGGCGGCCGTGGCGCGGGTGGAGAGGCGCCTGCTGATCCGGTAAAAGAAGCATTGGAGAAGATTGATGGCTTTAAGGCCTTCCTTCGCGAAGCGAAAGCTTACAACGGCGTGAAAAAACCAGAAGAAACAAACTTGAAATACGAGGCCGTAAAGGGCTTGTTTGATCGTTCGCAAAAATTGTTTGTTCACGCAAGCACAGTGAAGCAAATTTTGGTGGCGGTTGACATGGCGAAGGAATTCAATCTTGACATGGTGATTGTAGGCGGCGAAGACAGTTGGCAAGTGGCTGACTTGTTGAAGCAAAACAACATCTCGGTTGTTTTAAGCCAGCCGCACAGCCTTCCCATTCTTCCAGATGATGACGTGGACCAACCTTATAAAACGGCGGCGCTTTTGCAAAAGGCCGGCGTCAACTTCGCTATCAATGACGATGACGGGCAAACCCGCGGACGCAATCTTCCGTTTAACGCAGGCACTGCTGTGGCTTATGGATTAACAAAGGAACAAGCGCTGGCCGCCATCTCACTTAACGCGGCAAAAATTTTGGGCGTGGGTGATAAAACCGGTAGCATTGAAGTAGGTAAAGATGCCAACATCGTTATCAGCACCGGCGATATTTTAGACATGCGCACCAATAACATCACGCAGGCTTTTATTCAGGGCCGCGAGATTAGTTTGGAAAGTCATCAAACCCAATTGTACGACAAGTACAAAAAGAAATTGGGCGTGAAAGACGCCTTTTAAACAGAAAGAGGATGAGCAATCATCCTCTTTTTTTAACCGCATTTATTTATTTTTAGAAATGCACCGTTTCAAAATTTTTCTTGTTGCCTTTTTACTGTTTCAGCTTTATGCGTCCGCGCAAAAGCTTTATTATCCCGATTCGGTTTGGCTGCACAAAAAGCCTGAAGAATTGCGGATGAATGCGCTGTCGGTGGACAGTGCCGTATCCTTGCGCTTCGCAACGACTCGAAAACAGATTACGATTTGCGCATTGCCAACCTGAAGGCTTACGCCAACGAACCCAGTTACCGGATGCTTGGGCCCATGAAAGAACGCGGTAAGCCTGCAGGACTCATCATCAAAAACGGATACATCGTTGCCGAATGGGGCGATGCAAGCCGTGTGGATATGACCTTCAGCGCCACCAAATCTTATCTCTCCACGGTGGCGGGCTTGGCCCTTGATGCACGATTGATAAAGAACATTGACGACAAAGTAGCCGCATACGTGGCCGATGAAAAATTTGAGGCTGAGCACAATGCAAAAATCACGTGGCGGCATTTGCTCACGCAATCTTCCGACTGGTCGGGTTGTTTGTTTGACGTTTGCGACTGGGCTGATCGTCCGCCAAAAGCCGGCGGCATTGACGAATGGAAGAACCGCAAATTGAACGAACCGGGCACGGTGTTCAAGTACAACGACGTGCGGGTGAATTTAACCGCTTATGCCTTGTTGCAGGTTTGGCGAAAGCCTTTGCCAATGGTGCTGAAGGAAAAGCTGATGGATCCGATTGGCGCTTCCACAACCTGGCGTTGGTACGGCTACGAAAATTCCTTTGTAAACGTTGACGGCCTGATGATGCAATCGGTTAGCGGTGGCGGGCATTTTGGTGGCGGTCTTTTTATTAACACATTTGACCAGGCACGTTTCGGCTTGCTGTTTTGCCGCAAGGGAAAATGGAAAGAGCAGCAATTGATTTCTTCTCAGTGGACCGACGCCGTTCATCAATCTTCCGTTGCCAATAAATCCTATGGTCTTATGTGGTGGACCAATGCAGAAAATCATCTTGGCAATGTTTCAAAAAACATTTACGCAGCCGAAGGCTTCGGTGGAAACTTTGTGGTGGTGGACAGCGAAGATGACCTGGTGATTGTTGCCCGCTGGTTAGAGCCGTCGAAGATTGGTGAGATGATACAAATTGTGATAAGCTCTTTGCGAAAGTAATGATGCAGTTTTTTCGATAGTTATGAATACATCGAACAACAAAGAATCTCCACAAATGCTCTTGTGTAAATAAAAAGCGGCAAATGTTTGCCGCTTTTTATTTGGAGTTATTAATGCTTATTGTCCAAGATTCAACGGAACGGTATAGGCTTCTCCGTAACCAGGATAAACGCCCGTTACCCGAACCGTACCAAAACGGTTTTGCAAGGCTTCGTTCAAGTCATCAAGACCATTGATTTCCATTTCGCCTTCACTGGTAATGATGCCCGTGATCACAAAGCCGGGTTGTATTTTGGCGTTCGCCAATACTCCCGTCGGAGCTACTTTGTTCACAATCACACCGCCTGCAATTCCATAATGCGACGCCTTGGCTTTGTCAAGCGTTGCCAAATCACCGCCCAGCCTTGCACTGATATTCGTAACAACCGGTGTGGCTTTCTTTGTTAGTGTAATTTGGGTATTGAGTTCCTTGCCGTTGCGCACGTACGTTACGGGCACTTTGTCGCCGGGACGGAAGCCCGCAATTTGTGCGCTCATCTGCATACCCGAAGCAACGGGAGTGTTGTTTACTTTGGTGATCACGTCACCTTTTTTCAAACCGGCTGCGTAAGCACCGCCATCGGAAGGAACTTCCGAAACGTAAACGCCTTCAATGTTTGTAGGAATGCCAAGGCTTTTGATTTGTTCGTCGTTCAGCCCATCGGTAGGAATGTAGCTCACGCCCAGGTAGCCTCTTTGCACGTCACCAAACTGAATGATGTCGCCCACAATTTTTTTAATGATGTTCACCGGAATGGCAAAGGAATAACCAGCGTAGGTTCCAGTAGGAGCAAGAATGGCGGAGTTAATGCCGATGAGCGTTCCGTCACTGTTCACCAACGCGCCGCCACTGTTGCCCTGGTTAACGGCCGCATCAGTTTGAATGAACGATTCAATCGGCGTTTCGCCCTTCTTCGTGTTGCGTTTGTTGATGTCAATGGTGCGGCCTGTTGCAGAAACAATGCCGGCGGTAACGGTGGCATCAAGCGTCAGCGGATAACCGATAGCCAACACCCATTGTCCCAGTTTTATTTGATCGGAATTGCCGTAAACAAGAAAAGGAAGTTTGCTGCCGTCAATTTTTAAAACAGCAATGTCGCTGTTGGGATCGCGGCCAATGACTTTTGCTTTAAAGGTCTTGCGGTCCGACATGGTTACGGTAATCTCGTCCGCAACGTTGCCGTTGGCTTCGTTTGTAATCACGTGGTTGTTGGTCACGATGTAGCCGTCTTCGCTAATGATAACGCCACTGCCCGACGCTCTTTGCTCGGGAATGATGTTGGGGCCGTAATCGTTAAAGAAGTTGTCGAAAAAATCATCCAGGTTGCTGCGGCGTCGCGGCAAATCGTTGGAAATTTTTTTCGCGGGAATTTTTGTTTTGATGTGAACCACGGCGGGAGCTGCGGTGGCGGCAGCTTTGGTTAGGTCAACGGGATCGGCGGGTGAATAAACTTTCCCGTCAAAGTAGCCTGCATAATTAGCAGGCAAACCGTTTTCTGCTGTTCCCACGCCGGCTGCAGGGTTGCGGGTGAATTTGTTGTACAGTGCCACGCTTCCCACTGCCGAAGCGGCGCTGATGGCAATGATCAACAAGACTTGTTTAAATTTCATAGTTCGTTTGCTTTATCGGTGAGTTAAGTGTTTCAAATTACATGCCTTTGCCCGACAAAATAACAATGTGTCAGTTCAAATACGAAACCGTTCGGCCAGTTTAACAAATACTACAAGTTTCGTACTTCTTTTGCGGTCCCTGGTATCAAACTATACCTCAACTTAATGACAGCAAAAATTCAACCGTGTCCACGCCATCGGCAAAGTCGCAAATGCCGGGTTGCTGCGCTGCGCCAAAGGCAACGGAATCTTTGCTCACTACGCATTGGATTTGTTCTGTGTCTTTCAACCGCTGCTTAAGGTTTTCCCAATTGGTGTAGTATTCATAATTTAATTGGCTAATGGGAGAGAAGACTGAACTGTCTTCTACCAGCAAAAGACTCTCGTTGCTCATGTATGGCTTGTGATTGAGCAAAAGAATCGCCAGGCGGTAATCGTAATTGTTTTTGTACTTCTGGTAACCGGCTAAATAATCGTACTTCTTAAAGACGTTGAGCAGCCGTTCAAAATTGAAGTTGCGCGGCACAAAAATCTTCGTCACGTTGCGACAACCCAGTCCAAAAAATTGATACACGTCATCGGCCAATGCCTGAAGTTCTTCGCCTGTTTCCTTGCCGGTTAAAACCGCAACCGACGTGCGGTTTTTGCGAATGATGTGTGGGTACTTGCTGAAATAATATTGAAAATAGGTGGAAGAATTATTGCTGCCCGTGGCAATGTAAGCGTCGCAGCCTTTCAGCATCTCATTGATAGTAAAATAAGAGGATGCATCGGGGTTTAATTCTTTTATTTTTTTAATCAGGAAAGTGACAAGCGCCTCGTCTTTTGAAGAAGGTTTTATCATCGCGTAATGTCCCATCAAAAAAGTGCACATCAGGTCGTGAAAGCCAACGAGCGGGATGTTGCCGGCCATCACAATGCCTACTTTTTTTGGCTGCAAAGGTTCGGTAATTTTGTAGCGACCGATCAGGCCTTGCAGCGCTTCTTCGGGTAGAAACTGTGCAATAATATTGTTGACTGAGAGATTGATAAACTCCGGAATGAACCAGGGGTTTTCGGCTGTTGCTTTTCGTTTTGCATTTTGCCAGCCTTCATCATCCGAAGCCATAACGTTTCCGAGCCTTATCAACAAATCTTTTCTTTCTTGTAAATTCATTCCCCGCGATTATTTTTGTTGCAAAACTACTTCACAACAAAGCAACGAAGACTTATGGCTATAAAGATTACCGAAGAATGTATCAACTGTGGCGCCTGCGAACCGGAATGCCCGAACAACGCGATTTATGAAGGCGGTGTGGAATGGGCCATCGCCGATGGTACTTCCGTAAAAGGTGATTTTACTTTAATTGACGGAACCGTTGTGGACGCTGCTCAACGCAATGCCCCGATCGCTGTGGATACCTACTACATCGTTCCCACCAAATGCACGGAGTGCCAGGGCTTTCACGAAGAACCGCAATGCGCGGCAGTGTGTCCCGTTGACTGCTGCGTACCCGACGAAATGTACCGCGAAACCGTGGAAGAATTGCTGGCAAAAAAAGAACGGATGCATTGAGAAAACGCATTATCTTTAGTTTACAAACCTCAAGGCAGTTCCCAACTGCTTAATTCAAACAGGTGATATTTCCTGTTGTAAAAAGGTGAAGATCTTAACAGACTTCACCTTTCTTATTTTCTGCCCTTGTGCTGTGCAAAACCTTCAATTTTGCAAAAGAATTATCCCAGCATGAAATACGTTGATGCAACAGCCAAAGAAGTAAACGAAGCCTTGCTTCAATCATCGAAAGCTTTTCAACTTTACCGCAAACGCAGCTTAAAAGAAAGGGCTAATCTTCTTTACGCGGTGGCCGAAGAATTGAAGAATATTTCTTCTAAATTGTTGTCCATCGCACAAAAAGAAACGCACCTCGACGAAGTCCGGTTAGCGGTTGAATTAAAACGAACAATCTTTCAACTCACTTCCTATGCCGATGCTTGCGCCGAAGGCACATGGCTTGACCTGCGCATTGATACCGGCGATAAAAATCGCAATCCGCCAAAGCCTAATTTGCGCAAAATGCTCGTGCCGCTTGGCCCTGTTGTGGTCTTTGGTGCGTCCAATTTTCCCTTTGCTTATTCTACCGCCGGAGGCGATACGGCTTGTGCGTTGGCGGCTGGTTGTTCCGTAATTATCAAAGCGCATCCTGCACACGCCGAAACATCAGAAACCGTTGCGGAAGCAGTTCAAAAAGCAGCAAAAAAACAAGGCTTGCCCAAAGGCATCTTTTTGCATTTACACGGTGGGGGTTTTGAAGTTGGAAAAGCGTTGATTCAACATCCGCTTACCAAAGCCGTTGGCTTTACGGGTTCGTTCGAAGGCGGCAAAGCCTTGTTTGATTTGGCCGCGCAGCGCAATGAACCCATTCCTGTTTTTGCCGAAATGGGCAGCGTGAATCCCGTGTTTCTTCTGCCGGAAAAATTGGAGCAAGAAGCGGGCAAACTCGCATCTATGTTTGCGGCTTCCATCACGCAAAGCGTTGGACAGTTTTGCACCAATCCCGGAATTTTGGTGGGCCAAAAAAGCAAGGCGCTGAACGAATTCAAACAATCGTTGGGCAATGAAATAAAAGGAACCGCACCGGTGCCGATGTTGCATCCGGGCATTGCCAAAAGTTTTCAAAAGAACAGGGCGAAGGCCATTGAAGAAGGTGCTGTAATTCTTGCCACCAATGATGTTGATGTTGAAGAAGGCGAAAGCATTCCCACGTTTGCGGAAGTCCCGGCTGAACATTTTGTGCAAAACCCGTTTTTGCACAAAGAAGTTTTCGGTCCTTATTCTTTGTTGGTTGAATGTGAGACAGGGGAAGAAATGTTGCAAGTAGCAAGAGTCATCGAAGGTCAATTAACCTGCACCCTGATAGCCACTGATGAAGAAGCAAATGACAATCTTGAATTGATTGACGCATTGAAAGAAAAGTGCGGACGCTTTGTTTTTAACGGCGTGCCAACGGGTGTGGAGGTGGCCCTGAGCATGCAGCACGGCGGACCGTTTCCGGCAACAACCGACAGTCGTTTTACCGCTGTCGGCGCCGACGGCATTAAACGCTTTGCACGGCCTTTGTGTTTCCAAAACTGGAGCAATGATCTTTTGCCTGATGAATTGAAGAACGAAAACCCGCTCGGCCTTTGGCGCACCGTTAATAATGTGCTAAGCAAGGATTGGGTTAACGCCGATTAAAGGCCTCACTATAATTTTACCGCATGTTTGCTGCAAAACACATCCCTTACAACCAAACCGCAAGCTTCTCGAAAATTGTAACCGATTATCTCGGCGGCGCGGAAACCCTGCGTCCATTTTACGATCAGCCGGCGACGATAGAAGGCATTAAAGCAAAGTTGGAAGAGCGAAGCGAAAAGGCCATAAACCGCGAGTTGTTGGTAAATGTACTAAAGCAGCAATACGAGGGGAAGAACGTTTCAACAATTGTGCAGCAAAACATCGAAAGCCTTTTGTCAGCCAACACGTTTACGGTCACGACGGCGCATCAGCCCAATTTGTTCACCGGCCCCTTGTATTTTCTCTATAAAATTTTACACGTCATTAAACTGGCCGACGACCTGAAAGAAAATTTTCCGTCCAATCATTTTGTTGCGGTTTATTACATGGGTTCGGAAGACGCTGACTTTGCCGAATTGAATCACACGTACGTCGACGGGAAAAAGATAGAGTGGAAGAAAGAACAGAGTGGCGCAGTCGGTCGTATGGTGGTTGACAAAACGCTGGTGCAATTGATTGACGAACTGGAAGGACAATTGAGCGTGGAAGAAAAAGGCGCAGAAGTCATCCAACTATTGCGCAAGGCCTACGTGAACGACAAAACCATTCAGGACGCTACGTTTGAACTGATCAACGAATTGTACGGTTCGTACGGACTGGTGGTGCTCATTCCCGATCATCCGTTGTTGAAAGCAGAAATGAAAGAGTTGTTTGCCGATGATTTGTTCCGGAACAAACCTTTTGAAATCGTGCAGCAGACATCGGAAAGAATCAGCGAAAATTATCACGCACAAGCCTACCCGCGGGAGATAAATTTGTTTTATCTCAAAGACTCAATCCGCGAACGCATCGAAAAGAAAGACCACCACTTCTTTGTACTGAATACGGAAATTTCTTTCACTGAAGAAGAGTTAAGAGCCGAGTTGAATAAGCATCCCGAACACTTCAGTCCGAACGTGATTTTGCGCGGTATTTACCAGGAAACGATTTTGCCCAATCTTGTTTTTGTCGGCGGAGGTGGCGAACTGGCTTATTGGCTTCAACTGAAAGATTTGTTTGAAACCTACGGCGTTTCATATCCAGTGCTGCTCTTGCGCAATTCATTTTTGGTCATCGAAGAAAAGTGGAAGAAAAAAATCGAACGCCTCGGTATCTCTATTGAACAACTTTTTTTAGCGGAAGAAGATTTGATCAGGATGCTTGTAAAACAAATAGCCGAATACCCGATTTCGCTGAACGGAAATTTTGAAAACGCCGTAGAACTTTATAACCGCATCAAAGAACAGGCAACAAAGGTTGACACAACTTTGTCCCAACACGTTGCGGCCATACAGGCTCGCTCTTTAAAAGCCTTGCAGGAATTGGAAAAGAAAATGCTTCGCGCCGAAAAGCGCAAGCACAGCGATTTGCAGGCGCAGGTACACAAACTAAAAGCGGTGCTTTTCCCAAATGATGGCTTGCAGGAAAGAGTGGAAAACTTCAGCCGGTTTTATGCAAAGTGGGGGAGAGATTTTATTGCAGAATTGTACAAAAATTCATTGGCGTTGGAACAGCAGTTCACCGTACTTGAAGAAAGAAACTAAAGGCTTTTTATCTTCTCTACCTTCTTCATCACTTCATCACTCAACGACTGCTTGTAGTCCGCAAGCCTTTTGCTTACATCTTCGTCAAAACTCCCAATCATTTGTGCTGCAAGAATACCCGCATTCTTTGCGCCGTTCAAGGCAACGGTAGCCACAGGTACGCCACCCGGCATTTGCAAAATTGAAAGCACCGAATCCCAACCGTCAATGGAATTACTTGATTTAACGGGCACGCCAATCACCGGCAATGTTGTTAACGCCGCCACCATACCGGGCAAATGCGCCGCACCGCCGGCGCCAGCAACAATCACTTTCAGCCCACGGCTCTTTGCCGATGTTGCGTACTCAAACATGCGCTGCGGCGTACGGTGCGCAGACACAATGGTGAGCTCAAATGGAATTTGAAATTGCGTGAGCATGTCAGCGGCCGCTTGCATTACATTCATGTCGCTGTCGCTGCCCATGATGATGCCAACGAGAGGCGTTTGCGTTTGGGGTCCTTTCATAATTAAATTCCTGCTTTCTATTTACAGCATCGCCGCAAAGCTATCTTGAAATAGGTTTTTCAAAAGAGGAAGATTTGCAAAAGAGACTAAACTTCAAACTATCTCACTAAGTCTCCCCGCAACCGAAGCAACTCCGTTTCCGCCACTTTTAAATTGTAGCGGGCATTAATCAAATTGGTGATGGTGGTGGAAACATTCTCTTCGGCCTGGCGCAGTTCAATGAAGGTTGTTTTTCCCAAACGATAGCGTTCGCGTTCGATAAACAAATTTTCCCGTGCAAGACCAACGCTTGAGTCAAGCGTTTCTACAACTTGCCGTTGCGCTTCGTAACTGCGGTAAGAATTTACCACGTTGGTGTTGAGCAAAGAAGTTTGATTTTCGTATTGCAACTGCTGAAACTTTACAGCTAATTCCGATTGCCGTATTTGTTGCCGCACGGTGAAGTTGTTCAGAATGGGAACGGTCGCCGTGATGCCGTAATTGAATCCTTTGTTTAAGTTGAACAGCGGCGAGAATTGATTAATCACCTGGTTGTTGCTGGTGCGACTGAAATTGTATGCGGAGATCAGCGAAACGGTGGGATAACGTTGCGCCTTTGTTAACCGCACGTTTAATTCCGCTGCTTTAATATTCGCTCTCGACAACTGCAAGTCTGGTGTAGAAGGATTGCTCAACAGGTTGGCCAAAACCAAATCGCTTCGCACAGGAATGGTGTCGGAAACTTTGTAGTTAACCGAGGGTGCGGTATTCATTAACTGGTTTAAGGTTTGCCGCCGTTGGTCAATCAAGGCCAATTGGTTTAACTGTGCGGCTTTGCTGTTGTTGAAGTCAATTCGCGCCTGCAACACATCGGGCTTGATGCCGACGCCAATGTCGAATTTGTATTGGGCCAGTTTCAACCGGTCGGAAGCCAATTGCATTTGTTCTTCCACATTTCGTAATTGCTGCTGTTGCCGCACAATGTCATAGTAAGTTGTAATCACGTTTGCCACGGTGTTGATGGCGGCACTCTTCACCACAAGATTTCCTTGTTCAACCGCAATGTCCAACTGGTTGCGTAGCAGAAACATCCGAAAGCCGTCAAACACCGTCCAGTTAAGGTTTACAGACGCCGTGAGGCTGTTGGATCGAATTCCCTTTCGCTCTTTTTCCGAACCGTCGGCAAGGGTTTGCCGCTGGTTGTTGTTGTTGGAGAGATAGGTCCCGCTGCCGTTCAGCCGCGGATAAAAGCCTGCATTGCGGTACAAGTAATTAATAGCCGCAACGGCGGAATCCTGCCGCGAAAGTTGAATGTCGTAATTGTTTCGAAGAGAATAAGCGACCGCTTCTTCCACTGTCAGCGAATCCTGTTGCGCAATTGCCTCTTTGCCTGCAATGGCAATAACGAGCAAGAAAAAAAATCGTTTCATCATGCGTTTAGTATCGTGCTTTCTCGGCTTCAACCGCTTCTTTTTCTTTGTCCATTTCATCCAGCGGATTTCGTTTGTGCTTCGATGAAAGATAAGAATACATGGCCGGTATAACGAACAAGGTTAAGATGAGTGAAAAAATGATCCCGCCAATGATGACAATGCCCAGCGGAATGCGGCTGGTGGCGGCTGCGCCCAACGACAGCGCAATGGGCAAGGCACCCAAAGCCATCGCCAGAGACGTCATTAAAATGGGGCGCAAACGTTGGGTAGATGCATAAATGGCCGCGTCCGTTTTGCCCATTCCTTTTTCGCGGTTTTGATTGGCAAATTCCACGATCAAAATACCGTTCTTGGTTACCAGGCCAATCAGCATGATCATGCCGATTTCTGAAAAGATATTGAGCGTTTGTCCGAACACCCACAGCGACAAAAGCGCACCGGCAAGGGCCAGCGGCACGGTAATCATGATGATGAACGGATCAATGAAACTTTCAAATTGCCCGGCCAAAATGAGGAAGATTAAACCGAGCGCCAAAAAGAAAGCAAAACCAATGTTGCTGCTGCTTTCCGCGTATTCGCGAGACGAGCCAGCAAGCGCCGTAGAGAAAGTATCATCCAGCAAAGGCTTGGCAATGCGTTCCATTTCGGCAATACCATCTCCGATAGTTCTTCCTGGTTGCAAACCAGCGGAGATGGTGGCGGACTTAAAACGGTTAAAGTGGTAAATGGTCGAAGGCGTAGTGGCTTCGGTAAAGCTTACCACGTTATCAAGGCTGATCATTTGTCCGGCACTGTTGCGCACGTAAATGTTTTTCAAATCCGTTGGGTCGTCGCGGTCGTTGCGGGCCACTTGTCCGAGCACCTGGTATTGTTTTCCTTCTTTGGTAAAATAGCCAAGCCGCCTGTTGCTCAGTGCAAGGTTCAAAGTGTTGGAGATGTCTTCAACGGATACGCCGAGTTGCGAAGCTTTCAACCGGTCAACTTCGATGCGCAGTTCGGGCTTGTTGAATTTCAAATCGGCGTCGGCCTGCATCAACACATTGCTTTTGTTCACCTCTTCCAAAAAGCGTGGCAACACTTTGGCCAGTTTGTCGAAGTAGTTGTTTTGGATTACAAACTGAACCGGCTGCCCGCCACGGCGGTTTTGCTGAATGGTTTGTTCTTCGATGGCCACCGCCCGTCCTTCACTGAATTTTGGAAGGTTGCGGTTAATCATGGCAACGATTTCTTTTTGCGAACGGTTGCGGTCTTTTGCATCAACCAGCGTGGCCCGTACAAAACCCGAGTTAGCCGCACCACCCGAAGAACCCGGCGCAGTCAGCGACAACACCGTCCGTTTTTCGGGCACCGAATCCAATACAAGGTTTGTTATCTTGTCAATGTAGGCGTCGGTGTATTCGTACGAGCTTCCTTCGGGAGCGGTAATCTGTAAGCGAAACTGGCTGCGGTCTTCCATTGGCGCCAGTTCGGACTGCAAAGAACCGCCTATAAAATAAATGATAACGCCGCAGATTGCAACGATGACAAAGGCGATCCACCGCACCCGCATAAAACCCGTAAGCAATGCCTTATAGCCGTTTTCCATGCCGCGGAAAAACGGTTCGGTTTTGCGGTAAAACCACGAGTGTTTGTGCACGTTTCTGGTCAGCTTTACGTTCAGTACCGGCGTCAGCGTGAGCGATACGAAAGCGGAAATCAAAACCGCGCCGGCCACTACAATGCCAAACTCGCGGAACAGGCGTCCGACAAAACCCTGCAAAAAGATGATGGGCAAAAACACCACGGCCAGTGTAATGGACGTGGCGATAACGGCAAAGTAAATTTCTTTTGAACCCGCAACGGCGGCCTTGTATTTGTTCATGCCGCCCTCCATTTTTTTGAAGATGTTTTCCGTAACTACAATGCCGTCGTCCACCACCAAGCCTGTGGCCAGCACGATGGCAAGCAGCGTGAGCACGTTGATGGTGAAGCCGCAGATGTACATAATGAAGAAAGCACCGACCAACGATACGGGAATATCAATTAAGGGACGGAAGGCAATGGCCCAGTCGCGGAAGAAAAGGTAAATGATGACCACCACGAGAATAAAAGAAATAGCCAGCGTTTCTTCTACTTCCGAAATGGAGTTCTTGATAAATTTTGTTTGGTCAAGCGCAATGTTAAGCGTGAAGTCGGCGGGGATTTCTTTCTTTAATTGATCAAGGCGTTTGTAAAACTCATCTGAGATAGAAACGTAGTTGGAACCGGGTTGCGGAATGATGGCAAGCGCAATCATCGGGATGTTGCTTTCCCGCAAAGAGCTTTCTTCGTTCTCCGGTCCCAGCACGGCTTCGCCGATGTCGCGAACGCGAATGTCGCTGCCGTTTTGGGTTTTGATGATGATGTTGTTGAACTCTTCTTCGGTATTTAATTGCCCAAAAGTCCGCACAATTAATTCCGTGGTGTTGCCCGAAAGCTTGCCGCTTGGAAGCTCCACGTTTTCGCGGGCCAGTGCCGCTTGCACATCGGCAGGAGTGAGGCTGTAAGACGAAAGCTTTTTTGGATCGAACCAGATGCGCATGGCGTAGCGTTTCTCGCCCCAGATTTGAATGCCGCTTACGCCGGGAATGGTTTGCAAACGTTCTACCAAAACGTTGTTGGCGTATTCTGTTACCTCCAATTGGTTGCGGGTATTGCTTTGCACCGTCATGGAAATAATCGGGTCGCTCGACGCATCGGCTTTTGATACAACCGGCGGTGCGTCCAAATCGTTTGGCAGCGAACGCGAAGCCTGCGAAACCTTGTCGCGGACGTCGTTGGCCGCTGTTTCCAAATCAACGCTCAGGTCAAATTCAACGTTGATGTTGCTGCGTCCCTGGCTGCTGCTTGACGTAATATTTTTGATGCCTGCAACGCCGTTGATGGCTTTCTCCAACGGCTCGGTGATTTGCGTTTCGATGATATCGGGATTGGCGCCGCCGTAGGATGTGCTGACGTTGATGTTGGGCGGATCAATGGCGGGATAATCGCGTACGCCCAAAAACTTAAAACCGATGACGCCAAACACCACGATGATGATGTTGAAGACGATGGCAAGAACGGGCCTCCGTATGCTTAATTCAGAAATATTCATGCGCCTCTGTTAAGGGTTAAGGTTTGGCAGCAGCGGTCTTGGTTGAATCTTTTGCCGGTGCGTTCGGGCCTTTTACGGGTTTGTTGTTCAGCTTCGACAAAACAACTTTCGCATCTGGCCTTAAACTAAGCAAGCCGGTAAGCAAAACCGTATCACCGGGGTTCAAGCCTTTTGTAATTTGAACGTTAGCTGAATCGCGGACACCGGTTTCCACGTCTGTAAATTTTGCAATGCCGCCTTTGTACAAATAAACTTTTTTCCCTCTTGCCTGCGGTATCACTGCCTGTGTGGGAATCATGATCGCATTCGGGTCGGGAGCAAAATCCAGCGTCACTTTTGCAAAGCCGCCCGGTGTCAATCCTTTCGTATCGCCTTGCACGGCGGCGCGAATGCCCAGCGTTCTTGTGTTTTCGGTGATGTTCGATTGCGTAGCCACAATTCGCCCGGTGAATTTTTTGCTCACGCCTTCCACCGTAAAGTTTACGAACTGGCCGGTCTTTATTTGCGGAATGTATTTCTCCGGAACGGTGAAATCAACTTTCAAATTACCTGTTTGGCTAATGGTCGTCATTACCGTTGCAGGACTTACATAAGCGCCTACACTCACCATCCGAAAACCAATCTTGCCGCTAAACGGTGCACGCACGATGGTTTTGGCAATCTGTGTTTGTACCACCGCGATGTCAGCTGCGGTATTGCTGGTTTGCAGTTGCGTGGCCTCGTAATCCTGTTGGCTGATGCCGCCGATTTTTAAAAGCTCTGCGGAACGGCTTTCGTTTTGCCGTGCAATTTTTTGCTGCACCTGAAGTTTGCGTAACTGCGCCTGCAGGTCGGCATTATTCAATCTAAATAGCGTAGTGCCTTTGCTTACATAAGCGCCTTCTTTAAAATAGATGCCGGTAATAAGGCCCGCAACCTCCGGATGAATTTCGGTGGCTTCGGTGGCGGAAATAGAGCCTGGAATTTCGATGTTGTCAAGAAGAGTTGTGGTGGCCACGGTTATGGCTTCTGCCCGAACGGGTGGCCGTTGCGTACCTCCTCCTTTTTGCGTTTGTTGCGCTTCTTTTTTGCGTTCGGTAGAACTACAGGAGAAAAAAAGAAAAAGACCGAGGCTAAGGATAAGGTTGAGCGTAATGCGATTTAAGTTCATTCGGGGTTGCATGGCTTAAGGCGCAAAAGTAATCAGGAATGCTTTGCGGAACGGCGTTAATGTTGGGCAGAGGAGTTATCCGTTAACCATAATTAACGTGAAAGAAGTTTACGTGTTCACTTGTTCACAAGTTTGCGGGTTGTATGCCAAAACTGAAAGGCCGCTTCATCTTTTTCGACGAACATGTGAACCCGTGAACGAGTGAACAAGTGAACTAAAACGAAACAACTTTCAGTAATTGCTTTACCTTATTTGCTTTGTGAACAAGGTCTGCTTTTTCAGCGCTTATTATTGTAACATGTCCCATTTTTCGCCCCGGTTTTGTATGGGTTTTGCCGTAAATGTGAACGAAGGCATTATCAATTTGCAGCACTTCGTTTAACCCTTCGTATTTGGCTGGACCGCTGTAACCTTCGCTGCCCACAAGGTTGATCATGGCTGAAGAAAAAAAAGCTTTTGTATTGCCGAGCGGATAGCCGAGAAGAATGCGCCAAAGCATGTCGAACTGCGAACTGTAATGTGCTTCAATAGTGTGGTGCCCGCTGTTGTGCACCCGCGGCGCGGTTTC
>Ga0308175_100000162_pt1 | contig 52082 bp, 44 predicted proteins | sample PhyCR1_3_FD_203893 | JGI IMG/M metagenome (GOLD analysis project Ga0308175, IMG submission 203893) | Soil microbial communities from UC Gill Tract Community Farm, Albany, California, United States - DLSLS.C.R1 | ecosystem: Environmental > Terrestrial > Soil > Agricultural land | place: USA...
GCTCACCTCGTCCGTCTCGCTCGCCACGCCCTGCGCGACCCAGGCGCTGGCCTCACCCGCCGCGATCGCCGCGAGCCCGCGCGCGAGCTCCGCGCGATCCCGCGCGATCACCACGGCCCGGTACGCGAACACCGCGCGCTCGGTCGCCAGCGCGTGCCCGACGTCGGCCACGCGCAGGTCACCGTCCGCCTCCAGCATCGCGCCCAGCCGCGCTGCCTGCGCCCGCAGCGCCGCCTCGCTCCGCGCCGAGACCACCACCGGCACCGGCGCCCCCGGCACCTCCGGCACCTGAGTCGCCTCGCCCGGCGAAGCGCCCTCCATCCGCGGCGCTTCCTCGAGGATCACGTGGGCGTTCGTCCCGCTGATCCCGAACGACGACACGCCGGCCCGACGCGGCCGACCCTCGGCTGCGGCCGGCCAGGGCATCGCGTCGCGGAGCAGCGAGACCTGCCCCGACGCCCAGTCCACGTGCGGCGACGGCGCGTCGACGTGGAGCGTGGCCGGCAGGACGCCGCGACCGAGCGCGAGCGCCATCTTGATGACCCCGGTGACCCCGGCCGCGGCCTGGGTGTGCCCGAGGTTCGACTTCACCGAGCCGAGCCACAGCGGACGATCGGCCGGCCGATCCTGACCGTAGGTCGCCAGCAGCGCGGCGGCCTCGATCGGATCGCCGAGCGCCGTCCCCGTGCCGTGCGCCTCCACCGCGTCGACCTCGGCCGGCGACAGCCCCGCGCGCGCCAGCGCCTCGCGGATCACGCGCTGCTGGGCCAGGCCGCTGGGCGCGGTCAGCCCGTTCGACGCGCCGTCCTGGTTCACCGCCGAGCCGCGCACCACCGCCAGGATGCGACGGCCCTTGCGCTGCGCCTCGGCGAGCGGCTCGAGCAGCAGCATGCCGGCGCCCTCGGCCCAGGCGGTGCCATCGGCCGCGGCGGCAAACGCCTTGCACCGCCCGTCGCCGGCCAGCGCGCGCTGGCGGCTGAACTCGACGAAGATCCCGGGCGTGGCCATCACGGTCACGCCGCCGGCCAGCGCCAGCGTGCACTCGCCCTGCCGGAGCGCCTGCACCGCGTGGTGCACCGCCACGAGCGACGACGAGCAGGCGGTGTCGAAGGTGACCGCCGCGCCCTCGAGGCCGAACGTGTACGCGATCCGCCCCGACATCACCGAGGCGGACATGCCGGTCAGGCTGTACCCGACGGCGGCCTCCTCGACGTCCCCCACCTCGTGGAGGCGCGGCCCGTAGTCGGTCCCCATCGCGCCGACGAACACGCCGGTGCGCGAGCCGCGCAGCCGCCGCGGATCGAGCCCGGCGGCCTCGAACGCCTCCCACGCGAGCTCGAGCAGGATCCGCTGCTGCGGATCCATCGCCAGCGCCTCGCGCGGCGAGATGCCGAAGAACCCGGCGTCGAACTCGCAGGCCCCGGGCAAGAAGCCGCCGGAGCGGGTCGTGATCGCGTCGCCCAGCCGGGCGAGATCCCAGCCGCGATCGGTCGGGAACGCGCCGATCGCGTCGCCGCGCTCCTCGAGCAGCTGCCACAGCTGCTCGGGCTGATCGATGCCGCCCGGCCCGCCCGGCAGCCGGCACGCCATCCCGATGATGGCGATCGGCTCGTCGGCTCCAACCGACCGGACCGGCCGCGGCGCCGTGCTCGGCGTGGTCACGCGCGGCCCTCCCGATCGCATCGCGCGGAGGTGCTCGGCGAGCGCGGCCGGCGTCGGGTGATCGAACAGGACCGAGGTGGGCAACCGCACCCCGGTGACCCGCGCCAGCCGGTCGCAGATCTGGACGCTCATCCCCGAGTCGACGCCCAGATCGCGGAACGTGCGGGTCATCGCCACGGCCTCGGGCCCGTGATGCGCCAGGACCGCGGCCACGTGCGCGCGGACCACGTCGGTCATCTTCTGATCGAGGTCCTGATCGAGGCGATCGCGATCCGCCACCGGCGCGGCGCTCGCAGCCGTGGCCACCACCGGAGGCGCCACCTCGGGCGCGGCCTCGTCGCGCTCCCCCGCGGCGTCGACCTCGAGCCAGTAGCGCTGGCGCTGGAACGCGTAGGTCGGCAGCTCGACCCGGCGCGCCTCGCCGAAGCACGGCCCGAGGTCCACCGCCGCGCCCGCGGTGTAGGCCTCGGCCAGCGCGAACCGGAACCGGTCGAGCCCGCCGTCGTCGCGACGAAGCGTGCCGAGCGCGCTGCCGCCCGCGCCGGCATCGCCGGTATCGAAGATGTCGCGCATCGCGCCCAGCAGCACCGGGTGCGGGCTGACCTCGACGAGGAGGTCGGCCGCGGCGACCCGCACCGCGGTGGCGAACCGGACGGGCTGCCGCAGGTTCTGGTACCAGTACGCCGCGTCGAGCTGGTCGCCCTCGAGCACCGCGCCGGTGACGCTCGAGCAGAACGGGATCGCCGCGCGGCGCGGCCGGATCACGGCCAGCTCGGCGAGGAGCTCGTCCCGCAGCGACTCCACGTGGGCGCTGTGCGACGCATAGAGCGCCGCCACGCGCCGGGCACGCACGCCGGCCGCCTCGCAATGCGCGATCAGCTCGTCGAGCGCGTCGACCTCGCCGGCGACCACCGCGGCGCGCGGGCCGTTCTCCGCGGCGATCGATAACCGGTTCGCCAGCCCGCCCCAGCGCGCCAGCCGATCTTCCAGCTCGGCCACGCCGAGCGCGACCGAGACGACGCCGGTGGTCGCGACCAGCCTTTTGCCCAGGCGGCTGCGCACGGCGATGATGCGCGCCGCGTCCTCGAGCGTGAGCGCGCCGGCCACGTACGCCGCCGCCACCTCGCCCTGGCTGTGCCCGATCACCACGTCGGGGGTGACCCCGTGCTCGCGCCACAGCGCCGCCAGCGAGACCATCACGGCGAACAGGAGCGGCTGCAGGAGCTCGACCCGATCCAGCGCCCCCGGGTCACGCACGATCTCGAGGAGCGGCCGGTCGAGGTGGGGATCCAGCGCGGCGGCGCAGGCCTCCAGCTGATCGCGAAACGCCGGCGCGGAGGCGAGCAGCGGCAGCGCCATGCCGGCCCACTGCGCCCCCTGGCCGGGAAACACGAACGCCACCGCGGCCCGACGGGCCCCCGGGCGGCCGGCGCCCTGGACCAGCCCCGGCACGGGCCGGTCTTCCATCAGCGCCACGAGCCCCTTCCGAAGCTCGGCGCGCTCGGTCGCCAGGATGGCCGCGCGGTGCTCGAACGCCGAGCGGGTGGTCGCCAGCGAATACGCGACGTCGGCGAGCGCGAGGGCCGGGCGCTCGTCGAGGTAGGCCACCAGGCGCGCGGCCTGGCCCCGCAGCGCGGCCGGCGTGCGGGCGCTCAGCACGCACGGGACCGGCCCAGCGTTCGCGCGGTCGGGCGCGGCCCGGTCCGGGACGGGCGCCTGTTCGAGGACGACGTGGCAGTTGGTCCCGCCCATCCCGATCGAGGTGACCCCGGCGACCAGGGCGCGGCTCGGATCCGGCCAGGGGCCGGTCTCGGTCTGGACCCGGAGCCGCCAGCGATCGAGCGCCGCCTCCGGGTTCGGGCGCTCGAAGTGGAGGCTTCCGACCAGCCGGCGGTGGTGCAGGCAGAGCGCGGTCTTGATGAGCCCCGCGACCCCGGCCGCGCCTTCGAGGTGGCCGATGTTGGTCTTGACCGAGCCGACCGCCACCTCGCCGTGCGCGCCGAGCGCCGTGCCGAGCGCCGCGGCCTCGGTCGGGTCGCCGACCGGCGTCCCGGTGCCGTGCAGCTCGACGTACTGCGCGCTCGCCGGCGACAGGCCCGCCGACCGGTAGGCGGCGCGGATCACCTCTTCTTGCCCCACGCGATCCGGCGCCGTGAGGGTCCGGCTCGCCCCATCACTATTGACCGCGCTGCCGCGGATCACGCCGTAGATGCGGTCCCCGTCGCCGAGCGCATCGGCCAGCCGCTTGAGCGCGACGATGCCACCGCCCTCGCCCCGGACGTAGCCGTCGGCCCCGGCGTCCAGCGCGGCACAGAAGCCGCGGCGCGACAGCGCGCCGAAGCCGGACGACAGCGCGGCGCTGTCCGCGGCCATGACGAGGTTGACCCCGCCGGCCAGCACCAGGTCGGACTCGTGGCGCGCCAGGCTCTCGCACGCGACGTGCACCGCGACCAGCGAGGACGATTGCCCCGAGTCGACCAGGATGCTGGGCCCGCGCAGCCCGAGCGCATAGGACAGCCGGTTGGCGATGATGCTGCGGTGCGTGCCGGTCAGGGCGTGTGATGACGCGCGCGCCGCGGCGTTGCGCCCGACCAGGGCGGCCCAGTCGCTCCAGATCGCGCCCAAGAACACGCCGACCGAGCGCCCGCGCACGAGCTCCGGCGCGATCCCGGCGTCCTCGAGCGCCTCCCAGCCGAGCTCGAGCACGAGTCGCTGCTGCGGGTCCATCACCGCCGCCTCCCGCGGCGAGATCCCGAAGAAGCCGGCGTCGAACTCGTCGATCCGATCGAGGAACCCGCCCCGCCGCGTGCGCGGATCCGCTGCCGCGAACCGCGGATCGGCCGCCCAGCGCGGCGCCGGCATCTCGCCGACCGCGTCGGTGCCGGCCACCAGCATCGACCAGAACGCCGCCGGATCGCCGGCCGCCGGGAACCGGCACGCCAGGCCCACGATCGCCACGGGCGTCCGCCGGGGCCGGCGCGCCGCGGATCGCCATCGATCGGCGCCCCCGGGGCGCCCCGGGCGACGCCGCCACAGCGAATACGCGGCTCGCGACAGTCTCGCAGCCCCGGATTTCACAGCAGCAAACTATCGTGTGAGGCTGTCACAAACAACTCGATCATGACGCGATATACAGAGACATAAACATATTTGTTGAATATTATTCTTGAACAAAATTCCTGAAGAGCATTCTCGAGGACTATGGCAAACATCAGCCTCACCCTCACTGGCTCCGGCATCGTGACAACCGCGCGGCGATCGTGATTCGAATCCCGGTGCTGGCAAGCGCCCGGTCCGCGGCGACGTGCGGTGGATCAACAGGCTCGCTCGCGAACGTGAGCTGGTCCTCCGCGAACGCGGTGTGCGCCGGCGATCCATGCAGCCCGCCGTTGCTATAACCTGCGCGGACTCCCTATTCTCAGATGACCCATGAGTGAGACAGCAGTTTGCGAATATAGCACGAACAAGCCACCTCTGTAAGACGGAATCGCTGGCCGCCTGGGGTGCGACAACTTCGCCGCTCCGCCGCGGCGCTACCACCCTTCGCCGTCCGATCCATTCACGCTTGATGTTACGAGTGTCGTGAACCTCTCGCATCGCCCCTGCTCACCCCCTGAACCCTCTTCGGACACGCACCCTAGCGCTGCGGATCGAACTCGGCAAGCGCGCCGGCTGCGACGCGATGAAGCGCCGGATGTGGCCAGGAGAATGACCGAGGCAGGTGTGTACGCCCGGAGCGGCTAGGTGGACCTGCGGTACGCACGGTGCATATCGGCAGCTAGCGCCGAAGTAGCGGGGTATCGGCGATCCCGAGGACGGCGGCGCCGGCCGGCACCGTACAGTGATTCATCGTCAACGTACCCTTACCAGAAAAAGCCGCAGCGCCGCGCTCCCGATAAACAATGCGTGCAAGATGACGAGCTGTTTGTCATTCTACTCGATCGTGGTCCTGGCACAGCCAACCGCCGGGGCGGCTACTTGCCGGCGCCGACATAGCGGATCCGCCACAAGCAGTTACCGCCGTCATCGCTCACCACGAGCGCACCCTGCGGGGTCTGCGTGACCGCGACCGGGCGGCCCCACACGTTGCCTTCGGCGGTCACCAGCCCGGTCATGAAGTCGACGTACTCGCCGGTGGGGACGCCGTCCTTGACGACCGCCCAGATCACCTTGTAGCCGGTGCGGCGCGCGCGGTTCCACGAGCCGTGCTCCGCCGCAAAGGCCTGCAGGCGATACTCCGGCGGAAACTGCGTCCCCGTATAGAACATCATGCCTAGTGATGCGGAGTGCGACTGGAGCAGCACGTCGGGGACGATCACGTGATCGCGAAGCTCGGGGTGCTTGCCCGGGTGGCGCGGATCCTGATGCGCCCCAATGTAGAACCACGGCCAGCCGTAAAACCCGCCGTCGCGCACGCGCGTGATGTAGTCCGGCACCAGGTGGTCGCCGAGCTCGTCGCGCTCGTTCACCGACGTCCACAGCTCGTGGCTGCGCGGATGCACCGCGAGCCCGACGGGGTTGCGGATCCCGGTGGCGTAGACGCGCTCGTTCTTGCCGTCCGGCGTGTACTCGAAGATGCGCGCGCGGCGCGCTTCCTGGGCGTCGTCCGAGACGTTCGATCGCGACCCGACCGAGACGTACATCTTCGAGCCATCGCCGGAGAACACGAGGTCGCGGGTCCAGTGCCCGCCCCCGCGCAGCCGGCCGCCCCCGGAGATGGTATCGATGATGGGCTCGGCCGGGCCGCGCGCCGTGAGGTCGCCGTCGGCGTACGGGAAGCGCACGACGGAGTCGGTGTTGGCGACGTAGACCCAGCGGGGAGCGGCGGCGGGATAGAAGCCGATGCCGAACGGCTGGCGCAGGCCGGTCGCGAACACCTGGACCTGCTCCGGTCCGGCCGCACGGTCGGCGCCGCGCACGACCTTCACGCGGCCGGCCGCCGACTCGACGACGAAGATATCGCCGTTGGGCGCGGTGCGGATCATGCGCGGCCGCGTGACGTCGGTGGTCAGGAGCTCCACGGTGAAGCCCTCGGGCACCCGCGGCAGCGCCCCGGCCGGGCGTGGCACGATGGTCGACTCGTTATCGACGGAGACCGTGGCGTAGGGCGCCGGCATATCGTCGGGGACGAGCTTGCGCCGGACGCCCGGCGCGTCCGTCGTCCAGTCGCCCATCGCGGCTTCGCCGGTCAGCACCGGGGAGACCGGCCCGCCGCCCGGGGAGGCCGGCGCCGCGCTGCGTGGCGAACCCTCCGCGGGTGTTGCACCACTCCCGGCCGGCCCGGCCGGCCCGACCGCCGAACCACCACCACGAGCTGGCAGCGGCTCGGCGCGCTGGGGGGGCGCCGCCGGATCCGGAGTTGACCGCGAGCAGGAGACGAGCGCGGCGCCGGCGCTGGCCAGTACGAGGCACGAGATCGGCGATCGCATGCCCCGACTGTACTGCGGTTGTCGGGCGGCCATCCCGCACCACGCGGGTTTCGTGCAGAGGATCGATCTGCCGGTCGCCCGTGCACGCTCGTCCACGTCGGGTCGTGCCGCGCTCCTGGCCCCTGCAGGACCGGCCGCGCTCGCACCACCACGCCGTGATCGGAGCATGAGACAGTGCGCCGATGTCACGGGCGCTGTTGAGGTCGGCCGTCCTCTATCTGGCGATGTTTCCGCTCACGGGAGCGATCTTCTGGGTCGTGTGCCGGCAAGGCGACGCCTTGCGCGCGCCGGCCCCTGGGCTGCCGAGCCTCGCCGGGCCCGCCGCCGGCCGCGAGCACGTCGATATCCTGCCTCACCTGCTCCTGGGAATGCTGACGATCCTGCTCGCGGCGCGCCTCTTGGGCTGGGCCTTCGCCCGCTTGCGCCAACCCCCTGTCATGGGAGAGGTCCTCGCGGGGATCCTGCTCGGGCCTTCCGTGCTGGGCTGGGTGTGGCCGGGGGGTGAGGCGCTGAGCTTTCCGCCCGTGGTCGAGCCTTACCTCGCGGCGATCGCGCAGGTGGGGGTCGTGCTCTACATGTTCCTGATCGGCCTCGAGCTCAATCCGGCGCTGATCCGGGGACGGGCCCGGGCGACCGTGGCGATCTCGCACGCGAGCATCGTCGTGCCGTTCGCGCTGGGGTCGAGCATCGCCCTGTTCACCTATCCGCGGTTGTCGTCGAGCGACGTCCCGTTCACGTCCTTTGCGCTGTTCAGCGGGGTCGCGCTGTCGGTCACGGCATTTCCGGTCCTCGCGCGCATCCTCTCGGACCGCCAGCTCCAGGCCAGCCGGCTGGGCGTGATCGCGCTGGCCTGCGCGGCCGCGGCGGACGTGACGGCCTGGTGCCTGCTGGCCCTCGTCGTCGGCGTCGTGCACGCGGCCGTGGGCCAGGCCGTACTCACGATCATCCTGGCGATGGTCTATCTGGCGATCATGCTGCTGATCTGCCGGCCGCTCGTGCATCGGCTCGTCGCGCGGTTCGAGCACGCGCAGGCGATGACCCAGGCCATGATGGGCGCGGTCTTCGTCGCGTTGCTCGCGTCCTCGCTCGTGACCGAGCTGATCGGGATTCACGCGTTGTTCGGGGCGTTCCTCCTGGGGGCGATCGTCCCGCCGGAGTCGAGGCTTGCGCGTGAGGTCGGCAGCCGGTTGGAGGATCTGGTCGCCGTGTTGCTACTACCCGCCTTCTTCGCCGTCACGGGCCTGCGGACGGAGATCGGGCTGGTGAGCGGGGGCACCGCCTGGCTCACCGTCGGCCTGCTCGTCGTGGTTGCCTCGCTCGGAAAGTTCGGCGGCACCTATGTGGCCGGCCGGCTGACCGGCCTCGGCGTCTACGACGCCAGCGCGCTCGGGATCATGATGAATACGCGTGGCCTGATGGAGCTCATCGTGCTCAATATCGGACTCGATCTACGGATCCTGTCACCCACGCTGTTCAGCATGTTCGTGCTCATGGCGCTGGCCACGACGTTCTTGACCACACCGATCATCGACGCGCTGATGCCGCGCACGACCCTGGGCGGCACGCGCACAGCCTACCACCCGCGGCGGCCAGATCCGGCCGAGCCCGAACCGCGCTCGCCCGCATGACGGCGGCGAGCTGTTGTAGTATCCGGGGCCCATGAAGAACATCCTCTCGATCGCGTCGACCCTGTTGCTCGGATCCGCCCTGGCCCTGACCGCGTGCGGCAAGGACAAGAAGCCGGCTGCCGCCGACCCCGCCGCTGCCGAGCCGGCGAAGACCGACCCGGCGAAGCCCGCCGACCCGGCGGCTGCCCAGCCGAAGGCCGACGACAAGAAGGCCGACAACAAGGGCGGCGGCGGCGGCTGGTAGGCCGTGTAGTGGCGCGGCCCCGCCGGCGCCGTGGTCTTGCCGCAGTGCTCGTGATGTTCGCGAGCGCCGCCTCGTGCCGTGACCGCGAGCCGGTGACCGCGCCGAGCGGTGCGGCGTCACCCGCGGGCGCGACGGCGCCGCCCGCGCCACCGCCGCATGACCACGAGCTCCAGGCGCTGCGCGCGTTCGAGCAGCAGCGCCGCACCACGACCGACTTCGCGACGCTGCCACCGTCGAACCTCGCGCTCGGTCCGGATCCGTACCGGATCGCGGCGCTGGGCGCGCCCGCGCGGTCCCCCGAGCGGTTCGTCGGGCTCCTGCGCGGCGCGTCGGCCGTGGTCACCCTCGACGGCGATGGCACGGAGCTGACTCGCCTCGCCGCGCCGCGCTCGCCGAGCGGCCTCGCCGTGTCGAGCGAGGCCGACGTGCTGGTGGTCGGCGAAGCCGCGCGCGAGCTGGCGCACTATCGTACGATCGGCCGGACGATCGGTCGCACGGGCGGTCCCACCGGCGGCCCCACCACCGGCGACCACCTCGAGCGCGTCGCGACGCTCTCGATCGACGCCCTCGGCATGCGCGACATCGCCCTGGCGCCGGACGCACGGACCGCGTACGTGGTCGAGGAGCGGCAAGGTCGGCTGCTCGCTGTATCACTCGAGCGCGATCGCAGCCGCGCGTTTCGCCAGGCCGGCGTGCGCGAGCTCTCGCGCTGCCACGGGCCGATCCAGGTCGAGGCCATCACGGGCTACGTCGCGGTCAACTGTCTCCTCGACCACACCCTCGAGATCCGGCGCAACCACGGCGAGCCCGGCGAGATCGTGCGCATCCACCACGACGGCCCGATCTGGCACTTCGCGCTCCACGGCGAGCCGGACGGCGGCGTCCTCATCGCGGCCGGCGGCGTGGAGGATCACCCGCTCGAGCGCGAGGACGGCGGGTTCGGCTACATCGACTCGTACGTGTACCTGTACCGGCTCGCGCCCGGCGCCGCGCAGGCGTCGCGGCTGGCCGCGATCAACACCTCCGAGCTCGGCGCGGTCACGCCCAAGTGGGTCGCGATCCGCACGGCCGACGCCAGCGCGGGCACCGTCGCGGTCACCACCGCCGGCTACGCCACCGCGAACCTCCTGACGCTGACCTGGCAGGGCGGTGACTTCGCCGCGGCGCCGCGCGTGGAGACCACCGAGCTCCTGCCCGGCACGAGCGCCGCCCAGCTCACCCGAGGCGGCGCGGTCATCGCGGCCAACGCGCTGTTCGACGCGTGGATCGTCCAGCGCGGCGGCAAGCCGCGGGTCATCGAGATCGCCAGCGCCGGTCCCCCGCGATCCGTGATGTCGCGCCTCGGCGAGCTCCTGTTCTTCACGACGATGATGTCGCCGTGGAACTCGGCGGAGGGCAAGCTCAGCCGGTTCACCTGCGAGACCTGCCACCACGAAGGCTACATCGATGGGCGCATCCACTACACCGGGCGCGGCGACGTCCACGCGACGACCCGTCCGCTGTACGGCCTGTTCAACCTCCGGCCCTACTTCTCCCGCGCGCTCGACAAGACGATGGCGCAGATGGTGCACGCCGAGTTCCGCGTCGCCAACCGCCACAACGGCCGCGACCCGTGGTTCACGCTGACGCGCGCCGACGTGCCCTGGCTCGATCACGTCGCCGGCGCGCCGGCCGAGCTCCCCCCCGAGCGCCTGCGCGAGGCCTTCATGACCTTCCTCATGGACTTCACGCACCGGGAAAACCCGACGGCGCTCGACCACGCGCGGTTCACCGAGCTCGAGCGCACCGGCGCGCAAACCTTCCGCGATCGCTGCGCCGCCTGCCACGCCGCACGCCTGGTCGCCGACGACCCCGCCTCGACCGTGCCATTCGAACGCTGGGAGTCCCTCGTGCTCTCTCCGTCCGGCCCGATCGTCTGGAGCAACGCCGCCTACGCAAAGACCGGCGTCACGCCGTACGTCCACGACGCCGGCGCACGCGTCTCACCGCTCCGCCGGCTCTACAAGAGGTGGCCGTACTTCACCAACGGCAGCGCCCGCTCGCTCGCCGAGCTCCTCGATCGGTTCGCTGTGGGCTCCGGCGCGACCTACCACGACGGCGCCCCCGCCGACGCCGCGCTCGCGCGGCTCACCGACGACGAGAAGGCGGCGCTCCTGGCGTTCCTCGACCTCTTGTGACGGCTCGCCGCGGCTACGGCGTGCAGCTGGCCGTCAGGCTCAGCCCGTCGACGTAGAAGCTGGTCGGCATGTTCGCGTCCAGCGTCGAGCGGAGCCGCAGGGTCGCGGTGGCCGGATCGCTGGCCGCCGCCGCGATCCGGTGAAACGCCATGAACTGGCAGGCGGCCACGCCCTGCTGGTTGGTGAACGTGCCAAGCGTCGCGACCACATTGGCGCCGTCGATCACGTCGAGCTGGAGGACATCGTGGTCAACGGTGGCGGTCTCGGCCGTGGCGATGCAGATCTGGCCCGTCAGCGTCAGCGTCTTGACGCCTTCCGGTAGCGACACGCGCTGGCTCAGCGTCTGCGTCGTGCCATCGACCCCGCCGAGGCAGCCCGCCTGCGTGCCGTTGTACGGCGTGATCTTCGGCATGCCGCACAGGAGCGCCGGCGTGACCGGGTCCTGCACCCACGGCGGCGTCGGCAGGTCGAAGCTGCCGTTCGGGAGCAGCTCGACCGGCTGGGAGCCACACATGACGTCGCGCGGCGCCGCGACATTGCCGCACGCCGCTGCCCCCGTCGGGATCACGCCAAGACCAAGCCGTCGCCACGACATCGCCGGCGAGCGTACACCACGCGCGCCGCGGCGCAATCAGTTGGCGGTGCTGTCGTCACCGACCTCCGCGCACAACCGTGCCAGGGCGCACGGCGGTGGCGCGTTCGGCGGCGCCATCACGCACAGCTCACCCACCAGGTCGCGGTACTCCGCATACGACTGCAGCAGCGCCGGCTGATGATCGAGCATGACATCGACGAGCTCGGCCTCGTCCGGATCGAGCGCCTCGAGCGCGCGCAGCACGAGCATCACCGCGACCGCGCCGCCGCGATCGGCCTCACGCGCGGTCCGCATCGCGTGCAGCTCGAGCATCGCCGCGCCGGCGCGCCCTCGCACGCCGGTGGCGGAGCCGCCGATCGCCTGTGCGATCCCCGTACAGCGCTGGCCGTCGAACAGCATCGCCTCGAGCAGCCGCTGGGCCGACCGATCGAGCGTCGCGAACGCGGCGCGGATCGAAGGGGCTGCTGCGATGCTCGTGGTCCATGGCGCGGAGGTGGGCGGGTTCATCATGGGCGTGCAGCGAACCTACGCGGGCTGATTCAACAATTCCATGGGCAGGATTCCCCAGCCGGCTCGCCCCGGGTCCGCCTGAGCCTCGTCAGAACAGGTACCAGGCGGAGAACTGCACCCGGTAGCTCGTGGCGTCGACCTTGTCGACGAACGTCTGGTTGAACCGGTCGAACGTCAGGCCGAAGCGCACCGCCGGGGTGACGTCACAGAACAGGTTGATATCGAACCAGTCCGACGTGTCCCAGACCTTGTTGACGGCGCCGAAGGCGTGCGCATTGTCGGAATGCATGTGCGAGTAGTTCCCCGACACCCAGACATTGCCGCTCGGCGGCAGGTAGTACTGCGCCCCGACCAGGTATGACGTCCACTGCACGGGGTGGAGCGTGCCATCGGAGACGAACAGGGCGAGGCCGTTGTCGATGTTCGGCGTGTAGACCGGCGCCGCTCCACCCCCGGCCGGGCCCGGCAACGAGGGTTGGGCCACGCCGCCGGTCAGCCCGGTATAGAGATCGGCGATGCCGGCGCCGGTCACGAAGTCCCCTGTGAGCGTCAGCGCATTCTCGTGGTGCTCCTTGGTCGCCGGGACCAGCGGGATCAGCGCGTCGAGCGATATGCCATAGCCATTCCGCGTGACCTGCGCGACCGGGTTGGCCGAGAACTCATCGACCGCGAACCGCCGGCCGACCACCGACACGCCGATCGCCGCGCTGTCGAGCGAGCTGCCGGAGCCTCCCCCGGTATGCCAGGCCTTGAGCTTGTCGTAGTTGAGCTTGATGCCGGCCTGGCCGTCGGGCGTGGCCGAGGCCTTCTGGGGCGGCCGGATCGCCGCGATCGCGAGATCGATCGACACGTCGCCGGCCGTGAGCTTCTTGCTGACGCGAACCTGCGGCGAGCGCGAGTAGACCTGGCCGGGCACGCCCAGGATGTCGACCGTGTTCGGGTGAAACAGCGATTGCCAGCCGAACAGCTGCCAGTACTGACCGAACAGCACGTCGACGTACGGCGTCTCCATCTTGAAGTTGTAGTGCCGGAACCGGAAGGTCGGGTTCAATAACACCGCGGCCTCGGTGATGCCCGGCGGCTGGTTGCCGAGGAAGTCCATCTCCAGCATCGCGCTCGCCTTGATACCGTTGTAGCTGGGCGCGGCGAGCCGGAAGCCCAGGCGCGAGTTGCGGCCGCCGATCGTGAGCTGGCCGTGATTACCGGCGTACGTGCCCGGTCGCGCGAGCCCGGCGTTGCCGGCGAGGTCGTTGAGCCCCTGCGTCGAGTCGTAGATGAAGTCGGCTTCGACAAAGCCGTACAGCGTGGCGTCCCACTTGCCGACGATCGCCGGCATCACCGGCTTGGTCTCGACCGGCTTGGCGGGCGCCCCTGGCGCTGGTGGCGGCGTTGCCGGCCCCTGAGTGGTCGTCGAATCCGGCGGCGTCGCGGGCGGCGTCGGTTCCGGCGTCTGCGCGAGGGCAGGCGACGCGGCGAGCAGGAGGAGCGTGACCAGACAGGCGTGGTGCGACATGCGGCGGCACGTTTAACCCGATTCGTGGTGACAATACGTGTCTCCATCCAGGTTATTGGCAAGATCCTGGCCAGTGTCCATCCGGAGTTGCCGGGCCCTACCCCATCCGGAGTCGCCGAACTGCGGGCCTGGACTCACTCCCGTGCGGATTCTCCTCCCGAGTCTACTCCGGATATACGGCTTCTGGAGACCGCGCACACGCTTGCTGGCGCCGCGGGCCTCGGCCCGTCGCTCGTCCGTCGAGGGCCGTATTGCGACCCACGGTTCGTGCCATCTCCACGACCGGCCGAAGCATCGGAGCTGTTTCGTGGTCGATGCTGCGCCGCGGGTCTGGCCCATCGCCAGGATCGTCGTTCGCGTTCTACTCCCGCGCGCAGTTCCTGGAGACCGCGCACACGCTTGCTTGCGCCGCGGGTCTGGGCCCGTCGCTCGTCCGTCGACGACCGTATTGCTACCCACGGTTCGTGCCATCTCCACGACCGGCCGGCGCTTGACCACCCGGAGTGCAATTTATCTCGCGCCGAACCCAGCCCGCGTCGCTGCGCCGCGCGTTGACGTCCTCGCGGGGCAGAGGGAAGCCGGCTCGCGCGCCTCCCGCGTTTTTCGCCAAAGATGGCCGACCGCCCCGAATCCCTGTTTGATTTCGGCTCGCCTCATCGCCTACCCGCTGCAAAGGAGAGCCAGCCAGATCTGCTGGCTGCGGCCCAACACCATGATTCGACAGCTCCGCATACTGACTCTGGTCACGCTTCTGATCGGCGGCGTGCAATCCGGACATGCACAGCCCCGGTCCTCGCCCCCGGCCTCCCAGCCAAGTCTCGACGAGGCCAACCGGCTCAACCAGCAGGTCGAGAAGCTCTACAGTGAGGGCAAGTTTGCAGAGGCGGTTCCCCTCGCGGAGCGATCCCTCGCGCTCCGCGAGAAGACGCTGGGGCCGATGCACCCTGACGTCGCACAAACCCTCAATCGCCTTGCCGAACTCTACCGGGCACAAGGCGCGTATGCCAAGGCCGAGCCACTGTATGTCCGCGCCCTCGACGTTCGCGAGAAGGCGCTAGCGCTGATGCATCCTGACGTCGCGGAGAGCCTCAATGGCCTCGCCCAAGTCTATCAGGACCAAGGCGCGTACGCCACGGCCGAACCGCTCCTGGTCCGCGCGCTCGATATCCGCGAGAAGGCGCTGGGGCCGCTGCATCCTGATGTCGCGGAGAGCCTCAATAACCTCGCCGTGCTTTATCAAGACCAAGTTCGCCTATCTCGTGACCTCGCGCGGCCTGCCGCACTCAGTTCCCCTCGGGGAAGCCGCGCCGATCGATGATGCGGTCGATGCCGCGCTCGCCGCGCTGAAGGCCAATGCCAGCACAGAGAGGACGAGGGCCGCCCTGCAGCGCCTCGACGTGCTCGTGGTGAGCCTGTTGCGCGATCAGCTAGCCGAGGTTTCCCACTGGGCTGCGTTCATCCCGGCCGGCGACTGGCGACCGCTGGACAAGAATACGATCCGCTCGCAAAGACACACCCCATGACCACAGCGCGGGCTGGCGCCGCATTCCAAATGGAGCGCTGTTCCGGACTCCGCGCGGGGCTGTAGCCGATCCACGAGGGACGGCAACGCGCCGCGCAGCGACGCGGGCTGGGTCCGGCGCGAGATAAATTGCACGGCCGGGTGGTCATGCGCCGGTCGGTCGTGGAGATGGCACGGACCGTGGGTCGCAATACGGCCGTCGACGGACGAGCGACGGGCCCAGACCCGCGGCGCAAGCAAGCGTGTCCGCGGTCTCCAGGAACTGCGCGCGGAGCAGAACGCAAACGGCGATTTCGTAGCAGCGGACGAACGCAAACGCGGCGCAAGCAAGCGTGTCCGCGGTCTCCAGGAACTGCGCGCAGAGGAGAACGCGAACGACGATTTCGTAGCAGCGGACGAGCACAAACCACGGCGCAAGCAAGCGTGTGCGCGGTCTCCAGAAACTACGCGCGGGGGCAGAACGCGAGCGACCGGTCTCCCGAGGGCCGCTCCAGCGACCGCGGATGGGGTAACCGCAGGATTTGACGCGTCGACGGTTGTTGGCTAGAACGCGCCGGTGCGCCGGCTGTGGAAGCGTCTCGCGATCGTCCTGATGATCCTCGGGTCGGCGCATGCCTACATCTGGTGGCGGTTCGTCGCCGTGCCGGATCTGCCCGCGCCGTGGCATGCGGTCGCGACGGTCGCGATCTGCGTGCTCGTGCCGAGCTTGCCCGCGGCGGCGATCGTGATGCGGCGGCTGCCGCGCGCGCGGGCGGCGCCGTACCTGTGGCTCGCCTACACGTGGTTCGGCTGCGCCGTGTACCTCTTGCTCGCGGCGGCGATCACCCAGGTCGCGTGTGCGATCGCGCCGATCGCGCCGCGCACCGCCGCGCTCGCCGGCATCGCGGCGGTCGCCGCCACCGTGGGCTACGGGCTCGTGAACGCGCGTCGTGGGCCAGTCGTCCGCCGCGTGCGCGTGCCGCTCGCGAAGCTCCCGGCCACGGCCGCCGGTTATGTGATCGTGCAGCTCACCGACGTCCACATCGGCCCGATGCTCGGCGCGACGTTCGCGGCGATGGTGGTCGACAAGGTCAACGCGCTGTCGCCCGATCTGATCGTCTTGACCGGCGACCTCGTCGATGGCCGCGTCGCCGAGCTCGCGCCGCACGTCGCCCCGTTGCGCGGCCTACGTGCACGCGATGGCGTCTTCGCGGTCACCGGCAATCACGAGTACTACTGGAATGTCGACGCGTGGCTCGGCCAGCTCGGCTCGCTCGGGATTCGCTTTCTGCGCAACCAGCACGTCACGATCGCCGCGGGCTTCGAGCTGGCCGGCGTCGACGACTCGACGAGCGCGGCGATGGCGGTCGATCACGGGGAGGACGTCCCGCGGGCGCTCGCCGGGTGCGATCCTGCGCTGCCGATCGTGCTGCTCGCGCACCATCCGAGCACGATCGCGCGCGCGGTCGACGCCGGCGTCGATCTCCAGCTGTCGGGCCACACGCACGGCGGCCAGCTCCTGCCGCTCGGCTGGCTGGCGCGGCTGTTCGAGCCCCACGTCGCCGGGCTCGCGCGGTTCGGCGCGACCTGGCTATACGTGAGCGAGGGCACCGGGTTCTGGGGTCCGCCTTTGCGGGTCGGCACGTCGTGCGAGATCGCGGCGATCACGCTTGATCGGGCCTGATACCCGGTGGATGTCAGAACAGGTACCAGGCGGAGAACTGCACCCGGTAGTTCGTGGCGTCGACCTTGTCGACGTAGGTCTGGGCGAACCGGTCGAACGTCAGGCCGAACCGCACCGCCGGGGTGACGTCACAGAACAGGTTGATATCGAACCAGTCCGACGTGTCCCAGGGCGTATTCTTGGCGAGGGCGAACGCGTTCGCATTCCCGGAGTGCATGTGCGAGTAATTCCCCGATACCCAGAAGTTGCCGCTCGGCGGCAGGTAGTACTGCGCCCCGACCATGAACGACGTCCACTGCACGGGGTGGAGCGTGCCATCCGGCACAAACAACGCGAGGCCGTTGTCGATGTTCGGCGTGTAGGTCGGCGCCGCCCCACCCCCGGCGGGGGCCGGTAGCAGCGGTTGTTGCACGCCGCCGGTCAGCCCGGCGTAGAGATCGGCGATCCCGGCGCCGGTCACGAAGTCGCCCGTGAGCGTCAGCGCGTTTTCCCGGTGCTCCTTGGTCGCGGGGACCACCGGGATCAACGCATCGACCGACAGGCCATAGCCATTACGCGTCACCTGGTTGACCGGGGTGGCCGAGAACTCGTTGACCGCGAACCGCCGGCCGACCACCGACACGCCGACCGAGGCGCTGTCGAGTGCGCTTCCCGAGCCGCCGGCGGTGTGCCAGGCCTTGAGCTTGTCGTAGTTGAGCTTGATACCGGCCTGGCCGTCGGGCGTGGCCGAGGCCTTCTGCGGGGGCCGCACCGCCGCGATCGCGAGGTCGACGGACATGTCGCCGGCCGTGATCTTCTTGCTGACGCGAACCTGCGGCGAGCGCGAGTAGATCTGGCCGGGCACGCCCTGAATGTCGACGGTGTTCGGGTGGAACGCCGATTGCCAGCCGAACAGCTGCCAGTACTGGCCGAACAGCACGTCGACGTACGGCGTCTCCATCTTGAAGTTGTAGTGCCGGAACCGGAAGGTCGGGTTCAAGATGAACGCGGCTTCCGAGACGCCGTTCACGAACGGCTGGCCGGCGGGCTGATTGCCGAGGAAGTCCATCTCGAGCATCGCGCTCGTCTTGATGCCGTTGTAGCTGGGCGCGGCAAGCCGGAAGCCCAGGCGCGAGTTGCGGCCGCCCATCGTGAACTGGTCGTGATTGCCGGCGTATGTGTTCGGCCGCGCGAGCCCGGCGTTGGCGGCGAGGTCGTTGAGCCCCTGAGTCGAGTCATAGATGAAGTCAGCCTCGACGTAGCCGTACAGCGTGGCCTCCCACTTGCCGACCACGGCCGGCAGCTGCGGCTTGGCCTCGGCCGGCTTCTGCGGCGGGGCCGGTTCCGCCGCCGGGGCCGGGGTGGACGCCGGGGCCGGCTCGGGCGCCGGGGTTGCCGGCGGTTCCGGAGCCGGTGGCTGCGGCGGTGGTTCCGGTGCCTGCGCAAGGGCCGGGGTTGCGGCGAACAGCAAGAGCGTAACCAGGCAAGTGGACTTCGACATGCTACGGGCACGTTTAACCCAGATCGTGGCAGCGTGGTGACGACCGCGCGACGACACTGTCACCCTTCGAGAGATTCTGTGTGCAGGGGTGCCCGCGGGGAGATCTCCAGGGATGGTGACGCGGCGAGTCCAGCCGTGATCGCGAGATCTCCCCGGGCGTTGCCGGGACGGAATCACACCGTCACACCAACGTCACGAAGACCATGCTAAGGCTCCATCATGCTCGTACTGGTCATCGAGGATGAGGTCGACCTCGCCAGTACAACTTGCGTGCCGAGGGCTTCACGGTGCGAATCGCGCACAGTGGCCGGCAGGGCCTCGCGAGCGCGACCGCGGATCCGCTCCCGGACATGATCGTGCTCGATCTCATGCTGCCCGATCTGTCGGGCATCGAGATCTGCCGCAAGCTGCGCGAGGGCGATCGCACCCGCGACATCCCCGTCGTGATGTGCACGGCCAAGGGCGAGGAGATCGATCGGGTCGTCGGCTTCGAGGTCGGCGCCGACGATTACGTGGTCAAGCCGTACAGCGTGCGCGAGCTGATCCTGCGCATCCGCGCGCTGCTCCGCCGCGCCCATCGCGTCGAGGGCGAGCCGTCGCTCATCCGGTTCGGCCGGCTCAAGATCGATCGCGACGCGCATCGCGCCTGGGTCGACGAGGCCGAGGTCGGCCTGACCGCGCTGGAGTTCCGCCTGCTGCATGCCTTCCTGTCGCGCCGCGGCCGGGTCCAGACCCGCGACGCGCTGCTCAGCGACGTGTGGGGCATCGAGGCCGACGTCACGACGCGCACCGTCGATACCCACGTCAAGCGGCTGCGCGAGAAGCTCGGAGAAGCCGGCGGGTACATCGAGACGCTGCGCGGAGTCGGCTACCGGTTCAAGGTCAACCCGACGAGGCGACCGCTTGATCCAGCGCGTTCGGGGCCGACTCCTGGGCCTCGCACTCCTGCTCGCGCTCGTCGCCGGGATCGCGTCGGCCGCGGTGATGCACACCCAGGCCGCCGCCGACGTCCTGCCGATCGCGATCGGGGCCTTCGTGATCGCGATGATCGCCGGCTCGGCCGTCGCGCTGCTGTTGCGCGGCACGCTGCGCGACCTGGTCCGGACCACGCAGGACGTCGTCCGCCACCCTAGCCGGCGGATCGCGAGCGACAACGGCGGGGTCGCGCAGGTCATCAAGTCCACGAAGAACGCGATCGGTTACGTCGATCTCCCGGACGCGAAGGCCGCGGGCCTCACCTACGCGAGCGTGAAGAACCAGGCCGGCAAGTTCTGGTCGACCTGCTCGCCGTGGTCCCGTCGGTCGTGTTCGGCCTGTGGGGCGTGCTCGTGCTGTCGCAGCATTTCGGGCTCGGCCGGTCGTTCCTCACCGCGGGCATGATCCTGGCCATCATGATCATCCCGATCATCACCTCGCTGTCGCGCGAGGTCATCGAGACCACGCCGGTGTCGGACAAGGAGGCCGCGCTCGCGCTCGGCGCGACCCGCTGGGAGATGATCTGCGCCTCGGTCCTGCCGCACAGCAAGGGCGGCATCGTGGGCGCGGTGATGCTCGGGCTCGGCCGGGCGATGGGCGAGACGATCGCCGCGGCCCTCGTGATCGGCTCGGCGCTCGGGCAGATCACCCCCAACCCGCTCGCCCCCGGCAACTCGATGCCTGCCGTGATTGCCAATGAATGGGGCGAGGCCGACGAGTCGCACAAGGCCGCGTTGATCGCCCTCGCGGTGACCCTGTTCGTGATCACGATCGCGGTCAACCTGATCGCGACGGCGATCGTGCAGCGCTCGATGAAGCGGAGCCACGGAACATGATGACCAGCGTGCCCCTCGATCCGCACGGCGACCTCGCGAGCGGTGGCGGCCCGCCCCGGGCCATCGACCTCCGGCCCAGGCCGTCGTGGCGCACCACGAAGAACGCGCTCATGATCGCCGTGATGGCGATCGCGGTCGCGCTGGTCGCGATCCCGCTCGTGATGGTCTTGTGGTCGGTGATCGCCAAGGGCGCCGAGATCGCGTTTCGCGCGTTCCCCGACTTCTTCACCCGCACGATCCCGGTGATCTCGCACAAGGCCGGCCCGGGGGTCGGCCCGGCGATCGTCGGCACCTTGCTCGCCACCGGCGGCACGACCGTGATCGCCGTCCCGGTCGGCGTGCTCGGGGCGGTGTACCTCCACGAGTACGGCGGCACCGGCACGTTCGCCAGGCTCGTGCGGTTCATGGCGACCGTGATGACCGGGGTCCCCTCGATCGTGATGGGCCTGTTCGTCTACCTGATCTGGACGATGAGCTTTGGCTACTCGGCGTTCGGCGGCGCGCTCGCCCTCGCGTGCCTGATGCTGCCGGTCGTGATCGGGTCGACCGAGCAGATGCAGCGGCTCGTGCCCGCGCCGCTGCGCGAGGCCGCGTACGCGCTCGGCGCGACCCGGAGCCGGACGATCCTCACCATCGTGCTGCCCGCCGCGCTGCCCGGGATCGTCTCGGGGGTGCTGCTCGCGATCGCGCGCGCCGCCGGAGAGACCGCCCCGCTGATGTTCGCCGTCGGCGCCGCGACCGCCTACAACCCGGATCTGTTCCACGAGGCGAACACGGCGCTGTCGCTGCAGATCTTCAGCAACGCGACCTCCGCGTTCCCCGCCGCGCAGGACCGTGCGTGGGGCGCCGCGCTCGCGCTCGTCCTCATCACCTTCATCGTCACCCTGATCGCGCGCGTGTTCACCGCACGCCTGGCGCTCAAGAGGTAGTCGTGTCCGAGGAGGATCCCATGATCGGTACCGCCCCATCGTTCGCTCCACCGCCGCCCCGCAGCCGGGGCCAGCTCGTCTCGCTCGGCCCGGTCAACGAGCGAAGCGAAGTCGTGGGGGGTGGGGACCCCGACGGCTTTGCCGGCGGGGCGGGGGCACTCCCCCGTGGGATCACCCGCAAGCCGGTCGCGTTGCTCCAGGAGACGCCGGTCGTGTTCGACTGCGAGGACGTGGAGGTCTACTACGGCGCGTTCCGCGCGGTGCGCGGCGTGACCCTCCGCATCCAGGAGCACCAGATCACCGCCTTCATCGGCCCGTCGGGCTGCGGCAAGACCACGATGCTGCGCACCCTGAACCGGATGCACGACGTCATCCCGGGCGCGCGCGTCGCGGGCCGGGTGAGCTACCACGGCCTCGACCTCTACGCCCCCGAGGTCTCGGCGGCCGAGGTCCGGCGCCGGATCGGCATGGTGTTCCAGAAGCCGAATCCGTTCCCCAAGAGCATCTACGACAACATCGCGTTCGGCCCGCGGATCAACGGCGTCGGCACCAGGGCCGAGCTCGACGCCATCGTCGAGAAGTCGCTGCGCTCGGCGGCGTTGTGGGACGAGGTCAAGGATCGGCTCAAGCACTCCGCGCTCGGCCTGTCGGGCGGCCAGCAGCAGCGGCTGTGCATCGCGCGCACCATCGCCGTCGAGCCCGAGGTCGTGCTGATGGACGAGCCGTGCAGCGCGCTCGATCCGATCGCCACGGCGCGCATCGAGGAGCTGATGCGCGAGCTCAAGAGCCGGTTCACGATCGTCATCGTCACCCACGACATGCAGCAGGCCGCGCGGGTCAGCGACCGCACCGCGTTCTTCACCACCGAGCTCGACGCCAAGCGCGATCGCCGCACCGGCACGCTGGTCGAGTACGACGCGACCTCGAAGATCTTCTCCGCGCCGTCCGACGAGCGGACCGAGAACTACATCACCGGCCGGTTCGGTTGATCGGCTACCGCGTCATGGGTGTCACTCCTACTTCGGTCCCGTCCTACGGCTGGTCTGGATGATGTACCACAACGCGAACCCCAGGATCCCACCCGCGACTGCAGCGACGATGCCGCGTATAGCGACATCGTCCGTATCCCGACGCAATGACATGAGAATTCCAAATATGATTATAGCTAGCACTATCGACAACAGATATCGCCACATGATTACCGCCTATCATTCTGGGCAAATCAGATCGGAGCATATCGATGCCGCCCCACCGCCCGCCGCACAGGCAGCGATAACGGCCGCGCCAGGTTGTCCTCCTCGCCCAACTCCAAGAATCCGGGACTGCAACCGTTGACCTCGATCCTCTCGTCCTGCTGCCGTGCACTTACCTCCGGATCGCCTGCGTCGACGCATGCCGACGCCATCAACGCCGAGGTCAGCATGCTCTCATCTTGAGCTCCTTTACGAGGAACCGGCCGTCGGAGCGGCACGGCGCGATCGGCAGAGTACCTCACGAACCTGAATCGGCAATGCGAGAGGTCAGGTCAGAGAAACCGCCAGGTCGGTTCACGATCGTCGTCGTCACCCACAACATGCAGCAGGCCGCGCGGGTCAGCGACCGCACCGCGTTCTTCACCACCGAGCTCGACGCCAAGCGCGATCGCCGCACCGGCACGCTGGTCGAATACGACGCGACCTCGAAGATCTTGTCCGCGCCGTCCGACGAACGGACCGAGAACTCCATCACCGGCCGGTTCGGTTGATCGCCGCGATCGCCTGCGCCTGGCGGGCCTGGCGGATCAGATCGGCCGAGAACGCGGCGAGCCCGAGCCAGATGAAGCCGAACGCGATCAGCTGATCGCGCGCGAACGGCTCGTCGTACACCAGCACGGCGAGCACGAACTGCAGGGTCGGCCCCACGTACTGCAGGAACCCGAGCGTCGACAGCGGCAGCCGGCGCGCGGCGCTGGTGAACAGGATCAGCGGCCCCGCGGTGACCACGCCGGTGCTGAGCAGGAGCAGCTGCGTCCCCGCGCTCGCGTGGCCGAGGTGACCTGTGCCCCGCGCGCCCAGCACCACCAGGTAGCTCACCGCGAGCGGCACCAGGAGCGCGGTCTCGAGCGTCGAGCCGGCGAGCGACGGGGCGCGCGCCAGCTTGCGGACCATCCCGTAGCCACCGAAGCTCGCCGCGAGCACGATCGAGATCCACGGCACCCGCCCGGCGCGCCAGGTCAAGATCACCACGCCGGTCGTGGCGAGCCCGATCGCGAGCCACTGCAGCCGGCGCATCCGCTCGCGGAGCACCAGGGTGCCGAGCCCGACCGATACCAGCGGGATGATGAAGTAGCCCAGGCTCGCGTCGAGGAGGTGGCCGGCCTCGACCGCCCCGATGAACGTCCCCCAGTTGATGACGAGCAAGGTGCCCGAGAGCCCCATCATCGCCATGGTCCGCCGATCGGCCAGCGCGGCGCGCACCGCCGGCCCCGCGCCGGCGACCCACGCGATCGCGACGAGCGAGACCGCGCCCCACACCACCCGGTGCGCCAGGATCTCGATGGGCGAGACCTCGGTCAGGAGCTTCCAGTACACCGGGACGATGCCCCAGAGCACGTACGCTGCGAAGCCATACGCGAGGCCCCGACGAGATTCGCTCACCGCGGCGTGAATACCACAGCCGCACGACGCTCGCGGGACCAGATCTCACCCGGTGCCAGCGTGCCTCACGCCAGCAACTCGGGGAGTCAGTCGAGCGTGCCCGCCGCGGCATGACGGACCGCCGGCCTTGTCTCGGGCCCGGTGCCGACGCGCACGTCGATGGGCGCGGCCAGCAGCCGCTGCATCACCCGGCGCTCGCGCCGCACCGGGATCCAGTCGTAGATCAGGATCTCGACCGGGCGCCACATCACGACCCAGCTCGAGATCACGAGTCCCTCGCGGAGCGCCGCGCCGATCGACCCGGGGATCGCAGTCCCGACGAGCTGGGCGAGCGACAACAGCGCGATGATCAGCGTCCCGCCGAGCAGGAGCGCGACCTGGCCGGTCCGGCGCTGCCGGCGGCGCCGGCGCTCGAGCCGATCGAGCTCGTAGGCGAAGTGGGCGCGAAACGCCGCCTCGATCTCGCCCGGCTGGCACGGCTTCTCGAGCCAGAACACCATGCGAAACGTGGCGTGCGCGGCGAGATCCTCGCCCGCCGCGAGCAGGTACTCGACGAGATCGGGGTCGAGGTCGCGCTCGCGAAACGGCGCCGGATCGCGGTTATCGAACAGCTGCTCGAGGTTCACGATCCGCACATCGACGCACGGCTCGCCGTTCTCGACCCGGTAGCGTGGGCTATCGACCACACCTGCTTGTCGCACGGCGCCGCGCCGGGATCGAGGGACGTGACAGCTGGATCGCGACCGCGTCGCGTCTTCGTCATGTCACCGCTCGGTTGCAAGATCGCACCTGTCCAGTCACGGCGGCCGTTTACCATCAGATGTGCATTCCGTGTCGTCCAACGAGAGCTTGCCTGCCCTGGAGCCGCTGCGTGTCACGGTGGTCACCCTCGTGACGTCACCGAGCACCCAGACCATCGTCGCGGAGCTTCGCCGCGGCGCGATGCAGGTCGAGCTCCGGACCGCCGACCTGCTCGACGATTCGCCGCAGGCGCCGGTCTACGTCGTCATCATCGACCCGACGACCAGCGAGCTGCTGGCCGACAGGCTCGTCGCCTGGGCGGCCCACCGCGAACCCCGCGCCGGCCTGATCGGCCTCATCGAGCACGGCAGCCCTCAGGATGGCGAACGCCTGCTCGCCGGCGGCTTCGACGACGCCACCGTCACCTCGGTCTCGCCGCGCGAGCTCGCCGCGCGCGTGCGCGCCGTCCATCGCCGCGTCCACTGGAAGGGCGTCACCCACGGCCGCCTGCGATTCGGCGACCTCACCCTCGATCTCTACGGCCGCGCCCTGTGGTTTCGCGGCAAGACCATCTCGCTCACCTCGATCGAGCTCGCCGTGCTGCGCGAGCTGATCAAGGCCCGCGGCCGGCCGCTGTCGCGGATCGAGCTCCTCGACCAGGCCTGGGGCGAAGAAGACCTCGAGGTCTCCGAGCGCGCCGTCGACAACGTCATCCTGCGGCTGCGCCGCAAGCTCCCCGAGCCCGACGTCATCGAGACCGTCCGCAGCGTCGGCTTCCGCCTCGCCTCGCCGTAGCCCGCCGCCACGTTGCGTAAGCGGAGCAACCTGCCCTACGGTTGTTTCACGCTCGACGATGACCGCATCGCGCGCGAGCGAGAGGCCGACCGCGGCGCCTCGGTTGCGGGGAGGAGTCCCCCCCTCACCGGACATGCGATGCCATGGCTTTCCGCGAAGTACCAGATCTGCGGCACCTGCGACTCGTCGCGCCGGGGCTCGTTTGCCCAGCAGGCCCTGAGCGCCTTCGGCGGTGGCAGCACCGGTAACCATGGTGCGGGCTGCTTCTCGAGCACGCTCGGCAAGGAGATGCCGGACAACGCGTGTGTCCAGAGCAAGTCCGACGGCCTGTGGTATCAGTGCGCCAATGGCTCCTGGGTCGACCGCTGGACCGATCCGGATGCGTGCAACGGCGTGCACCCGCTGTGACGTCGAGGCTCCGAGGACGCCGAGCCTCGGGCACCCGGCGCGATCAACGCTGCCGCTGAGTCGCTTCGCGGATCGCCTGGCTTGTCCGAATTGCGGCCGGATTTCGGACACATGTCCGGATTCCGGACGAATACCGGACAGGTGTTCGGGGGAGATCGGCTGGTTACGTTTTGGTACTCCGATTGCTGTGGCCTGCGATCAGCCATCACGCATATACTCGGAGACGTCGCCATGGAGACCACCGACCTCACGACCAAGATCCTGCAGAACATCAGGGACGATATTACGAAGCTGGAAGGCAAGATCGACACGCTCGAAGCCAAGCTCGAAGGCAAGATCGACAGCGAGATAGCTGCCGTGCGCCGGGACATGCAGAAGCTCGTCACGCGCGACGAGTTTCGCGAGACGATCCGCGTCCTCGATGAGCGCATCGACCGCATGCATACACGGCTGGTCGAGAACGACGTGCGCGCGACCGCCGCCCATCAGGATCTGCAGGCCACCTTGGGTCAGATCATGACGTATCTCAGCGGTCATGGATCGCTTGAAGCCAGGGTCGACCGCTGCGAACGGGACATCATCGATCTCAAGGAGCGCGTGCTGTAACGTTCCGGCTGTCTCGGGCCGCCTCGAACACGGTCGATTCGCTGGAGCCGGTGTTAGTCATCGCCGCGGCCGGCATGCTCTCGGCACCTGCAGCCGCCATGGCGATCCGTCTCAAGGACAGCTGCCGAGGCCGCTGGCGCCCGTCGCCGGCAGGCTGTTGCGGTTGGCGAGCGGCAAGGCCGGGTGATCGAAGGGCGCGCGCTGCGCCTCGACGCGGCAGTCGGTGAGCCCGGTGGTCAAGAAGTCGACGAGGGCCGCCTGGTCATCCGAGCTGAACGAACGGGGCTGCAGGTCGCCGGCGCGCTCGGGGTTCGCGAAGTCGCCGCCGCGCGAGTAGAACGCGACGACGTCGGCCAGCGTGGCCTTGCCGCCGTTGTGAAAGTACGGCGCCGTGAGCTTGACGTTGCGCAGGCCGGGGGTCTTGAACGCGCCGTGATCGAACGGCGAGCCGCTGACCGAGAACGCCACGCCACCGGGGCCGGGACCGGCGCGGCCGAGGTCCTCGGCCGTGGGGCGCACGCCGAGGTTGTGGAAGCCCTGGTCGCCGCCATCGTGGTTGATCGCGCCGTTGGCTTGAAAGAAGCTCACGGTCGCATCGGACAGGAGCGCGCCGGTGTGGCACTTGGTGCAGTTGCCCTTGCCCTGGAACAGATCGAGCCCGCGTTGTTGCTGGGCCGTGGGCGCGCTCGTGGTGCCGGCGAGGTAGCGATCGAGCGGCGTCTGATCCGGAACGAGCGTCGCCTCGTAGGCTTGCACCGCCTCGCCCCAGAGCAGCGAGAAGTTCGCCTCGGCGGCGTCGGCGAGCGCGTCGCCGAACGCGGCGCGAATCAGATCCTCGTAGGTGCAGGGCCCGCCGCTACACACCAGGCCCGGGCCCGCGGCGTTCGCGAGGGCGCCGAGCACGCTGTCGCCGGGATCGACCTGCTGAAGCTGGAGCGGCGGGCGGGCGAGGAGCTTGGTCCCGAGGCTGTTCGGGCCGTTGAACGAGCGCCCCGCGCAGGACATCTCGACGCTGCTGCCGGGCGGACCGACGGATTGTGAGGCCAGGGCGCCATTGCCAATCGAGCCGAGGCTGCCGCTCGCATTGCCGGTCTCGCCGAACGGGTCGAGTCCATTGAAGATATGGTTGGCGCGGCCGTCCCAGAAGGCGTCGCGAAAGAACACGGCCCCGACGACGGTCGGCGCGTTGCGTCGCTCCAGCGCCGGCTACGCAAGCACGCGCCATCGCACTGACGGCGCCCTCCGCGATCACCGGAGCGGTCGCTCGGGAGACCGCGCCCACGCTTGCTTGCGCCGCGGGTCTGGGCCCGTCGCTCGTCCGTTAACCACCGTATTGCAAGTGGCCGGCAGTGCCATCTCCACGACCGACCGGCGCTTGACCACCCGGCCGTGCAATTTATCTCGCGCCGAACCCAGCCCGCGTCGCTGCGCGCGCGTGGCGTGGTTCGTGGGCCCCGATCGAAGACGGCTCGCGCCCCCACATTTTCGACCAAGATGTTTGCCGGCCGCTGGCCACGGGTCTCGACGGAAATCAATCGCCGGTCGCGAACCTTCGCGCACGGCCGGGCGCGGGTTCGTTGCTATTGCGGACCTTGCTCACGAGATCGAGGTTGATCGTCGCGAGCAACGCGTGCTCGAGCCCCTTGCGCCTGGCGAGCAAGCCGCGCAGCTGTTCGCGGTCCCAGGCGACGTAGCGCGTACCCTCCGTCACCTCGACGGTGGCCAGCGCGCGATCCTCGGTGAAGAAGCTCATCTCGCCGATGAACTGATCGGGCCCGACCTTGCCGACCTCGCGGTCGCCCACCCGGACCACGCCGCCACCGCTGCGCAGGAAGAACACCTTGTGCATCGGCTCACCCTCGCGAGCGAGGACCTCGCCCGAGCCGGCGACGCCGAGCTGGCCCTGGCGCAGGAGCGAGTGAAAGGCGTCCGGCGCGGCCGCGACGGCGCCGCGCAGGCGATGCGTGAGCTGGCCGCCGAGCACGATGCCGGCGGCGATCAACACGAGGTTCTTGACGATGTACTGGCCCTCCAGCGACAGCGCGAACGGGAACCGAACGAAGACCTCGTCGGGCAACGTGATGAACGGCAGCATCGTCCCCGGCATGTGCAGGAACAGCAGCACCACGCCCCAGCGGACCAGCGGCTTCCACAGGAAGCACACGCCGATCGCGACCTCCCACACCGCCAGGATGTACAGGAAGCCGGGAACCGGAATCCACGCCGTGGCCTTGGCCACCAGCGCCTCGGCCGGGCTCAACCCAAAGGGCTTGAGCGCACCGAACCAGATGAAGACGATCCCCATCGCGATGCGCAGCAGGCGGTAGCCGTGCCGCTCCATCCACGCCGAAATGGCAATCTCGTGGCTATCGAACCGATCGCGAAACCTTGTCAAGACACTCATACAATCCCCTCTCTCCCAGCCCACACAGCGCTCACGCGCTGCAACTTGTCTCATGTCGATCTCGGCATTGTGCCGATTCTAGATCCTACGAGTAGCACGCAGCACCGAGGACGTCAAAACGCGACCCGAGATTGCCATCACGCGAATGCATTGCGCCCGTTGTCCCATTCTTGCGCGGGCCGCGCTGCGACGATACACCGCGTGTCGCGTTTCGCGGCACGGCGCCGGTGGTTACTTGCCGACGAACACGCGTTGCATGCTCAGGTTGAGGCGGCTGTCCGGCAGGCTCGGGATCGAGCCGCTCACGGACGGAGACGAGGGCTCGATGTTCGCGGAGACGTATCCGGTATCGGACACGATCCCCGCGCAGAAGCCGGGATCGTTCGCCAGGATGCTGCTGCCGCCGAAGCTGCTCACGTCCGGGGCCGACGCATACCAGATCGAGAAGTTCGGCAGGTAGACGGCGATCTGGAACACACAGCTGCCGCCGACGATCACCGGGTACATCTCGAAATAGTACTGCGTGTTCGCGGACACCCCGGGCAGCTGAAATTGCCCCTGCGTCCCCGCGATGCCCTGGTTCTCGTCGGTTCCCCAGTACGCCCAGATCGAATTGTCCCACGTCGCCAGGAAGAACCCATACTCCCGGCCATGGGCGATCCCGCTGTTGGCGCCGTAGCACAGGTTCTCGTTGAAGAACACCGACTCGAAGATGTTCCCCGTGAAGTTATTGGGCGGCGTGTTGTTGAAGGGATGGGGTGAGTTGAACGATCCCAGGAACCCGACGCCCTTGATCCCTCCCTGGTTCAGGATGCCGCTCCCGCCCAGGTTGCTCTCGAGGTAGGCGACCGGGAAGTTGCTGGTGCTGTTGCAGCCGATCGCTCCGCCGGGGCCCGGCAGGCTGGTCACGTTCGCGGGCAAGGTCAAGGTGTTCGCCGACGGCCGGAGGCCCGCCAGATCCGTGTTGAAGATCGGCCCCTGCCCGCTGCCGGCGTTGTAGTAATTGCCACTGGCCATGGTCGAGGAGTTCAGCTGATTGACGACATCGGTCCAGACCGGCGGCGGATACTGCTGGGCGCTGGCAATGCTCGCCGCCGCCAACAACACGGCCGGGACAACGGTCCCCAGGATCGTCGCTCTCGATAACTTCATTGTGCTTCCTTGGTTTACAAACGATATTCTCATCGTTGAGAATCAAGTCACGTGTGTCACGCGGCGTGGATTCGCGTCAAGCCATCCTGCTGCTTTCACCGTGAACTCCCTTCCGTGATCTCGCGCAATCCCATACTCTCGGCGATTGCCTTTCATGATGATGAAGCAGCAGGAGCGAGGATCTGGAGGTCTGAAGACAAATCATGATGCGTATTGCCGGCGGTCCGGTGAGCTCCGGCCGAGCTCGGCGAGCGGGACATGGTTCAGGCGCGCGCCCCTGGTCGCGACCACCTTGGACCACGATCTCCGCCAAGGGAGGAGCCATGCCCACATTTGCGATCGTGGCGCGATCACGTCGCCGGTCAAGGTGGGCTAACCGTGGTCCGGCGCGGGCAGCGACGGACACCAAACCAGAACACGAATACGCAAAGCGCTGAGGAGATGTAGTCCTTAATTCATAACGGTATCCTGTTGACGTCAACCTATCGAGTCTGGTGGTATGCGGGGCTAGACTGCGTCGGACGAATCGAGGAGAGAAATGCCAACAACGGCTGCAACGATTCTTGCCGGTGATGCTGCTGATCGCCGTGAGTACACCCGCATATGCCGAAGGCCCCAAGAGCCGCATCTTGCGCGCCGATGTCGATCTGGCGAGCGGACTACTCTTCATCAATGGTCAGGAGCTCCCCAGGAAGGAGACGGCGGTCGTGCTGGGGGGTACGAGCCTCGAGGTCGTGAGCTTCTCGCGCACCGACATCGTGGCCAAGGTTCCCTCCGGGCTCGCGCCCGGCCACGTATCTTCTGTCGGTTGCAGATGATCTTCACTTCGCCGTCTCGATCGGTGACACCGGCCCCGCCGGCCCACAGGGCCCCAAGGGCGACACCGGTCCGGCCGGTCCTCAAGGTCCCGCCGGCGCACAAGGCCCCAAGGGCGACACCGGCCCCGCCGGTCCCCAGGGGTTGAAGAGTGATACGGGCCCTCGAGGTCCTCAGGGTTTGAAAGGCGACACCGGCCCCCAAGGTCCTCAGGGTTTGAAGGGCGACACGGGTCCTCAAGGTCCTCAGGGTTTGAAGGGCGACACCGGCCCCCAAGGGCTGCAAGGCCTCAAGGGCGACACGGGCCCCCAAGGACTGCAAGGCCTCAAGGGCGACACCGGTCCGCAAGGGCTCACAGGTCCACAGGGACCTCAAGGTTTGCAAGGACTCCAGGGCCTGCCAGGGCTCACCGGTGCCCAGGGCCCCGCGGGCCCACAAGGGCTCACGGGCCCACAAGGGCTCACGGGTCCACAAGGGCTCACGGGTCCACAAGGGCTCACAGGTCCACAAGGGCTCACAGGTCCACAAGGGCTCACAGGTCCACAAGGGCTCAGTCGTAGGTCCCGTCGTCCTTCTGCGCCACGCTGACCGCCGGGTTCGAGGTCTCGAAGTGCGTGAACCGGCGAGGACCTGGATCGGGCGGCGCGGCGAGCCGTTGCGACGGTTCGCCGGTGGCCGAGCCGTTGCCGGGCACGTTCACGGCGCGTGCGAGCCGCGCGACGAGGGCATCGCGGTCCGCCAGCGCGCGGCGGAGCTTGTCGGTTTGCGCGCGCGCCTCTTGATCGATGCACGCGTTCGCGCCGGCCGTCGCATCGCTCGGTCCGCGAACCACCGCATACATCGACAGCGCGAGGGCGATGCCCGCGATCACCAGCGCCGCGTGGACCTTCGGGGTGTTCTGGCTCATCTCATCACGACCACGTTGTATCGCCTAGGATACTCCGTCACCGAAGGGCTCGGGGGGATTCGTGCGCTGGCGCCACACCTGCCCGTGGCACCGCGAGGCGGTCGTAAACGCGTGGCGCGACCGATCACGTCCGGACCGCTTCGGGCTCCAGAAATTGTTGACAAGGGTGCCCAAAGAACGACACTGGTTCCAGGAGGCTGCCGACGTGCGTGTGTTGTACGCCGAGACGGAGCCGAGCGTTGCCTGTCAGAACACGACGCGTCACGACGCTTCGGTCGCGGCGATCACCGGCGGAGCCGTCTACGCGGTGGCCGCGGAGCGCGTCGATCGCATCAAGCACAGCTGTGATGCCGGGGCCGCGTACGCCTACTTGAAGGCGCGTTTCCCGCGCGTGACGCTCCCCGAGCTCGACTGCGCCTACGCCCCCTATCGCGAACCTCACCACCACCTGTCGCATGCGGCCAGCGCATATTACACGTCGCCGTTTCCCCGCGCGGCGATCCTGGTGCTCGACGGCATGGGACCGTATCGGCACGGCATGTACATGTCGACGTCCGTCTGGTCGGGCGCTCAGGAGACCATCGAACCCATCGAATCCATCGAGGAGCCGGGGATCTGCTACCGGTCGGTCGGCCATTACTATGCCGCCGTCAGCTACTACCTCGGGTTTCCGTTCCACGACGTCTCGTTCACGATGAGCCTGGCGCCGTATGGCGATGCCGCGCGCTACCGGTCGGCGATGGCGTCGCTGATCTGGCCGACCGCGGACGGCCTGTTCGACACCGATCGTGATTTCATCAAGTTCGCCACCCACACGCGGTTCGGCAGCGATTTTGGCTGGCGCGAAGATCACGCGTGGCTGGCGGCCCAGAGGACGCGCTATGCCGCGATGCTGGGCGCGATGCGCGGCGCCGACGATCGCATCGAGGATCGACACATGGACCTGGCGGCCGCGGCGCAGGAGCGGCTCGAGGTGATCCTCGCGGCGATCGTTGGCCACGTGCGCGCCCGGCTGCCCGGCGTCGAGAACCTGTGCTACGCGGGTGGCGTTGCGCTGAACTGCGTCGCCAACCAACGCGTGTTGTCGAACACCGGCTTCACCGCGGTCCACATCCCGCCGGCCGCCTCCGATGATGGCATTGCGCTCGGGCGGTTGTTGCATCAGGCGTACAGCGCGCGCGATCTCGCGGGACGCGCGGTGATTCCGACCGCCTACCTCGGGCCGCCCTACACGCGGCAAGATCTCGAGTCGGCGCTCGCCGCGGTGGGCGATCAGGTCATCGCCACGCGGTGGTCAAAGCGCCGGCTGCTCGTGGAGGTCGCTCGACGCATCGCGTCTGGTCAGGTCGTTGCCTGGGTCCAGGGCCGGTCCGAGTTCGGGCCGCGCGCCCTGGGGCATCGCAGCGTGCTCGCGGACCCGCGTAACCCTGCGATCGCCACCGAGATCAGCACCAAGTTCAAGAAGCGCGAATGGTTCCGCCCGTTCGCGCCAAGCGTGTTAGAGTCCCGCCTCGCCGAATACTTCGACGTGCACGCAAGTATGCGATTTCCTCTGCGTTTCATGCTCGCCGCGGTGATGGCTCGGCCGGCGGCCCGGCGCGCTTTTGCAGGAGCCTTGCATGTGGACGGCAGCGCGCGTGTGCACGCCGTTCCCGACGATGGTTCGATCTATTCGTTGTTGCTCGCCGAGTATGCGCGCCAGACGGGTGTGCCGGGCTTGCTCAACACGAGCCTCAATGTCCCGGGGGCGCCGATCGTAGAAACTCCGAGAGACGCGCTGGCCGTCCTTCTGGCGAGCCGGCTGGACGCCCTCGCGCTGGGACCATGGCTCATCGAACGAAGGGGACCAGGAACATGAAGCGATCGGTCCCGGGTCTCCATCCCAGCTTTCGTCGGTCGGTGCTCGTCGTCATCGATATCCAGAACGACTTCTGCGCGCCCGGCGGCCTGGCGGTGCGCTACGCCGAGGCGCCGGAGTGCCTCGAGCGGGCGGTGACCTGCAGCGAGCTCCTGGTCGCTCACGCCCGGAGCATTGGAGTCCCCCGGATCTTCGTCCGCTCGGTGATGGACAACAAGTACAAGCTCCCCAAGCTCCTGGACCGGCATCGCAAGCTGGGGCTGAAAGAGCAAATCTGCAGAGAAGGCACGTGGGGTGCGGAGTTCTACCGGATCGTGCCAAGGGGCAATGAGTGCGTGGTCACGAAGCACACGAACGATGCTTTCTTGTACACATTCCTGGAGCCCCTCCTGCGAAAGTTCCATGCACGAACTGTGATCATTTGTGGCCTCTACACCGAACTTTGTGTCGAGGATACGGTTCGCGCTGCGCTGCAGCGAGGTTTTCACGTGATCGTCCCCGAGGAGTGCACCGCCGGCCTATCGCTGGCGTGTACCCGGGCCTCGCTGGCCAACATGGCCGCCTTTCAGGTGGATGTGCCTTCGCTCCGGGAGCTCATCCCGACCCCGGTGGCGGCGACCCCGGCGAGCCCCGGGCCCCAGCTCGCAGAGCCCGAGGTGCCGCTCGTCCAGCCGGAAGGGTTCGGGGCCATTCTCGACAACTGACCAGCTGGGTCAGGCAGGCGATGAGAACCCGAACGAAGCAAAGAACTGAACATTACTCACCTTCAAGGACAGCCGGCGCCAGATAAAGTCGTCGTAGAGCCCGGGGTTCACGGTGGTGTCGACGCGGAGCCGGACCGACAGGAAGAACGGTCCCGGACCCGAACCGACGTTGACCGATACTTCCTTGGTGTCATGGTCCGCGCTGAGCAGCCTGGCGGTGGCCAGGACTTGCTGGATCGAATGGAACTGCTGAGCTGGGTCAGGCAAATACGTGAACACGGTGATCTCGTGGCCTGGATACCCCTGAAACGTGTCCACATCTGCTGTGTGGAGGACCAGCTTGAACTCTTGGGCAGTGGGATCGGAGCGAAAGATCGTGAAGGGGAGCTCCGCAGATAGGCCCGTATATGCCGCATCGCCGAAGATGCCTGGCTCGTCGCCCAGATGCAGCCTGCCCTGCCAGATCATTTCCTGCTGAGGTGAGTTCGCCATGCGTGCGTCCTTTCTCTCGATAGCGAGCCATCGACCTGTCAATACCGTACCTCAGATATCCAAACAGGCACGCGCCTGCTGCAAAACTCCATGATCAGCGACATCTACCAAGATCTACGATGACGCGTTAGTCATGGCTTATCGTCTCGTCTTTCTGCGACACTGGCGCCGCGCGTGGTGACCGACGAAGACCTCTGGGAGCTGTTCCGGGCGGTGGCCCGTGGGGACGAGGCCGCCTGGCCGTCGCTCATGGCCGGGCTCGAGCCGGAGCTGCTGATGATGGCGCGGCGCCAGCCGATCGGCCGCCTGGGGGCGCGCGAGGACTCGCCGCGCGAGATCGCGACGCGGGTATTTGCCCGGCTGCACGCCCGCGATCACGCCGCGATCCGCCAGCTCTGCGCGCTCGCTCCGCCCCCCGTGCTCAAGGCCTGGCTGCGGGTGATCGTCCGCCGATCGGCGATCGACTACATGCGCGAGAGCCCCGAGTTCGAGCGCGCGACCCTGAACCGGCCCAACCGCTGGGTCTCGCTCGCGTCGCTCAGCTCCGGGGTGCCGGCGCCCGACCTCGACTCGCTGGTCCAGAAGCGCACGCTGGTCCTGTCGTCGGTCAAGGACATGGTCGAGCGCGCCACCGCCGAGTTCCGGGCGCGCGGCGACGACGCGTTCACGCAGCTCGCGCTCGAGTGGAAGATCGCCCGGATCCACATCCGTCGCCTCGCGACCAAGGGCGCGCAGTTCCTCGCCGTGCTGATCGCGGTGCTCGAGGGCCGCGCGCAGCAGGAGATCGCGACGAGCCTGGCGATCACGCGGCGCGAGGTCGAGCTGACGGTGCGCTACCTCGAAGAGCTGCTCCAGGCGCGCTTCACAGCGGACTGACGCGCAGGTCCGCACGGGTCACGGTTGCTTGGCGACCTCGAGCTGGATATGGCGCTGCTCGAGCAGCTGCCCGGTGGCCAGGAGCAGCGCCGCCTGGGCCGACTCGTTCTCGAGCAGCGCCTGGAGTTCGGCCACCTCGGCGCTCGCCAGGCCGTTCTGGAGCTGCGCGATGGCGAGGTTCGACGACGTGCCGGCGACGTACTTGCGATCCTCGATCTCGAGGGTCTGGTTCGCGAGGATCAGCGCGTTCCGCGCCGCGGTCACCTGAAGCGCGGCGTTGCGCTGGCGGCGGACGGCCGCGCGAACCTCGTTCCAGATCTCCTGGACGCGGATCTCGCGGTTCGTCACGGTGACGTCGTGCTCGATCCGGGCCAGCTCGCGGTTGACCCGGTTGGCGCGGCCGAGCGGCGTCCAGCTCAGGGTCGCCATCACGCTGAAATCCCGGGTGGTGTGCCCGCTCAGGTCCCTCAGCGCTCCGCCGTAGCTGTCGCCGCTACCGGTGACCGACCCCGAGACCCCGAGGTCGATCTTCGGCAACGCGTCGTTTTTGGCTCTCCGCAGCGCCAGCTCCGAGGACTTCAGATCGAGCCCGAGGAGCGCGACCTCGGGCCGGTGCTGGAGCGCGGCCTCGAGCGCCTGCTCCGGCGACGGAGGCTCCGCGGGGGCGAGGTGCGGCCGGTCGGTCGGCAAGATCGGGCGGGTCCACTGATCGCGCGGCAAGTTGAGGATGCCGCGCAGCGTATCCCACGACTGTTCCACCGCCGCCTCCCCCTGGAGCACGGTGAGCTTGTGTTGCGCGAAGGTGTTCTCGGCGCCGGTCAGATCGGACGCGGACGCCATGCCGGCGGCGATCTGCCGGCGGACCAGCGCGACGGTGTCTTCGGTGAGCTTCTGGGCCTGGACCTGGACGTTGTACGAATAGAGCGTCGAGACGACGCCCCAGTACGCGGTCTCGGTGTCCCGGATGAGCGTGGCCGCGCTGATCTCGAACTGGTGGCGCTCGCGCGCAGAGCCGATCTGCGCGGTGAGGATCGCGTACCGCGGGATCACGAGGTCGCGCGAGAAGCCGCGCAAGATCGGCTGGCTCACCGAGAAGCTCACGCCCGTGCTGCGCGTGCCCTGCTCACCCACCAGCGAGCTGCCGTCGGAAGCGGTGAGGCCGAGTGACAGCAGCGCGCCGGTCGGCAGTCCCTGATTCAAGGACAGCGTCCAGTTGTTGCCGCTGGAGGTGGTGCCCACGCTGGGCAAGCCGCCCGACGACGCGGTCCCCGGTTGATCGGCGCGCGTGTGGGTGACGCCCGCGCTGACGGTCGGCTCGTACATCCCGGCGGTCGCCGACTCCACGGCGAGATCGGCCGACCTGAGCGCCTTCCGGTTGACCATGATGCCGAGGTTCTGCTGCATCGCGATCTTGAGCGCCTCGCTGAGATCGAGCCGCCACGCCGCCTGCTCGTCGTAGCCAGGCGGCAGCGCCGGAGGTGACGCCAGGAACTCGGGCAAGGCGGGGAGTGCACCCTCCTCGGCACGCGCGATGGCTTCGAACGCGGAGCCGCCGGAGCTGCCGAGGGCAAGAAAGACCAAGCAGACGAGGACCAGAAAGTTGGACAAACGCATACCAGGACGAACCTTTCCGCCCGCCGGGGCGGTGTGAGGGAGACGCGGCGCGGTCATGCGGCACCGAGCGCCTGGATCGGATCGAGACGTGCCGCGCGCATCGCCGGATAGAGGCCGGAGGCCACGCCCACGGTGATCGAGACGCCGAGCGACAGCACCACCGATCGCAGGGTCACCAGGGTCGGCCAGCTCGCGTACGCCGCGACGCCGTGCGCGATCCCGACGCCCATCGCGACGCCGAACAGACCGCCGAGGATCGCCAGCGTGAACGCGGTGACGAGGAACTGGAACCGGATGTCGGCGCGCCGGGCCCCGATGGCGCGGCGGACGCCGATCTCACGCGTCTGCTCGAGCACCGACGCCAGCATGATGTTCATGATGCCGATGCCGCCGACGAGCAACGAGATCCCCGCGATGAGGCCCATCACGAGGTTGAACAGCCGCTGGGTCTCCTGGCTGTGGCGGAGCAGCGCCTCGGGGACGACGATCTCGTAGTCGCGCGCGCCGCTGTGGAGGCGATCGAGCAGCGTGCCGATGATCGTGCCGGTCTCGCCGGCCGGCGCGCCGGGCGCGAGGTGGACGACGATCTCGCCGAGCGGCGCCCGGTACGGATCGCGATCGAGCTTGTGGAGCGTGGTGGTGATCGGCAAATAGATCTCGTGCTCGGTCGATGACACCGCGACGCCTTGCACCACCGCGGGCGCGGTCGGGTCGGGCGCTAGCACGCCGATGACCTCGAACCACACGTCGTTGATCTTGACGTCGTTGCCGAGCGCGCGATCGGCGCCGAACAGATCGCGCCGCACCCCCGCCCCGATCACGCAGACCTGGGCGTGGTGGAGGTCGTCGCCGGCAGCGAAGAACCGGCCCTCGGACAGCCCCAGCGGGGTGGCCTCGCGATGGCGGTGGCTCACGCCGAACACCTGCGCGTGGGTCTTGGCGCCCGCCGCCACGATCTTGTACGGCTCGAGCTCGATGCGCGGCGCCGCCAGCGTGACGCCGGGGACCGCCTCCTCGATCGCCTCGACGTCGCGCGGCGACAGCCCGAGCGACTTCTTGCGGATCTCGCCGAGCTCGTCGGCCTTGAACTCCCGGTCGCGGATGACCACGTTGCGGGTGCCGAGCCGGTCGATCTGCGCGAGCGCCTGGTGCTCCGCGCCGGCGCCGATCGATAGCATCGCGATCACCGCCCCGACGCCGAACATCACGCCGAGCATCGTCAGGGTCGTGCGCAGCTTGTGCTCGCCCAGGCTCGTGATCGCGGCGACCAACGTCGCGCCGGAGGTCGCGCCGAACGTGGCGATGGTCCGCTTCATGGCGCCCCCTTCGTGGCGGCGGCGGCCGAGCCGCTGCCGGCCGCCGGGGGGTCCGGTAGATCGGGCGAACGCGTCGGATCGCGCTCGGCGATCACGTCGCCCTCGGCGAGCCCCGCGGTGACCACGACGCGCCCCACGGTCGCCGGGCCAAGCTCGACGGTGACCGGCTCCCAGCCGTGCGCGCCCCGGCGATAGACGATCGGCGTGCCGGCGTGCTCGAACACGGCCTGGCGCGGCACGACGAGCGCGTCGAGCTTGGCCGTGATCAGCGTCGCGTGCACGCGCTGCCCGGGCTTCATGACCTCGCGGTCCGTGTGATCGAGCGCGACGACCGCGCTGACGTACGAGACCGGGCTCCCCATCTGGCGCGGCCTGGCGAGCTTGTCGACGAGCCGGATCTTGCCGTGAACCACGAGGTCCGGCCGCGACTCGATGACGACGTCGGCCGGCAGCTCGGCCACGAGCCCGCTGGCGTCGACCTCGAGCACGAACAGCTCGGCTTCCATCTGGTCGAGCGCCGGGATGTCGCCGATCGGGTTATTGGCCGACATCTGCGTGCCGAACCTGGGGAGGTCACCGTGATCGTCGCGGCGCAGCACGAGGAGGCCATCCTGGGGCGCGCGGACCGCCATGTTCGCGAGCGCGGTCCTGGCGTGCTCGAGCGCGAGCTGGGCCCGCTGGCGCGCGATCGCGGCCAGCTCGACGTTGGATCGCGACACCTTGCGCTCGGTCTGGCTGGCGTACTCGGCCTGGTCTTGCCGGGCGATCGCCAGCTGGCCCTCGATCTCGGCCTCGATGATCTCGTTGCGCGTGTAGAGCATCGGGTCCTTGGCCTGGAACAGCCGCTTCTGCGTGGCGTCCTGCCGGGCGAGCGTCGCCTGAGTGTCGCGATCGGCCAGGGCCTGGGCGGCGTCGAGCTTCTCCTCGCGCAGCCGGACGTCGGCCGTGTCGAGGTCGGCCTGCGCGTCGCGCAGCTGGCGCTCCGCCTCGGAAGGATCGAAGCGGGCGATGACGTCGCCGGCTGTCACGAGCGTCCCGTCGGGCGCGAGCCAGGCGAGCTTCCGCAGGACCCACACCCCCGGGGTGTCCGGGACGTCGATCTCCGTGCCGGTGACCGCGCGCAACGCGCCCTCGGCGGTGACCCGACGCACGAACGCCTGCTTGGTCACGGTGACGCTCGCGATATCGTCGGGCGATTCCCCGGCGTGCCCGGCAGGGAGGACCCACAGCCCGGCGGCGGCGCCGGCCGCGAGCAAGCCGCCCAGCCCCAGCGCGCCGCGCTTCCTGCGGCGCAGCAGTCGCGGCAGCGTGGATTGCCTGGTGAGCTGACTCGTCAGGTGCATGCCTGGCTGTCCGGTAGATTGCATATGTGACTGTCCTTTCGACTGCCTCCTTGATTGCACCTCTGATTGCCTCATCGCGCCTCCTGCTCGGGGCTCACGCGTGACACGCGATCGCCCGGCGACAGCCCGGCCGTGACCTCGAAGGTCTCGGTCGAGCGGTGCCCGAGGGACAGCCGCACGCGCTCGAGGCCGCCGGTGGTCTCGCGATACGCGACCGGGCCTTCCGGGGTGACGAACACCGCCTCGGCGGGTATCTGGATCACGCTGGGGATCCGCTGGGTCTCGACCTGGCCGCGGAACCGCATCCCCGGCCGCAACGCACAGGTCGTGGTCGCCTCGATCGCGACCTGGAGCCGCACGACGTTGCTCGCGCCGGTGTCCGACGGCTGGACGCTGGACGCGATCGACGCGACCGTGCCGTGGAGCCCGACGTCGGGGAGCGCATCGACCCGCAGCGCCACCGGCTCGTGCACGGCGATCCGTGCGAGGTCGGCCTCGTCGACGTGGCCGTTGCCGATCATCGCGCCGAGCACGACGATCTGCACGACGACGTCGGAGCTATAGACCGTGTCGCCGATCTTCTTGTTCTCGCCGGCGTAGTTTCCCGGGTAGACCACGGTGCCGGCGCGCGGTGAGGTGAGGGCAAGCCGCGTGGTGCTCTGCCGGAGCTGCTCGATCTGATGCGCCACGGTCGCTTGCACGTTGACCAGGCTCTGGAGCTCGGCCGCGCGCGACCGCCGATCGTAGTCCGTGCGCTTCCTGGCCAGCTCGAGCTCGGCCTTCGCCTGGTGCTCGTCGAGCTCGTTGCTGCGCTGCGCGAGCGGAGCGACGAGATCGGGCGGCGCGCCGGCCAGCCGCGTGGCGCGCTGGACGCTGGCTTCTTGCTCGAGCATGCTGAGCTCCTCGGCGCGGTGGGTGAGCGTGGCCTGCTGGCGCATCCGGTCGATCTGGGTCCGCCACTCGGCGGCCTGGCTCTGCAGGCCCTCGAGGTTGCGGTCGAGGTCGCTCGAATCGAAGGTCACGATCGGCGCGCCGGCGACCACCTCGCTGCCCTCCGGGGCCAGCCAGCTGATCTTGAAATTCGACGCCTCGGGGATCACGGGCGGCTTCACGTCCGTCGAATCGACGGCCGCGAGGTCGCCGGCGACGTCCACCGTGACCACGAGGTCGTCGCGCTTGATGTCGGCGAGCTCGAGCTCCCCGACGTGGCGAGCGCAACCGACGCCCGTGATCACGAATAACCCGGCCCACCGCATGACCGCTGCCATGACCGCTGCCATGACCGCCGTCATGACCGCCCTCCGGCCTCGAGCGACACGGTGTCGCCGTTCGCCAGGCCGCTCGCGATCGCGCAGTCCTGCGCGTCGCACGCCCCGAGCGTGACGTCGTGGAGCTCGCCCGTGCCGAGGCGAATAAGCGCGTGTGTGCCATCGAGCGCGCCGTCTTGCACGACCGCGCCGCGCGGAATGACGAGCGCGTGCACGCGCGGGCGAGGGAGCTCGACCTTGACGGCCATGCCTGGCCGCAGGCGGGCCGGGTCGCCGTGGCCGAGCGCCAGGGTCACGCTGAACGAGTGCCGCAGCGAGCCCTGGTCCTTGGGCCGCGCGACCGGCGCGAGCGCCAGGACGGTGCACGGCAGCGCGTCGCCGGGGTAGCCGTCGAGCGTGCACGTCCCCGCCATGTGGAGGCTGACGCGGCCGTCGTCGACGTCGATGAGATCCGCGCGGACCTCCATCGGCTTGGTGAGATCGGGCAGCGAGGCGATCGCCGTGCCTTCTTGCACCGCGTCGCCGGCGTGGAACTTGTGGCCGTCCCCCGGATCGGTGTCGACGACGATCACGCCATCGCGCGGCGCCTTGACCACCAGCGCGGCGATCGCATGCTCGGCGGTGTCGATCGCGCGGCGGGTCTTGTCGAGATCGATCTGCCGGGCGCGTGCCTCGAGCGCGGTCTTCTCGATCATCGTCGTGAGCTCGTGCCCGGCCTTGGTCAAGGCCGCCTCGCTCTGGATCAGCGTGAGCTTGTTGGCCTGGACGACCCGCTCGACCGTCAGGTCCGAGGGCAGATCGGCCTGGAGCTTGGCCTTGTCACGGTCGTTCTGCTTCCGGCGAACCTCGAGCTGCTTGTCCTCGAGGCCGAGCGCCGCGCTGTCCGTGGCCAGGCGGAACTTCTGCTCCTCCTCGCGAAGCCGCGCGTGGTTTTCGGAAAGCTTGCTGGTGAACGGCGAGTCGTCGAACGCCAGGACGCGATCGCCGGCCTTGACGACCGTACCGTCCGCGATGACCCAGCGGATCGTGAGCGTCGCGCCGTCGACGTTCGGCACCGCGAGGTCGACGGCGCTCATCGCGTGCAACGCGCCGGTGAGCAGGACCCGATCGACCAGGTCGCCCTCGTGCGCCACGGCGGTGCGCGCCGCGCCGGCCGCGGCTGCATGGTGGCGGGCCTCGCCGCAGCCGGCGGTTCCCCACGCGAGCACGACCGCCACGGCGACGCCCAGGCGCGCCATCACGCGGACGCTCCCTGCGCGGTCGGCACCACGCGCGACGGCGCCGCGATCCCGGAGCCGTCGGACACGATCTTGCCATCGGCGAGCCGGATCGCGCGCGGGCAGCGCTCGGCGATCGCCGCCTCGTGCGTCACGATCAAGATCGTGTTGCCCTCGGCGTGGAGCTCGCGGAACAGCGCCATGACCTCGTCGGTCGTCGCCTGGTCGAGGTTGCCGGTCGGCTCGTCGCACAGGAGCAGCGAGGGCTCGGTGACGAGCGCGCGCGCGATCGCCGTGCGCTGGCGCTGGCCGCCCGACAGTTGGTACGGGCGGTGGCTCATCCGGTTCGCCAGGCCGACGCGCGATAGCGCCCGCGTGGCCCGGGCACGGCGCTCGCGGGACCGGACGCCGCGATAGACCAGCGGCATCGCGACGTTGGCGTGCGCGGTCGCGCGGTGCAGCAGCTGGAAGCTCTGAAACACGAAGCCGATCTGGCGGTTGCGCAGCCGGGCGCGTTCGTCGTCGGCGAGATCCTGGACGTCGTGGCCGCCCAACCGGTACTGGCCGCGCGACGGCGTGTCGAGGCAACCCAGGATGTTCAGCAGCGTCGACTTGCCCGAGCCCGACGAGCCGATGATCGCGACCATCTCGCCGCGCCCGACCGTGAAGCTCACGCCGTCGAGCGCCGCGATCCGCTCGTCGCCCATCTGGTAGTACCGCGCGACATCGGCGAGCTCGATCAGCGGGGCCGGGCTCGCCGGGTCGCTCGCGGGCGGCTGGCCCGACCCGGCGATCGCGGGGGTGTTGGCAGTTCGTTGTGTTCCCATGACTGGATAGGTCGGCGCGACCGGCGCGGCTGCACAAAAAACCCGCACGCGCGAACGCCGCCCCGGCGAACCTGTTGATTCGCGGGCACTATCCGGCGGCGATCGCTTTCAGGAGACCGCGTATACGCTTGTTTGCGCCGCGGGTCTGGGCCCGTCGCTGCCGTGAAAATAACGTCCGCGTTCTACTCCCGCACGCAGTTCCTGGAGATCGCGCACACGCTTGCTTGCGACGCGGGTCTGGGCCCGTCGCTCGTCCGTTGACCGCCGAATTGCGATTTGACCTCGGTGCCATCTCCACGACCGACCGACGCTTGACCGCTCGGCCGTGCAATTTATCTCGCGCCGAGCCCAGCCCGCGTCGCGGCACGGCGCGTTGACGTCGCGCGGGGCCAGATGTTCACCAACCGATCAGCTGCTTGGTGGCCGGTACCAGGCCGTGGGCGCTGCCGGATAAGACGTCGCATCCAGCGTGCGTGGTGCGTCCGAGGTGCGGTCGATCAGGTCTCCTCGAGGGCCGGCGCGAGCCTCACGCGCTCGCGCCGCGACCGGACCTCGCGCCACCACGGGGTCGGACCCTCGACGTGCTCGGGCTCGAACGCGGCGCCGAGCTTCGGCGTGACGATGCGCGCGCCGCGCTGGCCCGCCAGCGTGACCAGCGTCTCGGCCGGATCGTTCCACGCGTGGAAGCCGAGGCTGAACGTTCCCCAGTGCACGGGGAGCAGCGTGCCGCCGCCGAGCATACGAAACGCCTCGAGCGCGTTCTCGGGCCCGAGGTGAACGGTTCCCCAGCTCGGGTGGTAGGCGCCGATCTCGAGCATCACGAGATCGAACGGTCCGTGCGCGCGGCCGATCGCCTCGAACTCGGGCGTGAGGCCGGTATCGCCGGAGAAGAACACCTTGCGGCGCTCGGACTGGATCACCCACGACGCCCACAAGGTCGTGTTGCGGCCGCCCATCTTGCGGCCGGAGAAGTGCTGCGCGGGCGTGGCCGTGAGCCGGAGCCCGGCGATCTCGACCGACTCGTGCCAGTCGAGCTCGGTGATGCGCTCGGGCGCGAAGCCGAAGCGCTCGAGGTGGGCGCCGACGCCGAGCGCGGTGACGATCGGGACGCTTGTGCGCGCCAGCGCGGTCATCGTCGATTTGCACAGGTGATCGAAGTGATCGTGCGACAGCAGCACGAGGTCGAGCGGGGGCAGCTCGGCGAGCGCGGCGGGGACCGGGTGGAACCGCCTGGGGCCGATGATGCCGACCGGCGACGCCCGCTTGCCGAACACCGGATCGGTGAGCACGCGCCGCCCGTCGAGCTCGAGCAGCACCGTGCTGTGGCCGAGCCACGTCGCGCGGAAGCCGGTGTCGGGGCGCTGCGCCCACAGCGCGTGCGGACGCTCGAGCGGTAGCGGGGCCGGCGGCCGGCGCTCCTGCCCGCCGAACAGGAGCTCGCCGAACATCGGCAAGAAGCCGCCCTTCACGCCCGCCGGCGTGACCTGTGTGTTGTGAAACAGGCCATCGGCGAACTGGCGCGACGCGATCGTGCGCTCGCGCCTCCGGCCGGCGCTCCGGCGGTGGGCGGGTTCGTCGGGGGCGGGCGGCTCCATGGCGTCGGGGGTGGTCGCTGGCTCGGCGGACATCGGGCGAACTCCTTGCGCGGCTGTCGTACGAGTGTCAAACATACTGTACAGTCGTTTAACAGCAAGCTCGTCATGCCGTCGCCGCTCCGCAAGGTGCCCGCCTCCGAACCCGCGCCCCCTGAAGCCGCGTCGGCGAACGAGCAACGCATCCTCCAGCACGCGCTGCACAGCTTCGCCGTGCGCGGCTACGCGGCCACGGGCCTGCGCGCGATCGCGGCCGACGCCCAGCTCACGGCGCCGATGGTCAACTACTACTTCAAGACCAAGGAGGCGCTCTACCAGCGCGTCGGCGCGATGGTGATGGATGGCCTCGTCGCCACGGTCGCCGCGGCGTGCCCCGAAGGCGGGTCGCTCGCGCAGGTCTTGACCGGCAACCTGCTCGGTCACCTGCAGTTCGGCGCGGCGCACCCCGAGGCGGTCCGGTTCCTGTTCGGGCTGCTCTACGGGCCGGAGGAGGGCAGCCCGGCCTTCGACATGACCGGCTACGCGGCGGTCGAGACGCGCATCGAGAAGGCCTTCGATCGCGCGATCCGATCGGGCGCCTTCGTCTTTTCCGCCGGCGTGACCCGCGCCGATGCCGTCGCGCTGTATCAAGGCCTGGTGATGAGCCAGGTCATGCACGACGCCAAGGCGCCGAAGTTCGGCAAGCCGGTGACCGAGCCCCGCGTCGCCTCGCGCCGGCTGGCGATCTTGCTCGCCGGCCTGGGCACGCAGCACGAATAGCCTCGCGGCGGGTTCGCCCGCGGGTCGGGCTGAGCCGCGGCGTCAGGGCGCGCAGTTGCCGGCCTGCGTGGTCTGGTAGCTCTGGGCCGCGAGCGTCTGGAAGTTGCGCTGGAAGGCATCGAAGATCGCGTCGTGGTCCCACAGCTTGAGCAGCGCCTCGTCGTTATGGAGCAGCGCGCCGGTCGTGTAGTTGTAGCTGCCGGTCCACACCAGGCGCTGGTCCGGAGATCCATCGTAGAACCCGTCGATCACGAGGTACTTGGAGTGCAGGAACCCGATCATCTCGTCGGCGCTGGTGTTGTTGTCATCGCCGTTCACGCGGAAGTGGATCGAGTCGATCGTGACGCCGTTGTGCGCGTCGCAGTTGTTCAGCTTGGCGATCGCGTCATCGTCGCCGGTCCCGCTGTTGGTGCGCACGACGTGCACGACGCAGCCGGCGTTGTCGAGGGCCCACAGCTTGGTCGCGATGTTCACGTCATCGAGCTCGAACATCGCGACGTGGATGCTGGTGAGGTGATTCGGCCCCCAGCCGCCGGTCGTGTTCTTGCCGCTGCAGTCGATGTTGTTCAGGACCCCGAGGATCGTGCTGCCGGTGACGCTGGTCGGATCGCCATCGGGCCGGGGAAAGAAGTAGACCTTGGCATGGGTGCCGGTCGTCGACGAGTACGCGGTGCTCGTCTGTAGATCGCGCATCGCGGTGAACCGGGTGACGTAGGCATCGTAGATCACCGGCTCGTCGACCAGCGTGACCGCGTTGTTCCACGCCATGAGGCCGCTGTTGCCCTTGTCGACGTGGTCGATCATGTTCGCGGACGTCTGGACCACGACCTTGGTCCGGCCGCTCGTGCTCGAGAACAGGAAGAACTTGTCGTGATCGATGCCGCTGCCGATGCAGCCGCGACCCGCCGGGCACAGCACCGCGAACGACAGCTGCGACACGTCGCGACCGAGGCCGTTCGCGAGATCGAAGAACGACGTGCCCGAGGTATCGTGGGTCAGCGCCGAATCGACCAGCAGCTGGACGTTGACCCCGCGCGCGTGCGCCGTGAGGAGCGCGTCGCGGTAGGTGACCGAGGCGAACAGGTACGTGGAGATCCGGATCGTGGCACCCGCAGGCGCAGCCTCGATCAGCTGGATGACGTGCGTCTGGATCGCCGCGCGATTGCCCGGATCGGCAGGATCGGCGCTGAGCGGATTGTTGAATGTCGCACTGTCGTCGAGCGTCGCCGCCGCGGCTTGCCGGACCATGCCAGCTCCGCCGAGCAACCCGGCCATCAACCCCAGCACGCTCGCCGCCAGCACCATCGTAGATTTCTCTAGACCATTCATCGACAACCTCCTGAACTGGATATCAGTCCAGGACGAACCACTGCAATCACCAGACCCGACCGGCTGTGCGTCATCGCGCAGCAGGGCACCACTGTCGGCACCTCGTCGCGGCGATGCGTGAGCTGCGTGACAGGGCGCCCCGCATGTAAGGTCCAGCGACACCATATCGTAGTGTGACCCGACATGCACATGCGCAGCACATCGAGAGGGCCTCGACATGAAATGACCACTTCAAGGCGACCTCGAGCTTCAGCGCTGGCAAGATCGCCGGATGTTCCCGTGGCAGAAGCGACGACCACTACCTCCCCGACGCGCGTCCGCGGCTGGCGCTACGCGATCGCAGCCCGTCCGCGAGTGTGCGCAACGTCGGCCCCGGAGCGCCCGAGGATGTGGCCTGCGGTGGTGCTGGCTGGTGCTGCTGTGCGGGGCGTGTGTGGCGCACGCGAGACCACCGGCCGATGCGTTCCACGCCGTGGTCGATCGCGAATGGGCGTGGCGCCTGCAGGAGTTTCCACTCCTGGCGAGCAGGGTCGGCGTCCGCGAGGCGGATGATCGGCTCGATCGGGTCGACGCCGCGACCCAGCTCCGGCACCTCGAGCACTGGCGAGCGATCGCCGCGGAGCTCGCGGCCTTGCCCACCGCCCAGCTGTCCGCCGCCGATCGCGTGAGCGCGGCCGTGCTGGCCGAGCAGGTCCACGCGCGGATCTCGGCGATCGAGCGCCGCGCCTACCTCATGCCGATCAACGCGGACTCGGGCTTCTTCCTCGGCATCGCCAACCTCCCCCGTGCCCACGAGTTCCGCACCGTCACCGACTACGAGCGCTACCTCGCGCGGCTGCGCGACCTGCCGCGCTACTTCGACGACAACCTCGCGCTCCTCCGCGAAGGGCTCGCCCGGGGCATCACCGTCCCGCAGGTCGTCCTCACCGGACGCGACGCCGCCGCCCGCGCCCACGCCGAGGTCGCGGACCCGACCAGGAGCGCGTTCTACGCGCCGTTCGCGCGCATCCCGAGCACGATCCCCACCGCGACCGCCGACCGGCTGCGCGCCGACGCACGCGCGGCGATCGAGCAGGCGGTGATCCCGGCGTACGCCAAGGTCGCGCGGTTCCTCGCCGAGACGTACATCCCCGGTGCGCGCAAGACCATCGCCGCGACCGAGCTCCCCGACGGTGTCGCGTACTATCGCGCCGCGATCCGCGAGCACCTCACCCGCGACATGTCGCCCGAGGCGATCCGCGACCTCGGCCTGCGCGAGGTCGCGCGCATCACCGAGCAGATGGAGGCGATCAGGCGCGAGGTTGGCTTCACCGGCGACCTCCCCGCGTTCTTCGTTCACCTCCGCACCTCGCCGGAGTTCTACGCTACAACTCCCGAAGCGCTGCTGATGCGCGCGGCGTGGATCGCCAAGCGAATCGACGCGCAGCTCCCGCGCTGGTTCGCCACGCTGCCGCGCCTCACCTACGGTGTCGAGCCGGTCCCGGACGACATCGCACCGTTCTACACCGGAGGCCGCTACGTCGGAGCCGAGCAGGGCAGCGGTCACGCCGGGACGTACTGGGTCAATACCTACGATCTCCCCAGCCGGCCGCTCTACGTGCTCCCTGCGCTCACCCTCCACGAGGCGGTCCCCGGTCATCACCTGCAGGCCGCGATCGGCGCCGAGCAACCCGACCTGCCGACGTTCCGCCGCTTCGCGTACTTCGACGTCACCGGCGAGGGCTGGGGCCTGTACGCGGAGAAGCTGGGCGAGGACATGGGCATCTACACCACGCCCTACGAGCGGTTCGGCCGGCTCACCTACGAGATGTGGCGCGCGTGCCGGCTCGTCGTCGACACCGGGATCCACGCGTTCGGCTGGTCGCGCGAGCAGGCGCGCGCCTACCTGCGCGACCACACCGCGCTGTCCGAGCACGAGATCGAGACCGAGGTCGATCGCTACATCGCCTGGCCCGGACAGGCCCTCGCCTACAAGATCGGCGAGCTCGCCATCCTCGACCTCCGCGCGCGCGCCGAGCACGCCCTGGGCGCGCGCTTCGACGTCCGCCGCTTCCACGACGTCATCCTCGCCGGTGGCTCGCTGCCGCTCGGTGTGCTCGCGGACGAGATCGCGCGCTTCATCGCCGCCGAGCTGGCCGCGCAGAAAGCTCCACCCGCTTCCCCACCGGTCGGTCCTCGCTGAATAGCCTCCTGAGCACATCACGACGATCTGGCTCGCGTTCACCGTACCGAAACGTCGTCGACGCGGAAGGTGGTGAGGCGTCGTTCACGCGGTAAACGTCGATGGCGCCGGGCCAACTCGCCGCACCGAGTGACCGCCGATGATACGGAGCTTCGCGAAAAGCCTTTCGTGACTTCGAGAGCCTCACGACTTTCCAAGTCCTCGAACGGTGCTCGCAAGCCGGCGAGTCGGTCGCGCTGGCGCGCCGAACAACCGGGCGGTCTGCGTGAGCCATTCCAGGTCGCTGCTCCAGGTCTTGCGCTCGGCTGCTTCGCGCGTGAACAGCGCTTTGGTCCTGGTCAACACGAGCACGTACGGGCGCCCGGCTCGCCGGGTCACGTGGGTGACGGCAAGCTCGTGCTGGCTGATCATCTGGTGGAGATGGGCGCGGCGGTCCTCGGCGCGCGGCCAGTCGAGCTGCCGCTCGTTCGCCGCGAGCAGGAAGCGCGCGAGCCGCGTCGTCATCATCGTCCTCGTCGTCGTCGTATCGGTGCCACGTGCGCCGGCCGTACTCTCGGTAGTCGTAGCCCACGTCGTCCTCACACGACCACGTCTCGTGAACGTCGGCGAGCGCGAGCACGATCTCGCAGTCGAGGCGATCGGCGACCTCGCGGAGCAGCGCGGCGCGCACGGCATCGCCATTCTTCAGGTGGTCCCACGCGAGCCCGCTCCGCGTGTACTCGTGATCGAGCAAATAGACGAGACGCTCGGGCCGTCCCCCTTTCGACAGCCACGCTGGTCCGTCTGCCGGGCGCGGCGTCGCGAAGTAGGCGCGCACGAGGTCGACGAGGGCTTCGAGCGGTCGGCCTATCGGCCTCTGGGGGACGCGCGGTACCGCGCCCTCGAGGCCGAGATCGCGTGCAATGTGCTCGAGCGCTGGTGCGAGCGTGCGTCGCCATCGCCTCGCGTCGATCTTCACCTGGCGGTGCCGATCTCCCAGACGTCGCGCACGTTCCGGTCGAGCAACGTCTGATCTCGCAGGCCATACCGGGCGGGATGCGCGATGTCGCACAGGCGTCGCGCGCTCGCCGGGGACACCGGCAGCGGGATCTCTCCGACGCCGACCACGTCGAGGTGAAGCTCGTCGGCGCTCGCGGTCCGCCGTGTCGCGAACGTCCCCGGCGCACCGGTGCTCGCGAGCACCTGCGCGATTCGATCGATCACGCGCGTGTCCGGTGTCACGAGCGCCCCGGGTTGCTCCACGGCGCTCCTGCGCACATCGCGGAGAGCTGCGGACGCACGCCCTGCCGATCGGCCGGATCGAGCCGCAGCGCACGGTCGAACACGCGCGTCGCCTCGTCGCAACGTTCGAGCCGCCACAGGCACGAGCCATAGCCCGACAGGCAGCGCAGGAGTCCCCGATTGCAGGCGAGCTCCCCGGGCAGCAGTCCATCGAAGTCATCTCCGATGGACTGCTGCCCGATGCCGACGCCGATCTCGTAGTGCTGCAGCGCCCACGGCGGGCTCAGCCCCATCAGCCTGCCGCCAAGATGTGCATGTGCGTCGAGGAACCGGAGGTCCGCCTCGAGGAGCTTCTCCGCCACCACGTCCGGATCATCGATGTTCGTTGCGGCCATGCCCGCCGGGATCGGGGGCACCTCCAGCTCGAACGCCCGTCGCGGTCGCCCGCCGGCGGCGCGCTGGTCCTCGACTCCCGCATCCCATGCACCGGCAGCCCGAAGCGCGAGCGGGACCAAGCCGAGCGCGCTGGCGTCGATCCGGGCATCGGTGATCTGCCCCGACAGGTACGGATGACCCGCATGGCGCCAGTGCTTGTTGGGCGCCACGGTGACGATGTGCCCGGCGACGATGCGATGCAGGCTCCCCGCGCGCAGCGTGATCACGCGTCCGCTCCCGAGCAGCCGGCAGCGCGCCGCGCGCTCCTTCACCGCGAGCACGACGAGCTCGACCGGCCGCGACAGATCGAGGTCGTCATCGCTGGCCTTGTGCTGGCGGTGACTCCGTGGCGTCCTCACCGAGGCGCGCGCGTCGCTGCCGATGCCCAGCCACGCGCGATACGCTGCCACGTGCTGGGCGCCAGGCGTCCGCGCGGGCATCTCCACGTCCGCAAGCCCGATGCGGTGCTCGCTCCCGTCTTCGCAACGACACCGGGCGACCAGGCCTCGCCGCGCGTTGCCGTCGTACTCGACCGCGACGAGCACCAAGGGATCCCCCATGACATGGACGTCCAGGGGGAACGTGACGGCGGCTTGGAGCGCACGGTGCAACGCCCGGAGCTGCCCGTCATCGTCGCTGATCTCTCCGAGGATCTCGGCAAGGATCTGGGCAACGAGGCGTTCGCCCTCCGGCGCCTCGCCGCTCGCGTGGTCCGGCGCGATCACGAGGTCTCCGCGGGCTTGCCGGCGCTTGCGTCGATCGTATGCATGCCGGGACTCTTACATGGCAGTCTGACGAAAGGCAGGTGGCCGCTGTCGCCCCGACTCCCCTGGTCGACCTGGTAGGTGCGTATCGCGGAGCGGATTGCGCAGCATCGACGTCCAATTACATACAATGCTCTCGAGCCAGTCACGCGTGCGTTCGTGGGCCACCGACCATTTACTTGATTTCAGATCTCCTGGCGTGTCTCTTATTGAGCTTCGATCTCATAACGGATGCGATGCTGCCGGACACGACATCGCCTGAAGAATCTCTGCGTTAGAGCTTGTCGAGCTTCAGCTTAATAACTGACGCGAAGCTGCCCCGGGGCGAGCTTGTGGGTAGCGCCACGGCTGGGGCCACCGCGTTTGCCGCATGGTTCGCGCATGGCGACGACGCCGAGCCCTGGGCCCGGGGCTGCCCATGGTGTGGGAGCCCTGGAGCGGCCACAATTTTACCCTGATTCAGGATACTTGCGAGGTCTGCAGCGAAATGCAGCGAATCCACCCCGGATCCGGCCGCGATCGGCTGCTCGGCCGCCGGGCTCCGGCCACCCCGGGTGATGCGAAGCTTCAAGACCTCGGCGCACGTCCGCTCCCACTGCAGCCCGCGGTTGTAGCCATCGAACGCGCTGCGCGACTTCCGGGTGTGCGTCACGCGGG
>Ga0308175_100000163_pt1 | contig 52053 bp, 54 predicted proteins | sample PhyCR1_3_FD_203893 | JGI IMG/M metagenome (GOLD analysis project Ga0308175, IMG submission 203893) | Soil microbial communities from UC Gill Tract Community Farm, Albany, California, United States - DLSLS.C.R1 | ecosystem: Environmental > Terrestrial > Soil > Agricultural land | place: USA...
GTTAGGGCAGACGGATCAACAACAAGATGAGATTAAAGAATTGAAACGACAACTACAAACTTTGAAAGACACTCATTCGGTTGAATTAGAAAGAGTCAATGAGAAAAAGGAGTTTGAAAAGGAAAAAGCCTTGCTTAGTATTGAACGGGATTATCAGCAAAAGCTGCTGCAAGCGAATGAAGAATATACTGAAAAGATAAAGCAAATGTATGATGAAATAAATACCATTCGTAAAGAATACGAGCAAAAAAATGAACAATCAAAAAAAGGAAACAACAGCAAGAAATAAGAATGTTAACGAATAATTATATATCAATAAAGAGGTTAACCAGTTAATTTGGTTAACCTTAAAATAAATGAATGTTGTGCACATTGTAAAAGGTAGCGTCAAAACGACTCATATAGCGAAGATATGAGGTTTAATAATGAAATGTCCAACGTGTAATGAAGATATGATTAGAAGTGATTATTTAAATGATGAACGTTTGTAATAGTAAAGAAATTAATGGTTATCAGGCAATCTAATTCATCTAAGACCTGAATGTTCTTATTAAGAGAATCAATTTTATTTACGATGCCGACTTTTGAATGGAAGAAGCCGTCTTTCCAAGTAGTGATGTCTAATAGTGTTTTAGTAGACAAGCTTTCTAATAAAAGCCTTTCCATGTCATCGATTTGTGTTTCGTCTAACTGTGGTCTATCCGTTTTATAATAATCACGGTCGTTATCCCTTAACGTTTTAATGTGTTCAGGCATGAAGAAACCTTGCCATTTTTTATTTATCCCTCGATCTCGAAGCATCAAAATTCACCCTCTTTTCTATCTATTGTAGAAACATTTGTTCCTATTATCAAATAGTTTAAAAGTGTTTTCTGATTCTACCCAGAGAGGAAATCAAAATCCTATCCGGTTTAATCTTAATCGCTTTAATAAACGCATTTCATCTGTGTAAACGCTAGGCGTTTTTCAGGCGTTTTTAATTCATCAATCCATTGATATGACTGACTTTATGGCGTCTACAAAGGGGACTGAATTTGACAGTTATTTTTTCAACTCTCTAAACGCCTTAAAAACGCGTTTATAGTAAATATATCAGTAATAAAAGAATAATAAATGAGAGCATGAGGGCGGCAGCACTACAGACTGATCAAAAAGCAAAGAACGCTTTCTGTCATTCTGACGCTACGCTTACGTGTCGCTTCGGCATTAAAGGAAAGGCTAACCAGGGGGAGTAATTCCCTTCGGTCAAACTCCCCCTAGGTTCCGATTTCCTTTACCTATCGGCCATACCGAACGAGCCGAAAACCTAAAAAAATAAAAAGAATAAATTATTAAAGGATTAAAGGATACCAGGCTAACGCCTGCTTTAAATTGATATTTTTCCCTTTTGCCTTCCGAATCGTAAAACAGCGCAAGCCGACTAAGCTTCCAGCCGGTAGGACACCCGAACCTTTCCGGCTGAAAACTAAGACGGCTAGTCAATCGGTCAAGGGGCAAAAACTTTTTTATTAAGGGCGCTATCGCAACATAAAAAACTTTTGTGCTAAAAGCACCATTGACCGATTCACTATGCGTGTTTTTCGTTCTACTTGCAAAAGGGGAAAAATAATCCCCCTTTGGGGAACTGAAGCGCTTCGTAAGTTAAAAGGAAAAAAAGTTCAAAGGAGGAACCGAAAAAGATGGAAAACATTAAAAGCTCCCCTATTGGGAGTAAATGAACAGAGGAGAGGATGAATTAAAAATGAAAACGTGCCCTTATTGCGGAAGTAAAGTAGCTCCGATAGATACATATGATTATTATTGCTCCTTTTGCTCTATGAAGATCAACTATCAGGATATTCAGGAAAACGGGAAAAGAAAAAACTTATTGCCAACTTCACAGCCTTCTTTATCTGATTTAAATAAAAGTACGCCAGAACTGATGTGTTTTTCAACAGTTGAACTGCTATTCCTTTTAAAATTTGCTAGAAAGGAACGAGCGGACATTTATAAGCTACGATACACCTTTATTCGAGCCATGAAAGAAGGGGCAGACGAATTTACAGAAGCAGAGGAACACACCTTTAGCGAATATGAAAAAGCCACTCGGAAATGCTTTGTCCTTGAAAATCTAATCCGTGAACGGATTGGATACTATCCTGCTACACTGACAGAATCTTATATTCAAACTCTTGCAGGAAAAATGGCAGAGTCTGCTAAAAAAGATATGGTTATCCAGCAGCCTAAATCAATTAAAAATTAATCTCTAGTTTGGCCAGTCAGAATTAACAAACAAACTTTTTGAATATTAATATTCAAATTTTGGAGGATGAAAATGGCTAACATTCAAAAAGCGATTGACGAATTGCATATAGCTTTTCAAAAACTAAATGATGAATTTTTTAAAGGGGAGCTTCCAGAACCCGCCATCACGATTCAAAGTGGTGGAAAAAGGAAATCTATGGGCTGGTGTTCCACTGCTGAAGTATGGAGAGACAAAGAAGGAAAAAACAAGCGATATGAGTTGAATATTGGAGCGGAATATTTAGATATTGAGTTCATGGAAACAATGGACACGATGCTTCATGAAATGGTTCATCTTTATAACGCCATTAACGGAGTGCAAGACTGTTCTCGGAATGGCACCTACCACAATAAACGGTTTAAGGAAGAATGTGAAAGACGAGGGTTCTATTTTCCGAGTGAGAAGGATGATCGATACGGTTGGGCATTTCCAAAGCTAACAGAAGAAACTAAAGAAAAAATTAAGGGATTAGGCATTGATGAGACCGTATTTGTTATTGCTCGGAGAAGTGGGAATGGAGGTGTAACGGAAGGGAGTGAGGAAGGAGCAGAAGCGGAAGAGAAAAAGAAAACGTCCTATAAATGGGTTTGCCCAGGGTGTGAGTTAATTGTTCGATCTACGAAGCCTGGTATTGCTCTAAAGTGTATAGAATGCGATATGCAACTAGAAGAGGAAAAATAAAAATCTTTGGACAAAGCACCTGTAGAGATGCTGCTTAGCCGCCATTTACGAATAAACTCAATATTGTATTGGCAAATCCTGCAATTTTTGAACAGTTTCATAATCAGTTGTTACTTCCGTTGCTTTATTCATTACAGTCCGCCATTTACTTACTGCTTCTTCTTTCGTTTCCGATGCACTGATTGAAAGTGCTTCTTTTAAATAATTTAGAATGTCCTCTTGATTACCAATACTTTTTGACAATAACGGAATAACTTCGGTTAAGCCGACTGTGTTGTTCTCAATGCCTTTCAAGGTCTGCAAGACTTCTTGTTTATACTCTTCTTCTTTTCGTTTTGTTGCATTAACTACTCCGATTTGTTTGCGCAAATTATCTTGAATTTGCCGTGTTATTTCTTCTTGAGGATTGATAAATTTGGCTTGTGACAAGGATTCTTTATTGAAGTTAAATCCAATATCTTTAAATTTATCTAATCCTCTTCCTTTAAAAAAATCGTCGCTCATTATAAAACCTCCCATAATTAACACTTCGGTAAAAAGAATATTATACCCTCTTTGAAACCAATTTTTAATCGCGACGTATAATCGTTAACCTAAAAAGAAAAGGAGAATCCTTCTTGAATCTCATTCCAGCAGAAATCGTTGCAATATCGAGTAGTTTCGTTTACATGCTCATTCCCGTTCTCGTGATTGCAGTCGTTATTAAAAAATTAAGGTAAATAGAAAGAAGACCCAGCTTAGCCGGGTCTCCCTTTGAATTCAAGCGCAGACGAACTGCGAGGTTGAAGATATCAATATTATATGAAGTTGCACTAAAATTATGTCCAAGAATGAAGAAAAGCAACCGGGGTCGCCAGCTACTTTTCTTGTTGAAGTCCGTGCATAACTATAAAAGTCATGAATTTGAAGTTGTCTTTATTATAATATTACACTGTGAACTTGTCAATCCTTCTACTTTTTTTCTGCTTTTTTCCATCGAGCTTTTAACCATGGTGGTGGATCCGCGTAATAACGTTCAATGGCAGCAAAAATGTCTTTTAAGTCCTGGTCTGTTGCTTCAACAGTTTTTCCGCCATGATGGACACGTTCTTCAAGACGGATTTTATCTATAGTCCTTAATTGCTCAACTATAGCTGTTCCATCCCGGTCTTCTAAATCGATGTGGAAATAGTAATCATCCTTCATCCGTTTTGTAGATAACGGCACAACAGTACACATATTACTTGCTTTAATCGACCTAACAACCATTAATGGTCGCCGTTTGTTCATTTCGTCACCTATATTGGTCCCATAATACCCCCAATATATGCCACCGACAGTTATCCCGAATTCCGGGCGCTTTGTCTTTTCAAAGGTTCCTTTATCTTCATCTATGCTCCCATATCGAAGCTCAGCCTTGGTTTTAACCCATTCGGCATATTTAAGTGCCTCATCATCGACAGTAACCGGATCATCGCCTTCCTTGATTTCCGGCGCTTCCATAGCATCCAAGATTTCCAACGTTTGTTTAAAAAGCTTTTCAATTTCTTTTTTTGTTTCATCCTTTAACGCCATACTTCAACTCTCCCCCTATTCTCTAATAACCATATAATCATTGGGTAACTTCACCCTTTTGTTTTTCGTCCGGCACTTCTTCCTGTTCCGCTTCCTCTTCTTCTGGTAAAAGTTCAGCTATTTTTCCATACTCGAATTTAGGATGCTCGTCCCAATCCCAAATTTCCGCTTTAGCCAAATCTTCCATGAGCTGCAACAAGGTGCCTGTATTGCTGTTTATAAGCTTTATTTTGTGAGTTAATACTAATCCCCTCACGTTATGCTCTTCGTGTTTAAAAGGGCTAACAAAGGTCGCTATGTCGCTATCTTCGATGGTTAATTGGTTCACCCCTAAATGACTAGAGTTTTTTAAAGAATAATTATGACCAACCAGAACCCCATCAGGTCTCATTGTTATGACAAATAGCCAATGTAAACCTTCTTTGGTAGGCTTATTTTTATCATCAGTTTTCCATTGAAAAAAGTGAAAAACCTCAACAATAGAACCATAAAGCACAGCATGTCCCCTAATTTTTTTAATGAACGTATCCAATACGGTCTGGTTATCCTCTTTAAAATCTCGCCTTAAGTTATGCTTAATGACAGTGTTTGAATAAGGAATTAGATACGTATGTGATCGTTTCCCCTTTGGTTCTCGGTAAATCAAATTTTTATCCACCAAGATTTTTATCCAGTTGTTGACCGTTCGAGTGCGAGTTTTGAAATACTTAGCAATTGTCTCTATGCTGTGCCAACTATTGCCGTATGTATTATTTGCCGCAAACGCAAAGTACAAATACAATCTTAAAGCACCTGGTTCTATCGTGGCTAAAATATCATCTTTAAAAAAAGCGTTAAATATAGGTACAAATGGAGCATTAGTATTAGTGTTGGTTTTCCTCCAATACGAATGATACTCCTTTAAAGCCTCCTCCCTTTCGTCTTCTGCCGGAATAGATGAAATTATCCTAAATCGCGCCTTCGCCACACTGATTCCCCCCTAACCCTAATTTGATGGTAAATGTAATATATCACGAAAAAAATAGTTTAATCAAATGCGCTCATAACCACATACATGATTTTACTGTGCACTGAAATCCAATAAATAGCGAAAAATAATTCGCGCAAACTATACGATAATAATAATACGTTGAATAATACAGATAATCAGACGCAGCAAACGAGACGAAACCCACCTGTGAAAAATACTGACAAGAAAAGCAGTTTTTAAAAAAATAAAAATAAAAAAAGCATCCCCTAAAAGAGGATGCGCATTATTAAAATCCTAATTGCTTTACTGTCCATTCTTCACCTGCTGTACCTTGCATATCTGCCCAGTCAGAAAAACGAGAGTTGTTGCGTACATATTCATTAAGTTCATGTTCATCGATTTTATCAAAGTCTTCATTGGTTTCAACTGTAAAAGGGCTATTATCAAAAAATTCGTCAATGTTGTTAAAATCGGTATATTTACTCATAAACCGATCATTAAACAACTCGTTAAAACTCACAGATGCACCTTTTTTAAGTTCCTTTGTTTTCTTTTCTAACTTCTTAAGTTCTTTGTTGAACTGATCAAAACCCTTAAATTTCACACTCATTTTTTGCCTCCTCAAATTAAAATTAAGAAGCATTTAAATAATCTGGTTGAAACCTCTATACCTATTGTAAGGCATGAAAAACAAAATAGTCAATTATTGTCGAAAAAGAAAGAAATTTCTTGTTATTTTAAATCGCAAGCCAAAAGAACCTTTTTAAAAGGTTCTTAATGATACTTTTAATCAACCTTAACTTTTTTGCTTTTCTGGTAGAAATATGACTCAATGATAAAAGAAGTAAATGTCATTGCAGAATTAACAGCTAAGCGAGCGTGGTGTTCAGTTGGGCTTAAAACTTTCTTGAGTGTGAATCACTTGCTTTCGTTCTTAATTTACTAATACCTAAAACACGATGCTATTTAATCCTTGTAGAATTTGTTTTAAGGATTCGTTTAAGCCTTCCTGTCCAGGATCAAAATTAATCAATTTCTTAACTCTATTATAAGAACAACCATATCTGCTCCATTTTTACCTCGTTCACCGGTTAATCGAGCTTCGATCTCCAGTAAAACTTTTTCAACCATCGCTCGTGCATTGGTAATTGCACCATCAAAATCTTGCCAGAGGTCGGTTCTTTTTATTGCTTGGCTAAATATAATAGTAATCCATTATTATGATTTTCATTTTTCACATCTTTTCTGCCGAGCCTGGAAAACTCAAAGGGAAAGGAACAGTTTTTAATTTGTCACTTTGGTAAGTGAGCAAATCTAAACGAGAAAAGACCTCGGCTGCTTGAACTATAACCCGAATAATGGACACTAATTAAAAAGTGCCCCTTATTCGGGTTTTTCTATGTCCTCAAAAAGAAAACCCGTTTATAATAAAAGAATTATTGTGGACGGAGGATTTACATGAGTAAAAATTTATTTCCGGAATATCAAATTAAAGAATTGGAGAAGAACCTGAACGTTAGTTTTAGGGACCATTTCATATCGATAATCTTTTCTTGATCCCTTAACGGTTGAACATCCTTGATTTCCTCTTTTTTGTTCGGCATGATATCCTCCTGCCACCAAGCCTTTAAAACGGCGGATTTGAATGTAACATATTTTCAAAATTTAAGAATATCACTTCATTTCTAACAAATCCAGTATTTTATGGTAAACGAATGTAACGTAATATCCTTTATGTTACATTATTTTTTTGCTACAAATTTGCATATATTACCAATATTTTTGATTTAAAGGTTGTCAAATTGGGGAATTTTATTCAATGTCATTTTTTCAATTTTTTTCCATATATTGAAAACGTTCGCAAATAAAGTTATTAAAACTAGTTTTTTCGTTTGTACTTTTCTTCGGTATTATTATTGCACCAAGTATTAGCCATATGCCCAAACATCTAAATTAAGAGGGGGGATTTTTTTATGAAAAAGGTTTTTTCAGCTTTAATGTTGTTTTTGTGTGCTATTCTCATGTTTCAATTGCCAACGAATGCCGAAGGTTTATTACAAGAAACATATAGCAAAGTAGAAGACGACCCAATAGTTAAGGAACTATTACAAAAACTGGAGAAAAATGAAACAATATCCAATCCTAGATTTAAAGTAAAACATACTTTTTGGGATGAAAAGGAAAATAAGGTCAAAGAATTAGACCTCAATACAAAATATGCTGTTACAACAAAGAAAAAAGTTCAAGAGGATGGCACAACTATAGATGATGTTTACATGTTAGCTGCAACAGACCTTAGTGACACGAATTCTAGAATTGCGGAAGGTGTTACTCAATACAATAGGTTAGATTGGTCTGAAAGTGGAAGTTTTGTAAAAATAACGTTATCAGAAGGCTGGTGGACAAGAACATCCTCAACTTATTCTGTAAAAAGTGGGTATGTATATCTTAGTGCCCAAGGCTCTAAGATGAGCAATGGATTACCAGGATCTTGTAGCATGGACCGTACAGTAGGTACACCGAGTTGGATTTCCAATACCACTGGAAAATACGGTATGATTCCGCAATGTGAATATTTGTCATATCCTGATGGTACGGCAGGTAGTTTCACAAGAGCAGATATTTACAGTGGTAGTTCTAAGATTTATTCACAGTTAAAAACGACAGTTACACCTTAATGAAGTTGGTTGCTTTGTCAATTCATCAAAAAAAATTAAATTTTAACAAAGCACTTGTTTAAGAGTAAAGAAATAATTTCACTCTTAATCAAACGGGCGTACATCCGTAATAAGGATTAGCGTCCGTTTTTTCATAGAGGTTAATTTTCTATTAATAATAATATACAGAAAAATCAGACATATATATCCAGATATGTTAAAATTAATAAAAAGGTGATTTAAAAGAGAAGAGGTGAACGATGTTCAAAATTATAAAAAGATTAATATTTGTAATAATCCCATTTGTATTAATTGCTTGTTCTACACAAAGTAAAACAGTTGAGGATACACCTAAACAAGGAGAACAACATTCTTTAAAATATAAAGGCGAAAGTGAACATTGGTCTGCTGTATTAGTTGTAAAAGTTTCAGGTAATGAAGAAAGCGATAAAATTACACTAACCTATAAAGGAACGGATATTAAATCTGTCAAGAACATTAAAGTTTCCTGCATTTTATCAAATGGTAGTATGTCAGGGGATCGTGAAAAATTGCATCCTGACGGTACTGTAGTTTTAAAAGGTGGTTCAGAAAATGCAGACTTACCAGAAAAAGAGTATATTGTAAAAGCAACTGTGGAATGGAATGATAAAAAAGAAACCCTTCAAATGAAAGTAAATTAGTTAAGAAAATCCTGTTAGCTTAAGAAAAAAGGCAATTTTTTAACTTCATTTTTGTTTAAATAAAAAAAGACTTTCCAATCAAAAAAAGGAAAGTCTTTCTTTATTTAAACGGACTACTAAACACAGATAATCTTTAGCTGTAACATAGTCTGCAAGTTCCTTGAAAATATGATGAATACAATCATTTGATTTATATTTATCATCTTGCTCTGTATCAATGTTTTCTACTTAATCTTTTGAAGTAAGGAAATTTGAAGTTAAATCCTGCATTAGATGATACTAAATTTAAAGCGGACAAACCGTTAGGTTATACTGACAAGAAAATGCCGCAATAGGATTTCAGTTATGAAATCAAAATTGAACAAAAGGAAAAAGTTACCCGTGATTAGGGTAACTTTTTTTAAATTCATCGAATGTAACAAAACATCCATTAAGTTACATTTATCTTTTTGTCATTTATCCTCCTGACTACTAAAAAGGGTAAAGAGTTTTAACAGACATTGGCAATAAAAAGAAACCCTCCAACATTAAGACTGTTAGAGGCAAATGGAAAGATATAGAATTTTTTGCACTAAAAATTAAAATCGAATTACAATTAATATTTATCAATAGTAGCACCAAGGACGGATGCTCGAATGAAACCAAGGCTTTGAAAACGTTTAAGCTCCATTGCAGTGCCGGTTATAACGGCTCCGTTTATACGGATTTTTCCTTTTGTTGCTTGGGTATTTTCTTTTATTCCCTCTAGAGCACCTTTAATTGAACTTTTATGGATGCCTTTTTTGTTCAGTTCTTCAAGAATGTTAATAAACCGTTGCCCATTTTCTTCTGAATAAGGAAGTTCAGGTGTGAACTGAAAACCAAAAGCGCCTTCACCTCCCTTGGTCTTTAAACTATCTTTATCTAAATTCCTTTCCATTCTTTCCATTTGAGTGGCTGTCGTTGTATCGACCCATAGCCAATTCACATTTTCCTTCCCAAGCTTCTTAGCTAACTCAGATAATGTCATAGGTTCCTTAAAGGAAAGAGCTACCTCGATTAACATATTGTTATCCAAGTTAACAGCGGTATTGAGTTCTTGTGGCAAATAGTCATAAGTCAAACCAGGATAATAGAAATCAATTTTTCTTTCATTATTAAAATCATTATAATGAACGTACCTTTTGGCGTCTTCATTTAATGTATTAATTTCCACCTTTCCACTTCCTTTTTCAAGGGTGTCTATCTTTCCGAAAAGAGGGATTTTCTCAGTCTTTTTATCCCAAAGAATAGAACGGTCGTCGATAGTTTTACGGTATGTAGTTTCTTTTGTTATACTAAAAATGTTGTGGTTATAGGTGGTACCACCATCTGAAATATTTGCTCCATGGATACTATTGTAAAGGGAATCCTGATTTTCTATTCTTTTTGTTAGAATAAATTGACTACCCCCAAAAATAATGGTTAACAAGATGATAGTTGTAAGAACCGCAATGAATACATACTTAATTGTTTGCTTCCTTTTTGATTGTATAACGGCCTTCTGCATAGAAGGCCTGCTCATAAAATCGATTTCCTCCCCTTTTTTTGGTTCGTTAGTATCAGTCATGGTTTACCTCCTTATAAATTTTCTCTAAATTTTTCCTAGCCCTAAATAAATTTGTCTTAATTGAACTAACACTTATTTCTAAGAGTTTCGAAATTTCTTCGTATGTTAGACCTAATTGATACTTTAATAGCAACAGCTCTTGAAAATGTGGTTTTAATAGTGAGAGCGCTTTTCCAAGCCCTTCTTTCCTTTCCTTTTCGAGAAAAATTGCTTCAGGAAGCTCTTTTATGTCTATTTTTAAAAGCCCTACGTTTAAATTTAAATCATACTTCCCATACTTCCGACATTGGTCGTAATAAAAATTTATTGCTACTCGTATTAACCAACTGCGTATTTTTAAGATTTGGATTGAATCACAGTAAAGCAGGTATCTATATGCAGCTTCCTGAACAGCATCTTCTGCATCCGCATGTGGAATACCCAATTTTCGTAGATACCTATACACGATATTAAGTTCTGAATTGAGTTCTTTATGCTTATTTATTCCATCCATTATCGTCCTCCTGCTAACTAGACGTACAGCATAACCAAAAGTTTACAATAAAAATAAAAAAATACGGTAGGATTTATTGTTGTTTATACTGTTATAAAAACAAGAGTACCACCAACACATATAATGTTGGTGGTACTTATTTTCAATGTATAGTTTTATAAGACGGTAGAAAGTAAGTATTATAGTCTTAATTTCTCTCGATTATTCACATTAGTTTTTTCTCTTTTTAATCATACCATTCTGTAGTAACACTATCTAATGGATTTGTTAATTTATTTAGGAATAGTTCTGCTTTTCCAGAAACTCCATCACTATCAGGTAAACCACTCACATCAAATGTTACTCCATAGGTCCCGGACGAATAAAGTTTAAAATCAGATACAAGATCATCATCTATCGGGTCGTCTTCATATAATTTATACCACCAAGTACCTGAAAAAGGTTGGGTAATATGAATTAAAAGGTTTCCTCCACCAGAATAAAATGTTTTTGACTGACTTTTAAAGGTGGATGTACCTAAGTAATCCCATTCACCTGCACCTAGTATAGAGATTCCTGAATTCGGCGTAGACATTTGTGTTGGAATTGCAATATCCGATAGTTTAATAATTTGTATAATTCTAGCATTAATTTTATCATCGGTCGCATCTTGGTTTACGTTTGGGTTAGTATTGTTTAATTCAGCAGCACTCGCTTGGTTACTAAAATTTGTTACTCCAATCACAAATAGAGTCACAAAAAGAAACACTAATTTTTTCAATTTTTATCCTCTCCAATAAAATATTTTTACTAATTAAACGGTTAGAATTTATTTACTCCTCCTATTAGGAAATTAACCATCTCCTATTATTTACTATTTTTTAATAATTTACCATTTTAGTATATTATTATCAATGTTTATTTTCTATAAAATCGAATATAATTAACAATATTGTAAAAATTTAATATTTAAATAATCGCAAACTAAAGAATTTTGAACGATAAAAGGCATTTGTTGTATTGAACATATTAGAGAGACATAACTAATTTTCACTAGATTTAAGTTAAACTTACGAAATCCTATTAATACCACTTAAAACAAGAATCTAGGAAAACGGATATAAAAATAATAATAATAACCAAAATAGCTCCTTTCATTTGTTGTTTTTCTTCCTTTTTTTGCTGCAATTTCTCCCTATATTGGCGTTGTATCTTCTTCTTTTTATAATCTAATTTCATATGAACTCCTTAATAATTAAAATTTCTATTATATGAAAAAGCTTTTTAACCATTTTTTGGTATTTTCTTTAGCAACTGCAATTTCCTTTATAATTACCTCGTTTTGGGCCCTTTACTTCTAACATCAATTTCTTTGTTTCTCGGGATTCTCTCATGGCTTCCATTAAAAGCTTATCCCTCTGCTTAATTTCTCCTTTTGTCTTTTATCTTCTAAGAGTTTGAACTCTTGTAACTCCTGTTTTGACTAGACTTTAAACTCTTCGAACTGTCCATTAATAGTGGTTATAAGAGAGTTGTAAGATCACTTAGTTTAACGGTTATAAGACTTGTAGGAGTTATAAGAATCTGTTCAATTAAAGTAAACTTTTTCACTATGTTTGGCACCTCCAATTACTTTTTTATCCTACAAAAATTTCCTTTCCATTATGTATTCTCGATTGATTGATCAAGTCCTGTAAATCTGCCTCGTTTGCTTATTTAGCAAACGCTTGAAATTCACCCAATGTAACAAAACCTCTATTTTGTTACATTCGATTTTCTAGGGATTTTTTTTAAAAGTGCTGTGCTGCTAAATAAGTATTTTTTTAAGGGGTTATTCTAGGGGACTAAATAAAGAGGCTATATTATGAACTATCCTACGGTTCAGGTGGGCTTATAGAACGGATATAAATAATAGGTTAATAGATACCTAGGGGATACAGCTACAGGGCAACAGACAGCCCCACAGACAAGGATAGCAGGACAAGGCACCAGCACACCAGCAAGGGCTACAGTATCAGTACCCCACACTCGCACATACCAACAGATATGAGAGTATGCACCAACACCAGTAATGGCAATAGCTGGCCCACAATATATACCCCTATCAGAATGAGGAACAATCAAAGAACATTTACCGTCAGCTTAATAAAACAGACATTAGGTGCTAAAAAATCGAAAGATTCCTCGAATGTAACAAAACCATCACTTTTTAAAAAGATATTTAACCGCCTCTTTTATTCTCCCTTTTTTTCAAATTCACCTCCAAAGTTCTGAACTAATCCTACTTAGACATACAGTATACAAATCAATAGAAAAATTAGAACAAGTATACCATCGCCACCCCTTCATGTTGAGGTAGAAAGGAGTCAAAATGGAACTAATAATCGATTGGATCAAGCAAATAATATTGATTATTTTATTTGCAATTGTCCTTGAAATGCTTCTACCAAGTTCAGAATTTAAACGATATGCGAAAATAGTCGTAAGCTTAATACTTATCCTCACAATAATTCAGCCTGTGCTATCTTTATTTAGGATAGATACGAATAAAATCCTTTCTTCTATAACTAACCCCAGCAAAAAAGAAGAAATTTCATTAGGTGAAAAAGTAAATACGAAAAAAAATGAAATAGTGAGGATACAAAGTGAATCTATTTCTAAACAGATGGGCATCAACATGAAAAAAATAATAGCAGATGAACTTGCATCTAAATTTAAACTTACTATTATTTCCTTAGATGTGTCTATGAAGGAGGACAAAGCAAGCGTCTTTGTCACTGTGGGTGATGTTACTAACGATGAAGTTCAGGTGAAACAACCATTAAAACCAGTTTCAATTGATGTGCAGATACAAAACGAAAACATTGTAGATTCAGAAGAAAAAGAGGATGTTATCGCATTTCTTGCTAAAAGTTGGAATGTCGAAAAGGTAGACATTAAACTTACATGGAAATGAAAGAAGCATTATTTCAAGAACAATATTTAAACTTTATTGTTACACTTTTATATAAATACAAAATTTTTAAATATGAAACATCTACTTATCACCGTTCGAATTATTCAGACGGTGTTATATGTGTTTAATAGTAAATTATAACCATTTATTACATAAATCATAATAATTGTTAAAAAAAGGAGGTAAATACGTTCGCAATATAGAAAATATAAAAAAATATTATTTTTGGAGGGGTTTTTATGAGAAAAATCAAGGGTTTTATTGCTGGATTGTCTTTAATAGCGTTTGCGATTCCTATTGATGCTAGTGCATCTACTACTGGATATGAAGAATACCATTTACATGATGTTGATCATCTCCATTTTGTAAATTACACTTGCGTAAATGGAAATCAAATGAAGAATTCTAAAGTGTATGATCATGAATATATACATCATTATATAGGTACTACTTTTTCTGGTGAAGATTTTAATAAAGATGTATATGATTATGCAATTGGTGTTGATACAGGTAACAATTGTACCATGTAAAAACAATATAACTTTTCTTACGGGCCCCTTTATAGGGGTTTTCTATATTCAAATAATCTTTAGTATATGAGGGATTTAAATGAAAAAAATAACAAGAACGAATGCAATTTTACTAACACTATTGGTTATCGCCTTACTACTATCAACATATTTTGGAAAAGAAGTATTAAAAAATAGGCAAGTAGATGCTCTAACTAATAACCCAGAATCTAAAAAAACTGAAAATAGTTCAACAAACGAGCATAGTCATGATGAGCACGATCATGAAGGGCATAGTCATGAAAAGGAAGCTAGTACTGATAATGACAATATAGATCCTTCACCTGAAAAAATTAATGAAATTACTAAAAAGGCTTCAGAGTATCTAAAAGAATTAGGTTATAATAACGAAAAAGATTTAGATATTTCAAAAATCCAAATAAACGCAGAAAAAGAATGGAAAATAATATATAAAAACGGGAGAGAAGTAGTCTTTAATGAAAAAGAGAACAAATTCCTTCCACAATAGGTGCCGGATATGTTTATCACATAAAAAAGCATGGGCTATCCTCATAAAGAGGAAAGGACACCAGGCTTTTTTTTGGGGGTCCAAGGTAAGGAGAGGGTTTTATTTTTAAAATTATGTTGGGACCTCGGCATGGGGGTTCTCGATTAAAAACCTTCACTTCTTTTTTATATCTAATAAAGGGGTACAGCCAAAATGCTGCAGACGCAGCAAGCAAAAGGGAAAAGTTACAAATGAAACCAAAAATAACAGGCAGAGAGTCGTCTTTTTTGATTCGCCTGTCAACCTAGTGGAAAAATCCCACTGAAACGTTGCCGAATAAGCCTATTAAAAATATTTTAGAGGTAAGGAGAACCCTCTTAGTCTATTAAACCGTTTGAGAATGTCTGTACATTTGTTTGAAGAGATAAGAGCAAATAGGGTGTTTAACCCATCCCCCCGAAAATGTTCATTTTCTAAAGATGAACTAAAAAACTACTGATTTTTAGAGCTAAAGTGGTGGTACCCCAAGTGAGTTTTATGTCACTTTTTATATCTGTTATTTGACGGATTAAAGTTTATTTTTAAGTTTTAAGCTTTAAAAGTGTCGTAGAACACTAATTCTATGATGAAAATTCGTTATTATACCTTTTCGGGGTTTTGGGCAAAAATATCCAAATTTGAAAATCCCCCTGGTATTTTCCTATACGTTGAGATATACGAAAGCCATTATCTTCATAAAACTTTTCTGTTTCTTCTACATAAGGGGTCCAAAAATGATAATGAAAAAGCATAAAGCCACCTCTTTATATAAAGCCTGTTTTTATACTCTATTCGATACAAAAAAAGGAGCTCCTCTAAACTCCCCTTTAACTTAAGAAGATCTTAAATTGTCCAAAGGTCGAAAGAATCTTTCAATGTAACAAAATATCTATTATGTTACATTGAGTTTTACCAATTTTAATCTAAGATATTGGCAAAATTTGGATATAATAAAATTTAATTTATGGTTATTATTCTGTAATATTTTCTATATATTGGAAGGCGATTGCATAATTTAAAGATGGAAAAGGAGTGGAGAAATGAAGTTATTAATGTGAGCTAACCCTCAATTAAACTAACATTTTAGTTATCATGACCTGTGCAAATTTCCTTAATTTAAAGAAAATTTGTAATGTGTTAGCGAGAATTACAACATGATATAAATAGGGGGTATTTGGTTGGCATTGAAAAAAATCGTTACAATATTTATAGGGTTTTTATTGGCATTTAGTTTCTCAGGACATTCTTTCGCTAAGGAAAAGGAAAGTAAGAAAATTTTAACTCCAGAAGAAACTCAGTATCTTCTAGACATTGGGCATTCAACTGAAGAAATCGCTGATTTGCCAGTAGAAATTGCTAAACAATTAGTTAGTGAAAAAGCTGAAATAAAAGCTAAGACACACACTATTAGAGAAATTCATGAACTGCCTGCTCCTGGAGATTATAGCACTATGGGGGCTATTCCTACATCTCAATTGAAGTTATGGGCAACCGCTTATAAAGTAACAAGCGACCGTTCAGGCTACAATAAATATTATTTCTATGGGAACTTTGATTGGAATGTTAGACCTTGGTATACATTAGTTGATGCGTTGAGTATCGGATTTCCCGAAAGTTCAGGTTTTTTCTACCAATGAGTAACGGAGCTGTAGCTCAACATTCCCATCGTATATCTGTTGATCCTCAAGGTAACGGAAATTACACTAATTTTACAGATTATAGCCCTGATTCCTGGGATTCCAATGCTGGAGTCGGAGGACTTATAGATATTAGAGGTGATACAGAATTTACAGATAACACAGGTTACATTGGTCAATACGTATATGTTCCAACCTCTAAACATGGTACAATTAATATTAAGTATACGTATGGTCATAAAACCATTTCTGGTCAACCATCTTTTTCTGTATACCCAGCTGGTCTTGGCATAACACCAGTATCTAATCTTGATACACAGGCATATGGTCTTGAGTTAGCCTATTAAAATGAAAGGGCAGGGATTATGGTAAGAAAAATAATTCTCAATTGGGTTATAATCGCAATATTAACAGTTGGCATTTGTTTCCTTTTGAATTTAAATTCTTCGTTAGATTCAACCAACATTATTAACTTACTATACGTTTTACTTTTACAAACATCCCTGTTACTAGCAATTGGAATCGCCTTCTTAAGTCGGAGGAAATAAAAAATAACTTCCAAAAGGGAGTGTCTGCTGTTTCATTAATAACAAAAGACACTCTCTTATTTAAGTCCTATGGGCTGTTTTTTATTTTGGATGCCTTAATTCACCCAATGTAACAAAACATCCATTAAGTTACATTCATTTCACCTGAAATACTAGGCAAATGGTATTTTAACTGATATGAAGAACGCATTGGAAAGTATGTTACATTCAAAATATTGATTTCACTTCATTCCAAGAGGTGACATTGAATAACGTTGGAAATATGGCTCGTTTCTGTTATTACAACATTTGTTGTGTTGTAAAAAAGCTAAAGGCAGCAATCAATAACAATTATCTTGATCTTCCGCAATCGGGCGCGATTGTTGAACAAAACAGGTAGAAAATCATCAAACTTTTTTATAAAAATCAAACTTAAATCTGCTGAAGAAGAATCCATTTTGAACAATCTTTTTTCAAAATGGATTCTTCTTATTTATCGTAAAATATGAGTTTGCGAGGTATTTTTGATCAAACTTTATTTCAAGGCTACAAAAGGTGCTCTTATTAAAGGCACCTTTTTACATATCCCAAAAATCATCACTCTTAACTGTAGGGTCAATTTCCCTTATTGCTTTTAAAATTTTCTTCATAGTGCTTTGGGTAGGTTCGTGATCGGCATTACTTTTGCATAGTTCACTTACAGTAGAACGGCTGACTTTTGAATTGTTCGCAAGCCATTGCTGAGAAACCCCTCTTTTATCTAACCATTTCCCTAATCTAGAGCGGCCTTTTCCTAGTCCGAACATGAATTTACCTCCTACAAAAATTCGTATTTAGTGCAAGTCATGTCCAAAAATTCGAAGTTTCATACATTTTTGTAGAAAATATCGGAATAATGGACAAGCGTATCCTAATAACCTTTATCAAGGACGTCAAAGGACGTTAATGAAAAGGAGGAAAGTGATGGTTTATCGACCAACAGTACGGTACCCAGATACTTACGAGAAATATGTAAAGGAAGCAGTCGAAGCTACTCATTTAGACGGTAATCAAATTATCCGCTTAGCACTATTCATGGCAGCCCATAACAAAGAGTTTCAAAATATCTTAGAAAAATATAAAAAGAGTGACGTCACCCTCCCTCAAGCTGATTGGGGGCTGGATGAGGATGAGGCGTGGAAGAATCAAAATTATACTGTGAAACCTAAAGTACAGAAAAAGCCAACGCACGTGGAATCGATTAGGGTTATCAATAAAGGGGGAATTAAGTATGTGCCAAAAACCACTCCCCTACAGGCTGAACGTGTCACAGTGTAACACGGTTGACATTGTCAATTGTCATGACGATTGGAAAGGGGATATTCAAAACATGATAGAAGAGAAGGGCTTGGGAGGAAAGAAAGTAAACCGAGTGGGCATTTCACTTACAAACAGATATGATTCTAAATTACGTAAGCTTGCTACTGCTTGTGGAATGGGTCATACAACTTTGGCTGGGCTTTTAGTTGAAAAGTGTTTGGACAATGCACAAATGGTTGCAGCGCTGCAAAAAGAATATTGTATCCAATCAGCTTATAAAGTTGTAGTCATTAATAATAAAGGGGAGCTTAATTATGTTCTGAGTGGGAGGGAAGACTCGTGAGCTGGATTAGCTTCATTACAGGTGGTGTGACTGTGCTTTTCGTGTATGCTTTATTTACTAGTAACGAAGAGGAAGAAATGGAGTTAGCTGAAGCAGAGGATGAAACAGAATTAAACATGGTTGTAAATGGACCTTCTGGGCGGTTAGTGACATTGTCTTGTCAGACTTGCAGGAAGTTGAAAAGGCATAAAGAGATACAGCCAAACCTATTCCAGTGTACAAAATGTAAGCGCCATGTGGATATAAGAGCTTCTTAATTAGTAAACAAAAATTTGCATTATGTAGTATTACAAGGGTACACCACATGCCCGTCAAGCTAACAAAAGGGGAAACTCAAATTTTGAGCTTCCCCATTTTATTTACCAAATAAACGAGCAAAAAAGCCCTTGTTCTTGTCTTTCTTTTCTTGCTCTTCCTGTGCTGCGGCGATCTCTAATCGCCTTTCTTCCAATGATCGCTTCAATTGTTGAGTTAGAATTCGATCTCTTTTTTCTACAACATCATTCATTTTATTCTCGAAAGCTTGGAACATCATTTCTCGTTCTTCCTTGATGGCTTCCTTAACTGCTTTCTGTACAATGTCAGTTAGTTCACGCGTTGATAAACGCATTTCATCCGTGTAAACGCTAGGCGTTTTTAAGGCGTTTTTATTCTCCAAATCCATTGATACGACTGCTTTTATGGCGTCTACAAAGGGGACTGAATTAGATAGTAATTTTTTCAATTCTCTAAACGCCTTAAAATCGCGTTCATAATATATACGCTGTTCTTTTTCATTCCGTTCAAAAGAATAGCCTTCTTTTTCTAATTCTATTGCCCATCTTCTCAAGGTTGAAGTGGTTATTTCTAATTCGGAAGCTACATCCTTAGCGAAATAGCCAAATTGATTAGCGTTTTCCATAGCGTTTATCACCTCTTTATGAAAGTTCTAGATATTCTCGGTAAAATCCTTCCTTAGCGCTCAATGGGTTACCTTAATGGCAACCTTTTTATCCTTCATGGCCACAACAAAAAAGAACCGCCTCAAAATGGGGACGGTAAAAATTGCTTAAAAACCTTAGAAAGCCAAATAAGAAAACCTTAGCTTAGTCATCATCATCATCAAAATTCAAAAAGGTGTTTTGGGCAAATTCTCGTAGTGTTTCGTTATCGACAAATTCCTTTTCGGATTCTTCATCCTGTGTCCTTTTAATGACGGTTTTTTCCTCTTCAGAGGAATTTATTTTAATTTCTGAGGTTGGATCTTTTAGGAGCTGTACAATTAATTGTCCAATAAGCGCTTTTGTCCGGTGATTCTGTAAGTACCTAATCTCTTCGGGAGTCAGGTTTTCAGGTATTGGAATATCGAGACTATAATCTACCTTCTTTTGTGGTTTCCCTTCAGCTTCTTCTTTTATGGTTGCCACAAATCGATCGGCTATTTCGCTGCTGAACTTTCGTTGGTATTCTGATTTTAGATCGGTTAAAAAGTTTAATACAGATAGTGGCGTTTCATGAGGAAGGCGAAATGACACCACCTTCCCCCCATGAAATCTTTCCATGTTAATCCCCTCTTATATTATAATTTAGCTGCAATAGCTTCTTTTACATTAATTTTTTTAGACTGGCAATACATAATTAAGATTTTGAAGTAAGCACGGGCAATCATCCATACACTGTCGTCAGGCTTTACAAAGCGTAGTGGAAATTGCTGTCCTGCTTCATTAATTTCTTGTAAGTATGGACGAAGAACAACTGCCCCGCCACCTATTTGATAAGCTAAACGAATGTCAGGAACACTTATCCAAAGGTCTTGTAGCAATTTGTATTCCTCTTTAGCCAGGGCAGATAGTTCATCATCTACAATATTTTTAATTGATATTCTGTTTCCATACTTCCAAATACAGTTTTGTTCTTCTGGGTCCTCATTCGTGATGATTTCAACTAGATCACGACGAGTTTTAATGGTGTATTGGTGCTCTGATCTTACTTTCCGAATAATGCTATCTAAATAAGTGGAAACCCCTTTTTTAATTCCATCAGAGTTAATATTATCCACTTGTGTATCTTTTGTTATAATAGCAGAATCAGTAGATAGACCACCTATGTCATTAATAAGTATCGTCTTCCCTAGTAGGTCTTGATTTTTCACAGATCCGTCATGATCGGTCGTTAAATCCATATAAGCAGCAAAGCCTTCTGTATTCACAATCACTTGCTCAAATTGAATTCTAACGGTTTTACCTTCAAATTCAGGAGTTTTTAAAAATTTAACCTGATGTTGCCCTGATTTTAATTTTTTGCGAAATTCTTTATTCTTTCCCCGCTTTGTTTCATCCAGTGGTAGTCCCGTAGATAAATAGTATGTAGCTTGAATAACGTTATCTTCATCTTCCTGAACGTTTTGAACGGCATCATAAGCTAATGCTGTTAGGAGTAATAGAATCGGTTGATCAGATTCGCTTTTATCTTGGTTGGGTTTCAATTCATCATTGTTAGGATATTTTGTTGCTAGTTTTCCCACTACAATTTTTCGATTGTTTTCTTTTAATATAGAAGAATTCACTTCAACATGGAGCGCATCTAAGGGAGTTTTTTCCATGTCTATAATGGAACGATCTTCAGCTTGGGCAATAATGTTTGGGATATACAGTTGTTTTTCTAACGACCCAAAATACCCTTTCAATGCGTCGTTTCCAATATCAATACTTGCTAATCTCATGTGATTCCCTCCTAATAAAATGGAATATTTTACTTTTCAATTTAATTGTATACAAATATTGCATACAAGTCAATGGTAGTATACAAAATTTGTATACAAAATAATAAAATAAAAAACCCGTTAAAGTTAAGGGTTTACGTATTTTTCAAAAGGGTGTATAGTGGATTTAGATTCTAGTATTTACTAGATTTATAAAAACATAGAACATATAAAAGACTATTAAAATACATATTTTTCACCATAGAAAAAAGCGTTGCTGAAACAACGCTCCTTGGTGAAACGGCTAGCCCCGGCGACCAAACCAAAGTGCTAGCTTTATGTGTGAATCTAAGATTCTTTAAGTTACATGCTTATAATAGCAATAATTTAAAAGAATTGCAATGTTTTTTAGCTATATTTCCATGTATTTTAATGGGCAAATAGTGACAAAATTCAAGAAGATTCTACGCCTAAAGCATACATAAAGGTAAGACCGGGACTAGCTGTCTAACAGCTAGTCCCGGTCTTTTTTTACGTGTTCTATGCGGAGAGCAATTCGGACTTACACTCTTCGATAGAAAAAAAGATGACAGGTCAGCGGCAGCCAATTTCAAAAAGTGCAGCGTGTCGGGCAGATCGAGCTTCACGATCGGCCAGGCAGGAACGGTATGTTTTGTTCCTTTTCGCCAGTGGGGAAAAAGATGCTCGGGGATCCATGCGAGTGTAATAAAGCCACAAAGTAAAAGGAGGGGTGGACACCATGTCTATGTGTCTGTTAGGCGCATAGAGGGATTGTGAGATGTGTTAGAAGGTTTTTCTAACTAAGCTAAGGGAATGGTGCAGTTCATAAGCTCACAAGCGAAAGCAAGACTCTGAAGAGCTTATACATACGGATACCACACGGATACCTAAACTCGGTAGACCGAGAACGTCAATGTGAGGCAGTTTTTCTCAGATTCACGGGGAAAAACTGCCTTCCAGCCGTTTCCAGCCGTTGTCCTAGCCTGATTCCCGAGTATGCCAAACCCGAAATTCAAAAGCAATAAAAACATGAAAAAAGAGATAAAAAAATTAGGCTGAAGCATTATAATATACGGTTGAAACTATTTAGATGGTAACATAATTTATTTTCGATATATGTTCTCGATAATTGTAAGTTGTTTTTGGTAAATTTGAGTAAGGAAATAATCAGTGAAAAGAGAAGAAATAATAAAGTTATAAAAATACTAAAGAGGATTAGGATGGTAAAATAGGAATTTTAATATACAATTTTTATGCATATTTTAGGCTGTTGTGATTTTGAGAATGAGGGGACCAAAAAGAAAGAAGATCAGGAAGGGATTAAAAATAAATGGAGAGGTTTCAGGGGCAATTTAGTCTGGGTTGAAAAGGAATTAAGTGGTCTTTTTTGTGGCCGTTTATAGGGAAAATTTCACATGGGAAAAATAGTAAGTGGGTATATGGAATGAATTTCCTTTACAATCATTGCCAAACAGACGTACGCATAGTAGACTAAAAACAAGTTTAATAAACTGCAAATAATATAGAGCTTACTACATAAATTAAAAGACAATCAATCTACCTTTTATTTGTGGTTTTAAAGTTGCATCCACCCCAATTATACAAAGGGCGGATTGGCTCCTGTTTATTCGCGTAAACAGCAGAAGACCTCGCCTATACTACGTAAATATAGCCGAGGTCTTCTGCTACTTAATAAAGGCGGAGCCAATCCAAAGTATAAGAGGGGTTGGGTGTTAGATATTTAAGAGGTTATAGTGAGTTAAAGAGGAAGTTCAAGTAATAAAGTTCAAGGGAAAAAAGATAAGTTCAAGGGAGAAAGAAAAGGTCAAGATCAAGAGAAAGTTCAAGGGAAAAGGAGGAAGAGAAAAGTTCAAGAAAAATAGAATAAATGAATATTAATATTCAAAAATGGGTGGATAGTTAGAGGGTTTTTGTGAATTCAAAATTGTATAAAAATATTGATAAATTGATTATTTATGCAAGGGTGTGTTTCATGTTCTTGGGATTGAATAAATGGATCCATGCCTATTTAGGTTTTCTTGTTTTTTTATATGGGATAGTGTTTTGGTTTGCTGTTAAAATCCTTCAATTAATTGTGTTTCTATTTACGGTGTTATTGTCGGTTTTTGTTTATGCAATAAGCTTCTGTTTTGGTAAACTTTTTAAGGGGAGAGTGGTTCCTATATTTGCTAGAAAAGGATGATGTTATTTGGTGCTAAAGTATACTTCGCTAAAAGAAATGGATTTAGAGTATCTTACTTTTATTCTGAGAAATGGCATGGTTACAGCCAAGCAGATTCTGTTGAAATTTCGAGAGCCTAATATTGACCGTGTTTATCGAAGGTTACGAAAATTGGAGAAATACAAGTATGTGAAACATGAACGTATTGCACATAAGGTTGGGGTTTACTTGGGGACGCTCGATGCTAGGAAGTTAACGAATGTAAATGTGACAGTACCTACAAAAGCGTCGATCTATACAATGCAGCATGATCTTCTTCTTACTGATTTGGTTCTTTTTTATGCGTTTCAAGCAGAAAAGCAGGGTGTTGAGTTTCAATATCGGACAGAAAGAGAAATTCGTTACTCGATGATTGGAGAGGGTGATAATCAAAGTAAATTAAAGGCTTACAATGCCATAAAGGACCGAATACCTGATGCTATTTTCTTTTTTAAGTCGGCTGATGGAAAGGTTACGACAACATGGGTAGAGTTGGAATTGAATAAGAAAGAACGAAAACGATATGATGAAAAATTTTCATTCTTTGAGGAATTGCTTTCAAATAAACGCTTAGAGGATCAGCCTTACTCGTATGATCAAGTCATTTATTTTGCTGATGATGTCAAAATACACAATGTGATCAATGAAGCAAAGCAACGATTCATTAACGCCAGTAAAATTTCAGTACGTAAAATTCCTTCGGTTATCGTAGAAGAACGTTGGGAAGAGGTGATGCTAAGTGAAGCCAATGGCGAAAAGCCAGGAGCAAACACAACAAACTGAAACAGACCGTATGATTGATGAGATTGTTATGTATGGTTTGATCGGGATTATTGGGATCTTTTTTTTTCTCCCTGCTTTATTGGGAATGTTGATTTTTGCGATTATTCAACTGTTTAAACGAGATTGGATTTCTTATGCTGCTCTTGGAGCAGGGATTTTCCTTCTTTTGTGGCAATTTCAATCTGGGAACTTACTTACTTATTTTGGATTCGTTTCAGAAATGAATATTCCTTATCTATCAACGGGTGTTGAGCGTTTTTTAAATAAAGGAAAAGTCATTGGAATTATGTTTTCCTCGTATGTGATGTTAGTAGGATTAGCGTTGTTATTTTCATTCGGATACTTTATCTTTGCTAAGTTTTTCTGGAAGAAGCGAGTGACAACTAAATCCGGCGAAGTAAAGAAGAAAAAGACAGAACAGAAATATAAAGCCTTTCGTAAAAACAGGGTAAAATTTTTGGACAAGAAGCAGGAAACCTATCGAGAAAAGCCTTCAGAAGAAGTCTTTGTAGGGTATACCGATTTTAAAGAGCGTGTGTCTCTTGGATCCAAAGAATTAAACTATCACATGCTTGCTACAGGCGGAACAGGTACAGGTAAAACGACGTTAATTGCCTCTTTAATGGAAGCAGCATTGCAACAAAATAAGCCTGTTATTTTCTTAGATGGAAAAGGCGAGTACAAGTCCATGCTTGAATTTAAAGCCTTGTGTGAAGCGTATGGCAGAAAGGTCTATCTGTTTTCTGAAATGGACGATTTAACGTATAACCCTATTAAAAACGGAACCCCCACTGAAACCCGAGATAAGTTGATGTCTCTATTTCATTTTTCGACTGAGGGAGACGGGGCTTATTATACGGATATTGCTTCCCGTTATCTACAGTTGGTCATTAAACTTATCGATGAAGCAGGTGTTCCAAGGGATTTTAAAACCATTGCGCGATTAACCAATTTTAAGTATATGAATGAATTTTTTAAAGAACACAGTATAGAGGAAGAAATTGAAGAAGAGATAGAAGTGGAAGTAGAAGAAGAAGTCTTGGTTGGAAAGGCTGAACAAACGTCTCAAGATGATGATTTAAGCGGTTTTATCACTTCTTCTGAGCCAAAGACCGAGACGGTTAAGAAAATTGTTTTGAAGAAACGTAAGCGGTCTATAACGAAACTTCAAGAAGGAATGCAACGTATCAAGAAAATATTAGATGATGAATTTCCTGAAGAGATTGTGGAAGGATGTCTTACCCGTCTAAAAATGCAATTAGGTGAGTTGCTAGAATCTGACTTGGGTCATTTATTTGTAGAAAATGAAAAGGGAATTGACCTTCAAAAGATTACCGAGCATAACGATGTTGTCATTTTTAGTATTTCCGGAAGCCGATATGCTGATTACATAAAAAAGATCGGGAAGATGGTCATTCTTGATGTTAATAGTTTAGTAGCTTACAGACAGGTACAAGGAAGGAAGTCCATTTTTGCCGTATATGATGAATTTTCTGCTTATGGAGATCGACGAATTGTAGACATTGTTAATAAATCACGTTCAGCCGGATTCGAATGTATTATTTCTACTCAAACGCTGTCGGATATTGATGCGGTTGACCCGATTATGACTGAACAGATTATCTCAAACTGTAACATTATAGCCACTGGCCGTGTCAATTCCTCTAAGGATGCGGAACGAATCGCTCAAGTTTTCGGTACGTTCTCCGATCGGGAAATTACGCAGCAGGTTGAGAAAAAATATCCCCACCTTCGTTATGAAGCCAATATGGGGACTGTGCGGGATGTAGAACGATTTAAAGCCAATCCAAGCGAAATTAAAAATCTCCAAATTGGTGAAATTTTTATTAATCGAAAAATGGTCGAGGAAGAAGAAAGTGATACTTATTTTCGCCGTGTATATGTCCGAAACGCCTTAGACTTAGGAGGGATTAAATGAGTTTTTCCGGCAATTTGATAGGCGGGCTTAAAAAGAATGCAGAACAAGGCAGAAAGAAAGTCCTAAAAGATGAAAGACGGCTGAAATCCTCTCGTTTTAATGGAAGAATGGCATTCTCCATCCTATTTTGGTTGGTACTAGTGGGAGTCATTTTTTTCGCCTTCCAATCATGGGTTAGGACAGGGTTTTTAAATGAAAAAGTAAATGGTTATCAGGCTAAAGCAGCAGCGCAGATCGCCAGCTTAAATGAGGTGGGTTTTGCCAATTCGCCTGCTGGTGAAACCTATGCTAAAAAGTTCATTGAGACGTATACGAATATACCCGGTGATGAGAAAGCACGAGAGGAACGAGCCAAAGTCCTTCAAAATTTCCTTGCTGAAGGCTTAAAAGTAGGAGAGTTAGAGAATCTTACAGCGTTTCAAGGAAAACGAGTTTTGAAGAGTGCCAGCTTATATGATGTGAAGAATGTAAGTGAAGATGCAGCTAGTTATGTGTACGCAATCGAATATGAGCTTTTCAAGACCGTTGAGAAAACAGAACAAGTAGATGTAAAGAAGGCCAACACGGAAGGCAAGGAAGAGGTAGTAAAAGAGGACAAGGTTACGACAAGTGACGAATCGCTAGGAATTAAAGAGCAAATGATTGTTGTTCGACTTGGAACGGACGGGAATTCTTTCAATGTGATTGAACAGCCCTATTATCAAGCCCTACCGAGCAAGACGCGAATGGCAGCCGTCCAAGATCAAACCGATCAATCAAAAAAGAATGTGAAAATTGAAGATCAAATGAAACAGTTTGCTACACAGTTCTTCACTTCGTATACGACCAATTCTATTGAGGAAATGTCATACTTAATGGAAAAGCCTGAGTCTCTTAAAAATCTTTACGAGTATAAGGGATTAGAAGACTTTGTCGTTTACGATGGGAAGAAGGAAGGGCAATACATTGTGAAGGCTCTTGTCATCTTACAGGAGGCCAATACAGGGCTGCAAACGAAGCACCCGTTTACCCTCGTTGTGAACAAAGAGAACAATAAATTTTATGTTCAAGAATTAAAACATACTTTAGGAGGATGATTTACATGCCAGATATTACAGGTCTTACCCAATATGCTTCATCACAAGTCGCTGCGGTTTTGTTCATTATCATGATTATCATGATTGTTCGAGCGTTTATTTCGCAACGGTGGGGCATGTTTTTCTCTAGCTTTATCTTTGCGGTTGTCTGTTATGTGATTGTTTCTAGTCCAGGAGAGTTTGAAAGTATAGCAACTGCTATCTGGAACAAAGTAAAAAGTGGTGGTCTTCATTGAGATCAGAAGCCTATAGTTATCGGAAATTCTTTAAATATCCCTTAAAAATTTGGAAAATTGGAAAAGGTGAAAAATCTCTCGTCTTTTCCAAAGGGATTGAAATTCGGCAAATTGTTGTCGCTATTCTGATTTTTGGTTTTTTGTTTCTGTTTAGAGGAAGTATTAATCAAGTTTTACCCACGGCCTTGCAACTAGCTTTTTATGCCGTGTTGCCGTGGATGATCGCTGGAGCGATTTGTAGAAGTAGATTAGATGGGAAACGCCTAGACCGTTTCTTTATTGGTTACTTTCGATATTTGTTTACTAAGCGATTCAGTTATAGCAGCCATAAACCTGTTTATCAACCCCAAATGAAAAAAGCGCAGTCTTATGAGCGATTCCAATAAGGTGGTGGATCCATGTTACAATTTCCGATTCAATCGTATAAAGAAAATGTTGTCTATACTTATGAAATGGAAGCGTGGTCTTACTATCGCTTACATGAAAACACCGTAGGTGTGAATGATCAGGAAGCCGAAAGTCATCTTGTGAACCGTCTTCAAAGGCTTGCATGGCAGTTAGCAGCCTTCGAGGAAATTGATTATAAAATCGTTCCCATCCCAGTTGATATTGATAAACGGATGAATAGCCTTCAACAACAGTATGAAGGCAACTATGCGGAAATAGGAACGTATTATGCCGAACGTACGAAAGAGATTTTGCGTGAAGAAGTCAAAAATGTGGTGGAATATAAATTCTTTGTCGGCGTGAAGCTGAAACGTCGGGAGCTTGATGAAAGCATCATTCGTGCCTTTTCTTCTTCGTTTAAAAGTATGAACCGATACTTACAAAAGCTTGCGGGTTTCGGAGGACATGATGTTGATGATTTAACGGTCAGCCTCTTTAAAGAATCGGAAGAAGATGCGTATACGACCCTCAATAACTATTTAGGGGCCTATCGAGTCAAAGAGAAAGAATTGCGCTATATGATTCGTCAACAGTTTGTTAGAGGTCAAAAACAACCTGATGGAGAAGGAAGTATGTATAGCTTGACGGAAGGTATTCTTGACCCAGGTAAAGCAGGATATTTACATATTACCCAAGTAGATGATGAATCTTGGTGTACGTTTCTTCCGGTTTCAGAATTTCCGATTGATTTAAGCTATAAAAAATGGGCGTATTTTTTCCAGTCCTATAACTTTCCAGTAGAAGTTAATATGCGGACGATTTACAAGAAGAAGAAGGAAGATGAAAACCAAACCAATATGATTAAAAAGCGTTTTCGTGACCAAGACGCTCAATTGATTGAAGCGAATGAAGATGACGATAGCTTGATTAATACAGGACGAGAGCTTTTACATGAATTAGAAAATCAAATTAAAAATCAAGGAAAACCACTTCTTAGAACTCACATCCATTTTGTTGTATACGGTAAGACGAAAGAAGAAGTCCGAAAAAGAGCCAGAAGGCTCATCATCGATTTTAAAGACCAACAAATTGAAATTGTGCAGCCATTAGCCGATCAACTCCTTTTATTCCATCAATCGTTACCAGCAGCCAAAATCGTAGCGGAAGATTGGGAACAAGTTCTTACTCCTGAATCGTTCGCGGAATCCCTTTTCTCTCTTACACGCAAAATTGGTAATACGGTAGGTTTTTACTTAGGGAAAAACATCTCTCATGAGGGAGAAAGCATAGAAAGCTCTCAATCTCTTGTTTTTTATCATCCCTTTCTAGCTCACTTGGGTCTAAAAGGTTCCAAGTACTCTTCCCCCCATGTTACGATCTCGGGACCAACGGGGATGGGGAAATCTTATTTGTTAAAAGATATCTTATTGAATTCCGTCTTTTTTGGGGCCAAAATCCTGATGACGGACCCAAAAAACGAACTCGAAAAGAAATTCAAAGAGGCGCTTACGCCTGAAATGGAGCATAAAGCCCCATTTTTCAAAGAGTTAATTGAAAGCTTTAACTATATCACTCTATCCAGTGAAAAGAAGGACGCAGGGAAGCTTGACCCTCTTACCTTCCTGGAAGGGGAAGAAGCTCAGGATGCAGCCGTGGGTGTTCTTGAATATTTATCCGAGCTTCAGTCGAATGAACGGAATGTGAAAACGGCCATTTATAAAAGTGTCCGTTATATTATGCAGCAGGACAAAAAGCCAGGGCTTTTAAAAGTTGTGCGCTATTTACAAGGTTCTGACGATCAGGATGTTCAAAATGTAGGCGACTTGCTTTATGAAATCGGCACAAATGGGGTGGCAAAGTTAATGTTTTCAGAGGGGGATGTGGAAGGGATAAGTCTTAATGAACAAGTGAATATCCTGCAAATTCAAAACTTGAATCTTCCAGATGAAGGCGAGAAGGCTGCCACTCGTGACGAACACATTGCCGTTGCCCTCATGCAGCCATTAGCGAAATTTGCTACGAAATTTGCTCGTGATGATTCGGTCGTGAAGTTAACCATTTTCGAAGAAGCGTGGATGTTGATGAATACAGGCGCCGGTGATCGACTCATTAATGAATTGTTGCGTACTGGCCGTTCCTTACGGTCTGCCGTTTATATCATTACACAGTCCACTTATGAATATAACAAGCCACAAATTAAAGAAAATATAGGAACGAAATTTGCTTTTAAAGCGAAGACGACCGAAGAAGCAGCCAATATTATTGAGTTTCTTGGCATGGAGGATAACAAAGAGAATCGGGATATGCTAAAAAACCTGACAGAAGGTCAGTGTATTGTAGAAGATATGTACGGTCGTACGGCCAAAATTCAAACGGATGTGTTGTTTAACGAATGGATTAGTGCCTTCAATACAAAAGAAAAGGACCGAGGCCGGGCAGAAACCGAGGAGGCATTTATTTGATGAAAAAACTATTAATCTTAATTATTGCTCTGATTGCACTATTAGCGGGGTGTAATCAGGGAACTTCTCCTGAAGAAATTGCAAAAATCGCATATAAGTGGGAAAAAGCCAAGTTTGACCGAGATTATGATCGACAACAAGAATTTATCTATAAAAAAGGATCTTACGAAGCCTATAAGGGAGATAAAAAAATAGACTCGGGATTGAAATATGAAGATATTCGTTTTGAAATTTACTATGACGAAGAATTAGAAAACTATTATGTTTTTGCAGATTTCAAAAATCCGAATGGTGATAATGCAGTAGAGGACAATATTGTTTTCCGTAAAAAAGCTGATATTTGGAAGGTTGATACAAGTGAAAGTTTGGATATTAACCGTGATGAAATTAAACAGAAATTTGAACGGGAAGCTTGTATCCACTGTAAATAAGGAGGGATTGGATGAAATTCCTGAAACGGGGAATAGGGATATGTTTTGCGTTACTTTTTCTCCTTATACCAACAGCTTCACTTGCGGATGACATCTCACCAACTATTCAGAAAAAAGAAGTAACCGTTGGCCGTGTGACATTGGAAGGTAAGGAATATCCTCTCGAACATTACAGGATGGAAGCGAATATTGGGGACGGTCTTAAAGATACTGGTGATAATGCCTTACATGCCATTAATCAAGGAATGTGGGGGTTTAATAAAACAGTTGCTAGCTTTACCCTTTATTCTATTGATCAGCTTATGTCTTTCGATTTAATTAGTATCATTGCAAGCGAAGCAGGCATTATGAGTCAACGAATCTATGAAATTATGTCGGGGACTTTCTTATCTTTGTTTGTCATTTTTGTAGGAGGAGCTGCAGCATGGCGTTACTTTGTCAATCAACAAGTCGGTCATGCAGTAAAGGCAATCGTTGGTGCTTTGGCTATCATGGTCCTCACCTTTTGGTTCTATTCTGATGCAACAGGAAATATCAAATGGCTGAATGACAGAGGGGCGGAACTTGAAGGGATTGCCAGCTCGGTAAACGTTCTTGTTAGTTCGGATGGATTTGACAGCAACGCAGCCTATAATCCCAAAGAAGGGATGGCGGTATTAGACAATCAATTGTTTAACCTTATGGTCAAACGTCCATATTTACTTTTAAATTATGGCTCAACAAAGGAATCTGAGATTATTAGTGAAAATCCGAATCGAATAGATAATCTCTTGAAAATCAAACCTTACACAGAAGAGGGAAAAGAAGAACGGAAAATGATTGTTAGTAAGGAAGTTTCAGACTATGAAAATAAACAAATGACACCGGATTTTAGTGGTGAACGATTTGGGTATTTAATCGTTACGATCATTTCCACCATCGCCCTTTCGATTCCTGTTTTGTTGTTAGGAATCTTTAAGTTTTTGCTTCAAGTTTGGTTCTTAGCCTTAGTGGTCTTCACGGGAATTCCACTCGTTCTTTCGTTAATCCCTTCTTATAGTGAAAGTGCGCTAAACCACGGAAAAAAGATCGTAGGCGTGTTACTGATGAAAGCAGGATTGGTGCTTTTAATCGCTGTCATTACCGGAATTGTTAGCTTGCTTTACGAATCGGTCAAAGTCACGAATGGAGTAGAAGGCTATGCCTTTGTCGTCTTCTTGATCTGTATTACCATGTGGGGCTTATTTAAATACCGATCTGAACTATTCGAAGTTGCTTCAGCGGGGATGATACAAGGTCAGCAAGTCGTCGAGAGAGTGACAACAAACTCCTTTAGTAAAATGGGTGACGCTGGCGAAAAAGGGTTCAAAGGGGCAAAAAGAATGGTGGGGCAAGCTTATAAAAATCATCAGTATAAAAAACGTCAAGAAGGGTTTCCATTAGGTGAAGAAGGAGCAGGACAGAAAATGGCTTCAACTGCGACACCTGGTATAGTGACGAGTGGAACCCGATCAAAACACCGAAATGCAGGGGGAGAAAATACCCCTCAAAAACAAGTCACAGGAAACAATCAAGCACAAAAAGATGCTGGCAAAGGTGGGAAAACTGCAGCTGCTAGATTGGCAGCAGGAGCAGCCCCCCGTTCAGCTTCACGAAATGCTGGTATTGTGCATTTAGATGATTACAAAAGTGGAAAAGGTGAAGAGGCTAGTAAGAATAGTCATTCTAGTCAGTCGGCTCGAAGTTCCAATCGAGAAGCTAGAAAAAACGAAGAGGTTAAACCTTCCTCTCACCGTAGTCCTTCAGGAAGAATGGATAGTAAAAATGAAGTAGCAGCCTCAAGAGAATCAGACAAATATCTCACTCAATGGGAAGCGCAACAACAGATTAAATCGCGAAATGCCAATCCACCAACTGAAAATGTCAAAAGATCAGAAAGTAGAGACCCAAGCACTAAACAACGAAAATGATGTTGGAGAAAAGCATTATGCCCCAATTACATTTCATTTCATGAAAATGACCTGCTTCATTGCGTCATAATGCTTTTAGAAAGGAGAGCCTATGCAAGTTGTTTTGGAGAAAGGTATAAAAGTTGCTAGAACTATAGCCGTTCTTAAAAACCCTCTTACTTGGATACTTGCTGGTATCCTTCTTCTTCTCACATCTATTTTCGGAATCGCTTTATTTATTTCTATTAGCTTGGGTGGAGAGAATCAATTTGATTCGGGCATGTCAGGAGAAGGAGCTGGAGGGACAGCGCAAGTATCGGCTGACGTCTTACGGTATGAACCTCTTATAAGGAAATATGCAGAGAAATATGGGGTTGATCAATATGTGGGGCTTATGATGGCTCTCATTCAACAAGAATCAGGAGGAAGGCAGTTAGATGTGATGCAATCGTCGGAATCAATTGGACTTCCTCCTGGAACCATTACTGACCCTGAATATTCGATTCAAATCGGAGTGGAACATTTTGCAAAGGTAATGAAGCAAGCCAAAGGCGACATAAACCTAGCTTTGCAATCGTACAACTTCGGAAATGGCTTTATTGATTACGCATTACAGAGTGGGGGATATTCCAAAGAAACAGCTAGTGAATTTAGTCAGTTGATGGCTGCTAAAATGGGTTGGTCCCGATACGGTGACGTGAATTATGTGGAACATGTGCTTCGCTATTACAATGGTGGAAATGACAGTGTTGTCGTTGTAGGTGATGGTACCCAACGATTTGATGTGGAGGAAGTCCTTGCTATTATGAATCAGTTTCTTGGCCGACCTTATGTGTGGGGTGGTAGAACACCAACAGCAGGAGGATTTGATTGTTCAGGGTTAATGGAATATGCCTTAGCACAAATTGGAATTGATCTGTCCGGGACAGCTCAATCCCAATACGACAAAACGATACCCGTCCCTGAAGATCAAATTAAGCCTGGCGATTTAGTTTTCTTTTCTACCTACAAACCAGGCGCTTCCCATGTTGGAATGTATGTGGGAGATGGGAAATTCATTAATTCGAATAGCGGAGATGGAACGTCCTATTCTTCTGTTGAACAATGGAAAAGCTTGTATCCCTTCTTAGGTTTTAGACGGATTAAGTAATGGAGGTGAGACGTCATAGAACCAAATAAAAAGAAAAATTATATTTTACTAATGATAGGATTTATCGCTGCTGCCGTTTTTATTATGTATACCTTCAGTTTACGAACACAATTACAAGAAGTCAGAGCGAACCAAAGCAGCTACGAAGAGAAGATCGCTTCCTTATCATCTATCCAAAACACGGACGCATTAGAGGTAAACCGAAAATTTCTAACAAACTTTTTCACCTACCAAACGACCGCTGAACGATATAAGAATATTAAGCCTTTCATGACCGATCAGGGATATAAGGCAACCCACCCTTCGGGCATGGAACTTCCGAATTCGGACCAATCAGTTCAATCTTCAATGGTAGGATTAAAGCCTTTTGAATATCAATCTTCAAAAACAGAAGCTGAATTTTTTAATGAATTTAAGCTAAGCACAGAATTTAATAATGTTACCAACACGGAAACAGTCATTGTCAAAACGTCCTTGATCTATGTGAAAGAGCAAGGTTGGAAAATAGATGATGTTGAGTTTGTCGGACAATTAACAGGTCGAGAGTAAAAATATTCGTATATTAAAAGGTTAAAAAAGGAAGAGGATAAGGGTTAAATAGATGGATATTAATACAAATTGACTAATATGGAAATTAACTAGTATTATATTTTCAAAGAACAGGTCGAAAAGTGACGATTTTGAGATATTTTATGATTTATGAGAAGGAGATGTTTAAATGAAATCTACTGGTATTGTTCGTAAGGTTGATGAATTAGGTCGTGTGGTAATTCCTATCGAATTAAGACGGACACTTGATATTGAAGAAAAAGATCCTCTTGAAATTTACGTTGATGGAGATCAGATCATCTTGAAAAAATATAAACCAAATATGACTTGTGTCGTAACTGGTGAAGTTTCTGATAAAAATTTACTTCTTGCTGAGGGTAAATTAATCCTTTCTCGCGAAGGTGCAGAAAAATTATTAAAAGAAATTCAACAATCATTCCAATTAGCGTAATAAAAACTTCAATCCCTGATAAGGTGTTGGAGTTTTTTACTTGAATGATTTATTTGAACGCGATTTTAAGGCGTTCAGAGAATTGAAAAAATTACTGATAAATTTAGTCCCCTTTGTAGACGCCACAAAAGCAGTCGTATCAATGGATTTAGAGAATAAAAACTCCTTAAAAACGCCTAGCGTTTACACAGATAAAATGCGTTTATCAACGCGAGAACTAAATGACATTGTACAGAAAGCAGTTAAGGAAACCATCATGGAAGAAAGGGAAATGATGTTTCAGGCTTTCGAAAATAAAATGAATGATGTTGTAGAAAAAAGAGATTGAATTCTAACTCAACAATTAAATCGTTCATTTGGAAGAAAGGCGATTAGAAATCGCAGCAACATAGGAAGAGCAAGAAAAAAAAGAAAAGAACAAGGGCTTTTTTGCTCGTTTATTTGGTAAATAAAAAGGGGAAGCTCAAAATTCGAGCTTCCCCTTTTGTTAGCTTGACGGGCATGTGACGCTACCCCTTTTTGTAAAAGCTAAGGGTAATTTTCAAGGTAAAGCTTCATTCAATTAAGATTACACAAATAATGGTAAAACATTTACTTTTTTACCATTATTTCCTCTATATCCAATATTTTAAAAAGGGAGTAAAATTTACCCTGACTGTCCGGATAGTACAAAAATTGAGAGAGGAAGAAACCTATTACATGTCCCCAGTATTTCGGTCATTTAGTCGTTATTTTGCAATCATCATCTCATTTTGCTTGATTTTCAGTTTAGTAGGGCCAAATTTTACGGAAGCAGCACCAGGTGTAACCGGTAGGACCCCAAAGAAGCAAACCGTAAAAGCAGATGTCGGAGAAATCCCGAATAAACTTCCTAAAAACAAACTTGAATTAACAAGTAAGCGAACAAAGTATTCGACTCGCTATCTTAATCCTAATGGGAGTTTTTCAGAAGAAATCTTTTTAGATCCTCAATTTTATCAAGATCCAGCCGATAAAAAATGGAAGAAAATCGATAATACCCTTAAATCTAGTCAAAAAGAGGCAGGGAAACAGGAGAATACAGCTAGTGATGTAAAGACTTTATTAGCAGATCAGTCTGGAACAGGCGATTTAGCGTCTGTTGAAAAAGACGGGAAGAGTGTTTCCTTTGTTCCTGTTCAAGCTAAAAGCGTAAAAGGGATTGTCAAAGGAAACGAAATCACCTATCCAGGAATCTATACAGATACCGATGCACGTTATCGTGTAGAAGGAAATATGTTAAAAGAAGATCTTATCTTGCAACAATATCATCAAAACACCTTTACCTTTGAACTAAAGGTTAATGGGGTTAAACCTGTTGTAGGGAAAGACGGTTCAATTAGCTTTACAGATACGAAAAGTAACAAAGTTTGGTATTTTAAAAACCTATTTATGACCGATGCGAATGGTAAGTATTCAGACAAGGTTAGTCTTAAACTTCGTGAAGAGAATGGAAAAACCTATGTTGATGTCGTAGCGGACGAAAATTTCTTGAAAGATCCTGAAACAAAATATCCAGTTACTATTGATCCATCCATAGATACATGGGATGTTCAACGGGATAACTTTGTCGCTAGCTCTTTCCCAACCTCAATCTATTCTAGTAATACGTACATGGATACGGGATATAACAGTTATTTTGGCTCTACCCGTGGTCTTGTTCAATTTTATCTGCCTAGTCTACCAAGTGATAGCAAAATTTCTAGTGCTACGTTTAAAGCCTATCAAACTCAAGTGGATGCTACTAATGTGTCGGTCGATTTAAATCGGATTACCAGCAGTTGGACTAGTTCTGTAACATGGAATACACTGCCTAGCATCCAATCGACTCCAGAAGCTACCGTAACCAGTAATACTTCGAATGCTTATTGGCAGTGGACGATTACGCAATTGGCAAAGGATTGGTATAACGGTGTCGTTCCAAACTATGGTTTCATGCTAAAACAGCAAAACGAAACGACTTCACCATACCGTACATTTAATACAGTAAACAATGGGAATTACACTCCGCAGTTGACCATTAACTATACGGTTGATCCAATCGGTGTGGAAAATTATTGGGGCCTTACGAAAGATGGCGTAAATCCTGCTAATGGAAACTTAGTTTATCAGAAAAATGATTTATCAATTCCAGGACGTGGCGTACCAGTCAGTATGACTCGTACGTATAACAATCGAAAATCCGATGTTGCCGGAATGTTTGGATATGGATGGACTAGTAATGTCGAAAAGAGACTTGTGGATGGTGGAACTGGACCCATTACGCTGATCGATGAAGACAATACACAACATATCTTTGGACAAAAGATTGGTGGAGGCTATGTAGCTGCTGGAGGAGATTATTTAACGCTCGTGAAAAACGGAGATGGAACCTATACCATCACGCAGACGGACGGAACAAAAGAAAACTATAATACAAGTGGGAAGTTATCCACCATCGTCGATACGAATAGTAATACGACGACACTCACCTATGATGGAAACGGGAAATTAACAACCATAAAGGATGCCTCATTAAGAAGTACAACCATGACGTATGGGACCAATGGATATGTTTCTAGCATGACCGATCCAGCAAATCATACCATCAATTATGGATATGATGGATCTGGTAATTTAACAACTGTTACGGATGCAGCTGGGAAAATCACCACATTGTCCTATGATTCTAATCATGCACTGACAGGCATTAAGGATGCACGTAACATCACAACAACGATTAGTTACGATACAGCCAATAGGGTTAAGACTATTAGTAAACCCATTACTATCAATGGGACCTTGCAAACGAGCACAACAACTTACTCCTACGACACGACGAATCTCGTGACGTCTGTGACGGATGGGGAAGGAAAGCGAATTGACTACACTTATACGGCAAATGGCAATGTGGCTCAGGTGACAGAAAATCCATTGGATTCTGCAAACAAAGCCATTACTACGTATACGTATGACAATAATAACAACCTTACCCAAGTTCAAGATCCAAACACCAATAAAACGGGTGGCACGAGTAAGTATATTTATACGTACGATGGGAATGGAAACATTACAGCGGTACAGGTCCCAGGTGGTCAAACTGGCTATAACACGTACGATAGTCAAAACAATCTAACGAAAGAACAAGATTTTAATAGTAATATCACTTCATCCGACTATGATTCAAATAATAATCAAACCGAATCGACTGATGCCAATGTTCAAACATCAGCAAGCAGATATGCTGCAAATGGAAATATGCAATATGATACAAAACCAATGTCTGTTGCAGATAATAAATTGGCAAATTCTAGTTTTGAACTTGATAACAATACGGATAACTGGCCGGATAACTGGACGAAAGCAACCGAAACTGGGAAAACAGCTACGTTTGCTTGGTCAACCACATCCAAATATGGTGGTAAGAGTGTTAGTATCTCTAATCCTACCGGGTGGGCAATTGTTCAATCGGATAAGGCTCCTTACGTAACAGGTGATAAATATATTGTTAGCGGGTATGTAAAAACGTCCGGAACAACAGGTACCTCCGTTGTCAAAGTAGAATTTTTGGATTCAACAGGGGGATGGATTAGTGAAAAACAAGCTTATACATTAAAAGGAACGCAAGACTGGACTCGTATTCAAGCGGTTATTGACAGCGTACCAGCGAATACTGCATCTATTCGAGTGTCTGTTGGGCTTAACGCAGGATCTGGTACTGCATATTTCGATGGTGTTCAATTGGAAAAAGGAACAACGCTTTCTGCTTATAACTTTGTAGATAATTCAAGCTTTGAACGCAATTCAGGTTTAAACAGTATTCCGGATAACTGGACAACTAGTGGGAACTTGTCTTCCACAAATGATGGAATCGATAAAAACGTGAATTCAGGTGATGACAAGGTTTACACTGGGACGTATGCATTTAAACTTACTGGTGAAAAGACGAAAAACAAATATATCAAACAACATATTAATCTTTCCGGTGATGAGAACACCCCATTGACACTATCCGGTTGGTCTAAACAAATAGGGGCTGACGCCAACGGTGGAAATTATGTTCTTCAAGTCCAACTCAATTATGCCGATAACTCTGTAGGGACTTTTGCGAATGATTTCAGCAAAACAGCAGCAGACTGGCAGCATGTCGCAGCCCAAATAAAACCGGCCAGAGCCTTTAATTCTATAGACGTGCTTTATCTATATTATGATCAGTTAGGAACGGCTTGGTTTGATGCTATGCGTTTAGAAGTAGGAAATTCCTTTACTTTTAATACGTATGACACTGGTGGAAACTATCTTACGAATGTTGATAATTCAGCAAGCAGTATTTCCTACTCCTATGATGGTGTCGGAAATCAAACAAGTATGACGGATGGAAAAGGAAAGAACACTTCTTTTGCTTACGATCAGTTAAATAGGTTAACGAAAGTAACTGACGCTAACTTAGGAGATACTTCCTATGGTTATGACGGAGTGGGGAATCAAACTTCGGTAACGGATGCAAACAATCATGTAACCAACTATGATTATAATGAGTGGAATTTGATTTCAAGTATCACAAACCCGTTAAATCAAGCTATTCAATATGGATATGACAAAAACGGGAAGATGACGAAGGTAACCTTTCCAAAAGGAGATTCCGTTTCCTACACCTTCAATGGCTTGAATCGGATGGATAGTATTTCCTACAATGGAGTGAAGAAATGGGATTTAGCGTATGACGCGAATGGTAACCTTACTTCTGCTACCGATTCAGGTGGAAAGTCTACGACTTACACATATGACAAAAATAATCGTGTAACTCAAGTTGCTGAAGGAGCGTCAAACAAAATTGATTATGTGAACGATGATAATGGTAATCCTACTTCGTTAACGTTTACAGCAGGAGTAACATCCGTATCTACAGGATACACGTTTGATTCACAGGATCAAGTAACGGCCCTTTCTAGAAAAGGGGCGAACCAAGCGAAGTTCGTTTATGATGAACAGGGAAATGTTATCTCTGTAAATCGTTCAAATGGCACTTATACATCATATGAATATGATGATGCTAATCGCTTGAAATCTGTAAAGAACTACAACAATGCCGGTTCGCTATTAGATTCCTACAGCTATACGTATGATGCAAACAGCAACCGAACTAGTGTAGTAACAAGTTCAGGTACCATTTCGTATCAATATGATGCATTAAACCAATTAACACAAGAAACCTTATTAGACGGTACAACTATTGCATATGAATATGATGCAGTAGGAAATCGTACAAAGAAAACAGTGACCCAAGGTCAAACAAACACAACAACAAATTATACGTATGATGTTGCCAATGAGCTGACAGCTGTCAATGGCCAAGCATATACGTACGATGCGAATGGTAATTTGACCAGCAATGGTACGAATACCTTCATCTATGATGTTGAAAATCATTTGATTCAAGTGAAGAAATCGGATGGTACGAGCTTAGCTACCTTTACGTACGATCAAGATGGTAAGCGAACTAGTATGACCACTTCAAGTGGAACAACTAATTTCCATTACAGTGGAGATAAAGTGATATATGAAACAGATTCAAATAATAATATTGTCGCTGATTATACTTGGGATGATCAAGGGAATCCAGCAACGATGACTAAAGGTGGTACAACCTATTATTATCATGTGAATGGTCATGGGGACGTAACTTTACTTACGGATGCGAGTGGGAATTTCGTTGCACAGTATCAGTATGATACTTGGGGTAACATTACTAGTTCAACAGGATCAATGAAAGACGCTAACCCGTATCGCTATGCTGGTTATCGTTATGACAATGAAACTGGATTGTACTATCTCATGGCTCGCTATTATGATCCTAATGTAGGTCGATTTATTACAAGAGATACATTCCAAGGAACAAAGAACGCTCCATTGAGTTTAAACCAATATACGTACGTAACGAATAATCCAGTTATGTTCGTTGATCCAAGTGGTCATTATGCTACAAATAATTCTGCTACTTGTTATCCAGCTACTCAATGTGCACCTAAGGGAACTACATTGACGTATAAGATTCCTGATACTACAACGAGATATTTTATTGGAGGTACTTTGATTAGTGCTGCTGGTTATATTCCCGGAGTAAGATATGTATACGCAGCTGGTCTAACTACTTTAGGTATAGCATTTACTACTTACACGACATTTTTTACTAAGACTAAATCTATGAAAATTTACTATACTAATAGAGGTGTTAAAAAAGTAGTATATTGGTCTAAGACCAATTATAAAGGGACTAAGAAAACTAGATATTATTAAATCAAAAAATAGGTGTATAAATCATGTTGAAAAAATTTAATTTAGCTTCATACCTTACAAATTGTTCTAATGTAACAATGTCTTTAATATTTTTCGGGTTGAGTTTTTATTATACAGACAATTTTAAAAAACTAATTATCTTTTTAGTTGCTTCATTTATTACTAGTAATATAATTTCGTTATTTATTATAAAGCCTATATTATCAAAACTACTAAATAAACCTAAATAGATAGGTTTAACTTTTAACCCGTTCGAAAAGGTACTTTTCTGAACGGGTATTTTTTGTTCAAAAATGGCTATTTTTAATGAAACAGCATCTATTCGAGTGTTTGTTGAGCTTAATGCGGGATGATCCAGTACGGCTTATTTTGATGGGGTTCAGTTGGAAAAAGGGACCGTGCTAAGTTTTTTGCGAGATGGAAAATAATCCTTTATTTCCATCTCGTTTTTTGAAATTCTTTAACGGTTTTTTTGAAATTTTAATTTTTAATCAGTTAATAGAAGCAAAGGTACATATTTATTCTTTAGATCCTAGAGTGTTTTATATGTCTTGTTTTTTAGAATTCTATTTATTATTGATTCGCTAGAGTATCCTTACGGCTTAATTAGTTATTAGCTACTAATAAGAGTTTAAACTTAGCATATAATATACATTATATACATTTAAACTATCAAAATCCTATGTTATACTTGTCATATAATGTTCATTTTTAGTGCGATTTCATATGAATTTTAGAGAGTTAAACTCAGCATATAAGTTAAGAGGTGAGATTCATGCTGGAAGAGTATATTGCTAGTCTAGAAAAACAGGACAAGTCCTCAAAAACCATTATTTCCTATCGGAATGATATCCTTATCTTTTTTGAGGATTTACATATTCGGCCTGATGGTTTTGTGACGGCAACGGATGTAAGAAAATGGATTCATGGGTTGTTACATCCACAAGTAGGGAAACCATTGGCCATTACCACCATTAATCGTCGGTTAAATGCTTTGCGCAGCTTTTATTCCTGGGCCGTTAAACATAAGAAGCTGCAGCATAACCCGATGGGTGAAATTAAAAATATTAAATCAGCTGATGAAGATTCCGAAAAAATCATGTGGCTGACAGAAGAAGAGTTTGAAGATCTTTTGAATCGTGTAAGAAAGACGCCGGTCAAAAGCAGAGGAGTAGATCCCGAAGAGAAGTATCGCCGGGATCGAGCGATTATTTATTTATTAACATATGCTGGTTTGAGGGTGGATGAACTTTCAAACTTGAAGCTAACCGATCTTGATATGGAATTGCGACGTATTCGGATAGTCGGAAAGGGACGTAAGCTTCGGACTGTGCCCATGTCTAATACCTTATGGCAAGAACTGTACGACTGGTTACATTTTAGAGCAGAAATGGCAAACAAGAAACCTCATGTAGAAGAATCATTCTATGTGTTTTATAGCCAGCGATCACCCCAATTTACGGTTCGTGGAATTCAGGCGATGATTGAAAGTTACAGCTTACCGAAGAAAAAATTAACACCCCATATGTTCAGGCATACATTTTGTAAATGGATGTTAAAAGCAACGAACAATGACATTGAAAAAGTTCGAAGATTAGCAGGACATAGTAATATTTCGACCACAGCAAGATATTTAAGAGATTCCTATAGTGACTTGGCGGATGCTGTTGAAGCTATGCCTAAATTTTAATCTAGATGACCAATTCGCATAGCGTGTGGTCTTTTTTTCCTTACATATCTAATATAAACCAGCCCTCATACTCATGTGAAATACACTATTCTATATATCATAATGTCAAGAATTTTAATGGAGATTTGATGGTAAATTTAATAAATATTGGAAGAAAGGAAGGAAAAAAGTTATATTGTAGAGAATTGAATAAATAGAAAAAATTAACATTACGATTTGTTAAATAAAGGGGTGATGGCCTATTAGTAAATGAATCAATTTATAGTTTCTTAGTCTAACCTTTTAAACCTCTAAGTATAGTTACATAAAAATACCTTCAACACGTCCTCCATATTTGTAAACTGTTTTGTCTATTATTACATCTATAAAAGCTATGACTACAAACTAGAAAACTTGAGAAACTCCAACCTAAAAATCTAAATATTGTATTAATGTTAAGACCAATCTTTTTGTTTTATAAATAATGCTTAAACTAGGGAGATATTTAATTATGAAGAAGTTGTTAATGTTCTTGATTTTTTCATTCTTACTGATCGCTTTCACACCTGTTTCAAACGCTTTCGCTCAACAAAACGATAATGCAGTAAAGGTTAATACTGTTAAGCTATACCCAAAAAAGCCGGACGGGACCGTTAACACAGCCTCTACTCGTTATGTGACAGTTACATCGACTTGTAGGGATGGGGGAGGCGGATATGGAATTTGTGATGTAACTTTCAAAGCGTATAATGATACTATTAATGGTATAAGTACAACTGTTAGTTTCTATGATTCAATGGGTTTAAATGCTGGAAGTGATGATATCAATTTTGGTGTTAATCCTGCAAGCAGTACTGTATACGGCCAAGCTGAAGAATTTGTAGGCGGTGGAGATTATTACCACACAGCAATTGAGGGGACAGTTTACGGTAGGTACGACTCCTATTACCTTTATACTGTATTCTCAAAAGAATTCTATGTTAAATAATAGTAGGTGATGACATGAATTGGATAAAAACAGTAAGTAAGGAAGCGGTGTTTGATTTTCAAAATGCCGAACTTCATGATATCGAATTAAGAACAATAAAAAATCAAGAAAATGAGGGTATTTTTCCTATTTCACCTGTTTCACAATTTTTAATTGCTCCATATATATTAGAAAAACGTTTTAAAACTATACAAACCTCAATACCTTCAAATATTGGCTATAAAGATAAGAACTTATGTGATGTTGTCAAACATTTTAAAGTTATTCGAGAAGTTATATCACAAAACCAGATTCAATCCATACAAATAGAAGAACTTACGAATAGCTCCAAAGAGATTTTTATTGACATGATAAAAAATGAAACATTAAATGAATTGGTTAAAGATGTATATTTTAAAACAGAAAATGATATTATTAGCAATAATGACTTTGGATATGGGAATCAAATCCACTATCAACTGCTGGAAGATCAATTAAATTTTAAAGTGAAAGCAACGAGTGACACAAAAGAAATTCTGGAATTTATAGAAAAAACATATTTGGACCGTGAAGGAAAATTTACTTTACGACCTAGTGGTTGGTTTTTGGAAGAAGAACTAAAAAACTCACTATCATTGTCTCTTTTTGGACAAATAGTAGATACCATTTATTTAACGGTTAATTTAACAAATAATCAGGTTCTATATGTAGATTTAATCAAAAAATAACCAGAATAACGTAAGGGTTAACCATTTCCATTAGGAGTGGTTAACCCTTTTTAATTTCATTTGGGGATGTTTCTCTCTATTTTAAGATAGAAATTAAATTCTACTCAAACCTAGCCATTACGGATACCCAACAAGAATATAACGAAGTAATTAATAAATTTCCAATTTGATTCCACTTACTTTGCGGGTTTTGTCAGCTACGTTTAACTGATGATCAAACGCAAACTCGCCTGAAAAACCAATTGATACGTGAAAAGAAGAAAGGCATTGTCATGAAAGATAAAAGTAAACGTTTAATGGGAATGAATGTTTATATCACGAACACGTCGCTAGAAGAAATACCAACGAACTACATACATTCATTGTATTCACTTCGTTGGCAGATTGAAATTTTGTTTAAAACGTGGAAGTCATTCTTTTGAATTGATGAATGTAAAAATATTAAAAGAGAACGCCTAGAGTGCCATTTATACGGACAACTCATCGGTATTCTCATCTGTTCTTCCACGATGTTTCAAATGCGACCGCTTCTGCTTGAAAAGAAAAAGCAGGAGTTGAGTGAATACAAAGAGATTTATATGATTAAAGATTACTTTTCGTTACTGTTTCAAGCGATAGCAGTTGGCGCAGAAGAACTTTTGGAAATTCTGCATCGCCTTTATCAGCTGCTCAAAAAGAACGATCGTAAATGTCATCGTTATAAGAAGATGACAGTTTTTGATATTCTAGGGGTTGTGTATGAATCGACAGTAAAGCATAGACAAGCTGCCTAGCAAAAAAATGGCGTTTTAATAGGCTTCTTTAGCATGCTTACTTTTCTATCACTTGCTAGTTTTATAACAAGGATCATTTCATACATGCTTGATGGGCATGGGGAATCGTCAACATTAAGCGGAAAACATACGCAAAGACATTCATTTGTGTTAAAAAACTAATATTTTAGTAGATTACTGAACATTGATTAAGGAATGAGTTATTGAACACTTAAAAAGAAATAAACCCTTAAAAACCCTTTGACGATACGGTGTTAAGTAACTCTTCATTTTCTGTACAATCCCTTAGCGTATGTTTTGAGCTTTTAGTTGGTAGGACCCCAATAAGAGCAGCGCATGACCCAGTGTTGCTTCTTTGTGAACTTATTGGGCCTTCCTTCCTGTTTACACTTATGACGATAAGATAAAACACTGTTCTTTTGGAAAAAGGAGACAAAAAGGCAGCATCCATTCAAAAAACTCTCGTATACAACCTATACGAGAGTTTTTTGAATTTATTGTAATCCTTGCGTATGTCTGTATCTCACTGTAAATAAGGGATCGTTTTGATAAGCAAATGTAACAGCTTTGCGATTTACATTTGGCATTTCGTAAAAAATTTCGCTTATTTCTGTCCCATTTAGATCAATGCCTTTTGTTTCGTTAGGATCAGGTTCAGCAAACCTAGGAAGAACAATCGTTACTTCAACTCTCCCGCCTTGAACAATACCTAGACCGTCGAATGGAACACGAATTTGAAAATCATAACTTTCATTAAGACCTATCGATGTTAAGGGGAATATCTTATATTCATAAGACAATTCGTAAGTATTTGTAGCTCCTGCAATCGGAACTAATGGTGTCTTTTTGAGAATGGATAGTAGTAATAATTTTGCTACGTCTTCAAGCGTCCCACTTGGATTCCCATTTAGAGCTTGGGTTTGGATATCTTCAGTTCCTGCTAAAAGTGTACTTGCTTTAAATGGAGTAACTTCAAGATTTTGAAGCTTCAGCAAATCGAGAATTCCTGGGGTAACCGTAACACCACTTGGGACATAATATTCTTCTGAGATAGGCTCGTCCGTTTGGATAGTTGTTTTGACAGTTACAGTATCAAACGCATTGTTGTTAAAACGAGATGTTCCATTGACAAAAACCATTACATCTTGAATTTTAATGTTAACCATATTCATCACATTCCTTTTTTAATATTTTTTTGTTATCATGTTAATACTAGTTTTAAAGTAAAACCATTAAGACGGTAGGACGTTGCAGCGTCCTACTTTTCTCTTCTAACCCCTTTAAAAGGACTTCCACTACTTGTTTTTTGGTCCATAAATCGACCTGTCAAAGTGTCTCGCTTAATATAGTTTCCGTTTGGCCCTTTAAACTGACTCCTTGACTTTACTGCTCCAATTCGACCATTTCCAGGACTTCCATTCTTCGCCATCGTACTCACCCCCCTTCAATAGTTGAGTTGATAATCAACTCAATATTATGCTTAAAAAAAATTTAGAACTGAAATTCCATTTGTCCAGATGCTTCTTCTTCGGACGAATAGATGATTTTGTCTTTTATATACAACAGATTTAATTGCTTTAAACGTATGGTTAAGGCTGAAATTGAGACACATAATGTCTCTGCTAACTGATACAATGACGGCCAGTCTATATTTCGTTCTTCTCTTATCTTATTAATCGTTTTAACCATCATAGGCTTGGGCATTAAAATGCAAGATGCAAACAGATCTGCTTGATATTCTACAGGAGGCTTCATAGACTTACTTCTGCAATAGAATATCTTTTTATTAGTGAACAAATCAAGACACAATTGTGTTTCATCTGTAGCATGCAGTACCCAATGCCCTAGTTCATGTGCAAAAGTAAAGTGCATTGTTCCAATTTTCTCCTCAAAAAAAGGACGTTGACTTTCGTTCATCACAATCATTTTTTCAGAAGGAATTATCGCAGCCATAACTCTTTCTTCAGGATTAAAATGATCAATATAATCCCAAAGAATGCTTAAATCAAAATGAAACTCAATAATCTCTTCTATAGGTATGGCAAAACATGAAGTAAAGTCATCTAACTGTATCCCATAATCTAGTAATATATTTTGAGTAATGTTCTCCATTTGTTCTTGAGAAATAAACGATGGCATCTACTTTTGATCTCCCTGATTGATAATCTTGTTAATTTCATCCCATTGCTTATTTGTGAGTTTAGGTGCACTACGAAGAAACATGGGGACATTTTTGTTTTCTGTTATGACTTTATGAAAGTCCGTAGGTACTTTCTTTGCTGCTATTAATAATTCATTGGCGTCTTTATTAAACACTTCAGCCATTTTAATGATTTTATCTTCAGCTGGCGGTTCCATCGAGCCATTTTCAATTTTACTAATATAGGTAAAGTCAATACCGATTAAATCTGCTAACTTTCTTTGAGTAATCTTGTGTTCTTTACGCAAATCTTTTAGCAACTGTCCGAATTCACTCATCTCAGTCACCCTTTCTAGTCTAAGAATAAATGATTGTTGAATGTTTTGTCAACATTTTTAGTTTTTTATTTTCCTCTAGGAAAAAATTGTCTCTTTTTAATCTCGTCAGAAGTTTCTAATAAAGTAGAATTTGGAAGTATTTGCTTTATAACCATTTCGGAAAGGTCGGTATATACTTGTTCCTTCATTTTAATTTGGGTGAATGAGACAAAGGAAACCAAAATCCAATCCGTTTTAATCTTAAATCGCTTTAATTAACGCATTTTTTCTGTGTAAACGCTAGGTGTTTTTACTCCCTCAATCCATTGATACGACAGCTTTTATGGCGTCTATAAAGGGAACTGATTAAGAAGCAGTTTCTTTCATTCTCTAAACGCCTTAAAGACGCGTTCATAATAACGATTTCCTTCTTTTTTATTTATCGGAGTATACTTTGTCTTTAATAAAGAAGTTTCTTTTCGATTTTATATTCGGGGACCCTAACTGTAGTTTTAAGATACAGCTAGCCTTAAGGCTAGTTTTTTTCTTTAGAAATAACTATAAAAGCCCTGGTTAAAAATCTAAAAATTGCTTTGGCCGGCAGCACTACAGACTGATCAGAAAGCAAAGAACGCTTTCTGTCATTCTGTACGTGTCGCTTCGGCATTAAATGGCCCGATAACCACGGACTGTAAAGAAAGGAAAAGCATCTTTCTTACAATCCGTAGGTTCCTGTTCCATTTACGGCTAACGCCGTCATACCGAACGAGCCGAAAAAAACCTTTAAGACCTTGGGCTCCTCGCCCAAACCCAGCCAACGGGAGCCCGTTGGATCGCATTATACGCTCGGACTCTATTAATCTCCTTCTTTGTTCTCTTTATTGTAATCGTTTGCTCATAAGGGCAGTCAAGGGTGCTACGCTAGCGCTTCGCAAAGTTTGTGAACTTTTTTAAGAAGAAACGTTTAAAAAACTTCACAAACTTCAAGCCCATTGACAGCCCTTTTCGCAAAGATTCGGAGTGGTCAAACAAAAAGGAGTGATAGAGAATGGAAACAAGTTTTCATGGGTTGAAGGTAGCAATCTCAAGCACAGGATTTTATGTAGGTAGATATTTTCAAGAAGATGAAGCGATCACACAGTTTGTCCGGCTAACGGATGATTTCAGCAGCAAACAAGAAGCCATCGAGTGGATCGAAGCCATTATGGAAGAAGTAGCAGAAAGGAAAGAGGGGTAGCTCCCTCTTTTTGTTTTTTATCTTTCCAGTGTTCTAAGAGCATGGAAAATTCCCGGCTATCGCCAGGAATCGTGTCGCTTGCTTCGCTTTGCTCCTAATAATTGAAAGCGTGATGACGGGTTTATAGGGGCATCGAACCCCTAAAAACCCGACTGCCTCCAAGCTAACGCAAGGAGACAGTACGCTCTTTTTATTCGCAGGATTTCGATCGAAATCCTGCGAATAAAAAGAGCTTTTTTCTCTATTGAAAAGCTCGGCATCGAGCCTCGCCTTTCAACCGATGCTGCTGCCTTTCGGCCCCCATTCGCATCGGACGCTCAGGCCGTGTTTTTTAATGGCAAACGGGCATCGAGCCCTTTGCCATTAGGCGTCTTATACCTGCGGTATGTTCGACTGCCACGCTCGGACGGTAGTGAGCCTTCTTTGTTCTCTCAATTATAATGAATGGGCTTATGACCGCGTGAAGGGCGGGCGCCAGGCAAACAAAATCGGCAAAGCCAAGTAGGCTAAGGGGCAATAAGAAAGCAAAAAACGCTTCCCAACTGCCCCTAAGTCATTGGGCTTCACTCGATTTTGAACGACAACGGGCAAAAAGCAGGCCCGTTGCCTATGCCTGACTGGCAAGTTCGCTTCTTCGTAAGCGAACCCTTCACCCGGTTTGCGCCCATCATTGCTTCCTTCTCAAACAAAGAAAGGAAGTGTTACATATGGAAAAGGTTTACGAAATTCAACGTATTAAACAAGTCATTCAGGAGGTAGAAGGAGGAGAACAATACATCGTTCGTTCCCCTGAAGATGCAGCGAAGATTGCTGCTCAATTTATTGGAGAGGATGATCGTGAAGTGTTCTTTGTCATGTGCCTGAATACGAAAAATCGTGTAGTCGCTGTACATCGTTGTCATGTCGGAAGTTTGAATGCAAGTATCGTTTCGCCAAGAGAGGTGTTCAAGTCTGCCATCCTGAATAACTGCGCATCCATCATTGTCAGCCACCAGCATCCATCCCAGAATGTCAATCCCAGCCAGGAAGATATTGAAGTCACGAGAAGATTAGTGGAAGCAGGTAAGATTCTAGGAATCGAGGTTCTCGATCACCTGATAGTCAATGCCGAAGCTGAATACTACAGCTTGAAAGAAAAAGGTAAAATGTAAGATTCGAAGGAGAGGGTTCGCCCTCTTCTTTATTTTTTTTCGTTATTTTTGGTGGTAGTTCGTCTTGTTTAGGGGCATCGAGCCCCAACAAGACGACTGCATCCATGCTACGCAAGGATGCAGCAAAAAAATTATAAAATAGGCCTTAGTGTTGACTAAGTCAACGTTTTTATAATATTGTTAAGTTGACTTAGTCAACAGGAGGGGAATTAAATGAAACGCTCCACAAAACGGATCATTGAAAAGTTTCCGAATTTTAAAGGTAAATTAAAGGCTTATGAGAACATTTTAACAGTGGAAGAAGCCATGCAAGGATTAACGGAAGTTGAAGCTGTATTCCTAAGACTAACTTGGTTTTTTGAAGCTCCTGAACAGGAGAGTTTTAATATCGGGTTACTGTATCACCATTTAGATAATGAATGGCTTGAATTCGCGTTAGAATTAATGACTCAGTTCTTCAGAGAGGATACGTATTTAATTCAACAACCTACTTTTTCCATTCTTCGAGAAACGCCGGATCATTATTTTAATCAAAAGAAGTTTGCTGATTTCTTATCGGAAAATGGCTTGAATTATGATAAACGAAAATTAAATGTGTATTACAGTCGAGATAAATTGCCAAAAGCAGATGTTGAATTTGCTGGTACCCCCTATTGGAGTAAATCTACAGTCGAAATGTTTTGCGAACAGGAGAAGGAACGATTGAAAAAGGAATAAGGTAGGAGTTACAACCCATATAACGATTGCAATGTAGCTTAGAGAGGTTTTCTAAGCTATTTTTATTTTCTCAAAAGTTTCGTCATTATGGGTTATTCATTTTTGATATTTTGACCAGTAATGGCACACGTATTAGAAGCACTAAATCATCAACTTTACGGACAATTCCTGTACCTTTCATAAAATATCTACCTACTATTCATTCATAAGTATACAATTGGAATTTTCCTGATAAGATGATACAATATGGTTAACTAAGTAAACTAGGTTAACCTATTGGTATATATGCATTAATAGGTTAACCAAAAGGAGTATGAAATGGCAGATAAAACGTTCGGTGTAAAGGTAAGCGAGGAAGTGCACGACAAAGTAAAGGAAATGATTGAAAATAGCGGAGATTCATCAAAAGAATGGTTTGAAAAAGCGGTCGCTATGGCCCAATTACAATCCATTAAACAGGGTGCTGCAGATTATAGACAGGACTTGAACGAGCTGGATGTCCATACAACGAGAATTTACGAATTAATATCTAATATGATTCAGAGGTCTATTTATATTAAAGATCATGCAGTCAAAGAAGTTTCCGACAGGTTGGAGCAAAAAGAATCGATTATAGGGGAGTATCAAGAAAAGGTTAATCGTGCAGTCGAGGAATTAAAACTTGCTAATGAATCATTAAAAGTTTTAGAGCAAGAGAAAAACGAATTATTGAGGCAATTAGAGAGTCAGCAGTCCACTCATGCAAATAATCAATTATTGATCCATGAATATAAAGAGAAAAACGATACTTTAAGTGGATTAGTTACTAAGTACCAATCGTTCGCGGAAGAAAATGAAAAACTAAAGATGGTCTATTCAACAGAGCTTGAGAGTTTCCAATCACAAGTAAGAGAATTGTTAGGGCAGACGGATCAACAACAAGATGAGATTAAAGAATTGAAACGACAACTACAAACTTTGAAAGACACTCATTCGGTTGAATTAGAAAGAGTCAATGAGAAAAAGGAGTTTGAAAAGGAAAAGGCCTTGCTTAGTATTG
>Ga0308175_100000164_pt1 | contig 51828 bp, 47 predicted proteins | sample PhyCR1_3_FD_203893 | JGI IMG/M metagenome (GOLD analysis project Ga0308175, IMG submission 203893) | Soil microbial communities from UC Gill Tract Community Farm, Albany, California, United States - DLSLS.C.R1 | ecosystem: Environmental > Terrestrial > Soil > Agricultural land | place: USA...
ATCCGGCCCCAGCTATCGCGCCGAGTGGATCATTATCCCGCCGCTGTGACGCCCCCCGGGTGGATCTGCTCCAGCGCCGAAAATGGATCAATCCAAAGGCGCCGCCGAAGTCCCACGAAGCCGCTGCCCTCGAAGCCCGGACAATCGGTCCTCACGCTGATGCCCGAGCCGGACATGGCCCCATTCTCCGCCTGGATGCGCGTCGAAGCCGCCGGTGAAGTGGAGGACACCTTGTAGTCGTAGATGACAAGGTCGCCGGCGCCCGACACCGGCTCGACCCCCAGCTCGACGCTGGCGAGATACTCGTTGCCTTGCGCCCAGGGTGTGCCAGCCGAGTCCGTACGGGTTTTGAGATAGTTGACGAACGCGGCCAGGTCAATCTCGCCCGGAGAAACCGGCGTCACGTCCGGTACAAAGGCGATCATCTTCCAGCCAGTCCTGCCGTACTGGCCGTTCAAGCTGCCGAAGTTGTTGGCCAGCACGCCGTCCTGTCCCTTGGTGCAATACACGTGGTACAGCTTGCCGCTGATGACGGCGTCGTGGTCATACCACTGCTGAGGACGGTTGTTCGGGTACGCCCCGTAGTCTCCCCAGTTTCCCAGCGGAATCATGATTTCGTGCGTGATCGAGGAGTTGAGGAACCCGAAGTCCTGTCCGGGCTGCGACTGTAGCCAGATATCGAAGGTCAGTTGTCCCATGCCGGTGGGCGGGGAAACGTCGCTCCGCGCAAATTTTGCCGTGAGCGCGGCGATCGGCAGTTGCTGCGGCATGAAGGTTCCCGGCGTGGAGCCGGTCGGGGCCGTCTGCGAGAAGCTACCATCGAGCAGCGCCACAGGGTGTCCAACGATCCACGAGTCCGGAGAATAGAGGCCAGGCTTCATGCCGCTCAGGACCGCTGGAAATGCCTTGACCGTGTCGGAGACAGCCGGCCAGCGCCATTTCATCCTGAGCGCAACCTCGCCGTTTGGCCCGACCATTGGAGAGACCCCGAGATATTGCTCATATTGATCGGGCGCCGTGCCTTGGGTCAGAGCGCCCGCACCCCAGGCGTTGTCTCCCACGGCCCAGTAAGCGTCGTTGTTATTACCAAACTGCAGGGTGTCCTTCCATCGCTCAGGATTGTTGGGGCTGTAGAATGGGATCACGGGAGGATCCGTGAGCGCAGCGCTCGCGCTGGATACTTCCACCTGTGAGCCGGAATCTGGCACCACCTTGGCGGTGCACGCCGCAAGGGCCGCGCTTGCGGTGACCACTGCAACCAGTGAAGTTGTAGCTTTTGTCAGAGATGCAGAGATCATCCAAGCCTCCCCTGTAAGTTATCAACCCGTTGTTTGCCACAGTGCATGGCGATCTCTGGTCGCTGTCGCTCCTGCCGGCATGCCAATCACATCCTGTGTGGATGGTGCATGTCCGAATTGCCGCCAGCCAACATCGCAAGAGCGCCTGCATTGGCAATGTACCCGACCGGTCCGCCATAACCTAGTCGTTTTTTTAAACTCCGTCGTTTTCGACATAGGGTGTGCGACTCTGCCACGAGATCGGGAGCGCGGTGGGTGCGAGATGAGGCCGACGAGCGTTTGCGCGCACCCAGGATCTCGACCGCGCGACCGGCGACCAGATCGAACACGGCGAGCTCAAGATCACGATCCAGCAGTTCTTCCGGGTCAGCGGTTCGTCGACGCAGCGCGAAGGCGTGACCCACGACATCGTACTGCCGGATCCGGCCGGGCACATCGAGACGGGCGAACGCCAGCTCGAGCACGCAATCGTCGCAGCCGGGATCCTCGGCGCACCTACACGCGAGTGGATGCCTGGTTGTATCCGGGGCGTGTTGCGGCCAACCTGAGTAGATGAGCGATTCGGAGCAGACAGCGGAAGGCATCGCAAGGCTTCAACGTCTGCACGGTCAACTTGATCAAGCAATTCAGCACTGCAACGCTCGCGAAAAATGACCCGGGTCTGCTTGGCAGAAATGACCCGGGCGGCATGCCCGCGCCGGGTCGCGGTGATCGGCGGTCGGCGCCGGTGTGCCCCGGTCGTGGTCGGGTTCCCAAGAAAGAAACCCCGGTCGGGCTCTTCCGCGGATGTGCAATGACATACCTGGATCGCCCCTGAGCATTCACCCGGTCGGGTTCTGAGCAGCTCCGCAGGTCGACCGGATCGTGCTCTCTCGTGCTCTCCCTGAGATTACCCCGTCCGCCGCTTCGGGTCCTGGAGGAGCTGGCGAAGGAACTCGCCTCGGGGCCTGTCGCCTCGGAGCGCGTCGAGCCGGTGCGCCTCGGACTGCGTGAGGAGCACGGGCACGCGAACGGTCCGTTGTTCCTCCGGACGGCGATCTCGTTGAGAGGCCGGCATCGGCTCCCCGAACCGTTCGCGCCAGCGCTCGCCAGCCTGTGCCTCTTCCCACTCCATCAGCTCGAAGGTCGAGAACTGGTACGGCGTGGACCCGTCCACTGGGTCCACGCAGCCCGACGGGCACTGCCAGATGAACCCGTCGAAGGGCAACACGCGATCCCCGCGCCGGAACCGCGTGAGCTTGGAGACGAGCATGGCGGGCTTGTTGCAGCCGGAGCAAGGCGGAGCGGTGAGGTTCGGCTTCATGGTTCACCCCTTGTGAAAGCTGATGACGACGATTCCGGCGCGCTCGACGAGGCGGATCCAGAGGTGGCCGCCATCCCAGAGCTCCGGGGTGAAGACCCAGATGAAACCACCCTCGGGCGCGGTCGATTGCTCCGTGCGTAGCAGATCGTCGATCGCCAGCTCGAGGAGCTGGAGCTTGAGGTCCACCACGGTCCATTCCAGATCGCGGAGGCCATCGAGAGCGTAGGCCCGGATCTCGACGTGCCCTCCGTCCACCGCGCGGCGGAGTCGAACCAGGAACGCGCCGATCTGGGCAGCTGTCGGCGGCACATACACTAGGTATGCACATTCTAAGTGCGCCGACAAGCTCTCGATCGAAGTCGGCCACGACCGCGCCGCTGCCTGTTCACTCTAACCTGTTGGGGCGACTGGAGGTTCCGTTCAGGTCGACGCGGGAAAACGTCGTTCCGTTCACCGAGCCGATCGCGATGACCGGCGCGCTGACCGAGCACGGGCGAAATACGCACGGTGGGCCTACATTCGCGCTCAGAGATGAACGCACGGCCCAAGAAAGTTCACCGCAGCGGCGGCGGCGGTAAACGCATCGCCGACCACAAGGCCAAGGGCAAGAAGGCCGCCCGAGGCAAAACCACCACGAAGCTGCTCGTCGCTATGGCGGGCAAAGCAAGCGCCGCGAAGGCAGCGAAAGGCGACGAGCCCGTGTTCGCCTACATCGCCAGCTTGCCGCAGCCGCAGCGCGAGATCGCCGAGCGCATCGATGCCCTGGCGGCCAAGATGTTGCCGGGGCTCCAGCGTGCGGTGAAGTGGGGGATGGCGTACTACGGCGTGGACGGGGGCTGGTGCTTCGCGTGCGGCGGCTTCGTCGGCCATGTGAAGCTGATGTTCATACGTGGCACGGAGATCAAGCCGGAACCGCCTGTGACGCCGATCGGGATGGGCAAGGCCACACGGGGCGTCGAGCCGACATCCGTGGACGATCTCGACGAACGCCAGGCGGCGTCGTGGATGAAACAAGCCGCCGCCATGCCGTTCTTCGGGGGGAAGAAGCAATCACGAAGGAGGCAGACCCCGACGAAGAAGTAGCGCCAGGTGCTGGATCTGCTCCCGCCCTGGAATAGGACGATTGCGTTGGGCGAGGAGAACACCTTGAGCAGGAGACTAACCATCCGGGCCTCGCGATCGGGCTCCTGTTCCCCCACCGCGGCGGGCACGCGGCTGGTCGGTAACGACCGGCGCTGGCGGCATGCGCAGCTGCCGACCTGGAACGAGGCGCTGTCGTTGCCGCGGCCGCCTACCAGCTCGCCGATGCCACCGGCGTCAACATCCCACCCGAACACGGGCCGCTACCAAAAAGTTGACTCGCCCGCGCGCAGTCTGGATCGTCGGCTCATGATGCAAGCGCAGCCGATCGTGGCCGACGCGGAGCCCGAGTTGATGATGTCGTGGAAGGCGATCTGCGACAAGTATCCGTGTCAGTGGGTAGTCCTCGTCGAGACTGACTGGGTCGAGGTGTACAGTTTCATGTTCCGATCCACGCATGTTTTCGCCCACGGCCCCACGCGCGCCGCCGTGCTCGAGCCCGTGCGTACGGCCATGGAGCGCTACCACGGGTGCGGGGTGTTCCACACGAAGCGTACGTGGGCACCGCCGCTCCTCCTGCGCGCGTCATGATCGTGACGCCGTTCGATCCGACCCAGGATCTGATCTATGTCACGGCGAAGATCTGGAGCCCACGCGGGACGCCACAGGAGGCGACGATGGTGTTCGATCCCGGCGCCGCCATGACGATGATCAGTCCTGACTTCACCGACGCGCTCGGCTACGGCGCGCACCGGGGCGATCGGCGAACGGTGATCCGCTCGGCGATCGGGAGCGAGCCGGGCTACCTCATGCGCGTCGCGCGGTTCGGGGCCCTCGGCTTCGAGTTTGCCGACTTCAACATCCACGTGCACGACCTGCCTGACGGCGGCGACATCGACGGGCTCCTCGGCCTCGACTTCCTCCGGCGCTTCGACTACGAAGTCCGCTCCGCGCGTGGCGAGATCCATACGCGGGCCGCGTCGCTCGACGCGTAGCGGTCGCTCCCAAGCCTGGACCGACCGTAAGGTCGCCAAGAAGCTCGGCCTTTCCCCCCGGGAGGGCGGTCAGCTTGCTATGCGCGAAGGAGGCCACGGCTGCGCCAGCCTTCGATCAGGAAGGTCCAGAAAGCATACCGGCGGCCGATCCGGCGCCGCAGGTGACCCAACATGGCCACGCGAGTTCGGGTCGCTCCGGCCTTCGGTCGACCGGTCAGGTCGACGAGGTGAAGCTCGTCCCGTTCGCCGAGCTGGTGACTGGTTGCTGGACGCCGTCGACCAGGATCTTCGGCGTCCACGGCTGGGCGGGGGCGGGCGCCGGTGCGGCCGCAGGCTGCGAACGGCCCTTCATCATCATCATCATGGGGAGCATCGACGACATGTCGAGGCCTGCGCCGCCGGTGACCATGGAGAGGTCGACGGCGTCCAGCGTTGGCAGGGTAGATGGCTCGTCGTCGTGGTGAGTGGGCATGGGATCCTCGTGGTGCCGGGGTGGTGCCGGCGGGATGCCGGGGTGGTGAACGCCCGGGCTGGGCGACCCGGGCAACGAGTCCTATGAGCAGCAGTCGTGCCGGATCCGCGCCCAGTCATTGCAGCGAGTTGCGGGAGATGGGGCCGCGGGTTGTCTACCGGGCTAGACATCGTCAGCCCCGCCCCCGCGCGCGATACAGTGCGGGCGTGAAAGCCGGCAACCCCACGCTGTCGAGTTACGGGACCACGATCTTCGAGGCGATGTCCGCGCTCGCGCGCGAGCACGCGGCGGTCAACCTCGGCCAGGGCTTCCCCGACGACCGCGGCCGGCTCGATCTGCGCCAGGCCGCCGCGGAGTACGTCATCGAGGGGCACAACCAGTACCCGCCGATGATGGGGATGCCGGCGCTGCGCCAGGCCGTCGCCGCGCACGACAAGCGGTTCTACGGGCTCGACGTCGACTGGCAGACCGAGGTGCTGATCACCTCGGGGGCGACCGAGGCGCTGCTCGATTGCTTCCTGGGGCTCCTCGAGGCGGGGGACGAGGTCGTCTTGCTCGAGCCGGCCTACGATACGTATGCGCCGGTGATCCGCCGGCTCGGGGCGGTGCCGCGCGCGGTCCGGCTGGTGCCGCCGACGTGGTCGCTGCCTCGCGAGGAGCTCGCCGCGGCGTTCTCGCCAAGGACCAAGCTCTTGCTCCTCAACTCGCCGATGAACCCCGCCGGCAAGGTGTTCACGCCCGACGAATTGGCGTTCATCGCCTCGCTGGTCCAGCAGCACGATGCGTTTGCGGTGTGCGATGAGGTGTACGAGCACCTGGTCTTTGGCAGCGCCCGCCACATCCCTCTGATGACGCTCCCGGGCATGCGGGAGCGCGCCTTGCGCATCGGGTCAGCCGGCAAGACGTTCTCCGTGACCGGCTGGAAGGTTGGCTACATCACCGCACCCGCCGCGGTGATGCGCCCGATCACCAAGGCGCATCAGTTCGTGACGTTCACGACACCGCCCAACCTGCAGCACGCCGTCGCGCTCGGCCTCGGCCTCGATGATGCGTATTTCCATGGCCTCGGCGTGCCGCTCGCCCGAAGCCGCGATCGCCTCGCGTCTGGCCTCGCCTCGCTCGAGCTGCCGGTGCTGCCATGCGATGGAACCTACTTCCTCGTACTCGATGTCAGCCGGTGGCTCCGCCCCGACGAAGATGACGTCGCGTTCTGCCGTCGCCTGGTGGTCGAGGCGGGCGTGGTCTTGATCCCGATGAGCGCGTTCTACGAGGCCGCGCCGCCGAGGCACCTCGTGCGCGCTTGCTTTTGCAAGGAAGACGCCACGATCGATGCCGCGCTGCAGCGCCTTCATAGCTGGGTGGCGAAACAGCGGTAGCGCGTCGAATCATCGATGGCATTTCTGGGCCCGGCGTTTATCATCAACGAATGCATCAAGCGCTGACGTCTTCCCTGTGCCGGTCGATCGCGGTTGGTGGCCTCTTGCTGGCCCTCACCGTGGCCCATGCCCGAGGATCCAAGCCGCACATGCACCACCTGGCGTTGCACGCCGTCGATCAACCAGGCGCGCTCTACTTGACCGCCTGGCGCAACGGCGCGGTGAACGTGCCGCTCAAGGGCGACAACCTCGTCCCGCTGAGGTTCACGATGAGAGCGTCGATCAACGATGGCTGCCGGTGGGAGGGCATCGAGACGCTCATGCCGCTCGACAACCACCGCTACTTCTATCGTTACGACGAGAAGATCCTCGAGTGCGAGCCCGGCGCGGATCCGTATCTCAAGACGCCGCGGACGGGCCTGGTCACCGTCGAAGACTGAGCGAGACCTGGCGACCTAGACCGCGACAGGCACCACGGCATCCTCGTCGAGCTTGCCGTCGAGCAGCCACGTCTCCATTTCGCCCTTGCCCTTGACGTCGATCATGCCGCGGTGGCGCAGGCGGTACTTGCCGTCGAGCAGCTGGCGCGAGGCGGCGCTGAGCTGGATGGTGCCCGGGATGCCGTGCGATTCCATGCGGCTGGCGATGTTCACGGTATCGCCCCACAGGTCGTAGATGAACTTGCGCTTGCCGATCACGCCGGCGACGACCGGGCCGCTGTGGACGCCGATCCGGATATTCAGCGTCTCGCCCCAGCGCGCCGTGAGATCGGCGACGATGTCGAGCATCGCCAGGCCCATCTCGGCCACCGCTTCGGCGTGATCGGCGCGCGGCTCGGGGAGCCCGCCGGCGACCATGTAGCAGTCGCCGATCGTCTTGATCTTCTCGAGGCCGAACTGGCCGGCCAGATCGTCGAACTTGCAGAACAGCTCGTTGAGCACCTCGACGATACGCTCCGGCGGCAGCCGCGAGGACAGCCGGGTGAAGCCGACGATGTCGGCGAACAGCACCGTGACGCCGGCGAAGCCGTCCGCGATCGTGCCGCCGGACAGCTTGAGGCGCCTGGCGATCGACGGCGGCAGGATGTTGAGCAAGAGCTCCTCGGAGCGCTGGTGGGCGCGGTCGAGGGCGGCCTCGGCGATCAAGGTCGCGCGGCGCGCATAGTGGGCGCACGCCGCGAGGGTCGCGAACAGGCCGCCGAGCATGATCGGCCGCAGCACCCGCAGGCGGTCGGCCGTGATCACCGGCCCCAGGTGCGGCAGGTGATCGCCGAGCGAGACGACGAGCACGAGGTCGACTCCCGCGAGCGCCGACAGCGTGAACATCATGGTGGTGTGGCGCGGCCCGTACAGGAGGAACGGCAGCATCGTGTGGAGCATGAAGAACAGGTGGACGTCGAACCCGGTGCCCTCGACGAGGACCTGCGACACGACGAGCAGGTGACCGCCGAGCAGGAGCCACGTCGTGGCGGCGACATGGTGGCCGCGGGAGTTGAACCACAAGGTCGGCAGGTAGCCGATCGCGTAGACGACCTGGAGCGCGGGGAACACCGGCGAGCCCGAGACCACGAGCACCGGCGCGAAGCCGAGCGTGAACGCGACGCCGAGCATCGCGATGATGTTCGACAGGACGACGTAGCGCGCCTCCGATGGCGCCATGGCCGGATCTCGCCCGATCCGGATCAGCCGGCCGAACAGCCGCTGCACGCGTGGTGACGCGACGAACCCCCGAATCATCCCCGCACTGTATCGCGGCGGGGGGGCCGCGTGCGCGATTTACGAGGACGCGCGGGGCTGATCGCCGGGCGGAGCGGCCGGGCGGTGCTCGCAGATCGCGGCGAGGGTGCCTGCCACCGCGGTCGCGGGGACGTTGCGGCCGTGCGCCATCGTCCGGGCGAGGTCGTTCAGCGACAGGATCCCGATCGGCCGGTGCGCGTCGTCGACGACCGGGATGCGGCGGATCTTGTGCTTGGCCATGAGCTCGGCGACCGCCGTGTCGCTATCATCGGGGCCGCACGTCACGACGTGCTTGGACATCGCGACCTCGACCGGGATCTCGCGCAGCGCCTCGCCGCGGGTGTAGGCGGCCATGCACGCGTCACGATCCGTGATCATCCCGATCACCTGACCGTGCTCGTCGACCACGGCCAGCGTGCCGATATCGTGATCCCACATCAGCTGGGCCGCACGATCGAGCGTGTCGGTCGCGCGACAGACCTGAACGGTTCGCGTCATCAACTCCGAGATCTTCATTGGCGATCCTCCGATCGCGCAGCGGAAGCGAGCATCGTGCCAGCGCCCGGCGCGGCGAAGCCGCTCCTCGGCGGTTCGAGGTGCCCACGCGTGTGCACCTCATGCACGTGTGCGAGAACGCCCGTGCGCCGTGCGCGATGGCTTGCGCTTGCGGGTCGTGGCGGCCTTGCGCGCAGCGGCCTTGCGCAGCGCCGGGCCCTTGGTGCGCACGGCTCGTCGCGCGGCTTCCGATCGGGCGCGGCGTCCGCGACGCTCCGCCGAGGTGTGCGCTTGCGAGGCGAGCGCGTCATGGGAAGCGGCACGGTGCGGCTCGTGGCGCAAGGCACGACTGACCGCACGACTGCGGGTCGCCGAGGGCGCGCGAGGCTTGCGGTGATGCTGACCTACCTCGTAGTCGCGCGCGGCGGCGCGCTTCGTCGTGGATTTGCCACGGGCGGGCGCGCGCAACGGCACACCGGCGCGGCGCGCCTTCGAGAGCCCGATCGCGATCGCTTGCTTGGCCGAGCGGGCGCCGTGTTTGCCCTCCCGGATATGATGCATCTCCTCGCGGACGAACTCGCCTGCGGCTGTCGATGCGCTGCGTCCCCGACGCAGCTTCTGCTTCGCTCGTTGCACGGTGGCTCGTTCTGGCATGGCTCCTCCGGTCCGGAGCGACTGCACGTCGCGTGCCGCGCCGGAGCGTCGCGCACCGCTGGAAGGTGCGGCGTTGTTTGTCTGATCGCCGTTGACGCCAGTCGCCGAGCTCGACTCGGCGGGCGCCGATACTTCTTCGTCACCGAGGAGCTGCCGGCCTGGGTGCAGACGCCGGCCGGCAAGCGGATCATGACGGTGGCCAGGAAGGCCGGCCTCGGCGACCTGACCACCTACGGCCTGACCGACGGCGAGCGAGCGGCGATCCAAAAGCTCGAGCGCGCGGTCGACGCCAAGGACGCCGCGGAGGCGGCCCGCGCGAAGGCCGAGCTCGGCAAGCTGGCCGAGCCCCAGCTGAAGGCGCTGGAGCAGGCCGTCGAGCGGCAGCCGTGGGACACCCCGCCCGAGAAGTCGCGCGAGTTCACGCCCGACAAGCAGGTCGCGCTCGACAAGGAGCTGGCGAGGCGCGGCCTCGACGGCAACGCCAAGTTCAAAGCCAACCTGGCCAGCGCGAGCGGCAACACCAGGAACAACGTGAAGAACGCGCTCGGGTCCGATCCGATGGGCACGCGCGACGCGGTGCGGGCCATCGCCGAGAAGTGGGCGATGGACCGGTCGGGCGGCAATCCGCAGGAGTTCGCCAATCGCTACGAGTTCGCCAAGGCGAAGTACTCCGAGGCGGCCGACAAGGCCACGGCCAACAAGAAGGCCGAGGCCGACAAGGCGATCACCGCCGACCTGCTCGACAAGGCCTACAACACCGACGCCGCCAAGGTGAAGGCGCTCGGCGAAGGCGGTACCGTCGCCGACATGCCGCCGGACATCAGGGAGGCCAGCGCAGCGGACGTCAAGGCCATCCAGGACAAGGTCCGGACCCAGGGGCGGTACGAGATGGGCTCGGAGTCGGGCGAGGTCTACCACGCCAGCAAGCACTACATGGAGCTGCTCCCCGACCTGCGGACGGGCGACCCGGTCAACAACACCGCCGGGCGGCCCGGGTGACGGTGAGGGACGGCACGATCAAGAAGACGTGGAGCGAGGACGGCGCGCTCAAGTACGTCGTCCACCACGCCTTCAAGTCGAAGACGGCCGGGGCTCAGGACACGGTGCTGGAGGCCTTGATGATCGTGCGCGCCGACGGCAAGGTGGTGATGGCCACCTTCGGCAACGCGAAGATCGTCCCACCGTGACCGCAGCACCGGCGACCAGGAGCCCACGATGATCACGTTCGACAACGTCACGGTCGACGGCTGCACGACCGAGTTCTTCCGCCTGCTCGAGCGGAGCAAGCAGGGCGGCCTCGACGCCGAGCCGGACCTGCGGCAGGCGCTCGCGTCCCTGGTCGGCGTCGAGGTCGCGCGGGCGCGCGAGGGCACCGATCCGGCGCGGTTGGCCGCGTTCCGCCGCGACTCGGCCGCCGCGCTGGCGACGATGGCCGACGACCTCCAGTACTTCGCCGAGCACCTCGCCGACCAGGCCGAGCAGTTCATCGACGCCACCGAGGCCGACTGGGCCGACTGGTACGACTTCTGCCTCCGCCGCAGCGAGGTCGAGCTCCTGCGCGACGACTACGCCGACTCGCCGGCGGTCCAGGCCATCGTCGCCGACGACATCGAGCGGGCCGACCGCGAGCTACGCCGGATCGGCGCCCAGCAGCCGGAGCCGCTGCCGGCGCGCCTGGTGCCGGCCGGGCTGCCCTCCTCGCACTGGTGGTGGCGTCACCGGTGACCGCCGGCCCGGGCCGCGCGTGGCGCGGCGGGAGATCGAGCCCGCGTCAGCGCCAGCCGGGGCCGATCTCGGCCTCGAGGATGTCGACGCACAGCGCGACGCAGCCGTCGCAGATGGCGACAGCGCCGAGGCCCAGCAGCCCGCGGACCTCGTCAGGTGCCAAAACTCGATCACGGCGGATCTGGCCGAACTTGGCGATGCTGTCGGTCCAACGGGACCTGCGGTCCGCGGCGAGGATCGGTGGGGCGAGCCGCTACGCTGGCGCTCGAGGCTGACGATGTCCCACGCCTCGCGCGCGGCACGTTGAGCCCGCCGCGGCGAAGACGTTCGCGCGCTATATGGCGCGACGGTGGTAGAAGTTCAAGATCCCGCCGAGGCGTTCGCGACGCTCGATCGGGAGGTTGTCGTTGATCGGCGGCTGGCTCTGCGGGAGCAGCCGGTTCTCGAGTCCGTGATGGTTCCTGGGGTGGGGCGCGCGCGGGCGCGAACGTTGCGGGCTCGGCGGGGAGGCCGAGGCTGGTGAGCAGGCGGCGGGTGAGGTTGGCATCGGCGACGATGGCCACGACGGTGCGGCGACCCCCGCAGACGCACGCGAGAACGTCTTCGGCGAACACCCGGCGTAGGAGCTCGGCCCAAGGCAACCGGCGAAGGCGAGGGCGCGACACGGCGAGCGGGCCGCCAGGGGGAAACGCGTCGTCGGGGGTGGGCGGTGTGGCCGCAGGGCAGCCGGGGTGAGTGGCGTCGTCGGGGGCGGTGGCGGGCACGAGCGCGCGGAGCTTGGGGCGAGCTTGGCTGGCGGGACCGAACACGCCAGCGTAGCGAACCAGATGGCGTCTCGGCGGAGGGATGATGCCGATAAGTCTTCGGAGAAACGCGACGGGCTCCGAGACGAGATGGGTGCGGCCGTCGGGCCACGGGCGCTTGAGCTTGTACGAGATCCGGCCGTCGGAGGTCCAGGTGAGCCGATCGTGCGCGAACGCGGGCCGAGCGCCGTAGCGGGCGAGACGTTCGAGAGCCTCACGGTCGTGATCGGCGATCACGACGCCTGCGTGGAGCGAGAATCCCTCGGACCAGGCGCGGAGGCGGTCGGTGCCGCGCACGACGTCAGAGGTGGCGGTGGCGGGGGAACGCCAGGTGGTGGCGGCCTCGGCCTGGATCTGCGCGAACAAGTCGGGGCATGGATCGGGGTCGGCGTCGGCGTCGTCGTCGCCGGTCTCGTCGGCGATGCGGCGCGCGATGCGGCGGATGACGCGATCGAGGATCGCGAGGAGGTCGGTGCCGGTAGGCGCGGGCAAGCGCGCGAACGCGAGGCCGTCGTCGGTAGTCGGAGTGAAGATGCCGTCGGGGACGAGGAGGTGGAAGTGGACGTTGAGATTGACCAGGCCGCTGAAGCGCCGGACGAAGGTGATGGCGCCGGTCTGTGGTGCGGCGAGGTGGCGGGCGCACGCGACGCGGCGCTGCCAGGCGGCGATGGCGCGGACGATGAGGCCGCCGACCCAGGTGGTCCAGGCGGGGTGGCGGGCGAGCCGCAGACGCAGCGGCTTGGGCAGGGACAGGACCCACTGACGGTAGGGCGCGCTGGGCAGGACGTGATCGACGAGGTGCGCTACCGTGTCGGCCATGCGGCGCGCGGTACACGACGGGCAGATGCCGCGGCGTTTACACGAGAAGGCGACGAGGATCTCGTCGGCGCAGGCCTGGCAGCGGACGCGGGCGAAGCCGTGGGCAAGGAGGCCACAGCGCAGGTAGGCGGCGAGCTCGCGGTCGACGTGGCGGGGCAGGCCGCGACCGTCGGCGTCGCGGAGCTCGGCGAGCAGGGTCTGGGCGTGGCGCGAGACGAGTTCGTGCAAGACGGTGCGCTCGGGGGTGCGCCGCTGGTAGCCGCTGGCCAGAGGCTGATCCGACGTCGCCGAATTTACGGAACGGACCCGGCGTGGGATGCCCCACTCAACATCTTGGCCGGTGACCTCTAAGAGCTCCTGTAGTCGGGTGATTTAGCGAACTGAGCGTGGCTTCCGATCACCTGGTCGAGCCGTGCGTGCTGCTCCTCCGGTACATCGGCGGGGAACCTGGCGGACGAGCGCGTGCGGCGAGCGAGCCAGTCGCGATCGAGCAGGGCGTGCGGCAGGCGCGGCTGCGTGAGCGCGATCGTGGTCTCCGGCTTAGGGCCCGACGCGACGCCGCGCGCGACGTGGAAGCCCGCGGCGAGCATCGCCGAGCGGATCGCGGTCGAGCTGGCACAGGTGAACAGCTCGACGGGCTTGGTGAGGTAGTCGAACAGCCGGGTGAAGGTCGCCAGCGACCACATCGTCGCGTCGACCCCGGCCGAGACCGGATCGTAGAAGATGACGTCCGGCTGCGGCTGGCCGGCGAACGCGGTGAGGAAGTCCGCTTCGCAGAGCGACCAGGTGAAGCGCTCCTGACGATAGCTGCCGCGGTGCGCGAGGACGTGCGGCGCCCGGTGCCGGAGGTGCGGGAAGTGCTCGACGTGGGCGAGCGCGAGGCGAAACGCGTCGAGGTCGCGCTCGAAGCTGACCAGCTCGATCGGCGCGCCGGCGAGCGCGGGTGGTGAGCCGCCGTCGTCCGGGCGTGCCGGGGCGAGCTCGGTGGATGCGCGCGCGCGCTCGATCGCGCGGACCAGCGCCATCGCGTTGTGGCCGGCGCCCAGGCCGACGTCCCACACCACGAGCGGTGGAGCCGTGGCGGCCGGTGCGGCGAGCGCGTGGGCGATCAGCGCCGATTGCTCGACGTAGATCCGCGCGGCCCGGGCATCGGGATCGTCGACCGGGTGCCTGATCTCGCCCGACGGCACGTGCTGGATGCCGACTCCGCCCTGCGGCGAGGTGTGCAGCGCGAAGGCGCCGCGCTGGCGTGGCTTCGCAGGCTTCACGCGCGGCCGGCGGCCGGGCGGATGGTCGGGATCGGCGCGCTCCAGGAGCTCGCGCTGCGCGGCGTGAAACGCGAGGAACGTGCCGGCGCGGATCTGCGCCCGGATCTCGGCCATCAAGCGCGCGTAGAACGAGAGGTTATGAAACGCGAGCAGCTGCCAGCCCAGCGGCTCCTGGCACTTCACGAGGTGGTGCAGGTACGACCGCGGCGTGCGCGTGCACGCGTCGCATCCACACGCCGGATCGAGCGCCTGCTCGGCGAGCCGGTGGACGCCGCGCGCCAGGTCGATCCGGCCGCGCGAGGTGAACGCGAGGCCCTGCTGGGCCAGCGCGGTCGGCAAGATGCAGTCGAACATGTCGATGCCGCGGTGCACCCCCTCGAGCAGATCGATCGGCATACCGACGCCCATCAGGTAGCGCGGGCGATCCGCGGGCAGGAGCCGGGTCGCGAGCTCCGTCGTGTCTTCGCGCTGGGCGCGGGTCTCGCCGACGGCGAGCCCGCCGATCGCGTAGCCGTCGAACCCGGGGAGGCTCGTGAGGGCATCGGCGCTCGCCCGGCGTAGATCGGCAAAGCACGCGCCCTGCACGATCGCGAACAGCGCCTGGGCCGAATCACCGCGCGCCGCCAGCGAGCGCTTGGCCCAGCGGTGCGTCCGGTGCATCGCCGCCTCGGCCTCGGCGTGCGCGCTCGTCGACGCGATGCAGTGGTCGAGCACCATCATGATGTCCGCGCCGATCGCGCGCTGCATCGCGATCGAACGCTCGGGAGACAGCACCAGCGCCCGGCCGCCGGGCATGCGGAGCGCGGCGCCCGCGTCGTCGATCGTGGTGCCCGCCAGCGAGAAGATCTGAAACCCGCCCGAGTCGGTGAGGATCGAGTGCGGCCAGCCCATCCAGCGGTGCAGGCCGCCGAACCGCTCGAACGCCTCGAGGCCGGGCCGCACCAGCAGGTGGTACGTGTTCGCGAGCAAGATCGGCGCGCCGATCGCGGCGAGCTGCTCGAGCTGGCGGAGCGTCTGGGTCCGCACCGTGCCGCGCGTACCCACCGGCATGAACACCGGCGTCTCGATCGCATCGCGCGCGGTCACGAGCGTCGCGGCGCGCGCCTGCGAGCCGGCGACCGTGGCGTGGACCGTGAACTTCACCGCCTGGTTCTACCGTGCCACGTGCTCCGCTGGCGTGCGCTGCGCGAATCCATGGCAACCGATCAACCGGTGTAGTTGTCGTCCTGCTCGATCTTCGACAGGGTCCAGTCGAAGCTGCCGTTCTCGACCGCGACGCCGCAATGCGTGCAATCGCCGATATCGCTGATCGCGAGCGGAGCGCCGCAGTTCGGGCACGCCGGCGTGGTGGTCACCGGGCCGCGCCGCGTCGACGAGCGCAGGAAGGTCCAGTATTCGGTGTACGCCCGCCGCTCGTCGGTCGAGCCGCCGACGATCTTGCCCCTGGTATCGCGCGTGGCGTCGAAGCCGTCGGCGAAGATCCGGACGGTGATCGCGTCGTAGTAGCGGTCGCGCGTGACCTTGGCGAGGTCGATCTGGGAGACCCGCGCGTCGGTCAGCGTGTTGTGCAGGCCCTGGTGGTCGTACTCGTGCAGCCAGTACTCGAGGTAGGTGCGCAAGGCCGCGGTGACGAAGCCACGCACTGATGTCAGGTCGTTTGCGTTCCACGCGGTGTTGAGCTGCTGGTAGACGAGCAAGATCCGTGGCTTTAGCGTCTCGAACGTGACCTGCGGATCGTCGGCGGAGATCTGGCGCAGCATCGCGTGCGCGGCCGGATCGACCACGGTGGGCAGATCGTTGCCGTATTCGGGAATGGTGCCGGTGAGGCTCGCCAGCGCGCGGGTCTCGGATTCCACCGAGATCTTATCGACGCACCAGTCGAACTTGCCGACCTCCATGGCCTGGCCACAATGCGCGCACTGGCGCGTCGGGCTCGGCTGCCACGGTGCGCCGCAGTTCGGGCACGGCCAGGTTCGCGTGCGCTCGGGCGGACGCGACCGCGCGTCGAAGCTGCGCGAGAACCTCCAGTGCTCGACGACGTACACCGGGGCGCGCGTGCCGATGTGCGTGGCCTCGATGCGCACGCGGATCTGGTCGCGGACCGGCGGCTCGGCCGAGTGATCCTCGATCTGCAAGGTGCCGATCACCACTTGCTGCGGCGCGACGCCCCACGCAGCGAGCTGATCGAGCGTCGCTGGCGAGATGTATGGCTGAAGCCGCAGCAGCTTCGCGTCGCCACGCTCGCGGTGGGCCGCCGCGTACAGCTCGAACACGAAGTCCTCGAACACGGCGCGCGAGAACCCCGGATCACGCTGCATCAGCGGCCCGAGGTCGAGCGCGGGCGGCCTTGCCGACCATGCATCGCCGGGATCGGGCGCGGCGTCGGGCTCGGGCATCATGTCGAAGTTGCTCGACCACTCGCGATTCTTGGCCGACGAGGCCGCGACGGCGGCCGCCACGACGATCACCACGAGCAGTAAGCCCAGGAAGACGATCCCGCCGCTCGTGTCCCCACCCCCGCCGTAGTAGTAGCCGCCCCCGCTGGAGTGGGTGTCGCCCCCGCTGTAGCTGTGGCTGGACGACGAGAAGCCGCCCCCGCCGGAGCTACGTCCGGACGAGAAGCTGCCCGAGGAGGTGTGCCCGCCACCCGGGCGTGCCTCGCCGATCCCGGCAGCGAGCAGGATCGCGAGCGGCGCTGCCAAGACGATCGCGATGGGCAGCGCGCCCCCAAGCAAGCGACGCGGCATCAGTGCACCCTCCCACGAAACCGCCGGACGCGGCGCGCCCCTTGCACGAGATCGGGGAGCTCGTTGACGTCGCCGGCGGCCCGCGGCAGCGCGGCGCCGTACTCGCCGGCCAGCGCGGTCAGCGCGCGGGCGACCGCTGCTCCACCGGCGGGCAGCGCGGCGATCAGCGCGCCGGCCTGACGCGTGAGCCCGGCCTGGCCGAGCTTGCCGACCACGGCGACATCACCGACCAGCTCGACCCGGCGCTCGCGGACCGCGACGAATACCAGGATGCCGGTGCGGCGCTTCGTGTCGTGCACGCCGAGCTCGTAAAATGTCGCGCGGGCGGCCTCGGCGACGATCGCGTCGCGCACCCCGGCCGGCCGCAGCGCACGCTCCAGTGGTGCGCTCACCTCGACGAGCAACCCGCCGGCGATCGCCGCGAGCAACGGGGTGATCGCGATCGACCATAGCTCGAACTCGTAGTCCTCGCTGAACAGCAGGAACGCGAGCACGGCCACCATCACCACCGCACCGGCGATGCTGTGGGGGAGCAGCCAGCGCCGCAGCCGCGGCCGGACCGCGATCATCAGCTCGACCGACGACGCGGCTTCGATCGCCTGGATCGCGCCGCGAAACCCAGCCTCCGCAGCTTCGGTCATGAACTTCGCCATGTTGGCCCGCTGCAGCATAGCGTAGTAGTCGGTCGGTCACGAGCGCCCCCGCCGTCGAATGTACGGCTGCGGCCGACGAGCTTGTCCCCAGAGAACGGGCCCGTGTCATAGGTCGGTGGATTTCGTTGAGGTCCACGCGTTGCCTTGGTGATCCCGCGCAACACGAACGGTAGCGCGCCTGCGATCTTTGGGGTCAAGGCTAACCGCGACCGCTAGGCTGCCTTTGTCCCGGGGGCGCGCAAGGAACCGAGTAGCCGTCGCAATCCGTTCGCGCGCGGGGCTGGCTGGTGCCTGAGGTACCCAGTTGATCCGTCACTGTCGACCTGTACGCTCTGGACGGTGCATTCGTGCAACTCCGCGTATACCTTTAGGGTTCCACGATTCGCGACAAGGGAGACTACCGGGCGTCGCGTGATCTTCCGGTTTTTCTGTCGTGGCGGTGATAGGAGCGTCGCCTATTGCCGGTGATGGGCGTCCTTGGCGAGAACACGGGTAGCGAAGAGGCGGTGGGGCACGATGGGTGGCTTCGACGAAGCAAGTCCTCGTGCATATACGTTCAACTCTGGATCGAACCACACGTTCGACCTCTCCATCGAGTTCAACCCGTCGCTTCAGCTTGGCTAACCGGACCGGGGACAACCAGGACATGAATAAACTCGCCCGGCCTGCCCTCGGGGATCAGCCCCGTAAGCAGGATTCGGTCGAAAACGCAGACTGCCGACAGGAGACGTTACGATGACCATGAGAGTGTTGATGGTGTTCTGTATTGTTATGGGCACCGGGTGCTCCGCGACAACCTCGATCGTGAGTAGAAAAGCCCCGGACTTTCAAGACAAGCTCACTGACATGTTCGTGATCTCTCAGGTGGGGTCCAGTGGGGAAATCTCTCCCGATCTGTTCAAGATAGAGCTCGAACAAAGGGCCCAAGGGTGCGGTATTAGACTGGGGGTGAGCAATGTCTCCAGGCTCGAGCTCGACCCGGAGATTCACCTCACCCGGATGAAGAGCTTCGGCTCGCGGTATCTGCTCACGCTGGCGGCGACGGGGGGGACCAAGACCAACGGAACCATCACGCAGGCGACGTACGATGCCAGGTTGTACGAAGAGCCCAAGCGGATGGTGTGGCGAGCTGACGTGCAGCTGAACCTGGGCGGAGCCGTCCAGGCAGGGAGTGCCGAGCTTGCGCACCAACTGCTTATCAAGCTGAACGCCGATGGCGTCACCCGCTGGTGTTCGTGGCCTGGTCAAGTCCATGGAAGCACCAGCTCCCCGTGAACGGAGACTTCATCGAGAGAGCTAGTAGCAGCGCTCTTCTCTAGCGGAGGTTGCGAGCACGCATTCCACTCGCGCGTTGCGGTCCCACACCGTGACAGAGCGGAATTTTCTCGTAATTCCGCCGACTGCTAGTACTGCAGCGCGACGTAGCGAAGGCGAGTCCGTTGTGCGCAGGGCACGGAAGCCATTGAGTCGTGACGCCGTGCGTGCGTAACTCGCGCGATGTGGAAACGCCTCCTGGCGGCCGGTCTGATCGCCGCAACGACGACGTGTGGTCCCGCCCAGAAACCCGACACGATCGCTGGGCCGGTGCCAGGGCCGGTGGCGGCCCGTGACGGCGCGATGGCCGCGTTCGACGGTTGGAACCGCGGGCTGCCGTGGCAGTCCTCGCAAGTAACACGCCCCTGCCGTGCTACAGTCAACCAGCGCCGGGTATGTGCCGCTGTCGCTCGTCGAAGGGAGCCGCGTGTCAAGATGGAACCGAGCCTGCGAACCGCGCGGGTCGATGCCGTACGTCGTGGGGCTAGTCGTGCTCGTGGCATGCGATCGGGGCAAGCCGCCACCGCCACCGCCACTACCGGCGGCGAGCAGCACGCACGAGGCGCCGCCCGTGGACACCGCGATCGCCCGCACGCCCGTTGTGGCGCCCGCGCCGCCCTCCTCAGCGCCCGACCCGATCGCGTCGTGCGTCGCGCAGGCGTATGCGCCCAGCGAGTCGCTGCCCGAGCCGCTGCGCAAGCGGCTGCGCGCGGCGCTCAAGGATCGCAGTAGATCGCCGATCGCGCTCCATCACGTCATCGACCTCCCGCGGCCCGACGGCAGCCACGAGGTGTTCGCGCTCTACGAGTACGCCGTCTACGAGGACTGCGTCGCGCGCTACCCCGATCGCGAGACCGGCCGCGAGCACTGCGCCGGTCACTTCGAGCGCGTGTTCGACCACGTCGATACCATCAACGACAAGGAGTTAGTGCGCTACCGCAAGGCCCCGATCAACCGCAACTGCCTCGCGCTCGGCGCCGTCCACGCGGTGCTCGGCCCGCCGGGTACGCGTCCGGCAGACGCACTGGTCGAGTTCACCGCGACCGACCTGCCCGACCTGCGGTGCCACCCGGTCGCTTACCAGCGGGTCGTAGCTGCGGACGTCGACGGCGACCACCAGCTCGAACTCTACATCGATGTCACCACGATGGACGACTGGGTGGGAAGCTTCCGCGACTCGTTCGGTACGGTGTCGGCACTACGCTCGGACTGGGATCGGCGGCTGTTCATCCTGGCGGGAACCGACGTCCGCAACGCCAAGCTGGCGGTCCGCGTCGACCAAGTGCGCGCGCGCCGATCCGCGCCTCGAAGAGACGGCGCAGTGTGCCGCCTGCCACCAGTTCGCGTTCCCGGCCCGCGCCGACCGCAGCGAGCTTCGCTATCACCCCGGTCGCCCGCTGCAGGACACCGTCGCCGAGTGGCGCGCGAGTCGTTACGCCGACCGCGCCTGTCAGGTCTGCCACATGCGGCGCGTCGGGGCGCCGGGCAGCGCGCACGCGAGCCACGCGTTCGCCGCGCTCGGCGATCCGGCCGCGCTCGCGCGCGCCGTCGATGTCACCGCGCGCCGTCCGCCGCGGCCGCCAGGTCGATGTCACGCTCACACTGACCGCGCGAGAGATCGGCCACGCGTTCCCGACCGGGGACATGTTCCGGCGTGCGGTGATCACGGTGCGCGCCGGTGCGGCCTCGCGGGTCGCGGTGCTGACCCGCGAGTTCGCGCCGACGATCACTGACGACGCCCGCGGTCATCTGCTCGGCCAGGTCGACGACATCGACTGCCGGCGCCCGGCGCGGGACCGCCGGTCACCCGCGCGATCACGCTCGAAGCTCCTGCCGCCCGCGAGGCGACCTGGACGCTCGCGCTCGATCGCCTGGATCCCGACGACGCCGCCGCGCGCGGCCTCGAGCTCTCCCATGTCCGCGTCCCGGTCGCCGCGGGTCGCGTCCCGATCGCGCGCTAGAGCTCATCGCCGCCCGCGAGGTCTCTTGGGATTCTCCGACGGACGGCCCAATATTTCGTCGCAGCATTCGACCAAATTACGGAAATGGTAGATCGCGGGCGAAGCCGCCGCCGCTCCCGGTGAGGCTCCGGTCCGGACACGCATGACGGCGCGTAGCCTGAAGCATGCGTACGAGCTGCACGAGCAGGCCGTGCGCGCGCGAGAGGCCATCAGCCTGCGGCCGCGTTGCGAGCCGGGCGACGCGTACTCGCATGGTTCGTTCGCGAGGACGGTGCGGCATCCGGCAACGCGGCGAACGTCTTGCTCGAGATCGCCGCCGCCGAACAGGCACTCGGCAAGCTCGACGCAGCACGCGCCGCCGCCGCGGCGCGCGCATGGCAGATCATGGCCCCGGTGCGCACGCGGGACCCGACGATTCGCAGGCTGCGGGCCAACGCGCTGGGACGATTCGCCTAGGTCCTGATCGCGTGCGGGGCCTATGGCGACGCCGTCCGGGCTGCGCGGCGAGCGCTAGCGATCGCCGAGGCGCTCGCTACTGCCGATGTGCTCAGCCTGGCGAAGGCGTCGTGCGGACTTCGGGTGCCGCAATTTACGGCAGCAAGATGACTTGCTTTTCGTGCGTCTCCTCATCTATCGTGAGAAGATGCGTCTTTTACTGTCGGTGTTGATACCTGTCATAGTATCTTGGAGTACGATCGTTGACGCCCAGACCATCCCGTTACCGAAGATCGACAGCATCAACTTCTTCGGCCAGGCAGGGGAATTCGAGGGGCACGACGTTACTGACGCCAAGAACTTCGCCGGTTTCGGAAGCTACGGGTGGGGTTTCGAGACATCATTCGAGATGGCCGCGAAGGGCGCGTACGTCGCCGAGCTCGCCGTGGGGTACGAGCAACTGTTCCTTAACGCGAAGCTCGACCAACGCTTCGCGATGCACGGCACGGTGCGCGATCTGCCGAGCATCTCGGTCTACGTCAGCTTTCCTAATAACTTGTACGTGGGCGTCGGAACCGGCGTGACCTCGCTCGTCAACACGACGATCACCGATAGCACGTCCCGGTTCACCGTGACCGGCGATACCTTCGACGTTGCGGCCAAGGCCGGGTACGTGATCCCGCTGGGCGGGGGCGACTCCTTGACGAGCCGTCGCATCAACGCGTTCATCGAGGGCTCGTATCACGCGCGGCAGATCGGCGGCGTCAACTACAGCATGGGGGCACCTGCGAATTTGCCGAGCCGGCTATACATCGGTGGCGGCGTCGTCGCGGTTGGCGTCCAGGTGTCGCTGAAGACCACTACTAGCTTGAGCGACGACCAGATCAAGAAGGAGGCACAGCGCCAGCAACAGGCATTCGCGGCCATGTCGCCGTCACCAGACAATGTCGACCTGGTCACGAAGACGGTGTGTAGGGGCACTCAGATCGAAGCTGGTTGGATCGAGATCGATACGCGTTGGGACCCGAGCAGTTGCACGAAGTCGGAAACGATCGAGCAGAACGTCTGGGTGCTCGGGCGATTCAGCGATCCGAACGATCCGAACCGGATCGAGGTCTGCTCGTCCGCGACGATCCCCAGCGGCTGGAAATCTAAGGGCACGCGCTGGGTCCCGGGACGGTGTGGCGCCGGTGCTGATTCGATCACGCAGAACGTCACCGTCATGGAGCGGCAATGAGCTTGTTCGATCTTTTCAACGCGAGCCTTCATCACCCGATGGCCGGGGTCCGTTGTCATCCACAGGGGGTCACGAGGAAGGCTCGCTCGAAGAGGCCGTCTCCACCCGTGCCGATGATTCGCGGTTGGTTCCCGCCGCCAGAGAAGACGCTCGCGATCGGAGTCGGGCGGCAGCCGAACGGCTACACGTGCGGGACGGAGACATTCCTCGGCATCTGCGAGTTCCTGCGCCTACCTGTGAGGGATCCGGACGACGATGACCTGTCGTCGTACAGCGCCAAGCTCAAGACAAGCGCGAAGTACGGCACCGATCCGCAAGACATTGTCGAGACCGCCACGGAGTTCTTGAAGATCGATGCCTCGATCGAGTCGCCAGCGACCATCCCCCGGCTCGCCCACCTCACGAACGACACGCAAGCCTACGTCGACCACCTTCTTGCCGGCGGACGGATCACGGCGCCACTCAAGATCGCGATGGTGACTTACCAGGCATATCTCGGTCGCAACCATCTTCGTAGCTTTGAGTACCCAGGTGGCCTTGCGCGGGCGCGCAGAACACGGACGGCGCGCCTGAGGAAGATCCGCGACGGCAAGCGGGTGTTGTGGGAGAACGATTGGACCGATGGCCACTGGTCCGCTGTTCTGCGCGTGGTCCCGAAGGTGGAGGCGACCGCGCTCGCATGCCGCGACGGGTTGCAGGAGAAGGACGTGCGCGAGGGGGTCGTGATCCTCGGTGATCCCTCGAATGGCGAGGGGTTGAGCTTCGTTCCTATCCCCGAGTTCGAACGACGCTGGCACGACACCGACCGCCACGACAACCCAAGGTTCCGCCAGACCGCTGTCGTGTTGAGCGTGTCAGCGCGAAAACTTCAACAGATGCGCCGCAAATCGATGAGCCGCGGCGTTCCGATGTTCGCCACCGTCCAGCGAAACGCCGTCTTCTACGTCCCATAGGCCACCAATCGGCCGAACTCTGCTGCATTCCGCACCCGTCATATCGGTCGTCCACAACCAGAAGCGGGATCATCGAGCCCGTCGCGCGCAGGGTGCGGGAGCCATTGAGTCGTGACGCCGTGCGTGCGTAACTCGCGCGATGTGGAAGTACCTCCTGGCGATCGGTCTGATCGCTACAACGACGACGTGTGGCTCCGCCCCGAAACCCGACACGATCGCTGCGCCGGTGCCGGCCCGCGACGTCGCGACGCCTGGACCGGCCGCACCTGCAAGGCCTGTCCCGCCACCGGAGGCCGTCCGCCCGAAGGCGGTCGAGACGCCGGCGCTGATCGCGACGCCGCTCGCCGGGGATCCGACGAAGACGACGATCCATCGCCTGTCGAACGGCATGACGGTGTACCTCAGCCCGGATCCGCAGGAGCCGTCGGTCGTCGCGCACGTCGCGGTGCGCGCAGGCAGCCGCAACGATCCCGAGCAGTCGACCGGCCTGGCGCACTACCTCGAGCACATGCTGTTCAAGGGCACGACGAAGCTCGGCACGCTCGACTACGCCCAGGAGAAGCCGCACCTCGACCGGATCGCGGGGTCGTACGCCGAGCTACGCAAGCCCGGCGTGGATCGGGACAAGGTGCTGCACGAGATCGATAGCGAGACCCAGAAGGCCGCGGAGTTCGCGGTGCCCAACGAGCTCGACCAGCTCTATTCTCGACTCGGCATCTCCGGGCTGAACGCGTTCACCAACAACGACGCGACGGTGTATGTGTCGCGGGTCCCGAGGAATCGCCTCGCGCAGTGGGCGCGCGTCGAGTCGCAGCGCTACGCGGATGCCGTGTTCCGGCTGTTCTGGCCCGAGCTCGAGGCGGTATACGAGGAGAAGAACCGCGGCCTCGACAACCCGAACCGGCGGTGGCGCGAGGCGTTCATGAAGGCGATGTTCCCCAGGCACGCGTATGGCTGGAGCAGCACGATCGGCGAGATCGATCACCTGAAGAACCCGGCGTACGGCGACATGGAGGCGTTCTTCCATCGCTACTACACGCCCGCGAACATGGCGATCCTCCTGTCCGGCGACGTCGACGAATCGGTGCTCCCGCTGCTCGAGAAGGAGTTCGCGTCGTTCCAGCGGCCCGCGGGCGACGCGCCGCCGGCGGGCGAGATGCCGAAGCTCGGCGGCCGGACGCAGCTCGATGTCGCCGTGCCCGCGAACGAAGGCGTGATCCTCGGCTGGCCGCTGGTCGCGGCGACCCACCCTGATCGGCTCGCCATCGAGGTGATGGATCTCTTGCTGCTCGATGGGACGTCGGGCCTCATCGAGCGCGAGCTCTTGCTGCCGCAGAAGGTCGCCGACGCCGGGTCGAGCCCGACGTTTTTGCGCGAGGCCGGCTACTTCGAGCTCTACGCCGATGCGCTCACGGGCCAGCGCCACGAGGTGCTCGAGCAGCTGCTCTGGGACCTGGTCGGCAAGCTGCAGCGCGGCGAGTTCACCGAGCGCGATCTGGCGACGGCGATCCTGTCGGCCGAGATCCAGGAGCAGCGCACGTTCGAATCGAACGACGGGCGCCTGGCGGCGATGGAGCGCGCGTTCATCGATGGCGAGGATTGGCGCAACGTGGTCAGCCGGATCGATCGCATGCGGAAGCTCACCAGGACCGACGTCATGCAGGTCGCGAAGCGCTACCTGACGAGCGACTTCCTGGTGGTTCGCAAGGTCAAGGGCACGGCGAACCCGCCGAAGATCACCAAGCCGGGGATCACGGCGGTCAAGGTCGATCCGGGCCGGCGCACCGCGTTCGCGCAGGCCATCCTCGACATGCCGGTCTCGCCGATCGAGCCGGTCGCGCTCGCGGCGGGGCGCGATTACGCGCGCACGACGATCTCGACCGGCCCCTTGATCACGGTCGAAAACCCGCGCAACGGCTTGTTCGCGGTTCACTACGACTTCGACGTCGGCCGCGCCGACGACCGGTTGCTCTGCCTCGCGCTCGATGTGCTCAAGGTCTCGGGCGCCGGCCAGCGCTCGGCCGAGCAGCTGTCGCGCGCGCTGCACGAGCTCGGCGTGGCGGTCGGCACCACGTGCTCGAAGGCCGAATCGTCGCTGACCTTGTCGGGCGTCGATCGCAACCTCGACGCGGCGATGGCGCTGGTGCGCGAGTGGCTCGCCGCGCCGGTGTTCGATGACGCGACCGTCAAGGCGCGCGTCGCCACCGTGCTGACCGAGCGCGCGAACACGATCACCACCCCCCAGACGATCGCCGCCGCGCAGCTGGACTACGCGCGCTATGGACAGGACACCGAGTTCCTCGTCGTGCCCACCAGCGCGCAGCTCGCGGCCGTCACCCCGGCGCAGCTCAAGGCCACGCTCGCGGGGTTTCTGCACTGGAAGCACCGCACGTCGTACTTCGGGCCGCGCACGCCGGCCGCCGCGGCCACCGCGGTCGTGCTCGGCGATGGCAAGCGCGCGACGGCGCCGAAGCGGCCGATCAAGTTCCGCAAGCCGAACACGGCGCTGGTGACGGATCAGAAGACCGCGCAGACCCACATCTGGCTGACCTGGCCCCGCGCGCCGGCCAACGACGCCGAGCGCGCCGCCGGCACCGTGTTCAGCGAGTACATCGCGCCGATCTTGTTCCAGGAGGTTCGCGAGGCGCGCGGGCTGGCGTACACGGTGTTCGGCGGCGGCGTGCCCGGCCTCAAGAAGGCCGACGACGCGCAGCTGTTCGCCTACGTCGGGACGCAAGGCGACAAGGCCCACGACGCGGTCGACGCCGTGCTCGCGACGCTGCGCCAGCCGGTCGACGACCAGCGGTTCAAGCAGGCCAAGGAGACGCTCGCCGAGAACTACCGCGTCGAGCGGATCGCGCCGCGCGCCATCGCCGGCGTCGTGTATCGCTGGGACGACCAGGGCGAGGCCTCCGACCCGCGGGCGGCCCGCCACGCCCGCGCCGAGAAGGTCGACCGCGCCGCGCTCGAGCGCTGGAAGACGGCGGCGCTGGCCGGCCCCGTGATCGTCTCGATCGTCGGCGATCACCAGAAGATCGACGACGCCCAGCTCAAGAAGCTCGCGCCGATCACGCTGGTACCGGTCACGAAGCTATTCGGGTATTGACCGCGCCGTGCGATGATGGGGCGGCGTGAACATCCTGTACATCACGTCAGAGGTCGCGCGCTACGCCAAGACCGGCGGGCTCGCCGACGTCTCGGCCGCGCTCCCCCAGTACCTCGGGCGCGCCGGCCACGACGTGCGGGTGTTCATGCCGTACTACAGCCGGGTCGACGACAAGGGCGCGACGCTCGACGTCGTCCTGCGCGACATCGAGATCCGGCTCGGCGGCCATCGCTACGAGGTCGCGATCGTGCGCGCCGCGCGGCCGGGCGACGCGCCGGTGTACCTGGTGCACTGCCCGGCCCTGTACCAGCGGGCGTCGATCTACACGAGCGACCCCGACGAGCACCTGCGGTTCCTCGTGCTGACCCGCGCCGCGCTCGAGGCGTGCGGCCGGATGCAGTTCGCGCCCGACGTGCTCCACGCCAACGACTGGCAGGCGGCGCTCGCGCCGCTCACGCTCAAGGTGCGCTACGCGTGGGACCGGATCTTCGACCGCACCAAGACGCTGCTCGCGATCCACAACCTCAACTACCAGGGCATGTTTCGCGCCGGCATCCTCGCCGACACGGGCCTGGCCGACGCCGCGCACCTGTTCCACCAGGATCAGCTGCGCGAGGGCCGCGTGAACTTCCTCCTGCATGGCATCCTGTACGCCGACGGCGTCACCACCGTGAGCCCGACGTACGCCCAGGAGATCCAGACCGCCGAGCACGGCGCCAACCTCGATCCGTTCCTGCGCGCGCGATCGTCGACCGTCGTCGGCATCCTGAACGGCGTCGACTACGGCGAGTGGAGCCCCGAGCACGACGCGCTGATCGCCGCGCGCTACAGCGCGGCCGACCTCGCGGGCAAGGCGACCAACAAGGCGGCGCTGCTCGCGCGGCTCGGGCTGCCGCACGCGCCCCAGGTCCCGGTGATCGGCATCGTGTCGCGGCTGGCCGGCCAGAAGGGGTTCGCCCTGTTCGACGGCGTGATGCCGGCGCTGCTCCGCCGGCACGGGTTCCAGCTCGTCGTGCTCGGCAGCGGCGAGCCCCGGTTCGAGCAGCTGTTCGCGGGCCTCGCGGCGGCGTTTCCGCGCCAGGTCGGCTTTCACCGCGGGTTCTCGAACGAGCTCGCCCACCAGATCGAGGCCGGCGCCGACATGTTCCTCATGCCGTCGCGCTACGAGCCGTGCGGGCTCAACCAGATGTACAGCCTGCGCTACGGCACCGTGCCGATCGTGCACAAGACCGGCGGGCTCGCCGACACCGTCGAGCTGTGGGATCCGCGCGATCGCACCGGCACCGGCATCGTGTTCGATCACTTCACCGCCGAGGGCCTGGCCTGGGCGATCGAGGCCGCGCTCGCGACCTACCGCGACCCCGCCGCGTGGCGGGCGCTGGTCGCCAACGGCATGGCCGCCAACTTCTCGTGGGACCGACAGGGCAAGCTGTACGAGCAACTGTATCGCCGCCTAGCCGTGATGAGGTGACCATGCACATCGTCTTCATCGAACCGCGTTTTCCCGCCAACCAGAAGCTGTTCGTGAGGGCGCTCGCCGAGATCGGCGCGACCGTGACCGCGATCGGCGAGGGCAGCAAAGAGTCGCTCGACGACGAGCTCAAGCGCTGGCTGACCCACTACGAGGAGGTCGGCTCGGTGTGCGACGAGGGCGCCGTGCTGCGCGCGCTCCGGTTCGTGCAGTCGAGGAGGGCCGTCGATCGGATCGAGGCCGTCGTCGAGGCCCACATCATGCCGATCGCCCGGGTGCGCGAGGCCGCGGAGATCCCGGGCACGTCGGTGCGCACGGCGTTCTTGTGCCGCGACAAGCCGGCGATGAAGGAGGTCCTGCGCGAGGGCGGCGTGCCGTGCGCGCAGTCGATCGGCGCGTCGTCGGCGGACGAGGTCCAGGCGTTCGCCGAGCGCGTCGGGTTCCCGCTGATCCTGAAGCCGCGCGACGGCGCCGGCGCGGCGGGCGCGACCCGGGTCGATACCACGGCCGAGCTCACCGCGGCGCTCGCCACGTTCGGGGGCGCGAACAGCATCGCCGTCGAGGAGTTCATCGAGGGCCACGAAGGGTTCTACGATACCTTGACGATCAACGGCACGATCGCCCACGACTTCGTCACCCACTACTACCCGAACGTGCTCGAGGCGATGCGGACGCGCTGGATCTCGCCGCAGTTCATCGCGACCAACCGGGTCGAGACCGCGCCGGCGTACCAGGAGGTGCGCGCGCTCGGGGCGAAGGTCGTGAAGCTCCTCGGCATCGAGACCTCGGCGACCCACATGGAGTGGTTCTACGGGCCCAAGGGCCTCAAGTTCAGCGAGATCGGCTGCCGGCCGCCCGGCGTGCGCGCCTGGGACCTCTACAACGTCGGCAACGACATGGATCTGTACCGCGAGTGGTCGATGGCGGTGTGCGCGGGGCGGACCGTGCAGACGGCGTCGCGCCGCTACGCCGCCGGGATCATCGCGCTCCGCCCGGACTGCGACGGCCGCATCGCGGGCTACGAGGGCCTCGAGGCGATCGGCCGATCGTTCGGGTCCCACGTCATCGACATGCACCTGCCGCCCGAGGGCACGCCGACCCAGCCGGTCGCGGCCGGCTACATGGCGAACGCGTGGCTGCGCATGAAGCACGAGAACTACGACGAGCTCCGCCGGATGCTCGACATTGTCGGCCAGACGGTTAAAGTGCGAGCGCGCTGAACGAACGCCGCGATCGACCTGTACGTACCGTGATCGTCCTCTGCGGAGCCCAACACGCCGACCCCTCGCTGCCGCGCGTGCTGCGCGAGCTCGGGGTGACCGGATCGGTCGCCCTGGTCACGGCGGGGTGGCAGGAGCGCGAGGGCGAGCCCGGCGTGGTCGCCGATCCCGGGGTGCCGGTCGTCGAGCTCGCGCTGCACGCCCGCGGCGAGCAGGTGTTCGCGAACGACGCCGAGCTGGCGGCTGCCTACAAGGCGCGCCAGCTGCGGCTCAAGCTGATGCAAGATACCTATCGCGTGCGGCTCGAGTACGCGGCGCAAGCGGCGCGGGCGGTCGCCGTGCGCAGCGTCGATCCGGAGCTGGTGGCCGAGGAGAACGTCGCGTCGCTCGCGCTGATCCGGCAGATCGATCGCGATCACCTCGATCGCTGCCGCGCCGTTCACGTCGCGTTCGAGGCCAGGTGGCAGCCGCTCACGCGCGCGGTGCTCGCGCGGCACGTCCGCGAGCTGCGCCGGGCGATCGAACCCACCAGCGCGATCGTGATCGCCGGCGGGCACGTGGCGGTGCTGCTCAATCGCCTGCGGCTGTTCGGGCTCGCGGAGCTCGCGGAGGGCCGGCCGATCATCGCGTGGTCGGCGGGCGCGATGGCGCTGACCGAGCGCGTCGTCTTGTTCCACGACGATCCGCCGCACGGCCAGGCGATCTCCGAGGTGCTCGACACCGGCCTGGGCCTCGCGCCGGACCTCGTCGTGCTGCCCGAGCCCCGGCTGCGGCTCAACCTCGCCGACGCCGTCCGCGTCAGCGAGCTCGCGGGGCGCTATGCGCCGGCGGTGTGCGTCGCGATCGATCACAACGCGCAGCTCTGGATCGATGGTGGCCGCGCCGTGCGCGCCGTCGCGGCCCAGCGCCTCGATCCGACCGGGGCCGTCGAGCCAGCGTGGTCGCCATGACGCGCGAGGGCGATCCGCCGGACCAGCCCCCCGGGCCCGCCGGTAGCCCCGTCGAGGGCGCGCGTGCCCGCGGTGGCGCTTCACCCGTCGATCCCACGGACCCGCCTCCCCGCCCCGGCACTTCCGTCGAGGAACCCGCCGCTCGCGATGCCGCGTCGCTCCTCGATCCACCGGGTAAGATCGCCCGTCCCGTCGGCAACGTCATCGGGCTCCGCTCGCGCCGCGAGTCCGCGTCGCCGTTCGCTCCCACGGGAGACACCGCCCGGCCCGTCGCGACCGTCGTCGTCGGCGGTCGCCCGCGCCGCGAGACCGCCTCGCTGATCTCCACCCTCGCCGCCGGGCCGCGCACCCGGGAGGCGATCGACGCGTTCCTCGCCAGCCAGAGCTTCCCGATCGTCCTGGGCTCGTCGATGACGTTCGTGTATCGCGGCGACGCCGAGGCGGTGCACCTCAAGCACTGGGTGTTCGGCCTGCCGTCGTCGCAACAGCTCAAGCGGCTCGAAGGCACCGACCTGTGGCACCTCACGCTCGAGATCCCCGCCGGGTCGCGCGTCGAGTACAAGCTCGAGGTCGTGCGCCAGGGCCGCGGCGAGTGGATCCAGGATCCGCTCAACCCCAACCGCGCGCGCGATCCGTTCGGCGCCAACTCGGTGGCCCACGGCACCGGCTACACCGTGCCCGAGTGGATCAAGTCCGATCCCGAGGCGCCGCCGGGGACGATCGACGAGATCCGGTTCCACAGCCAGGTGTTCGGCCGCCGCGGCGTCGGGCTCTACCTGCCCGCGCGGTACCGCCGGACCCGGCGCTACCCGCTCCTGGTCGTCCACGACGGCCACGACTACCTGCGGTACGCAAGCCTGGGCCCGATCCTCGACAACCTGATCTACCGCCGCGAGATCCCGGACCTCATCGTCGCGCTGACCAGCTCGGCGAACCGGCTGGGCGAGTACGCCGCCGACGAGCGCCACGCGCGGTTCCTGTCCGACGAGCTCGTGCCCAACCTCGAGCGCACCCTGCCGCTCGACGCCCGCCCGCAGAGCCGGTGCCTGATGGGCGCGAGCTTCGGCGCGGTCGCGGCGCTGACCACGGCGCTCGCGCGCCCCGGGTTCTACGGCCGGTTGCTCCTGCAGTCCGGCTCGTTCGCGTTCACCGACATCGGCGACCGCAACGCCCGCGGCCCCCTGTTCGATCCGATCGTCGCGGCGATGAACCACTACCGCGCCAATCCGATCGCGATGTCCGAGCGCGTGTTCCTCAGCTGCGGCATGTACGAGTCGCTGATCTACGAGAACCGCTCGCTCGCCCCGATCCTCTCGGCGACCGGCATGGAGGTGCGCTACGTCGAGGCGCGCGACGGCCACAACTGGGAGAACTGGCGCGACCGCCTGCGCGAGGGCCTGTCGTGGCTGTTCCCGGGCCCGCTCTTGCTCGTCTACGAGTAGCGCCTCGCCCGGGCCGTCCCGGCACGTTCGACAAGTCGAAACTCGCTGAGTCATGACTCAGCAAGTCATAACTCAGTGAGTTACGACTTGACGACCCCTCCCGCACGCCTAGACTTGCCCTGATGAGCGACTTCATCGGCCGCGCCGCCGAGCTGCAACGGCTCGACCAGCTCCATGCCGCCCGGGAAAGCGCCTTCGTTCCGATCTACGGGCGGCGCCGCATCGGCAAGAGCGAGTTGATCGTCCGGTTCCTCCACGGCAAGCATGGGATCTACTTCCTCGGAAAACAGGCGACCCCGGAGCTGCAGCGCCGCGAGTTCCTCGTCGAGGCAGCCGCGGCGCTCGATGAACCACTCCTGGCCAGCTTCCCGGCGGACACCTGGAAGCGTGCGTTCGATGCCGTCATCGAGCGCTGGACCGATCGCGGCGGCAAGGGCAAGGGTAAGCTCGTCATCGCGCTCGACGAGTTCCAGTGGATGGTGGCCGAGAGCCCGGAGCTCCCATCGGTCCTGCAAGAGGCATGGGATCGGCGCTGGCGGGCCGCCGGCAACGTCTTCCTCATCCTGTGTGGCTCGTACCTCGGGTTCATGGAGCGCGAGGTCCTGGGCAACAAGAGCCCGCTGTTCGGGCGGCGCACGGCGCAGATCCTCCTCCGCCCGTTCGGCCATCGCGAGGCCGCTCGCTTCCATCCCGGCTACGCACCCGCCGATCTGGCGCGGACGCGGGCGATCTGCGGCGGCATCCCGATGTACCTGCGGTGCTTCCAGCCCGGGCGATCGGTCGAGCAGAACATCAAGGCGGCGATCCTCGACGAATATTCGCCGCTCCATCGCGAACCGGACTTCCTCCTCCGCGAGGAGCTCCGCGACGTCGAGCACTACTACGCGATCCTCATGACGCTCGCGACCGGCGCCGCACCGAGCGGCGAGATCGCCCGGCGAGCAGGGATCCCCGATCGGAGCATCGCGTACTACCTCGGGCAGCTCGTCGAGCTGGGCTATCTGCGGCGGCGTCATCCGCTCACCGGCAAGCCGCCGATCGCGCGCCACGTTCGCTACGAGCTCGACGATCCGCTGCTGCGCTTCTGGTTCCGCTTCGTGTATCCGAATGGGAGCATCCTGCAGAAGCTCGGGCCGGATCAGGCGTTCGCGGCGCGGATCCGCCCGGAGCTCGACTCGTACTACGGCACGAGCTTCGAGCGGCTGTGCCGCGAGGCCCTCCCGTCGATCTACGAGCGCGAGGGAGTCTCGGCCGGCTACGAGATCGGCGAGTACTGGGACAAGCACACGCAGATCGACCTGGTCAGCCTCCGCGACGACGCCTGGACCGACCTCGGCGAGTGCAAGTGGGGGCCGGTGCGCTCCGCCGGCGCGTTGCTCGATGAGCTGGATGCCAAGGTGGCGCGCTACCCGAACCCGCGCGGCGCCTCCATAGGCCGGCGGATCTTCACCCGGCACCCGCCGCGCGAGCGCGGGGCGAAGCGATCGCCGGTGAGCTGGCACAGCCTCGACGATTTCTACGAGTAGCTGCGCGGTTGAACGCCATCAACGATCAGCGCGACAGGCCGTAGCTACGCGTAACGCATGACCGGTCGTCGGCGCCGGCTTTTCGCCCAAAACGATGGGCCTTGGTCCTGGCCGTGCAACTCGCCGCGCCGACAAGCAGCTCCTCATCGACCTGAGCCCGATCCACGCCGTCGAACGAGCCGAGCACTTCTTCATCATGCGAATGCGAGATCCCCGGCCAGCCGCTCGTCGAGCGCCGCGGCCGCGGCCTCACGCTGACGGCCGTCGGTGAGCGGCTCGCCGCGACCGTCCGCGAGGCATTCTTGGGGCTGCGCGAGGTGGCGGCCCAGGCGGCGGACCAGCCGGTCACCGCCACGCTCGGCGCAGGCGACAGCCTGTTGCACGGCTGGCTGATCCCCGCGTTGCCGCGCACTGCGGCGTCGCTCGCTGTGGTCGCGCTCGATGGCCCCGAGGTCGCGCTCCGCCTGCGCGACGCCAGGATCGATCTGGGCGTCCTGCGCGCTGGCGAGGCCGGTCGCGATCTGCGCGTGCGTCCGCTCGGGACGATCGCGTACGCGCTGTACGTGCCGCACGTGCTCTGCGCGCGACCCACTACGTTCGAGCGCGTGCTCGCGACGGTGCCGATCGCCGCGCGGCTCGGTGACCCGGAGACCGTGCGCTTCCTGACCGGTCCGCCGGCGCTCGCCTGCGAGACGTTTCCACAGGCGCAGCGTGCGGTCGCCACCGGCCGCTACGCCGCGCTCCTGCCGACGTTCGCGCGCCGCGAGCTATCGTCGCGCGTATGCCACGAGCTCGCGGTACCGTTGCCGTCGCGCAAGGTCTCGCTCGCGTGGCACCGCCGGCTCGAGCGCCAGCAGCCGCGCGTCGTGGCGTTGATCGATCCGCTGGCGGCAGCGTTCGCGCGCGCTCTGTAGCCCGGATCATGGGTCAACGCGCCTTGGTCCGAGCGTCACTTGCGTCTTCGTATGTCGTCGCGCCTCGCATGCATCCTCATGTTATGGTTAGCGAGGTGAGGTAGCCGTGACCACCCAGAGTGTAACCATCCGACTCCCCGATCCGATCTACCAGCAGCTCAAGCGGCGCGCCGATCGAACCCGCCGCTCCATCGAAGACGAGCTATTGGAGGTTGTGGCCGCTGCGGTGCCCGTGGCCGATGAGCTCTCAGGGGACCTGGCTGAAGCGATCTCGCCACTCGCAGCTCTCGATGACGAAGCGCTATGGAGCGCGGCGCGCGACCGGCTTCCGACCAACGCCGCCGAGCGGCTCGAATCCCTGGGCCAGAAGCGGCAGCGGGAGGGGCTGACGGAGGCCGAGATGCAAGAAGCTGCCACCCTGATCCGACAATATGAACGCGTGATGCTCGTACGTGCCCATGCTGCTGCACTGCTCAAGCAGCGCGGGCATGACGTTTCCGGCTTGCTGACCGCAGCATGAGCAGGGACTACATCCCGAAGGGCCTACGCGATCTCGTTGCCCGAACCGCGCGGCATCGGTGCGGCTACTGCCTGACGCAGGAGGCTGTCGTCGGCACACCGATGGTGATCGACCATATCGTTCCCGAGTCGCTGGGCGGCCCGACAGAGGAAGTGAACCTCTGGCTCGCATGCCTGCTCTGTAATGCCCACAAGGGTGACCGACTCACTGTCCTGGATGTGAATACCGGTGAGATCGTGCGATTGTTCAACCCACGGCAACAGACATGGGTAGAACACTTCGAATGGACACCGGAGGGCGATCGGATCGTGGGCAGGACGCCGATCGGGCGCGCTACCGTCATCGCGCTGCAACTGAATCGCCCCTCGCTCGTCAGGGCGCGCAGAGCGTGGGTCAGCGTCGGGTGGCATCCGCCGGAGGTGTAGTAGTCCAGCTGTCGGCTCGGCTCCCCAGAGGCGTGACGATGTAGGAGATGCGACGGGCGTCAGCCCCTCATGCCGCTCGCCCATAATTATCGCGCCTCGCTCTCGCCTGGCGCGAGGCGAGCATCAGCCGAGCTCGAAGGTCGTGATGCCGTAGACGCGTGCGAGGTCGATGGCCGGCGCCGGGCCGGTGTACATGCGCGCGGTCTCGAATACCGGCTCCAGGCCGTGACGCTCGGAGAGCCGCACGGCTGCTGGGTTGACCTCGGGGACGTCGAGGATGATCGGCCCGGCCGGCAGCCGCGCGGCCAGGCCCAGGAGCAGCGCCTCGGCGATGGCTTCGCCATTGGCAAACAGCGGGCCGATCTTCCACCCGTCGCGACACGGGCGCGCCAGCCCGATCCCGGTGAGCGCGCCGTCGCCCCAGGCGGCGAGCCCGATGGCCTCCGGCATGCCGACCCAGGCGGCGAGGAACGCGGCCCGCTTCGCCGGGAACAGGGCCTGATCGTAGGCCAGGAGCCGATCGAACGGCACGGCGCGCAGGTCGACCAGCCCTGCCGGAGGCGACGAACGCGGCGGCGAGCCGGCATAGCGCACGTTGCGATGGGCGAGGATGAAGCCCGACTTGCGATAGTTGGCTTGCTGCGCGATGACGCCATCGAGGCCGATCAGATAGCCGTCGAGCCGCGCCATCGCCGCGCGCCAGACGGCAAGGCCAAGTCCCTGGCCACGCTGCTCGGGCCGCGCGATGTAGAGGCCGACGAACGCGAAGGGTGACCCGTAGCGCACGGCCGAGATGCAGGCTGCCGGTTCGCCATCGGTCTCGACCACGAGAAAGCCCTCGGGATCGGCGACCTGGAAGGGTGTCGCGTCGTGCCGGCCGGGGTTCCAGCCTTCGGCTGCCGCCCAGGACAAGGCGAGTTCCAGATCAGCTCGCCCCATGGTGCGCACCTTGACGTCCTGTACGGTCATGCTGCCTCCTGCAGCGGGCTACCATGCGCTTCGTCGAAGCGGCGGCGGGCCTCGCGCTCGCCTCATTTCGCCTGGAACGGCCGCAGGTTGGCTGACGCGGGCCCAGCCATGCCAGTGGGTCTCGCAGCCTGGAAGATCGGAGATCGGGCTGTCAGGAAGTCGTGTGGGCTGCGAATCATCGGTTGTCACGATGAGCACCGATCGCCACGCCCGTTTCGAAGGCTTGCTCGCCGAGCACGCCGGGATCGTGGGCAAGATCGCCGGCAGCTACGCCCGCGGGCTGGAGGATCGGCGCGATCTGCAGCAGGAAATTGCGACCCAGCTGTGGCGGGCCTTCGACCGCTACGACGAGCGGCTCGGCAAGTTCTCGACGTGGATGTACCGGATCGCGCTCAACGTCGCGATCTCGCACCTGCGGCGCGCGCGGATGTTCGAGCCGCTCGCCGACGACCTCGTCGCGCCAGCGGTCGATCGCGCTGATCTCGACGACCGCGCCGACGCGCTGTACGCGTGCATCCAGGCGTTCGCGCCGCTCGAGCGCGCGCTGATCCTCCTGTACCTCGAGGATCGCAGCTACGGCGAGATCGCGGAGGTGCTCGGGATCAGCGAGGCAAACGTGGCGACGAAGCTCACCCGATTGCGAAGCCGGCTGCGCGAGCAGCTGACAGGAGCCAGCTCATGACGATGGATCTCGAAGAGATGAAACAAGCGTGGACGCAGCTCCAGGCGCGCGTCGAGCGACTGGAGCGTATCGATCGCAGCGGTCGCGGTGGACCCGCCGGGCGCGTGCAGGATGCCCTGCGAGGAACGCGGCGCCAGGACTGGATCGCGATCGGCGGATGGGGCGTGTTCGCACTATGGGTCGGATCGTTCTGGTTCGACCATCGCGAGGTGACACACCTCCTGATCGCCGGACTGGCCCTGCATGTCTACGCGATCACCGCGATCATCCTCGGTTCGATCCAGCTCCGAGCCCTGGCGGCCATCGATCACGGCGCGCCGATCGTAGCGCTGCAGCGGCAGCTCGCCGGGCTCGCGCGGCTGCGCGCACGATGTTCGGTGGCGCTCGGCCTGCCGTGGTGGCTCCTGTGGGTGCCGTGCATGATCGTCGGCATCACCTGGCTGACCGGCGTTGATTTCTACGACCCCGCGTGGGCATGGTCGTCGCTCGGGGTCGGGGTGATCGGGCTCGTCGCGAGCCTCGTCGTCGCGCGCCGGTTCGCGGCGCGGCCGGTGCGGTCCCCGACGCTGCGTCGCATGATCGACCATCTATCCGGCCGCAGCCTGGCGCGGGCGATGCACGAACTCGACGAGGTCGACGAGTTCACGCGGAACGGGTGACGATGAATCCCTCAGGTCTCGGAGTCGTCGTCGCGGAACGCGCCGAGATCGAGGCCGTAGCGGCGGGCCCAGCGGTAGACCTGCTGGCGATCTTTCTCGAAGTGTTCGGCGACGCGGGCGACGTTGCCGCCGTAGCGCGCCAGCGCCGCCGCGAGCTCGTCGCGGGTCGGCGTGAGGTTGGCCGGCGCGGCCATCGCGATCGGGATCGCCGGAGACGCGGCCAGGGCAGGCTTGAGGCGCGGCCCGAGCCGGGAGGTGAGCGCCGCCGGGAGGTGGCCGAGGCCGAGCTCGCTGCTCGGCGCAGCGTCGCCCGCGCGGATCAGGGCAGCGGCGAGCACACGCTCGAGCTCGCGCACGTTGCCGGGCCAGTCGTGGAGCACGAGCGCCTCCGCGGCGTCGGCCGACAGCGGCGGCGCCTGGCGCCGGGCGAGGATGCCGGCGGCGATCGCGATGATGTCCTCGCGGCGCTCGCGCAGCGCGGGGACCTTGATCTGCCAGCCCGACAGGCGATTGAGCAGGTCGGCGCGGAAGCTGTCCTCGGCGACGCTGCCGCCCAGGTCGCGCAAGGTCGCCGCCACGATGCGGACGTCGATCCGGCGCGCCACGGTAGCGCCGACCGCGCGGACCTCGGCGGCCGCGAGCGCGCGCAGGAGCTTGGGCTGCAGATCGAGGGGCAGCTCGCCGATCTCGTCGAGGAACAACGTCCCGCCGTCGGCGGCGACGAACAGGCCGTCCGCGGCCCGGGTGGCGCCGGTGAACGCGCCGGCGACGTGGCCGAACAGCTCGCTCTCGGCGAGGAGCGGCGAGATCGCCGCGCAGTTGACCGCGATGAACCCGCCGGGCCGCCCCGAGCGGCGGTGGATCTCGTGCGCGATGACCTCCTTGCCGACGCCGGTCTCGCCGAGCACGAGCACCGGAACGGCGTGCGGCGCGACCAGCCCGATCTCGCCGTGCAGGTGCAGGGTCGCGAGGCTCGAGCCGTAGAGCGCCGTGTCGGCCGGCGCTTGCAGCTCGCCGGTGGTGGTCACCTCCGCTTCGACGTAGAGGATCAGCGTCTTGCCGATCCGGATCAGCGTGCCATCGTGCAGCGCCGCGCGCTCGGCGCGGACGCCGTCGACGAACATGCCGTTGTGGCTGCCCTGATCGACGACGGTCCAGCCGTCGCCGTCGGGGATCACCACGGCGTGGAGGCGCGAGACCTCGGGATCGGTGAGCGCGAGTGACCGCGCATGGCCGATCCGGCCGATCTCGATCGGCGCCTCGTCGACGGCGACGGTGACCGGCCGCGCGCCCGACACCGGCAGTACCCGCAACAGCCGCATCCGCACCCGCGCGCCGACCCGCGCGGACGGTGAGGTCATCGTGTCGCGTTCATCGGTCATGGGGCTCGCTGGCCGGGCCGACGATGCGGGCGTGGCCACCGGAGACGGTGACGCGGAACGTACCCGCGAGCTCGTCGATGGCGCCACGATCGATCCATACCCCGGCCCATACCCCGCCGCCGCCACGCGGATCGGCCAGCTGGGTCGCGATCTCGAGGCCGGCCAGCGCGCGCGCGCAGCGATCGATGCAGTCGCCCGCGGACTCACCGGCCGCGACGACGAGCTGGGCGTCGGGGTGCTCCGCCGCGAGCGCGAGCGCGAGCCGCACCGTCACCGCGAGCCCGCTGGCGACGATCACCGCGAGCCCCTGCTCGAACGGCGCCATGGAGATCGCCGCACCGCCGGCGTTCGGCCAGGCCCAGGGCGGCTCGTCATCGGCCCGTGCCACCAGGATCCCGCACATCGCGCGCGCAGCGCTGGCCGCGGTCCTCGTCGCGATGCTGCCTTGCAGCGCGCCGGCGCGATGGACGGTGGCCGGCAGCGCGCCGAGCTCGGTCAGGGCGCGCTCCACGGCCGCGGCGCTGGCGGGGCGTTGATCGGGCCGCCGTGCGAGCAAGGCCGAGACCAGCTCGTCGAGCGCCGGTGGGGTCGATGGAGCAAGCGCCCGCAGCGGCGGCGGATCGTGCAGCAGCACCTTGGCGCACACCGCGAGGGTGCTGTCGCCGTGAAAGGTCGCCACGCCGGCGAAGCATTCGTGCAACACGCAGCCGAGCGCGAACAGGTCGGCGCGGCCATCGAGCGCGGCGGATCGGCCGCGCACCAGCTCCGGGGCGAGGTAGCCCGCGGTGCCGACGACCACGCCGGTGCGGGTCAGCCGGCCGGCCTCGCTGGTGCGCCGGGCGATGCCGAGGTCGACGAGCCTCACCTGCGCGGCGTCGCCGCCGACCAGCATGATGTTCGACGGCTTGAGGTCGCGGTGCACGAGATCGCGCGCATGGATCGCCGCGAGCGCGCGGCACAGCTGGATCGCCATCGCGATGATCGCGGGACCGGTGAGCCCGGCGTGCGCGAGGCGGTGGGCGAGCGTCTCGCCCTCGACCCACTCCATCACCAGGTAGCGCAAGCCGTCCGGCGTCGCGCCGTGGCTGATGTACTCGACGATGTTGGGATGGCGCAGCTCCGCGAGGAGCGCGGCCTCGCGCTCGAACCGGGCGACGTTGTCCAGCGCATCGACCCGGAGCACCTTGAGCGCGACGTCACGCCGGTCGCGCCGGTCGCGCGCCCGGAACACCGTCCCCATCCCGCCGCGCGCGGCTTCTCCGATGATCTCGAAGCGACCGGCGACCCGCTCACCCGGCTGCATGCCTGGGACATGGTACTGCGGGTGCCCCCACGCGGCGACCGATCCCGCCGCATCGCGAACAGCGCTGTCACACGCGCGGACGCTTCCCGCGAGACACGTCGTCGGTCTTGGATGCCGAATGATTGCCGGGCGTTGCCGCCGATCGTTCACGCGGCACCCCGTGGCACACGATTTGGAAGGGTCGTAGGTCATGATGAAACACAAAACCAAGCTCAAGAAACCGCTCACGCTTGCCGCCGAGACGCTGCGCGTCCTCCAGACCCACGAGCTCCGTGGCGTGGCCGGCGGCTACACGAACGACTCTCTTGCCAATGACAAGAGCTGCAACGTCTGCCAGACGGATATCTGCGAGTTCTAGGCGCCCTCGCGGACGGCCGTGTACCGGGGCGGGCGGCTAGACCGTCCCGCTGCACGGTGCGCAGCTGACCGCGAGCATGGTGGACTGCCCTCCTTCTTCGCTATCGGTGCCCCCGTTGACCGCGGTGAGTTGCGTGTTCTTGAGGTGGCGGATGGTCTCGATCGCCAGGCGAAGCGGCTGCTTGTGCCTTTCTTCATGTGATTCCTTCGATGCATGGGGCGCGCCACGGGGTGTCACGCAACCTCCCCAGGATCACGTGCCGTGGTCACGACAAGAAACGTCATTCGTCGTGACAGCTTGGCGTCACCGGCTCGAGCCGGGTCTCGCGCAAGGCATACGGAGCGTGACACCGGGCGAAGGCTGTCACGGTCTCGTGAGACCGGGTCTCGGCCTCGAGGTGCCACAGCACCGCCTGGTGATCGGCGCTCGTGCTGAGCAAGATCGGGCCGCCCGGCCAGAAATCTACGCTCTCGGCGCTCGCCTGGTGGTGGAGCTGGACCAGCAGCGAGGACGTGGCGCTGTCCCAGATGCTGACGGATCCGTCCGTCGTGGCCCCGGCCACCAGCGTGCCATCCGGGCTACCGGTGACATATCGCAGGGTCGTCGTGTGCTCGAACGTACGCAGTGGATCGCCGGTCGCGATGTTCCACAGGCGCACGAGCCGGTCGGCATTACCGGTCAGGAGGCGAGTGCCAGTGGCATCGAAGTCGACGCTCGCCATGACGTCACCGCCCGTGACCTTGCAGATCACTCGCCCGGTGGCGACCTCCCAGACCCGCGCGGTCCGGTCCGTGCTCCCCGAGGCGATCAGCCTGTCATCCCGGCTGAACGCGACCGAGACCACGCTGGCGGTGTGGCCGCGCAGCGTGGCCAGCCGGTCTCCGCGCACGGTCCAGAGCTCGACCAGGTGATCGTCTCCGGCGGTGACGATCTGCCTGCTCGCGTGATCGAAGCTCGCCCACCGAAACTGCCCCGAGCCACGGAGCTCGGCAGCCAAGGTTCCGGTGGCGAGGTCGCGGATCTGGGCGACCGCGGTGTCGGAAGGCAGGTTCGCGACCAGCTTCCCGTCGGGGCTGATCCGGCTGAACGAGCTCGGCGGCGCGGCGATCGCCGCGAGCTTGCGCCCGGTGATCGTTTCCCAGGTGGCCAGCCCGTGGTCCGAGCTCGTGGCGAACCGCCGGCCGCCGGCGAAGAACTCTCCGAGCGCGAGGGCTCCCTCGGCGTCGACGCTCGTCACGAGATCCGGAGCGGTCGTGGCGTACACGCGGATCGCGCCATCCCAGGTCGGAACGACCAGCCGCGCGCCCGCCGGGTCGAATCGCGACCCGTTCCTGACGTACTGATCGCGCGCGCCGAGCAGGCTCGTGAGCTGGCGATGGGTCTCGACATCCCAGATCCGTACCGTCAGATCGCTCCCCGCTGACGCCAGGCGGGTCCCGTCCGCGCTGAACTCGACGCTTCCGACGGCGCCGCGGTGGCCCACGAGCTCGCCGCGCGGGGCGCCGCTGGTTCCCTCGTAGAGTCGGAGGATCTGGTCATCGCTGGCGACGGCGACCCAGCGGCCATCCGGACTGATCGCCGCCGTGGTGACCGTCGCGCCCCCGTCGATCCGCGCGCGGCGGGTGCCCGCTACGTCCCACAGCTCGATCACGGACCCCGACGTCGTCGCGATCGTCCCCTCCGCGCCCACGGCCAGCAAGTCGACGGGACCGCTCGCCGGAAGCCGCACCACGCCGCGGCCATCGGCGATTCGCACGACCTGATCGACCCCGAGGGCGCGCTCGCCGGCCATGCCGAGGCCACGCTGCTCGCCTGCGCGACCGATCAGCAGCGCCTCGTGCGCGAGGTGTTTCGCCACCTGGTGACCGCCGAGGGCACGCGGGCGGTGCTCGGGCGCGATGCGCTGATCGGCGTGCTCGGCGGCGACAACGGCGCGGCCGTGATCGAGCGCCTGATCGCCGCGCGGCTCCTGGTCGCCGCCGAGAGCGACACCGGCGAGGAGCGCATCGAGATCGTGCACGAGGCCCTCCTGACCTCGTGGCCGCGGCTGGTCGAGTGGCGGCGCGAGGACGTCGAGAGCGCTCGGCTGCGCGACCAGCTGCGCACCGCCGCGCAGCAGTGGCACGAGCGCGGCCGGCCACGCGGCCTCCTGTGGCGCGGCGAGGCGCTCGACGACTACCGGCGCTGGCGCAAGCGCTGGCCCGGTGGCATCCCTGCGATGGACCTCGCGTTCGCGCCCGCGAGCCTCGCCGACGAGGCCCGCGGGCGAAGGATCCGCCGCGCCATCGCCGCGTCGGCGGTGAGCCTGCTCGTCGCCGGCACCACCGCGCTCGCCGTGCTGTACCGGTCGTCGCGCGAGAACGCCCTGGCCGCGCACGGTCGGCTGATCCAGTCCTACGAGGAGCAGGGCCGCCGGCTCTTGCTCGACGGCGAGTACCTGCGCGCCCTGCCCTACCTCGCCGAGGCGTATGCCCAGGGCGACGCGTCGACCGCCGTGCGGGTCCTGCTCGCGCGCGCCGAGCGCCTGGCGAGCGCCGAGCTCGCGATTCACCAGCACGCCGGGCACGTGAGCGTCGCCGCGTTCCGCCCCGACGGTACGCACATCATCTCGGTCAGCGACAACGGCGAGGCGGCGGTCTGGGAGGCCGCGACCGGCCGCACCGTCGCCTCGCTCCCCGGTCGCTCCGGCGGACCGTATTACGGCAAGGTCAGTCGCGACGGCACCTTCGTGGCGAGCCCGAGCCGGGATGGCGTCGTGCTGTGGGACGGCCTCCACACCCGCACGATCCCGGCGGGCAACGCGGATCGCATCGCGGTCGATCCCGGCGGACACCGGATCGCGGTCGCGAGCGGCGGCGAGCTCTCCGCGTGGAGCGCCGCGGGTGGCGCAAGGCTCTGGACGGCTTCGACTGCGATCGCCGCGGCATTTGTTTGGTGGAGCGGCGATGCCGTGGTTGCGCACGTGCACGATCTCCCACAGCGCGTCGCGCGCCTGGTGCGGGTTGCGCGCGGTCTCGAAGCCGGCGATCGCGTCGGCGATCGGTTGCGGCAGCCACGCGACGTCCTGGCGGACCGCGGCCTCGAGCCGCGGCAAGATATCGGCCGAGACCGAGACGCCCGCGGCGACGCGCACCGCCTCGGCGAAGGCCAGCGCGCTCGCCGGCCGATCATCCCTGGACTTGGCGAGCGCGCCGCGCAGCACCGGCGCCAGCGCCGCCGGGAGATCGGCGGGGAGCGCCGGGACTTCGGCGGTCAGGTGCTGGCGTGCGATCTCGCCGACCGTGCCGCCGGCGAACGGGACGCGACCGGTCAGGGACTCGAACGTGAGCACGCCCAGGGCGTAGACATCCGACCGCGCGTCGACCACGCCGTCTTCGATCCATTGCTCGGGCGCCATGTAGAACGGCGACCCCAGGTGCGCGCCTGGCTGGGCGAGCGAGGTGCCGCGCACCCGCTCCATCGCGATCCACAACAGGCCATCGGGCTCGGCGCCGAACGCATAGATATGCGCGGCGTAGGGATGGTCGAGCCGGGACGCGAGCTGGGCTTCCCGCAGGAAGCGGTCGACCCGCTCGGGAGCCTCGAGGTCGCGCACGTGCAGCAGCTTCACCACGGCTTCGCGCCCGAGCAGCCGTTGCTCGGCGCCGTAGATCACCCCGCCGCCGCCCGCTCCGAGCCGCTCGCCGAGCGTGAAGTCACCGAGGACCCGGCCGGCCAAGGGAGGTGTCGCGACGTCGAGGATAGCGCCATGGTAGCGCGAACGATCCAGCGGCGTGCCCGGTGCGGGCCGCTCACGCGATCAGCTCGCACGGCCGAGCGCGAGCTGTCCGGGCCGGCAGGCTGCCGAGAGCTCCTCTTGCTCGGCGGGCGAGAGCGCGGGGAGGCGGGGTGGCGGGGCCTCTGCCACCAGCGCGCTCGCCCGATCGAGGAAGCCGTCGCTCTGGGGCAGCTCGAAGAAGCGGGCGATCTCCCCCAGCACCTCGCGCGGCCTGGCGATCAGATCCTCGAAGCGCACCGTGAGGTACTGGCTGCGATCCAGGCGCGGCAAGGCCGAGACGCCCCTGAGCACCTGCTCGCTCCAGAAGCGCCCCACGGCCCAGAGCGGCGGCGGGGTCTCCGCTGCCCGGCGCAGGTCCTCCCGCAGATCGGTGCGCGGGCCCAGGAGGCCATAGGCCAGCGCGATCGCCGCCCGGAAGTAGGGATGCGCCTGGATCGAGAGCGCCGCCTCCAGCCCGTCCCGGTGGATGTGGACGAAGCGCGCCTCGGGGTAGAGGTCGACGAGCGACCCCAGATACTCGATCGAGGCACCCGATCGCTCGATCCACAGCGGCCGGCGCAGGCGATCCGCCAGCCACCCGAAGAGCGCGAGGTAGTGCTCCCGCATCGTCGCCGCCGGGCGGCGGGCGGCGAAGGCGATCAGCTCGTCGTAGAGGGCGTCCGGATCGTCGCAGAGCCGCGGGATCGCGCCGATGAGCAGCCAGGGGAGCGCGTCGCCCGGGCGGTAGCGTCCCTTCCCCAGCGGGTACTGCACCTCCTCCGCGCGGTAGCCGAGCGCGATCATCTGCGTCGTCACGAACTGATCGGCGGAGAGGATCTGGACCAGCTCGGCCGCCGGGACCGAACCCTCCCGGAACCGGCGCTCCCGGCCGAGCCCGGTGAAGAACTCATGGATGCTCAAGGCCTCCGGGTGCAGCCCGACCATCCGAGACAGGAGGGTCGAGCCGCAGCGTCCTGTCCCGACGATAAACCGCTCCATCGAGATCTCCGATCGCGCGTGGTGGGTCCCGAAATTACCTCTGCGTCGCTCCCGTGTAAACCGATCGCACAGCGGAGAGGCCGGGTTCACTCGAGCGGGCCGATCAGGCGCGCGACCGACTCGACGAGCAGACGCGGCTTGCTCGCCGGCCGGAGCGCGCCGCAGCTCGGCCATAGCGTCTCGAACCACGCCGCGCTGACCGCGATCTCCTCCGGCGACGACAGGAACAGCGCGATCTCGTAGTTCAGGAACAGGCTGCGCATGTCGAGGTTGGCGCTCCCGATCACCGCGAGCGCCTGGTCGACCAGCACGCACTTGGCGTGCAGCATCCCGGGCTGATAGCAGCAGATCCGGCCGCCTTCGGCGGCGAGCTCGCGCAGATAGCTCGCGCCGGCATAGTCCGCCGTGATGTGATTCGAGCGCGCCGGTACGACGACGCGGACATCCACGCCGCGGCGCGCCGCCAGGACCAGCCCGCGGATCAGCGCGCTGTCCGGCACGAAGTACGGCGTGGCGATCCAGATCCGCTCGCGCGCCTCGAACACCGCCGACAGGAACGCGTCGTACAGGCGGTCATCGTGAACGTCCGGGCCGCTACCCACGACCTGGATCGCCGCGTCACCTGCCTCGACCAGCGGCGCCGGTGGAGCGAGCTGCGCGCGCGCCGCGAACGCCCAGTCCGCGGCGAACACCGCGGCGATGTCGGCGACCGCCGGACCGCGCACCCGCGCCGCCAGATCGCGCCAGCGCTCCGGGCTCGGGATCGCTCCCATGTACTCCTGCGCCAGGTTCATGCCGCCGACGATCGCGGTCACGCCGTCGGTGACGATGATCTTGCGGTGCAAGCGCAGGTTGGCGCGAACCCGGCTGATGAAGGGCACGTGCCACACCGGCATGAACCACGCCAGCTGACCCCCGGCGGCGACGAGGCGCGCGAGCCGCCGCGGGTTGCTCCGGTAGCGGTACAGCGAGTCGAGCAGGAGGCGGACCTCGACGCCGGCCTGGGCCTTGCGCTCGAGCACCGCGACGATCGCGTGGCCCACCGGATCGTTGCCGAGGATCAAGGTCGAGATGTGGATCGATCGCGCGGCCGCCTCGAGCGCTTCGATCACCGCCGCGTAGGCGTCCTCGCCGGTCGTGTGCACGACGACGTCGTTGCCAGGCCTCGGCGGTGGCGCGCCGGAGGCGCACAGCATCTCGGCGATCGTCCCACGCCCGGTCCCCCTGGGCGGCGGTGGATAGAGCAGCGACTTGCCACCGTGCGCCCGCAGCTTGTGGCTGCCGAACACCAGGTAGAGCGGCACGCCGATGTAGGGGATCAAGATGATCGCGAGCAGCCACGCGAGCGTGGTCCCCGGCGCGCGGTGCTGGACCACGACGAGCGCGATCAGCACCGTGGTCATCACGACCGTGACGATCGAGGCGAGCTGGGTGACGACCAAGTGGGTCAATGTAGACACGGAGTGATGCGATCGTAGCCGATGTGCGCTCGGATGACCCACCGGCGGCCTTCGCGCTGCGGCGAGCGAGCGTGCACGCCCCCGTGGGCCGAGCGCGCTCGGCGGTGGCACGCGGTTCCGGCAACGTGTTCGCGAACGAGCTCGCTGTGGTACGTTCGTCGTCCGTCCGCGACGACCAGACGAGATCGCGCCGGCTCGATGAAGTGATGGCGCCTCGCATAAAGCCAGGAGTGTACTTTGCCCTTGCGCTCGGCGAGGGCGTCGTCATGGACGTCGTGGACAATCGCTACTACGGCCTCACGCAGCTGAGCGCCGAGATCTGGAAAGGCCTCGAGCGCGGCCAGGACACGGCGATGATCGCGCGCACACTCGCCGGTAGCAAGGACATGCCCGACGTGAGCGCGGTCAGCGTCGAAGAGCTTTGCGCCGTCGTCGACGAACAGGTCCGCGTATGGCGCGCCGCGGGCCTCGTTGTCCCCGAGGATCTGGGTACCTCCGGCGGGCCGCCCCTGCGTTCGCGTCCCGCCGGGCGCCCGGCCTCGCGCGAGCTCGACGGCGCCTGCCTGCGCGCAGCGCGACTGTCCATGAGGAACCTCGCGCGACTCTGGGTTGCGACGAGGTGGCTCCAGCACGCGCTCCGGCGGCAGGGGCTGATCGCGGTGCTCCGGCGATTTCAGTCGTCAGGTCGCGCCGGCCGCGATCCGCGGGGCGCGATGGACGAGATCGTCTACCCGATGGTGCGAGCGTACTCGGTCATCCGCCGCCCGTTTGCGCAAGGCAACTCGGACTGCTTCGAGCGCTCGCTCGCGCTGGGCTTCGCGTTACGCGACCGGGGAGTTTCGACCGAGCTGTGCGTGGGAGTCGAAAAGTTTCCGTTCTTCGCGCACGCCTGGCTCGAGCGCGAAGGGATCGCGCTGAACGATCGGGTCGAGAACATCCGCACTCAGACCGTCATCGCTCGATTCTGAGGAGGATCGATGCAAGCGCACGGCTTCGTCCTCGAGTTCCGGCCGCCTCGGCCGCGCGAGCACGCGGTGCTGGTCGAGCGGCGAGGCGAGGCCGCGGTCGCCGTCGGGCCGTACTTTCGCGTGTTCGCGCGACCGTTCGCGGAGACGCCCGAAGCCGCGCGGGAGGACCAGCCCGTCGTCCGTCCGGAGCTCGTGCTCGCCTACAAGGGACGGATCGACAACCGGACGGAGATCGCGCGCCGGCTCGCCAGGCCGGAGCTCGCGACCGCGGCCGATGGCGCGGTCATGGCCGAGGCCTACCTCGCGTGGGGGCGTACGTTTCCCGCGCGCGTGCTCGGCGAGTACTGCTTTGCGCTGGTCGACACGAGGGACGGGTCGATCGTCGCGGGGCGCGACACCGTTGGGTACGTGCGGCTGGTGAAATACGAGTCCGGCGGACGGGTCTGGGTCGCGACGGATACCGATCTCCTCCTCGCGGCACTCCCGACCGTGCCCCCACTCGATGATGAAACGCAACTCGAGTTCATCGCGACGGGCGGTCAAGTGAGGTCGGGTCGGACGGTCTACATGGGTGTGTGCGAGATCGCGCCCGCTCACACGTTTGCCCACGATGGTCAACGCTCGGACGAAGCGCCGTACTGGCACCCCGACCCGCACCGGAGGATCACCCTCGCGGATGATCGGGAGTACACCGACGCCTTCAACCTCCTCCTGTTCGAGGCGGTCACGGCCGCGCTCCGGACCAACACTGCCGTATGGTGCGAGCTGTCCGGCGGGCTCGACTCGTCGACCGTCACGGCCGTCGCCGCCCGGGTCCAAGGTGCTGGACTCGGCTCCGCCCACGAGCTCGGGGCGTTCTCGGTCGTTTTTTCACAGCTCAAGACAGCCGACGAGAGTGAGCTGCAAAGCGCTGTCCTCGAGCGCTATCCGCTGCGCCACTACACGCTCGACCGAGATGCGTATCTTCAGGATTATGCGAACCTGAACCTTCGTCATCCGTACGAACCGGACCCGCATGTGTTCGACGGACCCTATGCGATCGCCACTCGTCAGCTCCATGAAGCGCACGGCGTGGGGGTCGCCCTCACGGGCGTCGGCGGCGACCAGGTATTCTGCGGTGATGGGTTCCCGCCGGACCACCTCTCCGAGTTGCTTCGCCGGCGGCAGGTGAAGTCGTGGCTCACAGAGGTCAATCACTGGCTGTCGAACGAGCGCTACAGCCTCTGGCGGCTGATCTGGGATCACAGCCGGAACGCCCTCCCCACGTCCGGCGGCGCGGCGTGGGCTCGGACGCCCGACGATCCGGCGGCGCTGGGGATCGGCTGGCTCACGCCGGACTCACAGCGTCGCGTCGCCAGGCTGGGCACCCTCCACACACGACGCCTGTTTGACGACGCGGCGCGCGAGTCTCACTACCGCCGCATCCGGGGTATTGGATCCTTGACCGCCTCCGCTCGGCGTCCGTGGACGCGCCGGTTGCCTCTGCTCTATCGACCCCTGGTCGAGTTCATGCTCGCCATTCCGTGGCAACAAAAGATTCGCCCCAACCAGGACCGCGTCATCCAGAGACGGGCGATGAAGGAGATTCTGCCTGACGTTGTCCGTGTGCGTCCGGACAAGCGGGGACCGACCGGCACGATCCTTCGAGCCCTCGCGAAGGACTGGCCCAACGCCGCGCGGTTCGCCGCCGGGAACCACCTCGTCGAGCGAGGATTTGTCGAGGGCACCGTATTTCAGCGCGAGATCGAGCGGATGCGCCACGGCGTCATTGGAAATCGTCTCCCGTTTCTCATGGCGGCACTCGCACTCGAAGCCTGGTTGGGACTTGATCCCGCGCTCCGCCGGCTGGACGACCTGACGTTCCACGAGCTCTGGCGGTCACGTGACGCTTGAAGACCGCCGCGGGCTATGTCAGGTTTGACGGCATGGAAACCGATCGAAATACCAAGCTTGCCCAGCGCCGTGAGAGCACAGCTCGATTGCTCGACGCGCTGAAGCCGGTTCCGCTCGGCACCATCGCCGACACCGGCGCCCAGGAAGGCGAGCTCGAGGTGCTCACCGCAGGGTTCGGTGGGATTTACTTCGACGGCGGCCCTGGCGACTTCTGGAATGTGACGGTTCCGTGATTTCATGATCTGACCGACTGCGTCGACTGCTACTGGGCGCCCGGCCGGTGGATGTGAATGGCGTTTCCTATCCTGAGCGTCGTTCTACCTACCTTTCAGCTCAGGTCCCGCATCGCGGTGACCCTGGCGTCGCTCGAGGCTCAGACCCTGGCCTCGCCCGAGTTCGAGCTCATCTTCATCGATGATGGCTCGAATGACGGCACGGCGGACGCGATCGAAGCGTGGCCGTCAGCCCATCGCCGTCGCGTGCTTCGTAATCGGCACAACGTGGGCCGGTCCATCACGCGCAACCGCGGCTGGCGCGCGGCCCGCGGCGACGTGATCGTGTTTCTCGACGGGGACATGATCGTCCATCCGCGGCTGCTCGAGACCTATCACGCGCGATTCGCCGCGGGCTCCGTCGACGTGGTCTCGGGCGCTCGGTCTTGCCTCGACCTGTCGGGCGAGCAGGATGTCGACGGCGCGGCGATCGCGCGGATCGCGAACCGGGCCTCGCCGACCCAGCTGTTCCGTGACGGGAGCGTGGACTTCGAAGCGCTGAAAGCTCGTAGTGTCCTCGGGCCGTTGCCGGGGCAGACGCAGCTCGAGGCGCAGCTCGAGGAGATCTGCGTCGAGCATCCCCGGTCGCTCACGCGAGCCCTCGCGTTCATCACGTCGAACGTCGGTGTGCGACGCGAAGCGCTGCTCGCCACGCGAGGCTTCGCGCCGCTGCTGTCCAGCGGCGAGGACACCGATCTCGGGCTGCAGCTCGCGGAGCGGGGGGCTCGCTTCGCGTACGAGCCTCGCGCCGAGGCCATCCATCCGTTCCTTCGGGTCACCTCCAACGCCGAGCAGCTCGCGAGCTCGTTCCAGACCATCCTCATGCGGCACCCCTTCACCGTCGTCGTGCTGTGGTGGTGCTGGGCGCGAGCCGCCGGCGTGGCACCGTTTCCTCGCCTTCCGGACATCGCGCGGGCGGAGGCCGATGGGAGCCTGGTCGATCTGGATATCGAGGCGATCGCCGAGCGGAGCCAGCTCCGCCTCCCCCTGGCTTCGCCGAGCCTGCGCGACGCGTTGGCCGCCTTCTGGTGCTGGGCCCTTCGCCTCCCCGCGGAGGCGGCATCATCGTTGCTCGACCAGGCCGTGACGCAGGGCCTCCTGCATCGCCGGCGCGCCGGCAAGGCGTTCTTCGACTTTGCGCTCACGCACAACTGGCTGGCCGAGCACTCGACCTGCCGGCAGCACGCCTATGAACACTCGTTCTTCACGCATCACCTCACGCCGCGGCAACGCGGCGCGCGAGACGCTCCCGCGGTCGCCATCCGCTGGCAAGGGCGATACCAAGCGGAGATCCCCACGTCGCTCCTGGGGCGCGATCAGGCGCTGATCGCGAACATCCCTGTCCCGATCGGCACGCGGTGCCAGACCGCGGTCGAGATCGATGCGTTCGAGCCACCCGCGCTCGCGGGTTATCTGCGAGACGGGACCATCGTCGGCTATCCGCTCGAGGCAGGCGAGGCGCCAACGCTCCGCCTCGGCTACACGTTCAGGTGTCGCGTTCAGGAGTTCGACGAGGCGTTGTCCGACGAACCACCATCCGCGGACATGGCGCTGTGGCTCCGGCCGCTCACGCTGGCGGGCAACCCGGCGTTGCGCCAGCTGCTTCGCGGGATTCTCCCGGCCGCCCAGCCATCTCCCGAGACGAGCGCGCGTCTGATCTACGAGTGGATGCTGGACAGTACCGAGTTTCGAGCGAACGCGAACGCATTCGATGCCGTCGCGACAGCGCGGACCGGGATGGGGCACTGCATCCAGCTCGCGCGACTCTACGTGGCGCTGTGTCGCCTCGCGGGCGTGCCCGCACGTGAGCGATGCGGGGTGCTCATCGACTGGCATCGACCGGGAGATCGGCCGTTGTGGGCGGAGATCCGGTTGGCCGGCCAACCGTTTGCGCACACCTGGGCGGAGTTCTATTGCCCCGCAAAGGGCTGGACGCCGGTCGACATGATCTCCGTGGCTCACGGACAGCGGGTGGTCACGCCGTGGAACTTTCCTGACGAAGGGCTGCGCAGCCGCATGTGCGCCGAGCAAGCAGGCTATGATGCGTATTACTTCGGCGGCCTCGATCCATTCCGGATTCACGGCCCGGCGTGGCGGCAAGATCTCCCGCTCGTCGCTCGGCAAGGCCGGGACGGATGGGAGCCTGTGAGTAATCCCGAGCTCGACCTGCGACAGACGATCCGGGTCGAGGGGGTGTGCGAGCCATGACGGTCTCGCACGGCCGCAGG